>JADMIO011053132.1_pt1 | contig 22029 bp, 20 predicted proteins | sample 8958161 | NCBI WGS metagenome assembly JADMIO01 (sample SAMN16585339, study PRJNA669376) | soil metagenome | isolation source: Crop rotation soil | place: USA: Cullars Rotation, Alabama | collected 2011
CGCCACGCACCCGCCGCAACGCCGCGTGCGCGTCGTAGCTCCAGCTCTTCTCCTCCCGCAGCACCCGGAACATGCGGGAATCAGCGCCTCCACCCAACACATGCGTCACCACGCGGGCGGCGTAGTAGCTCGAATCGGTCGGCAAGCCCGTGGTGTTCCCCACGAGAATGTTGGATTGCGGAGAACCGGGCCGGTTCACCAGCAGGATATCGGTGGCTTTCTTCGTCGGTACGGCGACGGCTGCCGGCGCCGGCGGCGGGGCGCCCTGCCACCCGGCGAACGCCCGCGGCAGGAGCTGCTCGACCTGCTCGCGCGTGACGTCGCCGGCCACCACAAGCAGCGCCCCACCCGGGCGAATGCGCGTGCGCGCGAAGTCGACGATGTCCTGCCGCGTGATCGCCTTGTAGCTCTGCTCCGTGGGATTCCGCCCATACGGATTGGGCCCGTAGATCTCTTTCGCGAACATCCGCGAGGCAATACTCGAGGGTTGCGACAGCTCGAGCGAGAGCGCCGAGAGCGCACGCGTGCGCGCCAGCGCGAGCTCGGATTCCGGGAACGTGGGGTTGCGTACCACGTCACCCAGCAGCTCGAGGAGCAGGGGAAGCTGATCGCTCAATGCTTCCGCCGAAATCGTCAGGAAGTCGTCACCGGAATTGGCGGACAGGCTACCGCCCACGCCTTCGATGGTTGCGGCGAGCTGCTCGGCGGAACGGGATGCTGTGCCTTTGGTAATCAGGTCCGCAACAAGCGTCGACAGTCCTTCTTTGCCGGGCGGATCCGAGATATCGCCCGCGCGGAAACTCAGACTCGCGGAGGCCACCGGCTGGTCGTGCCGCTCCACGATCACGAGATCGATCCCGTTCGGCAACTTTACGTCGCGGAAGGGCGGGAACTGCGCCGGGGCGAGCGGGGCAGGCTTGGGCGGCTGCGTAGGAAACGAGCTCTGGGCCGCGAGCTGGCCCGCGCTCACGATTCCCCATGCAAGCGCTGCCCAGGACACCGGCTTCACTGGGCACCTCCGGTGCGCTCGGTGCCGGGGAGCACGATCACGTCAACGACGGACTCGGGCGCGAGATACTTGTTCGCCACTCGTTTGATGTCCTCAGCCGTCACCGCAAGAAACCGGTCCAGATCCGTGTTGATCTCCGCGACCGAAGCGTGGAACATGGAATAGTGCTGCAGCTCCTCGGCGCGACCGTGCGCGGTCTCTCGGCTGTGGACGAAGCCCGCGCGGAAAATATTCTTCGCCTTCTGGAGCTCGGCAGCGCTGACGAGGGTCGTGCGCAGCGTGTCGACCTGCGCCGCCAGCAGCGAATCGAGCCGTTCGGCCTCGACTCCCTGATTGGCGATCGCGACCATCACGAACACGCCTGGCCCCCGGCGCGCGTCGTACGGATTGAGCAGAACCTCCACCCCCAGCGCCGCTTTTTCCCGCCGCACCACCGCCACGTTGAGCCGCGAGCTTTCGCCGTTGCCCAGGATCACGTTGAGAAGTCCCAGCGCCGGAGAGTCGGGGTCGCTGTGACCCGGGACGCGGTACATGCGCACCACTGCGGGAAGGTTGGCGTGCGCGTCGCGGATCGTGCGCCGCGCGACCGGGGCGGGCGGGTTCTGCACCGAGCAGGCGACGCCCGGTGGCTGCGCGTGGCGCGGAATGTCGCCGAAATACTGCCGCACCAGCGCGCGCAGGTCCGCGGGCCGCACGTCGCCGGTGACGACGAGCGTCGCGTTCTCCGGCGCATAGTAGGTGTCGAAGAATGCTTTGACGTCTCCCACTGTCGCGGAATCGAGATCGGCCATCGACCCGATCACGCTGTGCGCATAGGCAAAGCAGCTGCTCGAGTCAAAGGGCCATGACAGACCTTCGGCGAAGACCGCGCCGTACGGCTGGTTATCCACCCGCAGGCGCCGCTCTTCCTTTACTGTTTCGCGCTGATTGTGGAACGTTTCATCGGTGATGCTGAGCGATCGCATCCGGTCGGCTTCGAGCCAGAGCACGACGTTCAAGTAGTTGGATGGAACGGTCGCGAAGTAATTGGTGCGATCCTCCGCGGTGGATGCGTTGTCCTGCCCGCCGGCGCTTTCGATGAGGTGCGAGTGCGTCCCCTTGGGAGCGTGCGCCGATCCTTCGAACATCATGTGCTCGAAGAGGTGGGCGAAACCGGAACGGCCCGGCCGTTCGTTGCGCGATCCGACGTCGTACCAGATATCCACGGCCACGACGGGCGTCGTGTGATCTTCTGAATAGATCACTTTCAGACCGTTAGCGAGGCTGAACGTATCGAAGCTGATCCGGCCGACGCTCTGGGCGCCAAGGGCCCGCGTTGCCAGCAGCATAAAACCCAGTGCCAACCATCGACTCATGACATATCTCCTCATGGCGCGCCCCCGGTCGCGACAACCGGGCCCGAGTGCGCCAGCTCGAAACGGAATCGACCGTCCATGGTCTCCCCTCGCACCACGCGGCGCGGGGCCTGCATGGTCACGTGCAGCCGAAAGTTCCCGCTGCGCAGGGGGAGTACCTGAAATTGTCCCGCCGGCACCCGAATGGTCGTCGGCTGCTCGGCGACAAAACTGACCAGGGTTGGTGCGTTCGCAAATTCATCGTACGCCACGGTCGCGAGCGAGTCGCCTGGTGCGGCGTTCGTGACAGCCGCCGCATACAGGCCGTAGTTCGACCATACCGCTCCAGCGGGCAGCTCCGCGTCGACCGGGACGATGGACTCGTCCTTCCCACGCAGCTGCACCTTCCGGCGTCCCTCGACGCTGCCGTGTTTCACCGTCAGATCGTGCTCGATCATGGTCGTGTCGCGCTGCGGCAGGTAGAAGTCGATGTGCTGAAACGATTCGAGCGGCGCCCCGGTCAGGCGGTCAAGCACCACGTGCAGGGTTTCTTCTTCTACCGGCGTCAGCTCGGAGTGCGACGTGTAGATCACCTGCTGCGTGGTTTCGGTCGAACGCGTTTCGTATTGCCAGATTGCATAGCCGCGCGGCTTGCGGTCGAGCATGAAGACAAATGAATCGCGCGTTGTGGGGATCGCGGTCAAGTCAAAGTGCAACGGTTTTGCGGGACGCGCCTGGGCCAGCGCGGGGCTAACGAGAAGGAAGCACAGCCAACGCATTGGTCTCGAGAATCGCCTTCCGCTGTGCGTCCGTCAGTGGCAGAGCCAGAAACTGATCGATGTTGCGCCGCATGTCCGTCACCCCGGGGCTCGGCCAATCCGTACCCCACAGCACGCGATCCCCAAGCTCAGCGAGTCGCGGAAAGTACTCCAACAGCTTGGCGGGCGGAATCCCGGACACATCGAGCCAGGTACGGCGATGCCGGCGCAGAACAAAGAGTGCTTCATTCATATAGAGCGGGCGTCCCCCGTGCGCCAGCAACAGCGTCAGGTCGGGGAAATCGATCGCGACATCATCCAGTTCCAGGGGATTACCGTATTTCGAGCGCGCGCCCGGAAAAACGCTCGTGCCGGTATGGATCATCACCGGCAGCCCGCGCTCCTCGCAGCGACGGTAAATCGCGCCGAGCGCATCGAGCCCGTTCGTGTAGGCATTGGCGGGAAAGAGCTGGTGGCAGGGATGAATCTTGAGCACGCGAATCCCCAGGTCGACCAGCCGGTCCACGTCGCCTGTGGGATCGCGCGTGAAGCGCGGGTGCACCCCACCATACGGCAGCAGCCGCTCCGGAGCCGCCTGCGCATACCGCGCCGCGAAATCATTCGTGGCGTCGGTGAATCCCATCACGTCGGGCGCCGGATAATTCACCAAGCCCACGCGCCACACACCCGCCCGATCCATCACCTCGAGCAGCGCGCCCGGATCTTCCATGATCTGGATGAGGAACTCCGCGTGCCCTGTATCCTTGCCGCGCTGCATCACCGCGAGCACGTCCGGCTTGAGCTCGCGCCAGGGCTGCACGTGGATGTGAACGTCGGTGATGCGGAAGGGAAGGGAAGGAGTCCCGCCCATTACCGGCTCCAAACGTAGAAGCCTTTTCCCGTTTTCTTGCCGAGCTCCCCCTTGGCGACCTTCTCACGCAACACCCGTGGGGGCGCGAACTGCGGGTCCTCGAGCGCGCGATAGAGATATTCCGCGATCGCGAGCCGCACATCGAGTCCCACGAGGTCGCTGAGCTTGAGCGGACCCATCGGATGGTTGTAGCCCAGCTCCATGGCTTTATCGATGTCTTCGGCCGTGGCGACACCTTCCTCGAGCATTCGCATTGCCTCGAGCCCCAGCGCCACGCCGAGCCGGCTCGACGCGAAGCCGGGCGCGTCCTTCACGACGATCGGCTCCTTGCCGAGCTGGCGGACAAAGCGAATCGCGCGCTCCGTTGCGGCCGCGTGTGTGGCAGGGTGCGTCACGATCTCCACCAGCTTCATGGCGGGAACGGGATTGAAGAAATGCATACCGAGCATGCGCCCGGAGGTCCGCAGCTTCGCCGCGATTGCCGCGATCGAAAGGGACGAGGTGTTGGTGGCCAGCAGCGCGTCGGCCGGCGCCGCGCGCTCGATCGCGACGAACAGATCCGACTTGACGCGCAAATCCTCCACGACTGCTTCGATCACGACGGTCGCCTGGGAGACGGCGGTCTCGAGCGCAGGGTCGGTACGCACGCGCGCAGCGACCCCGGTCCGTTCGCTCGCCGCAATCTTGCCGCGCTCCACGCCGCTATCGAGAAATCGTCCGATCTGACCGACAGCCGTCGTGAGCGCTTCGGAACGCACGTCGCACAGCGTCACCTCGCATCCGGCGATCGCGGCCACGTACGCGATTCCTTGTCCCATGGTGCCGGCGCCAATGACCGCGACTCGCTCGGTGCTCATGACTGCCGCAATGTCGCTCCGACGCCTCGTCCCACGTCAGGGTAGTTCGTACAAATCGCATCGACCCCCAGAGCGATCAGCGCTTCCATGTCGGCGCGGCGGTTCACGGTCCAGGCGACAAGGCGGAATCGCGCGGCGTGCACACACTCGACCAGCGCGCGATCGATCAAGGGATATTCCTGCCAGAGGGTGGCGGCGCCTGTTTCCTCGAGCCCCTGCAGCGGATGCAGCGAATAGGACGATGACAGGACGCCGCGCGGCAGTTCCGGCCGCCGGGTCGCCAGGCGGGCGATGACGCGATAATCGAAGCTGTGGATGGAGTAGCCGCTGGGATTGGGACCTCCATCCATGGCGCGGAACAGCCGTTCATCGAAGCGGGGATCGAGCGATTTGACTTCCACGAAGACCTGCAGCCGGGCCCCGCACGCGACGAGGGCTTCGGCGAGCGTGGGCACCGGCTCGTTGTTGCCCAGGCGAACTGCGCGAATCGCTTCCGCGCTGAGCTCCGGGATGCGGCGCACCGGCTGGTCCGGCCGGCCCGGCGGCGAGCCGAAACGCGGCCAGCGTATTCTCCAGCTCGTAGCCCGACGCACCGCGATGCGCGATAACGAGCGGAACGGTCACCTCACGCCGACGGCTTGAGCAGGCTGTCCGCCTTCTTCGATTCGATCCAGTCCGGTTCTTTTTCGATGCGGTGCACCAGGTCGTAATCGGCCGGCTGTGGAAGCACCGTCTTCAGATATTCCTTGTATTTCGCCGCATCGTCGATCGGGGTCCCGTCCACCGTGAACTGCTGCCGGGCATAGGTCCCGATCTTCCGGTTGAACTGCAGCACGGGAACCTTGAGCTGCCGCTCGCGCTCGGGAATGAACAGGTTGAGCCGTTCGACGAGCTTGGAGATTTCCTGGCGGTACAGCTCACGGCTGTGCTCGTTCAGGTGCGTCTTGTCGGCTTCGTGCTGGTTGTCCCGCTCGTCGTAGCGGCCTTTCAGTCCCCAGACATACGCCCAGTGCGCTGAGGAAGAGTTGTCGGTACCGAAGAGATCGAACGCGGTGGGGATCCACTTATAGAAGAACCGCTGGATCACCTCGGGCGGCATCTTGCCTGCTTTGACGATGCGCAGCAACCCGTTGTTTCCGGTCCCCAGATGGAACGATTCTTCCTTTAACATCGGCAGCATCGAGCGCGACAGCGGATCGAACCCCGAGGTTGAGAGCATGGTCAGCTGGAATTTTCCGTCGCGATCGATGAACTGCGTATAGGTAAAGAAATCGAGCCAGTTATCCACCAGCTCGTTGAAGGAGCCGAGCAGCCGTTCGCCTTCGTCCGCGCGCCGCTCGAGCAGCTTGGCGGCTTCGCGTTTGCCTTCGTCGCCGAAGTGCGCGCAGAGGAGATAGGACATCTGCCATCCGTGACGCATTTCCTCCGTCATCACCCGCTGCAGTGACAGCAGATCGTAGTCCGAGGGCGCATGCTGCAGCAATGAGCGTTGCTGCTCGACGGATGCGAACTCGGTATCGCCCTGGTACACGATGAGGTTGAGCAGGGCATCGCGGATGCGCTGATCGGGGATGTGCATCACCGTGCGCCACTTGTTCTGGCCCTTGTAATGCCCGAACTCGATGAACGGGACTTCCTGGTCGCCGAACTTGGCTTCGAACTTGAATTGGCGCAGCTCACCTGACGGAAGGCCGATCGACTCCTGCCAGTAGCGGAAGTAATCGATCCAGTCGTCGAAATTGTTCAGTTTGCGAACCATCTATCTAGCTCCTCTTCGCCAGGGCGGCCGCGATGCGCTGGCGCGTTTCCGCGGTGGCGAACAGTTCGTTCTGTTGAAGGATTTCGAGATCGAGCGACGCCTGGAGCGCACTCGACTCGGTGTGATAAACGGCCTGCTTGGCGCGACGCACGGCGGCGGGCGGCTGAGCTGCCCATTGCGCCGCGAGCACGCGCGTCTCCGCCGCAAGCTGCTCGTGCGGGACAATGCGGTCGAACACTCCCAGACTCATGGCTTCCTGAGCCTCGAGCATGCGCGCGCTCCAAATCAGCTCGAGTGCCTTGCCCGTCCCGACGAGTCGCGGTAGAAAAAAGCTGCCGCCCCAGTCGGGCACGAGACTCAGGCGATGAAACACCTGGCCGATGGACGCCCGATCGGAGGCGATGCGGTAGTCGCACGCGAGAGCGAGATTCGCGCCGCCGCCCGCCGCGGGGCCATTCACGCTCGCGATGACTGGTTTCGGTGCGTTGCGAATGGCCAGGATGATGTCGCGCCCGGCGGCGACGAGCGCAGGACCATCCGCGCCGAGGGCGTTGAGGTCGGCGCCGGTGGTAAAACCACGCCCCGCGCCCGTCAGGACCATCACGAGCACCGCGTCGGCGTTCGCCAGCATCTGCAATGCTTCGAGGAGGTCCTGACACATCGCGCGATCGAACGCGTTCAGCCGCTCCGGCCGATTGAGCGTGACCGTGCCGATTCCAGCATCTACGTCGATGAGCACATGCTCGTAGGCAGCCATCAGACCCGCTCCACGATCGTCGCGATGCCCTGACCGACGCCGATACACATTGTCGCGAGACCATAGCGGGAATTCGTACGCCGCAGGGCGTGGACGAGAGTCGTGAGAATCCGGGCTCCCGTTGCGCCCAACGGATGACCAAGTGCAATAGCCCCGCCGTAGATGTTGACGCGCTCTGAGTCGAGCTGCAGCTCGCGAATGCACGCGATCGCCTGTGCGGCGAACGCTTCGTTCAGTTCGACCAGATCGATCTGATCGATTGTCAGGCGGGCACGGTGCAGCGCTTTCCGTGTGGCGGGAACGGGACCGAGTCCCATACAACTTGGGTCGACACCAGCGACGGCTGACGCGACGATTCGTGCGAGCGGTTTCGTTCCGCGACGCATTACCAACATCGCTGCCGCGCCGTCGTTGATCCCGCTTGAGCTGGCGGCGGTTACCGTACCACCCGCCCGAAAAGCCGGTTTGAGTTTCCCAACGGCTTCCAGCGTGCTTCCAAACCGGGGGTATTCGTCCTTCGCGAACGTCGAGCCATCGGGAAGCGCGACTGGCACCAGCTCGTCTGTGAACACGCAGTCTTTGAGCGCCCGCTCGGCGCGCCGCTGGCTCTCGACTGCATACGCATCCTGCTCGGCGCGGGTGATCTTGTAGCGGTCCGCGACCACCTCCGCCGTTTCGCCCAACGCGATGGTCCATTCCTTCTTGAAGCGGGGATTCGTGAACCGCCATCCCACGGTGCTGTCGGCCATCTCCGGAGGTTTGCGACTCCACGGCTCGCCCGACTTCAGCGTGACGTAGGGCGCCCGCGTCATGCTCTCGACGCCGCCGGCGATGAACGTGTCGCCCTCGCCGGCCGCGAGCGCGTGCGCGGCGCTCACCACGGCCTGCAATCCAGACCCACACAGGCGATTGACAGTTTGACCGGGGACTTCGACCGGGAGGCCGGCGAGCAGCGCGGCCATGCGCGCCACGTTGCGGTTGTCTTCACCCGCTTGATTGGCACAGCCGAGGATTACGTCGTCGATGCTCGAGGGATCGATACCCGAGCGCTCGACGACTGCCCTGACAGGAATCGCCGCGAGATCATCGGTCCGCACCCCCGCCAAAGCGCCACCGTGCTTTCCGACAGGTGTTCGCACCGCGGCGCAGATGAATGCGTCGTTCACAGCCCGACCCACACGGTCTTGGTCTCCGTGTAGCTGTTCAACGCCTCCGCGCCCAGATCCCGTCCAAACCCCGAAAACTTGTAACCACCGAACGGCGCCGCCGGATCGTAGAAGTTGTACGTATTAATCCAGATGGTCCCGGCCTTGATGGCGCGGGCCACGCGATGCGCCTTCTGGACATCCTTCGTCCAGATGCCTGCGGCCAGCCCGTAGCGTGAGCGGTTCGCGAGCGCGATGCCTTCCTCTTCATTGTCGAAGCTCATGACGGCGAGAACCGGACCGAAAATCTCCTCGTCCACGATCTTCATTCCGGGTTTCGCGTCATCGAAGACGGTGGCCTCGATGAAGTAGCCTTTCCCGTTCACGCGCGCGGCGTTTCCGCCGGCCACGAGCTTGGCGCCGTCCTGTTTCCCCGCCTGCACGTACGACAAGACTTTCTCGTGCTGGCGACGCGAGACGATGGCTCCGAGCCGGGTGGTTTTCTCGAACGGATCACCGGGGGTGAGCTTCCTGGCGCGTTGCACCAGCTGCTCCATCACCTGATCGTGCACCGACCGCTCGACCAGCAGCCGGGAACCGGCTGCACAGACCTCCCCTTTGCCGTAGAAAATCGCCGTGTGCGCGCCGCGCACCGCGGCCGCGAGATCCGAGTCGGCGAAAATGATGTTGGGACTCTTCCCGCCCAGCTCGAGCGATATGCGCTTTACGGTGCCGGCCGCCTCGCGCATGATCCATTGACCCACTTCGGTCGAGCCCGTGAACGCGATCTTGTCCACGAGCGGGTGCCGGACGAGCGCGGCGCCCGCCGTCGTTCCGGGACCGGGAACGACGTTCAACGCGCCGGCCGGGAATCCGGCGTCGAGCGCCAGCTCGCCTAACAGCAGAGCGGTGAGCGGCGTTTCGTGCGCGGGCTTGAGGACTACGGTGCAGCCGGCAGCGAGGGCAGGGGCGACTTTCCACGACGCGAGATTCAGGGGGAAGTTCCAGGGCACGATGGCCCCGACCACGCCCACCGGCTCGCGCAGCGTGTAGGTGAAGAAATTCCCGCTGACGGGCAGGGTCGCGCCGCTCAGTTTGTCCGCCCAGCCGGCATAATAGCGGAACGTTTCGACCGTCATGGCGACGTCGATCTGCGACTCGAACAGCGGCTTGCCGTTATTCCGGGTCTCGAGCTCGGCGACTTGGCCCGCGCGGCGCTCGAGCAGATCGGCGAGGCGGAAGAGCAGCATGCCGCGGCGGCGCGGCGACAGCTCGCGCCAGCCCTTCGAGTCGAAACACTCCCGCGCGGCGCGCACCGCCGCATCGATCTCCGCCTCTCCCGCCTCGGCGACTTCGGCGAGCGGCTCTTCGGTGGCGGGATTGGTGAGGCAGTAGCGCGTGGCGCCGGGTCGCCACTCGCTTCCGATCAGCAGATCGGTTTTCACTTCCCCTTGAACTCCGCGACGCGCTTATCGACGTAGGCGGCGATGCCTTCCTTCGCGTCATCGGACTGGAATAACTGCTGCTGCAATTCACGTTCGAGCGTCAGCCCGGACTCGAACGGCACCTCCGCGCCCGACTGTACGGCACGCTTGATCAGGCCCACCGCCTTCGACGCCTTGTGCGGCGGACAGAATTGACGCGCGTAGAGCAGCGTCTGCTCCCAGAATCCATCGCTGTCGAAGACGTCGTTCACCAGGCCCATTTCTTTCGCTTTCTCGAACGAGAACGTCTCTCCCTTGATCATCATCTCGAGCGCCCGCGGCTTTCCTACGATGCGAGCGAGGCGCTGCGTGCCGCCGGTACCCGGCAACACACCCAGGTTCACCTCAGGCAACCCGATTTTTCCGGCGTTCTCCCGCGCCAGACGAATGTCGCACGCCATCGCGATCTCGAGCCCGCCGCCCACGGTGTGACCATTCAACGCCGCGATGGTGAGCTTGGGCGTCTGCTCGAGCCGGCTGAGCGTTTCATTCGCGTGGAGACAGAAGAAGTACTTGTAGCGCGGCGTGATGCTGTTCAGGTAGGAAATGTTCGCGCCCGCGGAGAAAAACTTGTCGCCATGGCCCCGCAGGACAATGACGTGCACCGTATCGTCGAAACGAGCCTCGAGAATCGCCTGATCGAGTTGGCGCATCATCTCGTACGTGTAGGTATTCGCCGGCGGATCGTCCAGCTCGAGGATCGCGAGGCCCGCGTCTACGCTGTAGCGAACCAGGGTCTTCGTCTCTGTCCCGCGCGGGGCCGTCATCGTCGCCATTGGCCTCACCCTCCATGTACTGTAGACCGCGCCTCGAGGAATCCACCGAGAAAAATTCTGGCGATCAATCCGGCGAGGCGCTCCGGGTCGATCGCTCCATTCGCGTGATACCACGTGTAAATCCAGTTCATCATGCCGAACAACAGATACGCCGCCGCATTGCGATCGACGGCTGTCTCATCCGGCGCGGCATCCTTGAGCAGCGCTTCCAGCAGATTCACATAGCGGCGCTTGATCGTCGCCACGAGACGCAGATGCTCACCCGAGAGCGATGCAGCCTCATGCGAGAGCACTTTCATCTCCGGCATGTGGGCCGCAAAGAATGTCACGTGATGACGAATGAACGCCTGCAGCCGCTCGGCAGGCTCGCTCCCTGCCTGCGCCACCGCCGCCTCACCACCCTCGAGCACGAGATCGAAGCAGCGCTCCTGAATGCGCGCGAGCAGCTCTTCCTTGCCGCGAACGTAGTAATACATCCCGGCAAGGGACATACCGCTTGCCGCCGCAAGGTCGCGCATCGTGGTCGAGTGATAGCCCTTATGAGCAAACACCCGCGCTGCCTGGGAGAGGAGATGATCGAGACGTTCGTCGTAGGGGCGCACGGTAGTGGTTTCGAACGAGCGTTCGAATGTTAGGAGGTCGGTCGATGGCGGTCAATGGCGGTCGAGGAGTTACACCTAGACCGCCCTCGACCGTCTTAACTTCACCGCGTCTCAAACGGTCTACAGGACACGTGGGCGCACTAGAATTCGCCGGCGCACCGGATGCCGCCCTCATCGCCGCCTGGCAGCGGGGCGATGAGGGCGCGGCCGCGGAGCTGGTGCGTCGCCACTCACGACCGCTGGCGCGATTTCTGGCGAGCGCGGGCGCCGAGGAGCTACACCTGGAGGACCTCGTACAGGACACGTTCGTGCGGGCATTTCGGGCGCTGCATCGATTTCGCGGGCAATGTCAGTTCCGCACCTGGCTCCTCACCATCGGCGCGAACCTGCTGCGCGACTCCCGTCGACGCGCCAAACGGCGCCGGATGGTGTCGCTGGACGAGCACCAGCAGCTGCGCGCCACCGGTGGGGACCCTCATGACCATGCCGTGGCCAGTGAAACCGAAACACGACTCGGCCAGGCGATCGCCGCCTTACCCCGCATGCAACGTGAAGTGTTTCTGTTGCGTGCGCAGCAGGGACTCGAATACGACGAAATTGCCGCAGCACTCGAGACTAGTATCGGAGCCGCGCGCGTGCATTATCACCACGCGGTCAAACGCCTGAAGGAGAGTCTGGCGTGAACCACGACGAACCGCAGGATCAGGAGCTGCGCGCATTGACGCGCACCCTCGGCGCCGCAGGCGACCGCATCGACGTCGAACGCGTCGCGGCGGGGGTGGTGGCACGGCTGCGAGAACAGCCACGGCATGGGCAGCCGCGCGTCATCGCGGTCGCGCTGCGAATCGCCGCAATGCTCGTGGTGATCGTCATCGGCGCGATCGCCGTGCGGCAGCTGCGTCCCCATGGTGAGGCGACCGTGGCAACCACAGTGGCCGGGATGCCGCTCACCGATCTCTCTGCTGCGGACCTCCGCGATGTGTTGAGCACACTCGATCAGCCCCTGGACCAGGACCTCGATGCCCGTGACCCTGGACTGGAAGACCTTACCGCCCCCGAGCTGCGCCGATTGTTGCGCTCCCTGGAGGGCTGAATGCGAGCGCTCCTCCTTCTTCTTATAGCACTGGCGGCGCCACTGGCAGGCCAAGCTCCATCTCCAATCGACTCGCAGACAGGCGGAGGCGACCAGGTCCAACGTTTACGTCATGCGGTGCTTGAGCGCTGGCGCGCCCAGGTGCGCTCGCAGCTGGAGTTGACCGACACGCAGGCCCGCAAGCTCCAGGCGACCGAGGACCGCTTTCTCGAGCGGCGACAAACCATCACCCGGCGCCAACGCGCCGTCCTCCAGGGGTTACGCGACCAGCTGCAATCCGGTCGGGCCGCCAATTCGGACAGCCTCCGGCGCTTGCTCGACGTCCGATCGCGGAACCGCGCCGAGCTGGCGCAACTGGAACAGGACGAGGACCGTGAAATCGCGGGCTACCTGACCCCCGTACAGCGAGCGCGATATCAGCTGCTGCGGCAGCGCCTCCAGGACCGCATCGTGGAATTGCGACGCGAGCGACGCGGGCGGGCGCCGTCGCCCGAATAGACTGTGCACTCTGTGCCTTGACTCCCCTCGTTCCCCCCGGCAAACCGCTGAACCATCCTTACGATCCTCTCCGAGTCCCTAATTTGGCTGGGAGTGGTTTGTTTACGAGCAGGTGACATCGTGGCAGCGCGCAAGGTTGTGGTCATCGGCGCGTCGGCTGGAGGCGTTGATGCGCTCTCCGAGCTGATCGGCGCACTCTCCGCGGAGCTTCCGGCTGCCGTGTGTGCGGTGTTGCACCTCCCGCGGGCCTCACCGCCCGTCCTCGCCTCCCTTGTCGATAGCGTCAGCCGCCTGCCGGTCGTAACCGCCACCGATCGCGTTCCCATCGAGTCGGGGCGGGTGTACATCGCCCCGCCCGACAACCACCTGCTCGTCGAACGCGAGCAGCTGCGCGTGGTGCGGGGGCCCGAACAGAACCGGCACCGTCCCGCCATCGATCCGCTGTTCCGCTCGGCCGCGTGGGCGTATGGCCCGGACGTGATTGGGATCGTGTTGACCGGCGCACTCGACGACGGCGCCGCGGGGTTGTGGGCGATCAAAACGTGTGGCGGAATCACGGTGGTGCAGGACCCCGCGGACGCGTTGTATCCGGAAATGCCGACGGCGGCAATGAGCAGCGTGGAGGTCGATCATTGCCTCCCACTCAAACGCATCCCCCCCCTCATTACGGAGCTCGTCCAGGAGGTGCGCGGGAGACCCTCCATCCCCGCGCCGCCGCGGCTGCGGGTGGAAGTCGAGCAGGTCACGATGGAACGCAATGACATGAACATGGACGCGGTGGGGACACCGTCGGCGTTCACCTGTCCGGCGTGCGGCGGGGCGTTGTGGCAAATGGAGGAGGACCGGCTGCTCCATTATCGCTGCCACACCGGACATGCGTTTTCGCCGGACAGTCTCGTGGGGGCGCAATCGGAGGCGGCGGAACAGGCGCTGTTCGTTGCGCTGCGCGCGTTGAAGGAGCAGCACGCGGCGGCGGAACGGATTGCCGAGAGTTACCGGGGCAAGTATCCCGGTCTCGAAACGCGGTTCCGCGCCCGCGCGCAGGAGCACGCAACCGCCGCGGAGGTGATTCAGAATCTGCTGGCGCGCCGGCCGTCCGATTAGCCTATTCACACGCCTTCCACTCGCTTCCCGCCACGGCTATCGTCAAGAAGTGACAGGGTCCCCGTCTCCAGGACCTGCCGCGTCGCGCGGCGGAGGAGGAGGGAAGGGCGGCCGCTCGCGGAAATCTGCTCCCCGGCGCTCCTCCACTTCCCCCAACGCGTCGCGCGCGGGCGGCGACGGCGGCCCTCCCAAGCTTCCTCCCTCCGGATCTGAGCCGCTCCAGGCGGGCGCGGCGCAGCTGGGCGCTCCATGCATCGTCGGAATCGGCGCATCCGCAGGCGGTCTCGCCGCGATCAGGCGTTTCCTCGAGCACACGCCTCCAGATAGTGGTGCGGGCTTCGTAGTGATTCTCCATCTCGATCCCAGCAAAGAGAGCCACGTCGCCGAAGTACTGCAGCCACACACCGACATGCCCGTGCTCCCCGCGACGGATGGCGTCAGGGTGGAAGCCAACACGGTGTATGTCATCGTCCCCGATCGCTCGTTGACGATCGCCAACGGCATGCTGCATCTCACGCACCTGCCGGCCCCGCGCGGGGACCGCCACCCGATCGACACGTTCTTCGAAACGCTGGCCGAGGACAAAAAGGAAAAAGCGATCGCCATCGTGCTGTCCGGCAGCGGCTCCAACGGTTCGCAGGGGGTTCGGGCCATTCGCGCGCAGGGGGGGATGACGCTGGTGCAGGACCCGGCAACCGCGGAATTCGCCAGCATGCCGCAGAGTGCCATCGCCGTGGGCGCCGCGGACTACATCCTGGCCCCCGACGCGATGCCCGACCGACTGCTCAAGTACCTCAAGCATCCCTACGTGCGCGCGAGCGAGCCGGCCGTCGCGCTTGATACACAGGAAGCCGAGCAGTTGAGCGAAATACTCGCGATCCTCAAGAAAGTCGGTGGCCATGATTTCCGGGGGTATCGCAAGGCGACCATCATCCGGCGCGTGCACCGGCGGATGGGCCTGGCGCATACGATACGGTTGCGGGATTACGTGACATTCCTGCGGGGGAATTCCCCGGAAGTCGGTGCCCTGATCCGCGATCTGATGATCAACGTGACGAGCTTCTTCCGCGATCCGGACGCCTGGGAGGTGTTGCGCCAGCAGGTAATCGCGCCGCTCGTCCAGCGTGCCCCGGAGCAGGGGGAGCTGCGTACCTGGGTCCCGGCGTGCTCCACGGGCGCGGAGGCGTATTCGCTGGCAATGCTGTTCCTGGAAGAGCGTACCCGGCTCGGCAAACCGCTGGACATCAAGATCTTCGCGACCGATGCGTCGGCGGACGCCCTGGCGGCCGCGCGCCCCGGCCTGTATCCCGCGAGCATGCTCGCGGATCTCGCGCCGGAACGTCTGGACCGATTCTTCGATCGCCAGGAAGAATACTTTCAGGTGAAGCAGGAGCTGCGCGATCTGCTCGTGTTCGCTCCCCAGAACCTGCTGCAAGACCCGCCCTTTTCGAAGCTCGACCTGGTGAGCTGCCGCAACGTGCTCATTTATCTCGAACCCGACATCCAGGCGCGTCTCATCGCGCTGTTTCATTACACGCTGCGAGACAACGGCTATCTCTTTCTCGGCAGCTCCGAGACGGTCGGGCGGGACGGGTTGTTCGAGCCCGTTTCGAAAAAATGGCGCATCTTCCTGCGGACGCCGGGCGGGAAGCGGGAGTTGGTGCAGCTGCCCGTCGTGGGCGAAACGCCGCGCGTCGATCGACTCGTCGACACCCATGCCAATCGACTGCGCGTAAGCGAGCGCGCGCGGCAGATCCTGCTGGATCGCTACACGCCGGCCGCTGTGATCATCAATGGCAACTTTCGCGTGCTGCACTTCCAGGGCGCGACCGACGCGTATCTGGCGCAACCGGCCGGCGAACCGGTCACCGATCTCCTCGTCCTGGCACGCGAGGGACTGCGCGCCAAGCTGCGCAGCGTTTTGCAGCGCGCCCTCGAGACCAACCACACCCAGACCGAGACCGACGCGCACATCCGCCGGGGAGAGCGCTTCCAGCGGGTGCAGGTCGACGTCATCCCGTTACGGAATTCGGACCCGCGCGAGCTGCTCGTCACGTTTCGTGATGCGGAGCCGCACCCGGCTGGCGCACAGGCGAGGCCGCCCGATGAAGCACTGCAGCGCGATCTGCAGGAGGAGCTCCAGGCCACCCAGGATGAGCTGCAGAATGCCGTCGAAGAGCTGGAGCAATCCAACGAAGAGCTGCGCGCGGCCAATGAAGAGGTCGTGTCGATCAATGAAGAGCTGCAGTCCTCCAACGAAGAACTGGAAACGTCCAAGGAAGAGCTGCAGTCGCTCAATGAAGAACTGAGCACCGTGAATGCCCAGCTACAGGCCAAGGTGGAGGAGCTGGAAAAATCCACGAACGATTTGAGCAACCTGCTGGCCAACACCGAAGTCGCCACGGTGTTTCTGGATCCGCAGCTGCGCGTGCGCAACTTTACGCCCTCGGCCACGGTGCTCTTCAATCTGCTCCCCTCGGATATCGGACGGCCCATCGGGCATTTCGCGCCCAAGTTCACCGGCCGCGATTTGCGGCCTGACCTGAAATCGGTGCTCGAGCGCTGGGTGCCGCTCGAAGACGAAGTCACCGTCGGAGACCGTATTTTCCTGCGCCGCATTTTGCCCTATCGCGCCCGGGACAACCGCGTCGACGGCGTCGTGCTCACCTTCATCGATATCACAGAGCGGATTTTCGCGGAGCGGGCCATCGCCAGCTCCAAGGAATACGCCGAGCGCATCGTCGAAACAGTCGGGGGGGGCCTGATCGTGCTGGATCAGAATCTTCGGGTGAAGTCCGCCAATCGCTGGTTCTACCAGACCTTCAACACGCGTCCGGAAGAAGTGCTCGGCCATCTCTTGTGGGACATCGGTCGCGCCCGCTGGAGCACGCGCGATATTGGCCTGGAACGCGTGCTGACCGAAAGCACGTCCATCGACGATTTCCCCATTGAAATCGAGCTCGACCAGTGGGGACCACGCAGCATGGTGCTCGATGCACGGGTGTTGTTGCCGGGCCAGTCGCTCCTCGTGGCCCTGCACGATGTGACCGAACAGCGGCGCTTCACGGAGCGGTTGACCTCGCTGAACAGGGGTCTGGAGCTGCGCCTCGAGCAGCGTACCACGATGGTCCAGCTCGTCGTCGAGCAGATCGCCATGGCGGCCAACAAGGCCCGGACGATTGATGAAGCGCTCCAGTTCGCTACGGAGCGGATCGCCGAGCATCAAGGCTGGCTGGTGGGCCATGCGTACGTCCGCCGCGAAGGCTCGGCGGACTTGATACCCAGCGAAGCGTGGTATGTCCGTGAAGGGTTTGACGCCCAGGCCTTCAAGGCGGCGACGATGAAAACCCGCGTCCGGCGCGGCGACGGACTGGTAGGGCGGGTGGCGGCGACGGGGCAGCCATTCTGGATCGAGGGCACTAGCGGGGACGATCGCTGGAAGCGCGCTCCCGTCGCTCCGAAGACATCCCTCTTCTTTCCCGTGTTTCGTCGCGAGCGTCCTGAAGTGGACGCCGTGCTCGAGTTCTATTCGCAGGAGTCGTTCCTGCCCGATCCGGCGTTCCTGGCGTTGATGGCCAACGTGGGAATCCAGATGGCCCACGTCCTCGAACGGCGCGAGCTCGAGCGCCAGCTCGCCGCTCTTTCCGAGGAAGAGCAGCGCCGCGTCGCACAGGACCTGCACGACAAGGTGGGCCAGAGCGTGTCGGCGGTGGCCATGCTGACGCGCAGCCTGCAGCGTAAACTCGACGCGGGCGCTCGATTGACGCCGGAGGACTTGGCGCCCTTGCTCGATGCCGCGCAGGAATCCAAGGTGCAGCTGCGCATGATCTCCCGCAGCCTGTTGCCCGAAGAGCTGGGCGGGCATGGGTTGGTAAATGCGCTCGAGGACCTCGCCGCCCGCTATTCCACTCTACACAAGATCGCGGTGCGCTTTCAGGCCGATTACGCGGATGCCTTGTCGGAAGGCCAGGCGATCCAGCTGTTCCGTATCGCGCAGGAGGCGGTACTCAACGCGGCGCAGCACAGTAGTGCGAGCGCAATTCAGATCCGGCTGCGCCATGAAGACGGCCATACCATCATGGAGGTCAGCGACAACGGGACAGGGTTCACGGTTGACGGCCAGGTGGACGGCATGGGGTTGCGGATCATGCGGCATCGTGCCAACCTCATTGATGCCCGGCTGGAAATCCTCGCGGCGCCTGGGGGAGGAGCCCTGGTACGCTGTTCCGTTGCCAACGAACCGAACCCCCCCCCCCCCGAATAAGTAGGCTGGAGAGCGTATGAAAACAGCGAGTCGCGCACGGAAGCAGCCGCCGAAGAAATCGGCTGCGCGGGTTCTGATCGTCGACGATCATCCCCTGATTCGCCACGCCCTCGCGGAACTGCTCGCGCGCGAAGCGGGGGTCGAGATCTGCGGGGAGGTGCCCGATGCCCCGGGCGCCTGGCGCGAATTGGAGCGCTGCACTCCCGAGCTGATGATTGTGGACCTGCGCCTCGAGGACTCCGACGGCCTCGATCTCATCAAAGCCGTCCGGGCGCGCTACCCCACCGTGCGGATTCTCGTGGTTTCCATGCACGATGAAAAGGAATACGCCGAGCGTGCGCTGCGCGCCGGAGCGGCGGGGTACGTCGAAAAACACGAGCCGCCGGAGATCGTGGTCGAGGCGGTGCGCACGGTGCTCGGCGGTTCGGTGTTTCTCAGCCGCGCGATGGGCGAACGCCTGCTGCGGCAGCTGGTGGAGCGCGGCGGCAGCCCGGGTCGCATGAGTGCCCCCGGCGCTTCCCGTCTGGCGAGCCTGTCGGATCGCGAGCTGCAGGTCCTTGACTTGTTAGGCCAGGGGTTGAGTACTCCGGAAATCGCTCAACGGTTACACCTCAGCGCCAAAACCGTGCAGAGTCATCGCGAACATCTCAAAGCAAAGCTTGGCATTGACAGCGGTTCGGAGCTCGTGTACTACGCGATCACCCGGCAATTCTCGGGACGCAGCATCGAGCCGCCTGAGCCGGAGCCGGCGAACCCGCAGAAGCCAGCTTTACGCGTCACCAGGTAAAACGCCTGCGTCACTAATTTCCTGACGTTGCCGTCAGGCAAATGCTGTCGTGCCGTCGCGCCGTTCTCCTGCTTTCGCTGGAACGCGGCGACCCGCAGCTTCGAATGCATGGCTGAAATCAGGCGCCGAACGAGCTACCTCGCGGTGCCGCCACACGCGCCGCGGGACGAGCGTGGCACACCGCCGCCAGCAACTCCCCCCTCCGCAGGCGCTTCAGGAACCGAAGGCGAAACACAACAGCCCAGGATTGCGCGCTGGGCGCGGCTCGTGGTGAACGTCAGAATTCCGCTGCGCCGCGGAGCCTGGTATCCGGTGTTGAGTGCCGGGCCCGAGGAAGTGGTGGTCGAGGTGCGGCAGCGCCCTACGATCGTGCCGCGCGCCGTGGTCGACATCAGCACGGTGCCTCCCAGCCGCTGGACCCTTGTCCCGCAGTCGTGGGGCGGGCCGTATTACGTGTGTCCCGAGTGCTCGGAGCGGATGCGCGCCCGCGTGCCGATCGTTCCGCGACGCGAGATGCCGCTGTCGTGCATCCGCTGCCACAAGACGTTCCCCACGGATCTCACGGATCTGGCCGCGCTGCAGGCGGAGCTGCCCGGTTCGCAGACCAGCGAGACCGAAAACCCGGCCTAGCGTCGGCGTGATTTCCACCCACCTTTTGGAGCTTCCCGCCACCCCGGAGGCTCCTTGAGGAAGCGCAAAAATGGCCGCAAGCTGGGGCCGCATGACTACGTCATGCGCCGCATGGTGCCGCAACTGCTCGACGCTGTTACCCCCGCCCTCGTCGAAATCGCTGGCGAAATGGGCTTTGGTTATCACGCGATCCGAAAGTATCGGGATGGGCTCCGGACTCCGCCGCCCAAGGTTTGCCGCGCGCTGATTAGTGCCGCGCGGCGGCGCGCACGTCAACTCGAGCGCCTGGCTGATGCGCTGGAAACAGCACAAGCGGGGAACGGGTGAGGCTGCCGTTTGGAAGCCAGCAGACGTAAGTTCCAGCCCCGTTTCCCTGGCCCGAGTGGCGGAATGGCAGACGCGCCGGACTCAAAATCCGGTGCCGGCAACGGCGTGAGAGTTCGACTCTCTCCTCGGGCACTACAAACCGCGTCCGTCCTAGCGCTGCCCCCTCCCATGGGCTACACCAATTCGAAGATGCCTTTCAAGCGGCGTCTCCTAGGTTCCGACATAACCCCCTCGGTCAGTTTTTCTCGAGTGAGCGTCTGGGCGTAGCGGGGGGCGCTGACAGAGCTCCTAGGAGTTGAAGTGTTATGACTACGACAATCATGGAGCGCCGCGCCACAGGCTGGGATACGACCCGGTTCGATGGAATGCAGTGGAAGCCTGTCGTCGCCGGCGCGCTCGCGGGTTTTGCGGCGACAATCATTCTGACCACCCTCGGTGCAGCCATCGGCGTCACCGCCGGGGCGGACAGCGGCGGCGATGCCCAGAAGATCGGCGCGGGGGCATCGATCTGGTGGCTGCTCACCGTCATCGTTGCCGGCATCGTGGCAGGCCGGGTCATTGCGAGTACGGCGCGTGTGGACTCGAACTACCACCCGGTCATTTATGGAACCGTGGCCTGGGTTCTGGGGGTGTTGATCCTGCTGTCCCTGCTCGCCTGGGGTGCGGCAAGCGTAATCGGCGGGCTGGGAGCCGGATTTGGGGTCACCGCGGCGGCCCGTGGAGGCGGCATGGTGCACGCCGGTGGCGGGGCTGGTACCGCCGCCGACACAGCGCAGGCGATGCAGACGGCCGCGAACGTCGGCAAGGCCGCGATGTGGGGGCTGCTCGTCTCGCAGATCCTCGGCTTAGCCGCAACCGTGCTCGGCGCGCGAGTACGGTCGGGCGAGTCGCGGCGCACCGCAACGTCCGGCCAGCCGGCTACGGCGCATTGACACACGAGACACTTCAGGTGGACCCCCGGGGCGCCGCCCCGGGGTCGACCCTCTACCCGTGCACCGTCAGCGCCAACACAATTTCCACCGCAATGAGAATGATGATCACAAGCTCGAGCACTTCGTTCCGCGTGGCCATCGATTCGGCGTTCAGCATGGCGTAGGTCTGCCGGATGATCGCCAGCTTGTGATTGATGCCGCGGCGCCACGCGCGCCCGCGAAATAACTCCAGCGCCGCCGCGTGCACTCGCGCCAGATACACGTCGTCGGTCACTTTGAGGGAATTTTCGGCGCGCTCGATGATCTCGGTCGAGTCCGCCACGAAGGTCTGCAAGTCCGCCAGCAATCCTGAGTAGCGGGGCGCGAAAATGCGGCGGGCGCGGGCCCGCGCGATCCGGTCGTACATCTTGGGCAATTCCGCGTCGAGCCGGGCGTCGTAGTAGCGCAGCTCGAGCAGCTGCGCATTGGCGAACTCGAGAATCAGCTGCACGTCCGAGTCGCCTGCTTCCGGCTCCACGATCAACGCGTTGTTCCAGGTCAGGATCGCGAGATCGTCCGCATAGTAGGAGAACCAGTAGGGCAGCAGCTCGCGGCGCGCCTCCTGGGAGAGGGGCCGGTTTTCATCGAGTAGCAGCGGCACCACGTCCACATCGCGCAGCGTTCCCGGCGCGAGCGGCCGGCCGGTTTGATCGCAGAGCCGCAGGATATGATAGACGACGTAGTCCTCCGTGATCGACGCGATATCCGGCCGCTCGATCGTGTGGCGCAACCGGTTCGTCAGCTCGCCCACTGTGCGATCGAAGTGCGCGGGAATTTCCGGCGCCTGCGAGATCGCGTTGCCGAACGCCGAGAAATTGGGCCATTCGAGGATTCCGGGCGTCGCGAAGCGCATGCGCAGCGACACGACACCGAAATCGAAGATCCGCGCCGATAGATCCACGCGGTGTGCCGCGCCGTCGAGCGCCAGCATCTCGGCGCCGAGGGGAATCGTGATCGGAGGGTTCTTGATTTGCAGCGCCTGCGTCTCGGGTCGCGCAGGACG
>JADMIO010647512.1_pt1 | contig 22023 bp, 21 predicted proteins | sample 8958161 | NCBI WGS metagenome assembly JADMIO01 (sample SAMN16585339, study PRJNA669376) | soil metagenome | isolation source: Crop rotation soil | place: USA: Cullars Rotation, Alabama | collected 2011
CGCGACAACTTGTCCACGTGGAATTCTAAGCTTAGGATCCCAATGTGCTGGAAAGTTGCGATCAATACCATAATGAAGACGTGTTGCACCGACTATGTAGTGACACCACATAAGACTGAACGCCACGAGCCCAAAAACTGGGAATATGTCGTAGATAGTCATTTTGCCAAAAGGCACTTCCAGACATTGAATCCAAGTAATGACAGATACTGCCGTAGCAAGGATGCTCAGGCCCCAGGCCGCTGGTAGGAAATGCTTTTTCACTGAACTTATCATACACCTTTGCTTAGGTAGCAAAACACCCCGGCTATAAAACCGGGGTGTACTCGCAATTTTGTTCCGAAGAAACTAGCCGCGCTTAACGGTCAAGAAACCGTTACGTGGGTTTTCGTTTACAACGAAGCCTGCAGGAAGGTCAGTTGCCTCTGGGCGGTTGTCCTTGCTGAAGTAGTAAATCCTCTGCTCTTTGCCACCGCGTAGTACGACGAGCTTTGAGTTAAGGTGATATGTGACGCCTTTAGAGTTCTGGTGTGTGTATCCAGCCATTATGAAGTCTCCCTCTCTTACATTAACTAATGGTACTCCTAACATACTCTTGGGTGTTTTAGATTGTCAACAGGTTTACCAACAAATAACTTCTTAGAATGTTGAACTACCCCTGTTAAAATTCTTTACAAAAAATATTTTTATCAACAACGCTTAAGAGGCAATATGGGAGGGGCTTTGACTCTTCCACAGTTAAAAATGCAACAGTGGTTGCGTCAGACACCGCTTATGCATTACACTACCGTTACATAACGAAAGGTGGATTTTACATGGAATGGATGAATCGTGGCCAAGGCCAAGGTCAACCAGGCGGACAGCCACAAGGAGCTGGTCCGGCACCCGCAGGACATACTGCAAAAAGAGGTCAAGGCGTAGCTGCATTACGCAGTATGCGCTTTGCACAAGTAGCCTTACTATTTTTGGTTACTATTTTAGTTGTTGCAACTGTGAGTTACATCGCAGTAGGCGGCCCTAAAAAGGCAGAATCAAGCTTTGTAGATAGCAAAAAACTACAAGCAGTCTTCCTAAACGGTGGACAAGTATACTTTGGTAATATTACCGACCTTAATGGTAAGTTCCTCAGTATGAGCAACATCTACTACTTGCGTGTTAACCAGCAAGTACAACCAAACCAGAGCACTAGCTCTACTAATGCTAACGATATTTCACTCGTGAAGCTTGGTTGTGAATTGCACGGTCCTCAGGACAGCATGGTTATCAACCGTGAACAAATCATCTTCTGGGAAAACCTAAAGGATGATGGACAAGTTGCTAAGGCAGTTGCTGAGTACAAGAAAGCTAACCCAGGTGACCAGAAATGTGACACCACAAGTCAGTCTTCTACTGGTACTAACACCAACGCTAGTACTACAAACAACTCAACCACGACAAACAACAATACTTCTACCACCAAGAAGCCATAACATACAAATCGTGCGTTATAAAAACCCCGTCAGTGACGGGGTTTTTCTTTATAGTTGGTGCTTAAGCCATTGCACAAAGGCAGTTCTAATAACCAGTGCCAATGTTAACACCCCAGTTAGTAACACGCTCCACCCAGCTAGGTCTGGGGACCAAACCGGGGGTACGAAATCAAACTTATAGAGTGAATCCGGAATCGCTGCCTGTGTTGGCGCTGCACCATGCGTCAAAATATAATTCTGTATGCAGTCAATGCGGTACAAGGACCTGCCTGTTGGCATCTGAGCTTCGCAGTAGGCTTGAGCCTCAGTAGCAAGACCGGTGTTCGATTCTGTTTTCTGGGTGGCAACTAATCTATCATAACGATATTTGAGTTGTACTGGAGGATACGCCCCACCGGGAGTTGCGAGACTCGTATTCATGTGGCCGTAGACGTACTCTCGTAAGTTACGCAGCGAAGATTCAACGTCACCGTTATCCTTGTCTGTTTGAATAACAGTGTCCCGAAGTTTAAGCGCATGTACGTTATTTTGGCGTAGTGACAAAACAGACACACCAAAGGATATAATTATCGCAATAATGAAATACCACGCCTTTATTTTTCGCAGTTGGACGAGAACATGATGGAGGTGTCGCTTGTTCATGCTTGTGCTTTCTGTTTGGTATTATATACCGCAAACCGTTCAGCAGTGATGCCAAGCGATGCTATACCAGCGACAGCAAATGCAACATACAACACACCCCTTAGATCAAAAGTGCTTGCTAGTATTGCTAAGAAGAACCACACTGTTCCCTTTACGACACTATTGACTGCTTCCATCGATGAAATATATACAATCCTAAAACCTGGTAAATCGTCAGCCGCTGCATAGACGCCTTTCATCAGGGGCATTCTGTAAGCTGCTGTCACTGCTTCATTGGCACTATTAACTGCAAAAACGCCCCATACATTGGTCACCCAAGGTCGTACTAGATAAGACAATGCGTTGAGACTGGCACCTACTCTGAGAACTGTTCGGGCATACACAGAGTCAGAGAGACGACCAACGAGCTTGGCCGACACGATTGATACAAGTACCGCAAAAGCGCTCAGTGCACCCAACTGTGCGTACACAGAGCCAGTTAATACGAAAACGGACACAAAGAATGCCCAAGCGTTTATACAGAGTGTGTTCTCTACCCCCGCACATGCATATACAAACAAATCTCGTTTTATCTCATGTAGTGGGAGGTCGCTGAAGCGTAGTTTTTGACGAACTTTAACGGGTTCTGCTGTTTGGAAAAGTGGTATTAAGCTAGCAAACAGTAACCCTGTTGCTGTTAAAAAAATGTACTGGGGGCCTAGGACTGTTCCAATCACTCCGCCAACAAAAGGCCCAACGAGAAAACCTATTTTTTCAAACGCTTGCATGTAACCAAGCTCAGACCCCGCTCTAGTTGTGTGTTTAATCTTAGAGAAAGCTACGTGGTATGCAATAAAAAAGAAGCTAGCCGATGCACCCCAGGGGATCGCCAAGATTATTATGTTCCAGTGGTGATTCGGTACTGACAGCAGTAACGAAGCGCTGACTATTTGTAGGGCACAACTTAGAATCATCGTATGTTTTGGACCATAGCGAGCAACATAATACCCGGCGGAAATATCACTGATTGCCCGCGCTACAAAGAAAAAGCCATACATCGCTAAGATTGCACTAGCAGAATAATTCTCTTGATAGAGAAAGAATGGTACAAAGACCATAAAGATACTCAGTGCGACACTACGCAACATATTGCTGATGTACAGCTCACTCAGTTCATCAAAGCCAACATCGCGCCAAAAATGGCTTCTCTTAAGTAGTTTTTCTATATTTTTTTTCAGCATAGTGTTTATCTTTAATCTTTCCCCAAGTGTACCACTGTTAGGGCTTAGCTGCCTAGTGATTTATACTGGTGTCATGCATATTTACTTTTCAGGGATAGGCGGAGCCGGCATTGGTCCCTTGGCACTTGTTGCCAAACAAGCTGGTTATGAAGTTTCTGGATCCGATAAACAAGATTCAAGTTACATTACATACCTCAAGGACCACGGCATTACCGATATTCACATTGGGCAAGACTATGATTCGATTGCGGCCGTACATGATGCCAAGTCTATTGACTGGTTTGTTTACACCTCTGCTCTGCCTATGGAAGATCCCAATGCTCCTGAACTGAAGTTTTGCAAGGATCAGAGCATCAAGGCGAGCAAGCGCGATGAGTTACTCAACCAAATTCTCAAAGATAAACAGCTCAAAATGATCGCCATTGCCGGTACACACGGCAAAACCACCACGACAGCGATCATGGTATGGGTCATGCAGCAACTTAATGTACCCATGAGCTATTTGTTGCCGGCTAAGACTAGTTTTGCAGACATGGGAGCCTACACAGAGGGTTCAGAATATTTTGTATACGAGGCGGATGAATATGACCGCAACTTCTTGGCATACGAGCCACACATGAGTATTATCACTGGTGTTGATTGGGATCACCCAGACATCTACCCTACCCGCGACGATTACAACGCAGCCTTTAGAGAATTCCTGGAGCAAAGTAGCCAAACTGTTTTATGGCAAAGTGATGTCGATCGTCTAGAAATAAATAGACGTGATGTGGGGCTCGTACTTGATGAAGCTGACCCCCAAATTAACAAACAAGTTGCTCTCCCCGGCCTCGTAAACCGTCAGAATGCATGGGAAGTTGCACAGGCCATTAGCCTACTCCTAGACATGTCAGTTGATGAAATACTGCCTCTCGCAAATAAATTTCCTGGTGTGGCACGTCGTTTTGAACAGATTGTACCTGCTGTCTACAGCGACTATGCCCACACACCAGCTAAGATTCGTGGTGCCTTGCAGCTTGGCAATGAAGTAGCAGGTGACAATTTAGTCGTTGTTTACGAAGGCCTGCACAATACTCGGCAGCACTTTATCAAAGGTGAGCTTGTCCATTTGTTTGATGGAGTGAAACACCTCTACATTGTGCCAAGTTATTTAGCGCGCGAGGATGAATCACTCAAACTATGGACACCCGAAGATCTTAAAGCTATTTTGAGTCATGAAACCCAGCAAGTAACAACTCCGTCCGAATTAAACCAGAAACTCCAGAAGGCTATAGAACAGCATGTAGTGGCTGGCGACACCGTGCTATGTCTAACGGCTGGTGGTGGAAAGAGTCTAGACGAGTGGTTGCGGTCTACTTTTACAAAATAGTCTAAAACTCCATCCTAACAGATGACGCTTGTATTTATTAAATATAAGTGGCGTTGCTCATGATATAGGAGTAAACTCCTAATCCTTCCGCTACTTGCTTATGGTATATTTAAAGTAATGAATCTACTCCGAGTGGGGAGACTAAAACCCGTATTCAAACCAAAAAAGTACACGACTTTTGTTGCGATACTGATTATTGCTGCCGGTGTTGCAAGTGCGTTATTTGCCGCCGTTACAAGTCATATTCAGCAACGTGAGTACCTTGTTGGACGCGCTCAGACCATTTCTGACACACTACCCATCAATGATATTTATAAGCTCAGTGGTGACCAAGCCGATCTCTCGCGCCCCGAGTACAGCAAGGTTAAGCAAGCTCTACAACAAGTCAGTAATAGCAACACGGACATCTCTCGTATTCACTTGTTTATCATTCGTGATGGACAAGTCCAGGTCGCCGCAGACTCCAAGACGCCCGATAGCCCAGGCTATGTATCACCCGGATCTAACTTTAGTGATGCAAGTGAATCACTGAGGACGGCTTTTAAAACAGACGCACCTCACTACGACAACCTTATCTCTGATTATGCGGGGCGCTGGATTGCCGCATATACCCCCGTTTATGATGTGCAAAGTAACAAGACAATAGCTGTTGTTGGCGTTTTTAAACAGGCCCGAAATTATTACCTGGAGATATTGTTGTACGCACTTGTACCCCTGTTGTTAGCAGCTATCCCTTTGGCTGGTATTCTGCGTGATATCAAAATCCAGGCCAAGGAACATGAAATCATGCAGTTAAAAAATCAATTCGTTTCGATTGCGTCACACGAGCTTCGTTCACCGCTAGCCGGTATGCTCTGGGCTATCCATACACTGGGTCAGGACGCAGGCAAGAAGTTGTCACCAAAGCAACATGACCTGCTCAATGATATGTATCGTAGTACTGAGTCGTCACTCACTACCGTTAATGAGATTCTAGACCTCTCTATATTTGAGCGTGACCAGGGCCACAAGCTTCAACATGACTTACTCGATCTCCATAGCGTTATGAAACAGGTAGTCGCCACACTCAAGCTTGGTGCACAGGAAAAGCATATTACTATTCATTTTGGACAAGATTGGCCAAAGCAGGCATTTACCACTGCCGATCTTGGCGCGGTCAAGCGGGCGGTGATGAACATTGTGTCCAACGCCATCAAGTACAGCCCAGACAAAACAAAGATTACCGTTAACTACCGTTTGGCTGACAATGAGCACATTGTCAGTGTTAAAGACGAAGGCATTGGTATCCCTAGTGACGAGCAAGAGAAGGTTCTAGAGGGTTATTATAGGGCGACTAATGCATCTACCGTCCAAGCACATGGCACTGGACTGGGACTATGGGTATCTAAGAAAATCGTCGAAGAAAATGGTGGGCGTCTGTGGCTTAACTCAAGAGTTGCAAACGGTACAACTGTCTACATAGCAATGCCAGCTACCACTAAACCCAAACACGATATTCACACTTGAGTAGACTGGTATTAGCCCGCGGCTTGTAAGATCTGTCCTGTCAAAGCAACCGGATCAAGATTCTTAGCAAGATATACAGTGACTCCTGCTTGTAATGCATGGTTTACTGAATCATTTGTGTCATCATTTGTCAGCATAACAATAGGCACATGTTTGCCCCACTCATCTTCACGGAGTGCATCAACCATTTCTAGCCCTGTCATCTTGGGCATACGAACATCAGAAACCACAAGATCGGGGTGTTGTTCCAAGGCAACTGCCAAGCCTTCTTTACCATCTGCTGCTTCAAGTACAATCTGGCCGGCGTTTTTGAGGAGTGCACTAAGGCCCTCACGGATTAGTTTGTCGTCATCGACTACAAGAATAGTTTTACTCATAGCCCCTATGATACGGTGTGATCATCCGGGGAGCAAGGCTATCCTGGAATTATCTCACCTTTTTCAGTTACTACTACAGCACCTTGCCTTAAAACTTCGACCGCATCATCAACCACACGGATGACTGTTGATGGTTTGCTACCAGACAAGTCTCCTCCGTCCACATAAAAGTCCACAGTATTACCAAAATATACCTTCGCTACTTCAATGTTAGCAGCTGGCTTTTCTCCGGGTTGGTTGGCGCTACTTGTAAGCAACGGTCCGGTTTTTAGTAACATATCTGTAAGTTGTTCGTCTTTTGGGATTCTAAAAGCAACAGACCCCTTGCCTTGGTGCAAATCTGATAGTTGGTGCACCGGTATAACAACGCTAATGGGGTTAGGCCAAAACTGCTCAACCGCCGTTACATACCTCCTCGGCACTCCAAGTTCTATGATCTGATCTATATTAGCGGCGATGACCGTACCTGGTTTATGTTCACGGTGTTTAAGACCGTACAACCGGGCAATTGCAGATGGGTCGGCGGCACTACAAACCAGGCCGTACAGTGTATCCGTAGGTAAGACACCTACTCCGCCATTCTGAATTATCGCTATTTGCTCTTTACTTAACATGTTAAGTATTACTTACGCTTTCTTGTGATTATGCTTATGGTTTATACTGGTAGTTATATGACACAAACACCTGTAGACGGCCTAGCCGAAAGAGTAAGCCGTGCGGTCCATCACCTGGGTGATTGGCTCTACGATCATGGCATAGACATCCTTATTATACTTATTGGCGCGTGGATCCTACGTCATTTTAGTGCCAAAATTATAAATAACCTGCTGCGACATACACTACGCTCTGATATGTTCCCTACTAAAGGTGCTCGTGAAAAGCGACTCAAAACCCTCAGTAGTATGACCAATGCTATCGTCCAAATTGCTATATCTGGGGTGGCGATCATTTTGATTATAGGGATCATAAACCCCAACTCAGCCAACGCATTATTCGCTAGTGCCGGCTTAATAACAGTTGCACTTGGGTTTGGGGCAAAGGATCTTATTAATGACTTTATAACAGGAATTTTTATTATTAGTGAGGGTCAATACCGTGTTGGTGACTCTGTGGAGATTGCTGGTGTGAGTGGCGTTGTAGAAGCAGTGACGGTGCGTACCACTGTACTACGTGATCTTGATGGCAATGTTCATTACGTACCAAATGGTGACATCATAGTGGCAACTAATAAGACTCAAGGTTACAGCCTCATTAACGAAAATATTGCCTTTGCTCCTGATACAGATATTGAACGCTTAACCCATGTAATAAACCACGTAGGTGAAGAATTAGCCGCCAACCCAGATTACAAGAACAAGATCAAGGAAGCACCACACGTAGCGCAAGTAGTAGGCTACGGCCCAACAGGGGTAATTCTGAAGGTTACCAGCAAAGTTGGAGAGAGTGACAAGTTCGCTATTAAGAGCGATATGTACCGTGAACTACACAAAGCATTTGCCAAAAACGATATCAAAGTCGCCTTACAACCAGTTCCGGTTGCTGTTCCTGCAAAGAAATAATTATTACAAACTGAGCGTGGTATCGCTTAGGCTGTTGCTATCGAAATCTGTCGCATCGTTAGCACTGTTTAAACTATCGTCAACAGCCTTAGTGGTATCGTCTACATCTGCTGTGGTGGCGGTTGCCTGGGTCGAGGTGCTCGCTGCGGGCTTGTCGGCTGTCTTGGTCTTATCCTGCTGTTTGTTATACGCAAGTACGGCGACTACTGCAAGAGCAACTGCTACAACAAGAGCGACTGCGATAGCCGCAAAAGGTGCTTTGTGGCCTGGTGCTTTGGCTGATGGGGTAGCCACAAGAACTGCCGGTTCAGTTGGTTCTGCCGTAGCAGGGTCTGGTGCGTCAGTGTCGGGGGGCGCAACCGAAACCTCTGGTTCTGTAACTTCTGGGTTAATCGGTTCACTAGTTGCCACAGCTGGGGGGGTTGCAACTGGATCAGTAGGAGTCGTTGTTTCTACGCCTGGTGCAGGTGTAGTAAGTGGGGCCGAAGGTTGCGGTGGCTGAATATCCATAACTGGTGCTCCGGTTGATTTTGGTTCCTGAGTATTATCCATTTAGTTTGTCCCCGTTGTTGTGCCAGTTGGCTTAGTTTCACCCCCAAGGTCTACGCGAATTTTCTTAAGCGTAGCCTTAATTGTGTCGTTCACGTATGTCTTGATGGCTACACCATCATCGTGCACTTTTTTTAGTCCACTGCGTGCATCTTCGAGTGAAGCTTTAAAGCCTGTTGGGTCAGCCACACAGTCCATGCTAGCAAGGTCACTTACTGACTCCTTGTACGTAGCAAGGTCTGTCTTGAATGTAGTGATCTTTGTTTGCAACTCAGCGATTTCTGTCTTGAGTTCAGTGGTGTTTGCACCCTTTTGATCTAGTTTACCCTGAAGTTTGGTTAGGCGCTCCACGAGGTTGGTATACACCTGTGTACGGCTGGTCTCAACACCATTAATACGGCCTTGCAGACTACTAACGAGACCCTGGGAATTCTTACAACGTGCTTGGATGCGCTTTTCCTGAACAGCGGTCAGTTTAATCTTTAGTGCATCCTTGCGCTTCTGTAAACGAGTGTTTAGTTCAGTTTTCTTAGCATCGGTTTGCGTAGTTGTTGTCGGGGTGGTTGTGGTCTGTTGGTTCTGAGTTGTAGGTGTTTCAGTTGGTGCATCGCCCACGTCCTCAACAGCCAGAACTGGCGCAACCACAAATAGAGGCGTCAGTAGTCCAACGCTCAAAATCATTTTTATACGAGATTTCATTAGTTTATTAGCTCCTTATTGCTTAGGTATATTTTAGCATAAGCGAAAATTACTAAAGACTCAGTATAGTGCCATGTTGCTGTATCAATGACTCATCTAGCAAGTCATCTATTACTGATACTAGTCGCTTGTCAGTAATCTGTAGTTCTAGATCCTTAAGCGTGAGAGGTCCATCCGTTAGTATGCGAATCACCTGGCCTCTAATTTGGCGCTTAGAACCCTTAAATGTGGACTGTTTTGTGTAATGTTTGCTGTTGCGTGAGGTATTCCCAACTGAAGCCTTAAGAAAGGCTCCGTAATCCATCAAAGCCCAGTACCACTCCCGTGGTTGCTCGTGATCAAGCGTTGCTTTGATAAATGGGATAAGTTCTTTATCATCAACATCTATGCGATCGGCAAAGAAGTGATGGATATAAATCGTTCGAATGTTTGTCTCGATAAAAACAGTAGGCTTATTGTAGGCATAGACCATAATTGCCCCCGCCGTATTTACCCCCACACCAGGTAGTGTAACCAGCTCTTCTGGGGTGTCGGGGAAACTGCCCCGCAGTTGGTTCGCTGCTTGCCAAAGGAATTTGGCTCGCCGGTTGTAGCCCAGGCCACTCCATTCTGCCAGCACATCTGCAAGTGGGGCTTTTGCCAGAGCTTTTGGGGTTGGGAATCGTTTGATGAAGCTCAAGTATTTTGGGATAACCCGAGTAGCCTGTGTCTGTTGTAGCATAATTTCACTGACCATGATTTTGTAAGGGTCAAAGCTACCGTCTGCTCTTGCATCCCTCCACGGCAAATCTCTCCCAAAATCTAGGTAGTAATCCCAAACAACTTGTTTGAAGTCCGCATAGTTCATAATTACGATCGCTGGCTGGCGATCCAGGTCATCACAACTGCGGTTGCTACCCATTGTGGGAAGATCATATAAAACATATCACTTACAGAATCCTGTGTCCGCCCTGCAGCCACTAAAACCGTAACCAAGAAACCTGTAAACGGTACATACAATGCCCAAGCTTGCCACGAGTTAGGCAGATAGCTACCCCGAACTTTTACGAACCACTTGTTTGATTTCTTTTTAGCCATAACGTAATTATACGCTAGTATGACCAGCGGTCGACGCCTTTGGTATCAGTAACATCCACTACTTTTTTAGCAGAACCGCCGTCGATACTTACCGCATAATCAGCTGATTCTTTACCCGACACAACTCTGAATACCATAGTGCTGTTATTAACCCACCTGATGGGTCCCTTGAGCCCAGCTTGAGCAAGCAGGACCTTTTCTTCCTTGGAAGCGGTGTCATATACAACTAATGTGCCTTTACCATCTCTCGTATCAACCCATACGCTATGTTTTCCGTCTTGGCTATCGACGTAGACCCGGGTGTTCGTGTTACTCGGTTGTCCGCTCAGTTTTGTCGGTTTGCCACCAAGTTGGTAGTCATACCAATCTTGTTGCACGGCTAGGGTTAGCTTGTCGTAGCTAGTACGGAAGATATTCCAGACTTCTTGGTTAAAAATCGACTGCTTACCACTAGAATCCGCAAACACCACGAACATGCCGTTGTTAACACCGTTCTGGAATGCACCTGCAGGAGCGTAGTAGATCTTGCCAGCAGCTGATACGACATCGTTAAAATAGTTTGCTGATGCTAGTTGACGGTTATCGCCCGATACGTAATCAAAACTCATAAGTTTACTACGCTGGGGGTCTTCTGCGCCTGCCCCAGTAACCATCTGCATGTAGACAAAACGTGTCCCGATCCAGTCCACTGCTTTTATTTGTGGAGATTGTATGACAGACTTCGTCGTGCCATCGTTGAGGTTTACAAATGTCAGGGTACTCAATAAGTTATTTTCACTGTCACGCTTGTTATCACGACTAGAGACCATGACAGCTACATCTTCTGAGGGGTGTACGGCAAGCGTAATATTGTCTTGTTCGGAACCCGTGCCCTTTAGAACGAGTTTCTCGTTCTTGCCGTCGGCATCTACCTTATATAGGTCATACGTTCCAGAACGTTTAGATATAAACGCTACTTTGTGCGCCGGGGTCAAGGCAACCGTGACAACCTGTTTGGTCGACGATGGTAAATTCATACTTTCCGTACGGTAGCCCGTAGCCTTAATCTGTAATTTTGCTTTGAGGTCCGCGTTCTGTTCAAGTGTCAGTTTAATCTCACCCTTACTATCAGCATTGGCTGAGGCATCACCCATAGTTGCTTCGGCACTCGTGATTGGCTTCCCAGAGAACACATCTGTAATCGTAAACGTGTACTGTAAGCCAGCTGGTCTGAGACTGACATCGGCAAGTGGATTACTACCCCAGCCAACCGTTTCTGAACGAGTTTCGGTAGCAAATGCTCGTTTTTCCACGCGAAGTTCAGTGGGCCCAAGCTTCAATTTTTCCAGGCGAGCAGCACCCTTGGCATCTGTTTGAGTACTTTGACCTGCTAATGTAACTGTTACGTTTTTGAGTGGCTGTTGCGTGCTTAAGTCTAGTATCACAACCGAGGCACTACTACGAACACCAAGCGCATTTAATACAGCATATCGATAGTTTGGTGTTGCACCCACTATGCCACCGCCTATAAGTAGAAGTAAGAACGTTATCCAACGACCTGCCGAAGTTCTAAATGGCAAGGTGAGAATACTGTGTTTTTTGGTCTTTTTTGTTTTTGTTGGTTTAGTGGAGGAGACTTTTTCGTCCTTCATGACGATGAGTTCATCACTCTCGCTAGCGATTATGTCAGCAACCGCCTGGTCTGTTATAGCGTCTTCAATTGTTGGCTCGAGCGGGGATTCTACTGATTCCCCTTCCGTTACTTCAGGAGCTTCTATTTCTTCTTCTGGGCTCGGCTCGGGTTCTGTTTCCTCAGCTGTGACCGGCTCAGATTCTTCTGGAGTTTCTGGGACAGGCTCTTCTACTTCGGGTGCAGAGTCTTGCTCATCAAAGTGAGTGATTGCAACCTTCTTGCCCTTTTTAGGAGCTATGGGTTCTTCTGGAATAAGTGGAGCTGTGGCAGCTGACTCTTGATCTACGAGTTGCTTGTTTGCTTCCTCGATGGCGGCAGCTAATGCTGTGTCCTTGGTACTTACCTCTAGATCCTCATTTGCGGGGTTTGCTAGTTCGTCATCGTGGTGAGTTACCGCAATGGAAACGGCTTTTTTTGTGGCCTTTTTGGGTGCCACAACTGGAGCGCTTGGTACTTCGTCTGCCGTAACTGAGATCTTCGTAGGCTTGGGTGCGACTTCGGGCTCAGGAACCATTTCTGCACCTGATTCACCCGTCGCAGTTACATCTAGCATGTCGTGAACATGCTGTTCCAAAGCCTCCTCATCAGGCCCACTTAGGTCTTGCTTACGTTCTTTTTCCATATCTAGTAATTATGCTTATGATTAATTACTTTTAGTGTAGCACGCTAACGCCTGGATGACTTCTTACGTTTGGAGGATTTTTTCTTGGTCTTCCTTACTGTTGGTGATGGAACAGGAAGTGGTTCGGGCTCATCAATTATAGGGGGCAATATTTCTGTGGCTGGTTTCTGGGGAATCAACAATAATGCAATCACAATAAGAGGAATAATAAGTAGCCACAACCACACTGTATTATTGCCCGGATGAACGGTAGATGGTGCAACCGTTGACGGAGTAGGAGTTGTTGCAGTTGACACTCTCAGCTGGCTACTTGGCGCTGCCTCACTTAACACAGTAGCTGTGTTGCCTACACTCGTCGGGCTACCGCTCTGTTGGAGGTTTGAGGTGTTCTGTTGTAGGTCGCTTCTTGGTTGCTGTAGCGCAGATTGACTACCCGTTAACTGATCTTGCATATGTATTAAGTATTACAGGTTTTTACTACGTAGGAAAGTCCTATACAGTAATACGCATGACTTGGGAAAGACAGCTACAAGAAGCACAACGTCGTCTGGCTGATAATGATCCTACAATTGGCACGCTCATAGATCGTTTTGGCGACTGCAAACTTGTACCCCATACCGATTACTACGGTGAGCTTGTCAGCGCTATTATTGGCCAACAGCTGTCAGAAAAAGCCGGTGCAACTATCTATAAGCGATTTTTGACGTTGTTTGATGGCAAGCTACCCACTCCAGAACAAATTATCATGACCGACACTGAAGCCATCCGTGGTATTGGCTGTAGCTATAGCAAGGCTGGATATATGAAGGACCTCGCACAGCACATTATTGATGGACGACTAGACCTTGCCCATATCGCAACACTACCAAATGACGTCGTTATTGAGCAGTTAGTTGCCGTAAAAGGCATCGGTGAATGGTCAGCCCATATGTTCATGATGTTTTGCCTCGGACGATTAGATATTCTACCCACTGGTGATCTAGGAATCCGTAAAGGAATGATGCTCAATTACGGTCTAGTCGATTTGCCCAAGCCAGCCGAAATGCATGAAATTGCTCTCACCCATCACTGGGCCCCATATCAATCAGTAGCCAGCTGGTACCTGTGGCAGTCGCTTGATAATCAGCCTAAAGATTAGTCCTACAATCCGCCGTAGCCACCACCGTAACCATAGAATGTAGTCACTGGCTTGTGGTAATCCGTAATCTTCGTAGGTGTTCCTGTCGCATTCTGGTTCTTGGTGTCCGCGAGTCCGGCAACGCCCATAATATATAACTCGCTGGAGTTTTTTGAGACCAATAAGTAGTTGTCAGTGAACCAACCGTATACCGTGTAATCACTTAGATCGGCTACTGTTTTACCATTGTCACCTTCATCGTCACCAACAAATAAGGTATTTTTGCCATCACGTTGTTCCGCCCAGAAGGTCTGTTTATTTGCCGGGCTATAGAGATAGGTTGGGTAGGTAGCATAGAATTGGTTGCCCAAATCGCCCTTTGTCTGGACATTGCCGTTTTCCACCTCGTAGTATTCAGCAACTCCAGAATTGTTGTAGAGCTTGTAGTAAACCTCTTTTGGCTTGTAGAGTTTTGATTCAATGCTGGAAACCTTATTTGCGTCAAAGCTCTTGAGCGTTTTCTTGTCTTGGCCATTTACTTTTACACTGTAGATTCCGGTCTTTTTACCTGCCAGGAAGCTTCCGTCAGCAGTATAGATGCCTGCATTCCAAGTCTTGGCATAGTTCACTGTGTCACCCACCAAAATTGGGCTACTGTAATATTCTGATTTGTAGTCGGTCCCGGTGTAAGAACTTGTTCCGCTACCCTCACCAGAAGTGTTATCGAGCACATTGAGCTTGTTAGCCTCTGCATCATAGCTCTTGAGGCTATACTTATTCGCTTGCCAGAATTGAACCTTGTCACGCTGAACTTGGTATACAAATGTGTGTCCGCTCCAGCCAGTCAGTGTAAAGGTTGCGTCTCCTTCGTCCATAGTAGTCAGTTTGTCGTTATTTGTCGTATCAATCAGGTACAAAGATGCTGGTTTTGTTGTGCCACTTCGTTTACTTTTAAGCGCCACGTACTTCCAGTCCTGTGATGCAAGAAGGATAGTGTCACCATCGTCCTCGCTCCCAGAGGCAGCAAGTACGATCTGTGCATTGGTACCATCAAGGTCTGATTTCATCACATTGATCTTACCTGTACGCTTGGAAAGGAAGTAGATTTTACCACTTGGAGTAATAGACAGGTTATTCTCGGTAGCAACTGTTTCTGATTCGGTTACTTTGATCTTGGCAGTCTGTTTGTTGAACCCGTCTTTGGTGACGGTAGCGTCCTGACTATCTTGGTCGGTTGGCAATACTATGACAGCTTCACCTTTTTCGTCAGTTTTTACTTCTGTACCGGCAGCGTTTACTTGAGCATCTTTGACGCCATTACCGTCAATCTTGTTCGTTACTTTTACCGTAACTTGACGACCCGTTGCATCTAATTTAAGTGTCGTTTCACCACCCTTAAGCGATACCAGAACAGATGAACTGGTATCTTTGTAGTATTTCTTTGTGGCTTTGAGCTGATATCTGCCCACAGAGACTTTGTTGAATGTAACCTTACCATCTTGCCCGGTCTTGGCAGTCTTGCCACCGATAACTAGGTCTACACTACTAATTGGCTTGTTCGTCTTAGCGTCAAGAACCGTGGCAGAGAAGTTCTTCTTGATAACCAGCCCAAGCACTGGATACCTGGTTGATGGGATTGCGCCAATGACAAGCAACAATGCCACTATTGTTGCTGGGATACTTATTTTCTTGTGTGCTAGATAGGTGGCCTTCCACTTTGCTAACTTTTGCTTAAGACCAGACTTTACTGCAGGCGCTGGGGCTGTTTCGGTCTGTGGTTGCTCTTCTGGGAGATTTGTCTCCTCTGTTTGTTCTTCTTGCTCAACGCTCTCTTGCGCATCCGTTGGTGTGGTTTCTACTTCATTTTCCTGTGGTTTTGGGTTCTCTGTATCCATACTAATTGCTCCCTATTTGGCTTGATTATAATCCTAAACATAAGCTTGACGCTACAAAAAACAGGGAGTACAGTGAATTTCATGATTCAGTGGCCTCGCTGGCACGTCAGCATGGGTGCAAATTCCCAGTGGGACGTACAGTAAACTGAGTCTAAAACCCAACATAATAACAGTGCAAAATAAACCCTAAAAGCACAAAATAACCTCCTAGTACTATGCTGGGAGGTTTTTAGTTATACTTATGTTAATGCACCATGCACACATAACCTGGAATGAGCTCCTCTTAGCCCAAATCGCACTCTATGTTGCGATCGGCTTACAGATATTTTCGTGGTCTGTAAGTGACAGCCTGACATATGGTCCTCACCCCCTTATCATTATCACGGAGATTGGCTTATCTTTAGTTATTGGCGTTAGCGCACGACATCCGCGGATACTAGCAAGATCCTTGTACAGGACATCTTCTTTTGTTTTACTTGGACTCATTTCAGCAGAAAATATTAGCTCGTTGATTGTCGTATCAAGGCTCTTAATTACACAGGGCTCTCATCTTTCTGGCTATGAGTTACTTGCCTCGGCATTAGCTATATTTCTAACCAATATCATAGTCTTCGCCTTATGGTACTGGGAGATCGACAGTCCTGGGCTAAGTGGCAAAAAGTGGTCTAAATACGAAAAGGATTTCCAGTTTACGCAACAAGACCTATCACACGACTTTAAGAACTGGAGCCCAAGTTTCTCTGACTACCTCTACATGTCGGTTACGAATGCTATTAACTTTGCGCCCGCTGATACGCGCCCGCTGACATCCCAAGCCAAGGCTCTGATGGGGACACAGGCGCTTGTTTCCGTATTTACACTTGCCCTCGTCCTTGCCCGTTCCGTCAGTATTCTTGGCCAATAACCACTTATATGATTGAATATAGCTAACGTAGCGTCGGCACGGATGTGCGCTGACCGTTAAGCGAACAACACTTCCAGACAATAGCTACGACTAACGGCTCTTTACCAATATAAGTAGGAGTCATCTTATGTCAAAAATGACAAAAGAAGAGGAACACAGCTACTACGAGGACCATCTCAAGCATTGGCGCTCGTGGGGCTCGTGGTTCAGCTGGGGTTCCCCAGTAGGACTCGGATTGTTCTTCCTCGCAGCTGCGGGAACAATCTGGATCCTCGGCCAAACCTTCAACTGGTAATCTAGTTGAAATAAAATAACCCGGACCTCCGGGTTATTTCATTTGGCAATTTCTATGTCTTCGCCAAAGTGTTTTTCGAGGCGTTTTTTGATACTGCCGGGATGGCGGCCGAACTCTTTGGTTAACATGTTAAGCGTTTTCTTATCTTCAAACATTTTCTTGAGCTTTTCGTCGTCTTCGTCTTTCCAGGGCATGTATGCGTTGGGGTATTCTTCGCGCATTTTTGCTAGCTTTTCGGACCAGTTGCTGGCGGGTTTTTCATCGTCCTCTTCTGGCTCTGGTTCGTTTTTACGCTTTTCTTCTTTTACCAACCATGAGGCGATGTGATCAGAGTGTTCCTGAAGGGCCTTTTCACTGCGTGCACGAAGTTCTGCATCAATTTCACGTGCCAATGGGCTGGTTTTGAGTGCCATACCATTGAGACCATCAAGTGCTAGCTGGCTCATACTTTTGACACGTGAAAGTGCAACGTAGCCCATACCTTCTACAAATGCTCTTCGCAAATCAATATGTGCGCCGTCAAGTGTCATCCCCTGGCTCTTGTGTACAGTAATCGCCCATGCCAGACGAAGCGGTAGTTGTTTGAGTGTGGCACGGCGCTTGTCGCCATCTATGAGTTCCCACGTATCTGGTAGCATTGTGATTGTTTTGCCATTGTTTAGTTTCAAAATTGGATGCTCATCTTCATCAAACCCCGTCACAATACCAAGCGTACCGTTGGCATATCTACCGTTCTGGCTGTTTTTGATACACATCACATGTGCACCCTTTTTCAGTTGCAAAACCTCTGGCGCAAGACATGACCGAGTCAATTGCTCGATGTATTTCTTGCTACCTGTAGTCTCCATTTCGTATTCGTATGTGTCGCCATCAAGGCGATCTAATTCTGCGTCGTTGATGCGATCAACGTCAGCGTTAGTAGTGAGAAGTCGCGTTCGCGCCACAAATGGGTCGAGTGTCACATCTATTCGGTTTTGTAACGTTGTGAGCTGATTACGAGTTAGAACTCCTGCGCGGATTCCGTTGAGGATTTGAGCGTAAACATCGTCGTCACTCTGACGATATTGTTTTTCTAGATAACAAACCGTGAAGCTTCCGGACTGCCAGGTGTCAGATGACAACACGAAACTACCAGCTCGTGATTCGTGTCGGTTTACTGGTGGTAACTGGAAAAAGTCGCCGACCAACACTACTTGCAAGCCACCAAACGGTTTGTCATTACCACGGACTTTACGTGCCACTTCCTCGACCATATCTAGTCGATAATCATGAAGCATGCTAATTTCATCAATAATCAAAATGTCCGCCTTAGCAATGAGTCCCTGGCGCTGCTTACCGACCTTCTGGAAAAATCGATCTGGTAGTGTGTCGTGAACACCAATGCCCGCCCAAGCATGGATAGTTGTGCCATTCAAATGCGTAGCAGCAAGTCCAGTTGTCGCAGTAACAGCAATGCTTTTACGGCGTTTTTTGGCACGACGAATAAACTCGTTTATCAAGTATGTCTTACCGGTTCCAGCCGCACCCGTAAGCAGTACTGACTGTCCCGATTCCAAAATTGCCAAAGCTTCCTGTTGCGTCATAGATCTCTATTGTACTAATAATTTATTGATTAACAGTGTTGTAATGTATTCATAACCACTTTTTATTTATCAGTTTGGGGTGTAGCGTATATCCATAATGACAGAAGTTACCACACCACTACCCCGCATAACAGGTACAGAGATGGAATGGGGTGGCATGGTAGTACCCCTTGCTGATAAATCTCCAAATTTACGACAGATTGAGGATCAAGAATTATTCCCTCACGTAGACTACTACTTGAAAGCAGCTGACATCCCATACATTGGCACAAATATAAACGCTTTCTTATCTAATGGCGCTCGGTTCTACAAAGATCTTGGCGAACTTAGAGAGTATTCAACGCCAGAGGATACTTCATTTCTTGGAACAGTTGCAAATGAAATAGTCAACGACCGCATCATGCGTGGTATAGCACTGCGATTCGAAGACCAGACTGACAGGCCAATCTCTTTTACAAAACGCGTCGTTGACGACAACAAGGTAACCCGTGGTTACCATGCAAGTTACACTGTTGATGCCCAAAAACTGCCTATAAATGCCGAAAGCTTAAAACTCTTTGGTGTATTTGCCGCTACAAGGGCAACTTTATTTGGATCTGGTGCATTGACCCCTCATGGTAGCTTCGTAATTGCCCAAAAGACACTTAATGTTACGACTGATTTTAATGAAGCAACTGTGAACAATAAGCCAGTCGTCAACCTTCGCAACGAACCACATGCAGATAAACAGCGTTTTTTACGATTCCACGATACCTCGGGAGACCCGACGATGTCACCATGGGCAACCAGAACCAAACTTGGAGCAGCGTCACTGGTATTAAGAATGATCGAGAATGGGGTTAGCGTTGATTCACTACGTTTTCAGGGTGCTATTGCTGGGGTTGCCAAAGGCGTAGCGTATGACACTTCACTGTGTAAGGTATACAAGCTCACCAATGGAGATAGTATTACCGCACTGGATGTTCAAGAAAGACTCGCACAATACGCTCGAAAGATGGCAAATTCAGAGACTGTTAGCTTAGACACCGAGGAGATGTGGGCTTTGGATGAGTGGGAACGAGCCATATCAGACATGAAGCAAGAACCACGCTTAACAATAGACCGAGTTGATTGGGTAATGCGTCGCGAGATTTTGAAACGGCAAAAAGAACGACACGGCTGGGCATGGAACAGCCAGCAACTTCGTTACAAAGATAGGCAATTCAGTGATGTCGCAATTGATGGTATAGCCGTTGCTCTCAGGGAAACTGTTTGGGCCGACCACATGCCACCGGAGGAGTTGATCAAAAAACGTATGAGACAAGCACCAGAAACAACTCGCGCGAGCGTTAGAGGCAAATTCGTAAGAGGGATAGGAAAACTCACCGTTCATGCGGGTGTAGGCTGGTCGAGCGTGTCATACAACGGCAAAAATGTTGCCCTCCCAGACCCATACCAAATGAGTAGTAGAAAAGTGTCGGAGTTACTCCGTTCCATACATACGGGTGGTGAGAAATAACGCAATTATTCTTCGATAGTTGAGCTGATGTTCAGCTCGGTCAGCTGCGTATCGTCTACAACGCTTGGGGAGGACATCATGACGTCTACTCCAGAGCCATTTTTGGGGAAGGCAACGATTTCACGGATGTTATCTTCGTTCATCAGCACCATAAACATACGATCTAGACCAAATGCACAGCCTGCATGTGGCGGAGCACCGTATTTGAAAGCATTGATCATGGCACCAAAGCGCCTTTCGACGTATTCTTTGTCATAACCAAGCGCACCAAATACTGCGTACAGCACGTCTGGGTTGTGGTTTCGAACACCACCAGAACAGATTTCGTAGCCGTTCATGACCATGTCGTATTGATCAGCAAGGATGCTCAATTTATCTTCAGTGTTGAGGGCTTCAAGCCCGCCCTTTGGCATGCTGAACGGGTTGTGACCAAAGTCAGGTTTACCGGTTTTTTCGTCTACCTCGTAGAATGGGAAGTCAACAATCCAGGCCAGAGCAATGACATTTGGGTCTTTGAGTTCAAAGTGACTAGCAAACTCGTTGCGGAGGCGTCCCAACACCTTGTTAACAGTAGTTTTCTTGTCTGCGCCAAAGAATACCGTGTCGCCGTCTACGGCACCAGTCTTCTGTTGAATGGCGGTTAGCTCCTCTGCTGTTAGGAACTTGGCAATAGGTGATTTAACCTCGCCGTTTTCCCAAGATATGTATGCCAACCCGCCGGCACCTTCTTGCTTAGCAACTTCGGTGAACGCATCAATTTGTGACCGACTGAGTGAGCTACCATTCTTTACGCAGATAGCCTTGACTGCTCCGCCAACTGCAATTGGATTTTTGAATACGCCAAACTCGCTACCTCGGAGTTCTTCGGTCAAATCAACCAGCTCCATTCCAAAGCGCAAGTCAGGTTTATCAGTACCAAAGCGGTCCATAGATTCTTGGTAAGGAATGCGCGGGATATCTTCTGTGAGTAGCGTCTTACCTGCAAAATCAGTCACAAGGTTCTTGATAAGCGGATCCATAGTAGAGCGGACTTCTTCACCGTCTTCTACAAATGCCATTTCAAGGTCTAACTGGTAGAATTCGCCGTACAAGCGATCTGCGCGTGGATCTTCGTCGCGGAAACACGCGGCAATCTGATAATAGCGTGGCACGCCACCAACCATAAGTAGCTGTTTAAACTGCTGTGGGGCTTGTGGCAATGCATAGAACTTACCAGGGTGAACACGGGATGGAATAAGGAAGTCACGAGCACCTTCAGGACTAGAGTTAGCCAGGATTGGTGTTGCTATCTCTGTAAAATCAAGCTTTTCCATATAGGTACGCATAACTTTGTAGTAATCAGCGCGTTTTTTGAGCATGGTTTGCATCTTGTCACGGCGAAGGTCCAAGAAACGATACTTGAGTCTTAGCTCCTCGTTAGCTTGTTGTTCGCTGTGGATTTGAATCGGTGGAGTCTCTGCCCTGTTTAGAATACTTAACATGTTAAGTATTACTTCAATAGTGCCTGTTGGGATGTTAGGATTCTTGAGCCCTTCGGCACGCTCGGCTACCGTACCGGATGCCGCGATCACAAATTCATCGCGTACCTGCTCTGCTGTCTTAAATGTCTCTGCGTTATCTGGACGAACAACCAATTGCACGAGCCCAGTGTGATCTCTGAGGTCAATAAAAATAAGGCCACCGTGGTCACGACGTGACTGGACCCAGCCTTTGAGCTCGATAGTTTCACCAACTTTGTTGGCGGAATCTAGTGCCAATGTTCTCATTGGAACTATTCTATCACCTCTGTAACTTCTTGTATATTCTCATGTGGTGAATCATGGACAATGTGTTCTTCATGTTCCTTAACGGCCAGTTTTGCGGCCACGGCTCGTAGGTCATCGTATTGATCGAATTCATCAATGATTTGCTTACCAACGATTTCTTCCATGATGTCTTCAATCGTCACAATGCCGACGTATTCTTCGAAG
>JADMIO010957480.1_pt1 | contig 22017 bp, 22 predicted proteins | sample 8958161 | NCBI WGS metagenome assembly JADMIO01 (sample SAMN16585339, study PRJNA669376) | soil metagenome | isolation source: Crop rotation soil | place: USA: Cullars Rotation, Alabama | collected 2011
CAAAAGATCACGCATCATCTCGCAAAAATAAATATTATCAAATATTTTCATGATCAGAGTCATATTGATCTTACTTATTCAATTCAAATTAACAACAGGAGAGAATATGACATACGGCGTGGCGGACGCTCAAATATTCCGGCACTCGACATGCAGTTATTTTCTAATAATTTACTTGGAACACATGCATGGTCAAAGGCATTCAAAAAAAATATTCGCATGGAAGGAAAATCCGGGTTTAATTTTTTGTCGAAACATAATGCAAATAATCCCGAAACTGGTATCCGGCCTTTGATACCGGATTATTACCAATATGGGATCGGTGTATTTGATATGGAAAAAATTTCAGTAAAGGATTTTATTATTGAAGCAGGCGGTCGTTATGATTATACGCGATTCCTCGGATATAAATTTGACCGCAATAATAATTTACTGAAACCGAAATACAATTTTCATACTTATGCATTTTCTTTAGGCGGAAGCTGGAAAAACAATTCAGAAATTTTCCAGTGGCAAACAAATTTTTCCGTTAGTTCCCGTTTCCCCAATGCAAGTGAATTGTTCAGTGATGGATTGCATCATGGAATTGCGGCGCTCGAATTTGGCAACGCAAATTTAAAACCCGAAAAAGGATTTAAATGGGTAAATACTTTCACAACGAACTATAAAAAATATTTTCAATCAGAAATTACATTTCACATTTCCCGGGTCAATGATTTTATTTACCTCGCTCCTCTGCCAACCCCTGCATTAACTATACGAGGCGCCTTTCCGGCATTTCAATATTACCAAACTAACGCGCGATTATTAGGCTTGGATGTAACTCTAAGCAGCGATCCTTTTTCTTTCTTATCCTTATCATTGCGCTCATCTTTCGTGCGGGGAAAAAATATTTCTTCAAAAGACAACCTGATCTACATGCCTTCCGACAGGATCTCTGCATCATTGGATATTCATCATGATTTCAAAAAAATAAAAAATCTTCATGCAGGATTCAATGTGCAGCATGTATTCAAACAATCAAAAACTCCTTCCCTGATCACGGATTACAAAGCTGTACCAAAGGCATATACTGTTTTAAATTCTGACGCAGGATTTGATCTTGTTATGAATACCAAACACAAACTTTCGTTTTCAATTACAGGTGAAAATATTGCAAATACTATTTATCGTGATTATCTCGACAGGTTTCGTTACTATGCAGATGAAGCAGGATGGAATTTAATTTTCAGGTTGAAATACTCATTTAATAATTAAGCGTATGAAAAATATCTCTTCTATATTGCTTTTATTTTCTTTGTCATTTTTAAGCTGTCACAAAGATCCGCAAACCCCGGTTCCCGAACAGGAATTAATTACCACACTTAAACTCAGGTTAACGGATACCTCTCCTCCTTATAATTCACAAACTTTTGTTTTTCGTGATTTAGATGGAGACGGCGGTTTTGAACCTATTGTGGATTCTGTTATTATTCCCGTTGGTAATACATTTAAAGCTTCATTGTTGCTGTTGGATGAGCGCAATTTTCCGGCGGATACATCTACAAACGAAATAAAAGAAATGAATACTTTGCACCAGTTTTTTTATCAAACGGCACCTGCAGGTCTTATGATTGACTTTTCATATGAGGATAATGATGATAATGGAAAACCGCTGGGGAATTATTTTATTTTCACTACAAAAAATTCACCGGCTACCGGAAAATTAGTTATTATCCTAAGGCATGAACCGGATAAATACGCTCTAAATGTTGCGAACAATGATATAACAAACGCAGGGGGAGAGACAGATATCGAAGTACATTTCCCCGTCCGTTTGTATTAGTACAATGTGTTGTCCTCTTGTTAATATTTTTAAACTAATCATCCGTGCCCGTTAAGTAATATCAAACAGAGGAAAAATATTTTATAGTAGTTGTAATATTTCTTCACTTCTTTCGACTAATTTAGCTGCATAACAAAAATTAATATGATACTCAACAAGTTATTAATGTCGTTAATATTTACGACTATTTCAGCCTTGGCAATGGCTAAATTTTTGCCTCCACCAACAACAAGCACTTCAAAAACAGTTACGACTAAAAAGCAGGTAAAGGCGCCAAAATCTTCTGGGAAAGACGTGGCTATTAAACCATCTGAGTTTGATCCTAAAGTGAAACCCTCCCAGGATTTCTTTGACCATGTCAATAACAACTGGATCAAGGCCAATCCTATACCATCAGATAAGTCATCATATGGCATGTTTGATAAACTGGATGAGCAAAGCAAATTAGTGATAAAAAGAGTGCTGGAAAATGCGGCCAATCAAAAAACAACTCCTCCGAAAGGCTCTAATTTACAAATTCTTGGAGATTTTTTTAAAAGCGGTATGGATACCATTGGTATAGATAAAGCTGGGGTTTCGCCGTTACAAGGCTGGTTTTCACAAATAGAAAAGGCAAAATCTCCTGCTGAATATTCCGCTTTACTTGCGAGTTTGCAAATGAGAGATGTAAATTCTCCTTTGGGTTATTACGTAGATGTTGATGCAAAAAAATCTTCCCGTTATATTTTTTATATCAGCCAGGGCGGATTAGGTTTGCCTGATCGCGATTTTTATTTCCGTACGGATGAAAAATCGAAAAAGAACTTTGCAGCTTATAAGGAATATGTAAAAAATATTTTCCATCTCTCCAATCTTGATAAAACGGAAACAGCTGAAAAACAAATGCAGGATGTACTGGAAATAGAAACTGCACTTGCTGCGGCTTCTATGACGCGTGTTGAATTGCGCGATCCGGAAAAAACGTACAACCTTTATACACTTGATAAACTGAAATCAGAATATAAGAATATTGACTGGCAGGCTTTCTTTGATGAAATGAAAGTTAAACCTCAGGAAATTGTTGTTGGGCAGCCAGCCTTTTTCCACGCATTCGACAGCTTACTGTCAGTTATACCCAGGGAAAAATGGGTGAATTATCAGAAATTTCATATGGTAAACAGTAACGCTAAATTTTTAAGCAGTGACATCGTTGCAGAGCGTTTTAATTTTTATGGAAAAACACTGCAGGGTGTACAAACCATGGAGCCAAGATGGAAACGCGTTTCCCGTGTGAGCGAGCAATACCTGAGAGATCTAATAGGACAGGAATATGTAAAAACCAACTTCTCTCCTACTGCTAAAAAGAGAGCAATGGATTTAGTTGATAATATTAAGGCTTCACTTGCTGAAAGAATAAAACAGCTGACATGGATGGGACCGGAAACAAAGGCAAAAGCCCTTGATAAATTACAAAAGATAGATGTAAAGATCGGCTATCCTGATAAATGGTGGACATATGAAAGAACAGACGTTAGCAAACAGCCATATGTATTAAATGTTATGAACAGCGCTTACGGAGAAAATCTTCGCGTACTAAACCGTTTAGACAGGCCTAAGATCGACCGCACAGAATGGGGTATGGGACCACAAACAGTGAATGCATATTACAATCCGCTGATCAATGAAATTGTTTTTCCCGCAGCAATTTTACAGCCTCCTTTCTTTTATGAAAAAGGTGATGACGCAGTGAATTACGGAGGTATTGGAATGGTGATCGGTCATGAAATTACACATGGTTTTGATGACGAGGGAAGTCAATACGATGCAGAAGGAAATTTAAAAAACTGGTGGACAGATGAAGACAAAAAGAAATACAAAGAATTAACTGCGCAATTTGTAAAAGAGTACAATGCATTTACACCATTGGATAGCCAGCACGTTAACGGCGAGCTTACATTAGGAGAAAATATTGCAGACTTAGGTGGCATGATCATCACTTACAACGCATTTAAAAAAGCGAATGGAAACAACACAAAACTGATCAACGGCCTTACACCTGAACAACGGTTTTTTATTAATTATGCGATTATCTGGAGAGACAATACAAGGCCTGAAGCATTGAGAATGCAGTTGCTGACTGATCCTCACTCACCGGCAAAAAACAGGGTGAATGGCGTATTAAGCAACCTTCCTGAATTTCACAAAGCATTTCATGTTCAACCCACTGATAACATGTTTATCAAGGAAACTGAAAGAGCAAGAATGTGGTAATCCACAAAAATTAAATTAAAAGATCCGCCTCAATGGCGGATCTTTTTTGATAGGGAAATAAGGGATTTTTATGTTTCTAAATAGTAGGGTCGGTTTTTATTATCAATGTATATAAGTTCTCAAATAATTAGTTTATTTAATTTGGTTTAAAAATATTAGTAAGTTGGGGTATTGTTCGCGTGGGACAAAACAAACAATTTTAAAAAACGAACGGGACAAAAGAATTTACATTTAGTCGGGCTTCACTACTTTGCGAACCGCGCTTCCTTCCGTGGAATAGAATTGTACCAAATAGATACCTTTTGCTAAACCATTCAGGTCAACGTTTAATTCATTCGTTCCTCTTTCAAGGTTGTAAGATTCTTCTTTTGCCATATCACCATTCAGTGTAAAAAATTTCACCTTCATCGGTGTTGGATTTACACAGTTTACATTCACAATTGTGTTGTTGTTTGCAGGATTTGGCGTAAAATCACTGATGCGGATTTTTTCTTCAGCGTTGTATCTTGCAATAACTTCGCTTGGTATGGATGAAGTGATCGTGTTCATTGCAAGCAGGTCGCTTTGAGCTTTCATCTTACTGGCGCATGCAATGAGTAGTATCATCAGCAATGCCTTTATTATATAGGAGGTTTTCATGACTAAGGGTTTTATCTTCTATTATATTAATTAGATTTCACAAATCTGCGTAATGCGCTTCCTTCTGAACTGTAGAATTGCACCATATATACACCTTGTGAAAGATCTGCCATATCCAGGCTAAGATCATTTACGCCATTGTCTAACGCGTGAGCTTCTTCTTTAGCTAATTCACCGTTTAATGTAAATATCCTGATCTTCATTGTTACAGGAGTTTCACATCTTACTGTTACACTTGGTGTGTTAGCACCACTTTCAACGATTCTCTTAAAATCACTGATAACAACTTTGTCATCTGATTTAATAAGGTTTGAAACGCTTGATGGTGTATTAGTAGTGTTTACTGCTAATAAATCGTTTTGTGCGAAGCTTTTTCCGAAACCTGCTGTGAGCAAGAGAGCGAAGAGGATTTTTGAGATTGATGTTTTCATGACTAAGGGTTTTATTTGTTTTTAATTTTGAGTTCTATTAATTTTTTAGTTCATTTTGATGAATCTGCGAACTGCGCTTCCTTCTTTTGAGTAGAACTGAACCATGTATGTTCCAACTGCAAGGTTATCCAGGCTCACATTTAAGTCATTCATTCCGCTGTTCAGCGTATGAGTTTCTTCTTTTGCCATATCTCCGTCCATTGTGAAAACTTTAACCTGCATTGTAACCGGTACATTGCAATTTACTCTTACCAGCGAAGCGTTGTTAGCCGGGTTTTGAATAAAGTCACTTACTTTGATTTTTTCTTCTGAAGCCATTGCTGTGATTGCAGCCGGTACAGATACTTTGCTTACTGTGTTGATTGCAAGCAAGTCGCTTTGAGCGTTCATTTTTCCAAAACATGCCACTAATGCGATAACGCAAAGGATTTTCGTGATGTTCGTTTTCATAACAAAGGGTTTTAAGTTTGAAATAAATTGATTTGAATTACCGGTTGGTAATGCGTTGGGAAAAATGATATGTGAATTAAAAGGGTTCATAAAATATGTTTCTTAAGGGTAGTTCAATTTGCACCTTATATTATAGACTACATTAACTGTTACAAGGTTATTGTGACATTATAAAATAGGTATAAATAAAAATATTAGCATTGATTATCAATTTTTTATAAGTTTATATAGTAGTTATAATGTGACTATAAAAGGTAAAAATCAAAAAAAATTTCTTCACGTATGTTTTGGAAAGGTTTTTTAAGAGAGTTTAACAATAAACAATGCATCTCTTAACAAATCCAAACATTTCTTTTTTGATATAATTGGATCATTTAAAACTGATAATCAATATATTACAAAAAAGTAGAGATCATGTAATCTTTTATGGAAATTATATAATCCGTCCATTAGAAAATCTAAATAAATTTAATTCATAGTGCTTTGGATACAATGATTTTATAAAACACTTCAAAAAATGATGTGAATGAAAGAATTTATTCATCACCCCCAATAAAAATTACGGTATGAAATGCTGTACACTTTTGACAATTTTCACTATTGACTCACTTCACATTCAAGTCCAGCAAAGGCAAGTTCGATTCAACGGAAACGGAATAGAATCGTCCTCGTCTAAAGATCTGCCCTCCAAAGTTTGTACCTGTCACATTCATATTACCAAGTCATTATCTAACTAATCCCATGGCAATTCTAAAAAAATTAAAGAATTAACAGATTCATGAAAGCAATTGTACTGATAGCATTTTATTTATTAATGGTTTTAATCATGTTAAAAGGATATAAAATTATAGGTGAATTTTGTAACACACTACAGCATTCATTTTAAGAACTTTGACAAAATAGTTCATTCACCTATAAATCCTTAGTCATGAAAAAGATCTTTATTCTGTTGATCTTTTTGATCACTTTATCTCAACTTCCTGCACAGCAGTTAAGCAGCAACAACAGGGCTTTTGTTACTGATATGTCAGTAGTCGGCGTGAATAATTCCGTAAATTATCAATTTACAAAAGCAGGTATGGTAGATCCACTAGCCACCACGAACGACCTGCGTGACAGAAGCAACATCCCGGACATCCTTATTTATCCAAATCCTTTGAGTTATGATTTTATAATTCAGTTGCCTGTAAACCAGCTTTACAACGTATCTATCATTGATTTGAAAGGAAAAGTTGCAATGGATGAAAATGATTTGCACGACCAGGTAAGAATTAATTGCCAGGATCTTCGTCCCGGTGATTATTACGTAAGGATTGCGAATAATGAGGGTGTTATTTCAAAAAGAATTACCAAACAATAAATTCTACAAGTACCCTACTAACTTGCCCTGCCATTGTGCAGGGTTTTATTTTTGTTATCAGGTTTTAAAAAACATTCATTTAATTTTCTGGTTAAATAGTAATCAATGTATTTAAATAAATTATTGAAATTCCTGATACATTTTTACTATAATTTAATTCATGCTCAAATTTGATAAATACGGTATTTACTGTGAGCCGGCGCAGGTGTATATAGACCCCTGGAAACCTGTGGATCGCGCCATTATCACGCATGCACATTCCGATCATGCACGCTGGGGAAACAAGCATTACCTGGCACATCATCATACTGTTCCCATTTTAAAATTACGATTGGGAGATATTACCGTACAAGGTGTCGAATATGGCGAAACTTTTAACATCAATGGTGTGCAGATCAGCCTGCACCCTGCAGGGCATATCCCCGGCTCTGCGCAGATTCGTATGGAGTATCAGGGAAAAGTCTGGGTTGTTTCCGGAGATTATAAGTTACAACACGATGGAATTTCAACGCCTTTCGAAACCATAAAATGCAACCATTTTGTTACAGAATCTACATTTGGCTTGCCGATTTACAAATTCCCGGAATCAGAAAACCTAAAAGACTCGATAAATTCCTGGTGGGAGAATAATCGTTTACAGGGGAATAATTCAGTGATCATCGGTTATGCATTGGGAAAAGCACAACGCATCATCAAACATCTCGATCAGGCAAACGGTACGATTTTTACGCACGGTGCTGTCGGAAGTGTGATTGCTGTAATGAAGGATATAAATTTAGGGCTTCCTCCAACGGTATATGCTTCGGCGTTTAATAAAAAAGATGATCTCGGTTCAATTATTGTTGCACCGCCTTCTGCGATCGGCACACCCTGGTTGAAGCGGTTTGAGCCGTTTAGCCTGGGTATCTGCAGCGGCTGGATGCAATTACGCGGTGCAAGAAGAAGGCGCGGCGCTGATCGCGGTTTTGCACTTTCTGATCACGCAGACTGGAACCAGTTGAACACCGCAATTGCAGATACAGGAGCAGAAAATATTTATGTTACTCACGGTTATAAATCTTCTTATGCAAGGTGGCTTCGCGAAAATCATCAACTCAACGCAGTGGAAGTTGATACATTGTATGAAGGAGAAAATATTGAAGAAAATAAACCGGAAGAAATAGCACAAAGTAATGATGTAGATGAAAGCATTCTCTGAATTATATACAGCAATAGACGAAACAACAAAAACAAATGCAAAAGTGGATGCGCTGGTGCATTATTTTTCTATTGCTGATGAACGCGATGCTATCTGGTGTGTAACTTTATTATCAGGAAGAAGGCCGAAGCGTACCATAAAAACAGCAGAGCTTATTTACTGGAGCATGGAGATCGCACACATTCCTGATTGGCTTTTTGAAGAATCGCTGCATATTGTGGGAGACCTTGCTGAAACAATTACATTAGTACTTCCTCCTGCAATACAACTGAAATCTTTTTCTTTGCATGAAACCATGCATGAGATGAGAACATTAGGAATTAAAGAAGAAGAGATCAAAAAAGAATTCGTACAAAATATCTGGCAGCATACAACTACACCCGAACGGTTTATCTTTAACAAACTCGTTACAGGAAATTTCCGCATTGGCGTTTCCCAGCAATTAGTGATAAAGGCGCTAGCAAAACAATACCATCTCGAAGAACAAATTGTGTCTCACCGGTTAACGGGAAGCTGGGATCCTGAAAATATAACATTGAAAGAATTATTATTTTCTGATAATTCAAACGACGATCATTCAAAACCATATCCTTTTTATTTAGCTTACCAATTAGATACAGAGCCTGAACAATTAGGGGATTTAAGTGAATGGCAGATCGAAAGAAAATATGATGGTATTCGCGGACAGGTCATCATTCGTGGAAACCAGCTATTTGTATGGAGCAGAGGTGAAGAACTGATCACGGAAAAATTTCCGGAGTTTGCATTGCTTCCATCTCTTCTTCCTGAAGGCACTGTGATTGATGGTGAGATATTGCCGGTGAAAGATGGCATGCCGCTACCGTTTCATTTAATGCAAACACGCATTGGAAGAAAAAATCTGACAAAGAAATCGTTGCAGGATGCACCTATCGTTCTGATGTGTTACGACCTGTTGGAATTAAACGGAGAGGATATCCGTCTTGAACCCATGCATCTTCGCAGAAAAAAACTACAACAATTGCTGGATGATGCATCTAAAAAATCACCGAATGTGCCGTTGATGCTTTCTCCTGTTTTACGATGCAGCAGTTGGGAAGAAGTAAAAATGGAACGATTGCGTTCACGGGAATATTTATGTGAAGGATTGATGCTAAAACATTTAAACAGTGTTTATGAAAGCGGCAGGCGGCGTGGTAAATGGTGGAAGTGGAAAGTAGATGCTCTTACTGCAGATGGTGTATTGATATATGCGCAACCCGGCCATGGACGAAGGGCAAATTTATATTCGGATTATACTTTTGCGATCTGGGATGGAGAGGAATTAGTGCCATTTGCAAAAGCATATTCGGGTTTAACAGATAAAGAATTATTACAGGTAGATGCATGGATAAAAAAAAATACAATTGAAAAATTCGGGCCTGTGAGAAGTGTAAAAGCAGAACTGGTTTTCGAAATTGCATTTGAAGGCATACAACCGTCTCCCCGTCATAAATCAGGCATTGCGCTCCGCTTTCCCCGCATTGCGCGCTGGCGTACAGACAAGAGTCCGCTCGAAGCAAATACAAAACAGGATCTGTTGCAACTCATTCAAAGTTTAAAGGCAGGATGATGAACGCTGCAAAAGAATGGTTTGCCAAACAGCAATGGACACCACATAAATTCCAGGAAGAAACATGGAAACATATTGCGGAAGGAAAATCCGGATTGTTGAATGCTCCAACCGGTTATGGAAAAACTTTTGCTATCTGGTTCGGAGTAATACAACATTTTATTGATCATAAAAAAAGTATTCCATTAGATAAATTAAATTGTTTGTGGATCACCCCGTTAAGAGCATTGTCAAAAGAAATAGAAAATGCAGCAAGCCAGGTTTGTATTGATTTGCATTTACCATACACTGTAGCGAAAAGAACAGGCGACACTACATCTGCAGAACGAACAAAACAAAAAAAGAAACCGCCTGCAGCTTTAATTACAACTCCGGAAAGCGTGCACATCATGCTTGCACAAAAAGGTTATGCAAAAACTTTCAGTGACCTTGAATTTGTAATTGTAGATGAATGGCATGAATTACTCGGAACAAAACGCGGTGTCCAAATAGAGCTTGCTTTATCGAGGCTGAAAGCAATCAATCCCAAATTAATCATCTGGGGAATTTCAGCTACCATTGGAAATTTACAGCAAGCACGTGAAATTTTGTTGGGGAATAATATAAAAAATTCGGTTTTAGTAAAAGCGGATATTGATAAGAAAATAATTATTGAAACGGTTTTTCCTGAAGTGATTGAAAAATTTCCATGGGCCGGACATTTAGGATTAAGACTCGCGGATAAAGTATTGGAAATAATTCATAGCAGTAATTCAACTTTAATTTTTACCAATACACGTTTCATGGCAGAAACATGGTTTAAAACCTTATTGCAAATGGATCCTGATCTCGCCGGTGTTATCGCCATACATCATGGCTCTTTGAGTGAAGAAACACGGCAATGGGTGGAGAATGCCATACACACCGGGGTTTTGAAAGCCGTAGTTTGCACAAGTAGCCTCGATCTTGGTGTAGATTTCCGACCTGTTGATACCGTAGTGCAAATTGGTTCTCCGAAAGGCATTGCGCGATTTGTACAACGGGCAGGAAGAAGCGGGCATCAACCCGGTGCAACAAGTAAAATATTTTTTGTGCCCACGCATTCTATGGAAATTATCGAAGGCGGCGCAATGCGTTATGCAGTTCAGCATAAAAAAATGGAAAGCCGTATTCCTTATATCCGTTCGTTTGATGTCTTGCTGCAATATCTTGTAACACTAGCTATATCTGATGGTTTCAACCCTTCGGAAATTTTTCCTGAAATTCTAACGACGCATTGTTTTAAATCAGTTACAGCTGAAGAATTTAACTGGTGTATTGATTTTATTGCTACAGGCGGAAGATCGTTACATGCGTATGATGAATATCACAAAGTTATCTGGGAAGACGGGTTATTAAAAGTAGCTGAAAAAAGAATTGCTATGCTGCATCGTTTGAGCATGGGCACAATTGTAAGCGGCAGCATGATGATGGTAAAATTTTTAGGAGGAAAAAAACTAGGTACTATCGAAGAATCCTTTATTTCCAAATTAAAGCCGGGAGATGTATTCTGGTTTTCCGGAAGAAATTTAGAACTCGTCATGGTAAAATATATGGAAGCGTATGTTCGTTCCTCGAGAAATAAAAACAGTATTGTTCCATCATGGGCCGGCGGTAAAATGCCTTTATCCACTCAGCTTTCCGCGATGATCCGCCATGAACTCAATGAGTATCATACAGACCATAAGCTTTCACCTGAACTCACTGTTTTAATACCTTTATTTGAAGAACAAAAAAAGCGTTCCATTATTCCGCGAGAAAATGAACTGCTGATAGAAAAGGTTCAAACAAAGGAAGGTTGCCATGTTTTTGTGTATGCTTTTGAAGGATTATATGTTCACGAAGGAATGGCTGCGATACTGGCAAACAGGATCGCATTGTTTAAGCCGATCACTTTTTCTATCGCGATGAATGATTATGGTTTTGAACTATTAAGCGACCAGGATATCCCGATCGAAGATGCTGTTGATAGTAATTTATTTTCTTCAATGCATTTGAATGAGGATGTTGCAGCAAGCGTAAATACGACAGAACTTGCTAAAAGAAGGTTCAGGGATATTGCTACAATTGCGGGGCTTGTTTTTACAGGCTATCCCGGAAGACAAGTAAAAACAAAACATTTACAGGCATCTTCTTCGCTATTCTTCAATGTGTTTTCGGAATACGAACCGGATAATTTACTACTGAAAGAAGCTTATGAGGAAATATTTGATTTTGAACTGGAGATCGTGCGATTGCGAAAAGCATTTGAGCGAATTGAAAAACAAAATATTATTATTCAATATCCAAAACGCCCCACCCCATTCTCCTTCCCTATCTTTACCACACGGTGGAGAGAGAAATTTTCTTCTGAAGAACTGGAAGACCGCGTGATGAAAATTAAGGCACAGATAGAAAAGGATACACAAAAATGAAATTGCTGTTACACGATCAATCCCTTGAATTACTCGCGGAGAAGGCGCTTTATCATTCCGATACAAATACATTGGTGATTGCGGATCTTCATCTTGGCAAGGCTATTCATTTCAGGAAAAGCGGAATAGCAATGCCTGCGCAAAGCACAGAAAAAGATTATCAGAAAATTGAATTATTAATTGAAAAATTACAGCCCGAAGAAATTATTTTCCTTGGGGATCTTTTTCACAGCTCGCATAATTCGGAATGGGAAATATTTTTGAACAGAATAAAACCTTACACAAATATTCATTTCACCCTCATATTGGGAAACCACGATATTTTATCAAAAAAGCATTATGTCAATTCCGGTTTTACGATTGTAAAAAATGAAATGGAAAGAGGAGGTATTATTTATTCCCACAAACCGCTATTGAAAATTCCTGAAGATAAATTAAATATTGCCGGCCACATTCACCCGGGATATATCCTGAGTGGAAGGGCTCATCACAATATCAGGCTACCTTGTTTTTATTATCACAGGAATTGCTTAATCCTGCCGGCATTTGGAAGTTTAACAGGGTTATATTTAATGGACGATATAGAAACAGCAAAAGTATTTCTTGTAGTAAAAGATAAGGTGATCCGCTTATAAAGTTTTATAAAACTTTTCAAGCCTTGCTTCTATTCGTTGTTGTAAGAATCCGTCTTTACGGGCTTTCGCGATCACAGGCATCGAAAACTCTTCCACTTCATGGATCACTTTTTCCTGCGTGATGCCATTCTCCTTTAATAATTCAGCAATTGTTTTTTCATTGCAGTATTCAAAAAAATGATCGATCACTAAATCACTGAGATCTTTAACCGCTTCATTTTGTAAAAGATCTTTGATTACTTTTTCGCTTATTTCCAGGCTGCCTACGATATCTTCATATTTTATTTTCTTTGCAACACTGCTGATACGGAAATCTTCAATTTTATTCCAGATATTTTTGGAAGACGATCTCAGCTTCGCATCACTAAAACGATCCTTTAAATGCTGCTCGCTTTGTTTTAATGTCTTTGATAAATTTTCTGCAATAAACTTTTTGATGTTCCTGTCGATCGTATCAGAGACGCCAGACAATGCAGCGCCAAGAATTCCTTTACCCAGATTGAACAATGAACCGCCTACAGTTTCATTGCTTGGTCCGCTTTGCGAAGCAAAGGCTTTGATTCCGTCATACAGTGTATCTGCAATAATTTCACCGTACAGCGGATTTTGTACTATACCTTCAATGATCTCATCACGCCATTCTTTTTGTGCAATAATTTTATCTGCAATCTCGTCATAACGTTCCTTGCTTAGGTAATCGGAAACCGTATGTTTGGATTGCTTTGCATAATTATGAATATGCTTTGCAAGATCTTTTGCATAATCTCTTTGCTCTTCCGAAAGCGCGTAGTGCTTTACATTCCTTTCTAAAAATCCTTTCACTTTTTCAGCATCACCAATGTCTTTCAACTTTACTTTTTCGAGCCATTTAAATATCGCCTCCGTTTCTTCTTTAATATTTGCTTTCAAATGTTTTTTGTCAAATTGCTCCAATTCGAATGCTACATGTGCATCGTATATTTTTTTGATCTCTGGTTTCATTGTAAATTTTAAAGTGTTATTCTTTTCAGTGGACTGTGGTCCGCGGACCATGGATTTATCTACGCCAGATTATGAAACACATTCTGAACATCATCGTCCTGTTCAAGCTTATCAATGAGTTCGAGTACTTCATCTGTGTGCTCTTCACTCAATTCTTTATGTATAGTTGGAATACGCTGCAGTTCAGCACTCACCACTTCGAGGTGTTTATCTTCCAATGCTTTTTGCATATGCCCGAAATCTGCAAATTTTGTGTAGATCACCAGTTGTCCTTCTTCATTTTTTTCAAGACTGTCCAAACCTGCATCAATCAATTCCAGTTCTAGTTCCTCCATATCAATATCGCCAGCTTTAATTTTAAAAACTCCTTTGCGGTCGAAAATAAAATCATGCATGCCCTGCGTTCCCATGGTACCTCCGTTCTTATTTAAGATCGTACGCAAGTTTGCAACGGTGCGTACGGGGTTATCTGTTGCCGTTTCAATCACCAGCGGCGTTGCATGCGGACCCATTGCTTCATATACAACTTCTGTAAATCCTTTATCATCTTTGGAAGAAGCTCTTTTAATTGCCGCTTCAATGCGGTCTTTCGGCATCTGCGCAGCCTTGGCATTTTGAATAGCTCTTCGAAGGTTTGCATTAGCATCCACATTCGGACCACCTGCTTTTACTGCCATTGCGATCTCCCGCCCTGCCCTGGTAAATGCTTTAGCCATCCTGTCCCAGCGGGCAAATTTTGATGCTTTACGATATTCAAACGCGCGTCCCATAATTTTTTATTAAATGATAGATCAGTTGATATGGCAGCAAAGATAAAATAGATTGTACAAACAAGAACTAACAACGGAGTATTTTTTACATTTACTCGAAATAATTGAATGAAAAAAAGAAAAGGGAAAGACGATTTTATCAAAAAACATGAGTATCCAGGGGGTACAAAAGCATTCCGTGAATTTATTCAATCAAATTTAGTGTATCCCAAGGAAGCACTGGAAAATAAGATGGAAGGAAGTGTTTTTGTAGAGTATGAAGTGGATTTTGAAGGTGAAGTAAGAGCTGCAAAAATCCTGCACGGAATTGGTTATGGTTGCGATGATGAAGCCTTGCGACTGATCCGGTTACTGAAGTTCGCACCACAAAATAATCATGGCAGGAAAATATCTTCCACACATAAAATAAAAATAAATTTTAAGCTACCTGTGCAGCAACCGGTAAAATCTGTTCCTACAGTAATTAACTATAATATTTCAGGAGCATCGCCTGATAAGGAAAAGAAAAAGGAAAAAATTTCTTATACGATTACAATCAAACGTCAATAAAGCGCTCCCTTATCTCCAGTGCGGGAATCATGCAACTATCTTTTTTACCAAACCATTTGTAACGGTTCTTTGCAATAATATCGTAAAAGAAATTTCTGATAAAAGCAGGAACAATCAAAAAAACACGTGAAGCTTTCCATAATCCCCGGAAGTATTTCGCGATCTGAAAGGCCGCATCCGATTTTATATAAGCACGTCCTCCATCAATAAATATCACGCTGTCCACTTCTTTAGCAATGTTGTATTGCGCTAGTAATTGCTGGCCCGTTGTCGATTGCAGGCTCGTAAATTTTAGCGAATTACTTTTATCGTGTTTGATGATAAATTGTACACTGGAAGAGCAAAAATTACAAACGCCATCAAATAATACAATTTTTTCACCGGGAGAATTATTCACTTTTAATGAATTTTGACGTACCGGTTTGGTTTGTTTTCCGGTCGGTAATCTTAATAACGTATGTCGCTGAAGGAAGGTTCCTCACATTGATATAACCGGAAGAAGATAATTCATTTTGTAAAAGAAGTCTTCCATTAACCGTAAATATTTCAACAAGGCTGTTATCCTGTATACCCTCAATAAACAACGCATCGCGTGTGGGATTTGGATAAACTTTGACATTGTAATTCTTCCCCTTAATTTCTTTAACCGGTACCGGGCGCGTCAAATAATCCGGCAATGTTTTTCCAACTACAGGGTTGATGATCATTGTTCCCGGAAGATCAGATTCTCTCCACTTTGTAACGCCATCCACATAAAAATTATATTGCGAACGGTTATTATTCCTGTCAAAGCCAACGATCAGTGACTCCTGATTTTCTACAATAAAACCAATTGCGAAAGTGTCCTGCATAATCAAAGGAAACGTGGCACCATTCACAAGATATTGCGGATCGATCGGAACATAAAAATAGCCGTTCAACGTATCCGTACCTGTTTCCCTGATGAGGTGCTGTCTCCTGATATTGCTTTGTATGTAAATTAGATCGTTTTGTGTATATACCGTGTTTCTTGTAAAATTTTTCCATACACATACACTGAAAAGTGCTGTGCTATCGCTTCCTTTCACAGGAAATAACTGAAATTTTATCGCTTGCAAAGTATCCGGTTTTTTCATACCGTACTTCACCGCCATTTTATAATGATCCAAACCGGTTACCCAATATCCGCGCTCAGGAGAACCATCATCGTAGGCAAAGAAGTTACTGAATACCTGGTTGTGCGTCACTGCATTATTTGCTAAAACTTTTGCAGGTTCGCCAGCTTCAGCAGATACGTCAAAATGATAGTCCACTTTTATAATGATCGTATCATCTGTGAGACCTGTGGGAATATTGAATTTCGGATAAGAAATTATGTTTTCTGTTAAAGGAAAAAAGTCGCGTGAAGGGCCGTTAAAAGATGCAATTGTAGCACCTGTATTTACTAATGTCGCATTGTAAAAATCAACGATATCTGTTGTGGCATTTATAAAATTATTTCTAACTACTACACTTACCGTATCTGCAAGATCAGTACTGTCAAATTGATTATACGGCATCACATAATAAGTCTTCAACAGACTCGGCGGCAGAAATTCATACGCCATTTCGCGGATATTGCTTTCTGCAGCGGTATCCCTGTTTTTATCAAGCTTTACATAATCAATATGCCATGTGTCGTTAGCACCGCTTAAACTTCCGAACGACTGAAACTTAAACTGGAAATTAGCATTCAGGTATTGTGAATCCACTTTTATAAATACCTGCCGCATCCCCCTGAAGGTATCACTGGTCACCTTCCACATGATATTCCAGTTGCCTGCAGTATCCAAAAACTGTACAGTAAAGCTATCGTCCTGTGCAGTCGGAGATTCACCATATTCTCCTGACAAATAATAAAAGCTGAGAAACACACTGCTATCGCTTGTTAGACCGGAAAGATCGATCGGGTTTGAGGTTAGCCTGTCAGCCGGACCTTTATCATTTTGACCAACACTATATGGACGTCCATTTGCATCGGTTCCGTCAAAAGTAGCTACGCCAACTGTAACCGCGTATTTCGGATAAGTAGTATTGATGTAAACGAAATTATCCTGCCATAATGCGGGATCCGGAAAAATATCTTTCTGATAAAAATCATCAAAAAAAGGAAGTGTTAAAGATGATATCCTGTGATGTGCTTTTTTCAATAAAAATGCTGCATTGCTTGCTTCATTTATTTTAGGATGAAATTGCAAGGGAACTGTCGCTTCTTTTTGTGCAAACACAACAGAAAAACTCAATGTAAGTATATAGGTAAGCCAATATTTCATTTTGATATTTATATTTTCTTTCACGTACGTTCAATTATAAGTCTGTAGAACTTCTTTTACGGTTGTCCGCCTTCCGATTTATTTTGCCTGATAAACAGCTGTACCGTATTTCCCGGTCCTAATTTTCCGGGCTGTCCGAATTTTGGATCCTGATCGTAAACATATGCGTTTAATGTATCTTCAATAATCCCATCAGCCAGCAGCATCCCAACGTTCAAATGTACGGCATCCAATACAGCTTTTGCCTCTAACACGGTAAGATCTGTTAATGGCGGAACTTCCACAATCTGGTTTCCAAAGCCATCTCCCAGTACAAGATCGATTATAGTCCCTTTCGGAACAACCAAACCGGGTTTTACAATTTTTCCCATCACCTGGATATTCAGCACCGCATCTTTTGCCATATCCGGAATGTAAATAAGATTACCTACTTTCAATCCCCAGCTCGTTAAGATCAATTCTGCCTGGCGCCTGGAATTATCAATTATATTCGGAATTTTGACACTTGGCGGCTGAGAGGAATTTAAAGTGATGTATATCTTCCTGCCTTCTTTTACTTTCGCGCCCTTCCTTGGCTGCTGATCTAAAACTGACAATGGCGGTTTTGATTCATCATAAGTAGAATCGGCTACGAGGTAATCCAAATCAAAATCACCTAACTCTTTTTTAGCATCATACATGGATTTCCCGATCACATTCGGAACCGAAACAAAATCTCCGTGCTGCGTATACCAGTTCAGGCATAAAAAAGTAAACAATAATAATGCGATCGCGGAACCTATAATATAAACTATGGTTAGCTGAAGTTTACCCATTCAAAAAGCTTTAAATTTAAACGTCAAATATATCTAAATATGTTGGAAGGATTTGATTTTTAGGATGAAAATCTTATCCTGTTTTGTGGGTAACTTGACTCATGCCTGATGGCAGAAGTTAATATTCCTAATTCTTATATTTACCCTGTAAATTATCCAAATGTCAAAACAAAAGATCGGCTTAGTGTTCGGAGGGAAATCCCCTGAGCATGAAGTGTCCATTATCTCCGCAAGAAATATTTTTAATGCTATTGATGTAAATAAATTTCAAGTAACGCTGATTGGTATTGCGCAGGATGGAAAGTGGTTTTTAGAAAGTGAAAAAAGTCTGCAGGATGAAAATTCTACCATAGGGAAAAATGCTCCTCAACTTGCAGTTGTGTTTGGAAATGAAAAAAATAAATTGATGCGACTGGATACCAGCGAATACCTGGACGATCTTGAAGCTGTATTCCCTATCACGCACGGACCGAATGGAGAAGACGGAACTTTGCAGGGGATTTTTTTACAGATGGATATTCCGTTTGTGGGTCCAGGTGTACTGGGATCCGCTGTTGCGATGGATAAGGATTTTACAAAACGTATTTTGAGGGATGCAGGCATCGGGCATGCAAAAGGCCTTGTATTTTATAAGCATGAAGCATATAAAATATCTTATTCGGATACGGTTTCCAAACTCGGAAACCTGTTGTTCATTAAACCGTGCAATATGGGCTCCAGTGTAGGTGTGAGTAAAGCAGAAACAGAAAAAGAATTTTTTGAATCCATTGACGAAGCTTTCAAATTTGATACAAAAATTTTGGTTGAAGAAGCCATAGCAGGAAGAGAACTGGAGTGCGCAGTTTTGGGAAATGAAAATATTGAAACAAGCGGCGTGGGTGAAATAGTAATGGAGAAAGGATTTTATGATTTTGAAAATAAATACAAAAACGATAACGCGAAAATCACTATCCCTGCAAAAAATATTTCTGAAGCACAATTGAAAAAGATCCGTGATACTGCCCGCCTCGCCTATCACAGTTTAGGTTTGGAAGGCTTATCAAGGCTTGATGTATTTTTAACCGAGAATGATGACGTTATCGTTAATGAACCCAATACTCTACCCGGTTTCACCTCTATCTCTATGTATCCGAAATTATGGGAAAGCTCCGGGTTAAAATATTCAGACCTCATTGAAAAATTAATACAACTTGCCATCTCCAGGCATAAAAGAGAAAAAAGCCTGCAAAGAGTTCGAATAGCTTAGTTTTTCAACCTTATATTTTTCCTTTTTTTTACCGCTTACTAAGTGCTTGTGACCATATACTCAATCATTAATATATGCTGGTTGCTTTGTGGGAAATTTATATACAAATCAACAAGCTATGAAAAAGACACTATTGATAATGATTTTCCTTGCGGTAGCAGGAAGCTCATTTGCCCGCAAACCAAAAGTAAGCCCTATCATGGGTACCTGGAAATACACTAATCAAAGTACTCATAATGAGTTACAAAAAATGATGAGTCTAATGCCGGATATCGTGTATAAAAATGAATATTTTATTTTTTCGATGGATAATAAATTCCGGCATGAATTCAGAGATAAGGATGATAGGCTTCTTCGAACACTCACCGGCAAATGGAAGATCGTTGGTGAAAAAATTAATATCGATTATACAGAGGTAAAATTCAGTGTTACCGTAAATTATTTCTTTTTAGATAATGATCTTGTACTCGGACAAAACTTTAACCATGTTATTTTCACAAGGGATGAACAGAATACTGAAAATATAGCTCTGAAATAATCACCAAATTATTTTAAAACCCAGGAAAGACTTAACCATTCAGTCTTTCTTTTTTACTTTGTTCTTTCATAATTTACTGAAAGTTCTAAAACAACAAGAATCTTGAAATTAACATTGTATACATCAAATACATATAAAATTTACGCTGACTTAATATTTTAGGTTGCAGTGTTTCCTGAAATTTAAAATTCACATTGCTTTAACACGGCATTTACACCAAATACATTTTTAAATCAAACTTTCGTAATTGGTAATCTTTGACAAACATCAAATGCGGGACATATCTTTGTACTATCAAATTAATCACAATAAAACTTTTTAAAAATGGAATTTACACAAAAATTTAAAGAAGCAGTTGACAGCCTCGCAGCTGAAACAAAAGCTAATGCAACAGAATTAAAGTACAATGTTGAAAACACTGTAAAAAATGCTGTAAGCGAAGCAAAAGAAGAATTAGAACTTCAAAAAACGCACCTGAAATCAACATCTGAAAGAATCCAGTCTAAATTGAAAGGCCCTTTCACATTTGAAAAAGTTCAGGCTGATGTTAAAGAAGAAGCAAACATCCTGATCGCTGATCTGAAGACTACATTCAACAGAAACGCAGAAAGAGTTAAAGGTTTATTCAACGATGCATCTGCAAAGTTTGAAAGCCAGGTAGAAGAAGTGAAAACAGAAGTGAAGAAAGCTGCTTCTAAAGGTAAAGCAAAAGTTGAAACTGCAGGTTAATCTCCAATTAACCATTTTTAAAAAGAGTCGCCAATTAAGAGCGACTCTTTTTTTTATTACTTTTACCGGATGGAATTTATGGTAAAGCCGGTCGCTTACGTAAAAAATACACGCAAAGAAATTGAAGATGATAACTGGAGTTCAGTGATCTCAGAAATACACTTAGCGGAAGAAATTCCTGAAGAAACTCTTTCCGGCATCACAGCGTTTTCGCACCTTGAAATATTATACGTTTTTCATAAGATCAATCCGGACAATATTTTATTAAGGGCCGAGCATCCCAGGGAAAACCCGGCGTTTCCAAAAGTTGGAATATTCGCACAACGAAAAAAAAATCGCCCTAACCTAATTGGTTCAACTATTGTTGAATTAGTGAATACGGAAAGAAGAAGATTAACTGTGAAAAACCTTGATGCAATTGATGGCACACCGGTGATCGATATTAAACCCGTTATGAAAGAATTTTTACCGAAAGGCGAAGTGAAACAACCGCAGTGGTCAATAGAGCTGATGAAAAATTACTGGACATCTTAAATTATTGAAATGAGAATAGCTGGCATAATAGACCATCCTGTATTGAAGATCACCGTAATGGAAATGAATAACCGCTATGTGTTGAAACTTGAAGTGAACTTACTGGAACAAACTTATAAGTTTAACGAAGATGATCACCTGAGATCATTTGAAGACATTAAAAAAATGGTAGACGATGAGTTCATAAAGGAATGTATGAAAAGGTTTTCGGAAATGAATAAAAGCAGGGGTGAAACTTATTTGAGGAATATCCGTTCGTGATCAATCGACTTCAACAGGATTATTTCGTGTTTTAAAATTTCCTCTTGAAAATTCTTTGCCGATAGTTTCTGCAGTTTCCCTGCCGGATCTTAAAGCTGCTTCCATACTTCCGACAGATAATCCATCTCCGCAAACATAAATACTATCCGATACTTTTTTATAAAATTTCACTTCGTCAAGGATTGGTTTAAAAGGCATTGCATATTTAATGTGATAGGTTTTCAAATGTTCCCAATCCATTACTTTTAATCCAAACCACTCCGACAATTCTGTCAGGCATTTCACAATTAATTCTTCATCATCCAGGTCGTGTTCTTTCACAATATTCACAGCAACAAGATGCTTTCCCTCCGGGGCATACTCCGGATGCAGCAATGATGGTACAAAAACGTGATTTACCAGGTTAGCTTCATCGCCGTTTAATATTACAACCGGCTTGCTTAAAGGTGCTTTATTTGCAGAAAAATATAATGTTGAAACGTGCGTACATTC
>JADMIO012752928.1_pt1 | contig 22017 bp, 36 predicted proteins | sample 8958161 | NCBI WGS metagenome assembly JADMIO01 (sample SAMN16585339, study PRJNA669376) | soil metagenome | isolation source: Crop rotation soil | place: USA: Cullars Rotation, Alabama | collected 2011
CTTTCCCCGGGATTCATAACGTCACCCGTCGGTGCCGGAACGTTTGTGAACTGCGCCATGACTTCGGTTGGCGTACTGCAGACGACCGGCGTTGATACCGGACCGGCGACCATACCCAACTTCGCCAGCAGATCGGGCGGGGTCTGCGTCTCGGCCGCAACCTGAACGACCGGCACGCCGTTAACGGCGGCGACGACTGCCGCGATCGCCGCTTGAGCCTGCGGAGTCTTGACGGCTGCCGCTGCCGCTTCCGCCGCGCGGGCGGCTTCCATCTCGGCCTTCGTGCGTCGCTTGCGCTTGCCCGGCGTCGCGGGCGCTTCCGGAGCGGCCGGCGCTCCGCCGTGTCCATGCGCGCACGTGACTCCGCTCCCGTTCGGTGCTAGGAACTGGACCAATCCACACACGGAACACGATGGCTGCGCAGCGGCCGTGGCTTCCGCCTCGGTCTCCTCGGGCTCTTCGGCCGGCTTTTCTTTGTTCCCGGCGTCCGCCTCGGCCACCTGCTCCGGCGTCGACGTGCGCGGCGGCGCGTCCGGCGGCGAGATCCCGCCCGTCGGCTGGAAGTCCACGGGATAGCCGGCGGCGACCGCGGCAGCCTGGAACGCGCTCGGCGGCACCACGACCGGGAGCGGCTCGGCCGCCTTCGCCGGGTTCAACAGCGCGGCCAGGCTCGACACGACGGGGCCGGTGGCCGGCACCACAGGCGCGGCGGGCGCCTCGGGAGCCTTCGGCGCCAACGCGCTCTTTAGCGACGCCATCAAATCCACCGCGGCAGGCGGCGCAGGCTGTGTGCCTGGAGCCGGCACAACGAGACCGACAACGGGCGCGGCAGGCGCGGGCGCCGACGGAGTAAGAACACCGGCCAACATCGAATCGAGGACTGAGCTGCTGGGATTGCTCATCGTACTTAGTCTCCTAAGGGTTACGGGTCTATCGAATCCACAGGCGGGCTTCTTGCGACATCCGCCGTATTCGTTGCAAAAGTCCGTGTTGGGCGGGAGCTTGTCAGCCTCGGTCGCCATCGCGGCCCAGTGCACCATCTCGCGCACGGTGGCCAGCGTCTGTTGCCAAATCTCCTCTACTTGCTCTCTGGTCACGATCGTCGAGACTGGGACACACTTCACTTTCCCTCTAGTGAGGAGATTCAGATGGGTTAGTCGGATCTGCTTGTAGTCGGAGGAGAGGAACAACCACCGAGCGTTGCTCATCAACTGAACGTCTTTGGCCAGCTCCTCGGGCGTTTTGTTGTACCGGAACGCGGACCGGGTCTTGTAGTCCAGGATCTCCCCAATGTCGCCGGGCCGAGCGATCACGAGGTCGATGTACTGCACCCAAGCCGGGCCACCCTCGTAAGTGCCCATCTCGCCGGCTTGCTCGACCATGACGCCGTGACCTTCCGGCAGCGTCTTCCAGTAGTCGTCGGTCGCGATCGGCGGCAGGTGATCGATCGCCGCTTGAATGAACTCCAGAGTGTTGAAGGTCTCTTGTGCTGCTGTTCCTGGAGCGGAACCGGGCGGAGTGGGCAGATACGGAGCCGGATTCGTCACCGTCGGCCAGATCTCTCCGGTCGACATGTAGTGCTCTAGGGCTTTGTGAACCGCGTCCCCGAGAACGTTAGCGCGTGTGGGCGGGCTACGGTCGTTGAGGATACTTGCGTAGAACCAGAGACGCGGGCATTGCCGGTACGCGTGGACCTGAGACGGGCTGACGGAATAGAGTTTCTTCAACCGTCATGGGATCCCGCGTCCGCTAAGCTCTTCTTCATTAGACCGCTAGTATAACCGCCAGTTACGGCGCTTGTAAATAACTCTTACTCGCCTTTCTTTGGTCGGTTCCCGTGCCACACGTGCGCTCCGGCCAAGCCTCGCGCGATGTCGGCCGGACAAAACTCCTTGTTCAAATCAGCGTGGCCTGTGAAGTTCACGCCGCGAGCGATGCGATCCGCCTGCGCAGAAGGGGCGTACTCGTCGCAGATCGAGCACTCACCAGGAGCGTGGAGAACGCGTGCGTCACAATGAGGCGAGGTCGTCACTTCTACGATTCCAGCAGTAGCCATCGCGGACGAAGGCAAGTCACCAACGGCTTTGACCAAGTCGTAGAAGTCGCGCCTCTTGAATTGGATCACCAGACCGAGGCAGGGGATCGGCAGAATGTACAACTTCCGCTTGATCCGATCCCAGAAGAAGCCCACCCAAAGGGCGGCGGGCTCCCAGAGCAATTGAACGTTCTCGGACAGGCGCCATTTACGTGGTTTCATTCGTCCCCTCTGCAGTGTGAACAGATCGTTTCGTCCTCATCCTCGACACGTTCGCCGCAGGTGTCGCACGCCGGATGGTGATCGGCCAGCTTATGCTTACCAAAGGGAGCTTCGCCGCAGTTGTCGCAGATGTGGTGCCGACAACCGAAACAGAAATTGCCGTCAGCATCGACGTCCGCGCCGCACTTGGCGCACTTAGCCTGCGGCGTCGGCGCTTGCTTCTTTTGCTTGAACGTCTTGAGCTTGCTCATGTGTCTCCGTGTGTTCCACCGCGACCCAGTTTCTGGCGTTGGCTACTCGGTCGTAGCAGAGAACCGCATTCGACACACACGACGAGTCTTTGAACCCATAGCGCGTTGTCGAGGTTCGGCCGCACGCGCCGCAGACCCAGACCTGACCTTGTGGCGCGGGCGTGTTGCCGTCGTCTGGAGCGTCGGACTCGCTCATGAGAGTCTTAGCGAACGTCCGATCCCAGTTGTCGCGGTACTCCTTTGACGCCGGACGGGACGAGAACTTTGGATCGAGGAATTTGGTCACGACGCGCCCGCGAGCTTCTTCAACTCAGCAAGATGTGCTGAGGCATACCCGGCCGAATCGGCGGCGCGAATTAAATCCTTCTCAGCGTTCTTGATCATCAACGCCAAGAGCTTGTCACATGCCTCGTCAAGCGTCTCCGCGCGCACATGCTCGTTTGAACCGCCTTGCTTCTGCACTGACCATGGTGTCGGGTTGTCAACCCGGTCGAGCTTATGATCTCGGTCGTGCTTCGGCTGGAAGTGGACAACCAGATCACAATTGAGCTTCGCGGCCAGTGCTTCGATCTTCATAATGACTTCACCTTTCGCTCTTCGGGGATCATCTTGTCCCAGCGCACATAACCATCGTTCGCAGGACGAGGGTAATAGCCCCAATCCGCGTTACCGTCGACGCGGACACGCGGACGGAACATCAGAAACAAGGTCCAGGTTCTCGCTGTCACGGCCGAGAGCCTGTGAATGACGGTCCGATCCATCGTGTAGATCGACGGCGCCTTGTGCACCACGAAGATCCCGCCAGGGTAGCGCTCCTCTTTGAACGAGCCGCTGAGCACGAACGAGATCATTCGCTCCCAACGGTGACGGTGAAACCAACCCCACACCTCACCCGTGACGAAGCTCTGCAGGTAGCACCAAGAGAATAGCTTGAACTGCCTGAGCAGGGGCACGCCGTCTTGCGCTCGCGGGATCAGCCGGTACCGGCTCGGGAACCACACCGCGAGCTTCGAGACGATCAACCATTCGAGAAAGCGGCCGAACATCACAATCGCTCGTGCTGAGGTCGGCCGGGCTGGTATGGGTCGCATGACGGGCGCCAATCCGGCCCTAGTTGCGGATCCTCTTCACAATCTTTCAAACCGCCTTCATCGCCCGCGGCCCAGCAATGATTGCAGATGTTGCAGCCCATGAACTGTTTGTACCACCAGCCGCACGTTGCCCAGTTGATACACGGCCAGTAACCGTCAGGGCACACCTTCTGTGGCTCGGGCGCCTTGCGTACTTTGCGCTGGCTGTCGAGCACAGCGACGATCACTATTAGCGCCGCGCCGACGATCGCGCCGGCGACGAATGCGACAAGAGGCGGCATCAACGCGTGATCCGGACTGTGCAACCCTTGAAGACGTAGCCGCACCCGACTACGCCCGTGACGCGCCTGCCTGTCGGTCCGGTCGCATGGAAGCCGGTACACGTGCCGTCATCCTTAGCGCAGCCGAATTCCCAACCGGTGATCTGGATGTCCTTGAAACCTTCGTCCAGAAGGGCGGATCGCGCCGCGTCCTCGTCCGAACAACCGGACACGCCACCGAGCAACAACGCCAGAACCAGAATCAAACGCTTCATCGTGACGACCTCCTTGAGTTAGTGAATAGTGCCGTCGCTCGCGGGCTGTCCGACGATCGACCGCTCGAACCTGCCTTGACCGGCCAGGCGGAGCACCGTGACGGCGGCGCGTACCGCCCGCTCCATGCCGTCAGACAGCTTGTTCTGTGTGAACATCGGATCCCACACCTGGGTCCGCCACGTGACTTTGTTGCTCTCCGGCTCGTTGCTGTTCGCGAACCAGATTTCAAAAGCTAGGTCTACGACCGAGATCAAAGAACCCTCCGCGGCGGTTTGGTTGTGGTGGAGTAGCGGGAGAAGCCTGGCCAGAAGACGCGATCCGGCAATAGGTCCAACACGTCAGTGACGTCGAAACAGCGCTTTAGACGTTCGCGCTCGATCGTCAGACGCTCGACGGCACCATGACAATGGAACTCAATATGAAGATCCATGTCCGCCGCCCCGACTACGGCCTTGCGCTGTGTGCGCTTGTTACAGAGACAACATAGCGGCCCATTAGGATCAACAGGAAGGCGCCGAAATACGATCAAGACACTGTTAATCAGCTCGCTAGTTGTCAAAGCCGATCCTCCGCGTGGTCGTACACGTGCGGGTCCTTCAGGAACTTGTCGGCCGGCGTCCACACCGCGACCGGCGCGCCGTTCTGATCCTTACCGTCCGTCCAGAATCCCCACTTACGGCGCGGACGGCGAGCGATGACCAGCGACCACACGGGCTTGATGATCTCCACCCGATGAGTGTGCTCGGCGCGGTTTACCAGGATCGACCCTGCCATTGCATTCCTCATCAATCGTTCCTTGCAATGCTCGGTGCACGTCGGGAGCGAAGTACCGCGACATACGTAGTCCTCGCGGTAGCCTCCGCGTAAGATGACGCTCACAAAGTCCCACGGGTGATCGTGCAGGTGCCGATCGTCGTCCAACAGGATGTGGTGAAGGAAGATCTGAAACGGCAGCCAGCGCACGCGCGGGCTCAGGTAGAACCGTCGGAGATACAAGCCCTCCGGTTTGTGGATCTCGCGAGTCTTGAACACCGCGCGCAGTAGGTTCTCGAATCCGCCGAACCACCAAGTCAGCGTCAGCCAGGTTAGCGTCAGCTGAAGCACTACGAGCCCCGCACCGACCCAGAGCATGATTTAGTGAACCGCCTGGCGCTTGCTCTTGTTCTTCCGTGGGCGCTGAGCCGGCGGCGCGAGGTCTTCCGCCGGGCCGCGGGTTGGCTTGATGACGGAGTCGTCCAACTGCTGGACAATGCGATCCATCTCCGGCGTTTGTAGGGTGCTCAAGTTGAGCCCTTTGGCGCGCACAAACTCACGCACAAAGTTTCGCACCTTGTAAGCTCTGTAACGGTGACGCACAGTTAGCCCTTCGGCGACAACTGCTGTTAGAGCGCAGTCGTCCGCCAACTTAGTCCGCACCTCATCGCGCTCGCGGGTGACGTCGACGAGGTCCGCCGCGGTCTTGACCATGTCGGCGCGGAGGGTGCGGACGCGCTCGATCAGCTCCTCGTCAGCAAGCGACGCGCCGAAACCACAGCCGATCGCCTCGCCGAGGTTGTGGCGGAATAGCGCAGTGTCCTTCTGCAGGACATGCCAAGCCTTGCGCTCCTCCTCGCGCTCGGCTCCGCCCTTCACCAGGCGATCGCGGAGGTCGTCTCGCTCGATCATCAACTCGGCGCTGATCTCCTGCATGCCGTCACGCTCTTTCGTGACCTTCTCCAACTCGCGAACGCCGTTGTTCAGCTCGACGATCGCGGCGTCACGCTCTTTCTTGAGCGTATCGCGCTCGCCTTTCAGCTCCAGCACCTTGTTCCAAAGAAAGCCGACCTTGCTTGCATCCTCGTCCGTGACACCGAGCGCGTCTGCGATGTTGCGGCAACGTGCCGCCAGTTCGCGATTGTCCGCAACAATCGTCTCGTATCTCTTGCGAAGATCCGCTTTAACCACTTCGTATCGCTTTCGGTCGTCGCGCCGATCCTCACACGCTTGATTGAACTGTCGGATCCAGAAGGTGATCGTCTTCTCTTGCTCGTCGCGGATCTCGTCGGTGAACAAGCGCTGAAGGTCCGAATTCGCCAGCTCTTTGATCAACTCCTTGACGGTCAGTTGCTCGTCTTCCAACTTGTCGCTCAGCTCCTGATAGCGAGTGTTGTTCTCGTGGATGATCTCCGCCGCCTTCTGGCGCTGCCTCTCCGTGTCTAGTGCAGTTTTCTTCCATGCTTCCTTGGCCGTCACCGCGCGACCGATATCGATACGGAGAAAGAGGCAGATCAGGACAAAGACAAAGAGGAGAGCACCGAGAGCGATGATCATGGAAGAGGATCCTTTCGTTGGGTTCGGTGAGTATAAGCGCGGCTTCGTAAGTGGTGCAAGAAATATTTCTTACGATCTACGAACGCGTCGGCTCTTCGGGGCCGCCGAAAGGGATCTCTTGCGTGTCGTGCAGCGCCAGCTCACCCGGAATGGCTCCCACGGAAAGCTCGTGCGCTCTGAGAGCGGGCAGGTGATCGAACGGTCCTGGCTCGGCCGCGCAGTCCGTGCGGCAGTCGCAGCGGCCGGAGTGTCTCAGCTCGCCTTTACACGTGCGGCCGCAGAGCTTGTCGCACGTATAGGGACACGAGATCCGCTGCCGTTTACCGGCCACTTCGATCACCAGCTCTGCGTATGCTTCTTCCGCCCGCCGCAACATCGTAGAGGATTCATACCGCGCGGCGGCAGCGGTTGCAACAACTATTTTTTATACCAAGTCTAAGTCTAATACTCTGGCGAGATCAAGGGAGGACACTCAGGAGTCAACGCGTCCACTTCACGAATCGCTTCAAGGTGGTCCAAGTCCACCGCTCCGCCGTGTGCGATCTCTCGATGTGTGCGAAGTTGATCTGTTGAATCCGTCCATATGTTCCGAAGACAAAACGGACACATAGCAAGAAACAACCTATCCATTATGGCTGCCGCCCGCGCTGCCCGAACGCGAGGTAGAGCGAGAAGGCGAACACGTCCAGACCGACAAGAAACACGATCAGTCCGAGCACAGGCCAATGATGCGCCCGCAGTTCCAGCCCTCCGAAGATCGCTCCGCCTCCGGCGATGAATAGCGCCGTGGTGATGCGTCGGTCTCGGCCCCAGTAGATCAAGCGTTGCAGGAAGGTCATTGGACGTTCTTGAGAAGTCATCGGCGGGATCTCCTTCTGGCTAGTTTGTGGTGACATCGTTTGCATGCGTGAAGCTCCTCGTAACCACGGACCAGGCGCAAGCTGTATGTGTAGCTCTCGCCGCGCTTGCCGATCATGCGACGACAGTTCCAGCACTGCCCGCGGCTGAAGTTAGACTCTCCGACGTGTTGACCTGTGAACGTCGGCGACGGTTCCGAGTATTGAACCGTAGTGATGAAAGCCGGCGTGTCGAAGAAGCCCAACGCGGCGACGGCTGAGAACAGAGAGAAGTAGCTCATTAGGCAGCGCGTTCCACGGAACGAGTGAAACGAACCTCCCACAATACCCGTTCTACGCCTCCGTTACCGACAGGATCACGGCGGACCGAATTGAGTGGCCCTGACGACTCCGCCCACGACTTGCGCGCAGGCAAAGTCTTGACACGCACGAAGCCCGCGCCGTGCAGGCTAGCGCCGGATTCGTCAGCCTGGGTATAAGTAATCACACGGAGGTAACCCATGGCTTTTGCCGCTGCCCTGCAAGCGCCGTAAAGTTGACTGTTGGCCATACGCGCGCCGTTCGTACACGTACGGTTGATCTCAAGCGTGACGCCGTCGTCGAGCATGCGAGCAATAGGGCGTCCACACATGGCGACCCCCACCAACTCGCCGGCATCGTCCTTAAGTCCGATACTGAACTTGTGTCCTACGGGCGGTTTGTTGTGTCTATGAAGTTTAGCAACAAACTCACACGCCGCCTTGAACGTAAGTGGAACGATCGTCATTTGCCTCCGAACAATCCAGGTGTCTTCGTTGCCGCCTGGCGCGCTAAGAACGCCTCTTCCGTCATCGCCAACGCCTCTTTGATCTCCCCCTCACGCCCGATCGCTTTCGCATGGTCTAACAACAGCTCCGTGCGAATCGACTTGTAAAGCTTGCCGTCGATCGTCACATCGTCGCGGCTCGCCAGGCGCTCCGAGACTTCCTCCGCGAATTTCTGCGCGTCCGGCGCATTCTTGTGCGCGTCGATCTTGTTGGAGCCTCCGGCGCCTTCACCCAAGGCTGTGAGCGTGGCCCACTGCCTGTGCAGCTCGCCAATCTGGACAAGCACGCGCCCGCCGCCGACCTTCACCGACTTGGATAGGGATTTCTTGGACGCCTCGCCGACCAAGTAAGTCACCAGGCCCGTCACGATCAGCTTGCTGATATGGGTGTTGACGGCCAGGCGCAGCCGGTACATGCCCGCGAACGGTTGTACACCGAACCGATCGTGACGATATACAATCTCGTGGTTCATCATGATGTGACGCAGGTGCTTGACCAGCGTCCCGGCTCCGCTGAGCCATTCACCCGTGAACGCGAAGCCTCCGCGCTCGGCCAGGTACTTCTTGGGCGCCGTGCTCTCGCCCTCGCGCGGCGACTCGATCACCGTGAGGCGTTCGAGCACAGCGTCTTGGGATTCCTGAGACAAAGCTTCCTTGGTAGGAAAGAAGTCGGAATCGTTCGACGACAAGATCCACCGCAGGTGTCCGAGAAGCTTCACGCGCTTCACGTTCTTGTCGTTGAAGTCATGATCCTGCCGCGTGATGTTGTCCTTCAGCTTCGCCGCTTCCATCGGCGTTCCGTTCCAGTCGGACGGCAGCTTTTCGGAGCAACCGATCACCGGGCATTCATTCAGGTCCGCATTGAAATGGTCCACCGCGATCGCGCCCGAGACCGCTCCGCCCCACTTGCGGAACTGGCACGCTGCCGCTTTGACCAACAGATCTTTCCCGTCGCCGGGAGCGCCACGCAACACCAGCATCGTGGCGGGCTGGCCTAGGTTGCGTAGGTGCGCGAACCAGTCACAGATCCGCACGTAGTTATCATCGCCCCACGTGCGCAGGTACGCGTCACACTCCGCGTTGAACTCGGGCTCTATCGGTTCGAGGTACCAACACTTGTAATGAAACACGCCGTTGTCGTCGAGATACGATGCCTCGGTCAGTCCGTCGTAGAGCCATTTCGACGCCGGTACGGACAGCTCCGACAACACACGCCGGAACGGCTTCTCTTTCATCTCACCTTCGGCGCTGATATACGTCCGCTTCCAGATCTCCGGCACGATCTTGATATCGCGCCAGAAGCTCTCTTCAAGCTCGCCCTTCGCATACATACCGTAAGCGCGGCCCGGCTTGTCGGGCTTGGGTAGGGCCAAGAACTTATCGCCCATTGGTGTGGTGATGATCGTGTGGTTCAGGGCCATTGCGGCCAGGAAGCTTTCGCGATCCGCCTCCCAATCGGCTACATGCGGCGGCACGCCGGACAGCTTCAGCTGTTCTTCACCGTGCGCGATCAGGTCGTCTTTGTTCACCCAACGTGTGCGGAACACGCTGACGTCCCCGAGCATCTCTGATTCCTGTTCGGCCTTCGGCGCCTCTTCGGGCTTTGTCGCCGTCCAGGTTTTCGCTCCGCCCTTCGGATGAATCAGGTAAAGCAGACCGCGCAACGTGAGCAGGGCCAGGGACGCGCGAATCTTGGCGACCGGGCGATCGAGCATGCCGCATATGGAGTCGAGGTCCATTGGCGTCGGCGACGCCTTCAGGATCGCCAGCACCTCCGGCCCGAGGCCCGGCAGCGACGCTGGATCGACGGGAGTTGCCGGCGTATCGACAGGGGCCGAATAGGTTCCAGCCGCACCGCTAGGCGGAGGCGCGATACCGCCGAGGGGCACGGGCTCGGCGCTGCGTTCACTCTGCAGACCTTGGGGCACAACTCCCTCGGTCGGGCTAGCGGTACGGCTGGAATCTTTGGGCCGCGAGAGAGCGGCCGGCTCGCTTTGCCGCGTCAGCGCGGCTGCGATCCGTTCATTCGTCGCCTTGATCGCCCCTGCCTTCGCTCGCGCGTCGTCCAGGCAGCGCGAGATCTTGATCAGCGCATCGTCAAGCGTGATGTAGTCGTCCGGGTCGGGCGCCTGCAGGCGCATGGCTTCGAGCGACGGAGTGAGGATCTCTAGTATCGCTTCGGGATCGCCCTCGGGGCAGTAGAATGCGAGCCACGAACACACCTGGTAAAGCGCTCGATCGCGGTCTCCGGGCTGGGCGAACGGATGGCCCTCAATGACAAGGCGGAGCGTCTCCTTTCGCTCGGGCTTGGTATTGCGGGCCATCTTGCCGCGGACCTCGGCTAGTGTCGCCTCGTAGGACCATGTAGCCACTGGCTCGGCCGGCGTCGCGGCCACAAGCTTGGTGCCGGCGATCAGAGCACCGATGTCGAGCGCGGGCGCGGTCCCCCCTATGTGGGCCTGAAGCGCCTCCAACGTGTAGCGTGGGCCACCAGCCAGGAGGATCGAAACCATGGGCGGATCATCACGGCCCGGCTTGCGATTCAGTGTGCCGGCGGGCCGGAGCACGCGCGACAGGTCACTGACGTTGTCCACGTGCCACCCGTGACGCTCGGCGAGCGCCTGGAAACGCGCCGTCCATGCCTTGAGCAGGTTTTGCAGCTCGGCGCGGTTCGCGTCGTTCACCTGCGCCAGCTCGGCCAAGCACCAATAGACGTGCAGTCCGCCGCCCGAGTGAACGATCAGAGTAGGGTCGAGCGCGAATGGTTGGAGCAGACCGCGCACGACGTCGTCAACGTCGCCCGGTAGATTCGCGGCGGCATGGCCAGGCCCGGCTAGGTCGATGTCCACCCAGAGCGCAGGCAACAGCGTGACCTCGGAGCGCTTGCCGCGCTTCCAGGGGCCGAGATCCTCACCGTGAGCACAGATGCTGTTCCAGACGTTTTGCCCGACGTCGCGCGAGAGCCTGAGCGCTTCCGCGGCCAGCGCCGACGGATCCGATACCAGCATATGCTTGCTTGGCATCGCGCCGGACTTGACGCCAGGCTCCTGGTTCACGATGCTCAGGTAAGCGGGGGGCACCTTGGCCACCAGCTCCGGGGGATAGAGCGTCGTGAAGTAGGTGTATGCTAGTGTTGTACCGTCGGTCACAAGGTGCCTAGGTGCGCTATACGCAGACGAACCGCTGTGCAGCGGATCGCGGAAATCTAAGCCTTTACGGTATCACCGTCGGGCGCGTCGGTGCAAGAACCGGTTACCGATTTAGGTAGTAAATTTTTATTGCACTGAAACGAGCGGCGCGGTAGTGTCGTCGGCATGGTGATCATGCCGTTAGTGGCGGGCCAGAGGTACGAGACGCGAGACAACCTCATCTGCGAAATCGTCTTTGTTGATAACGTGAACGAGATGTTGGGTGTGAAATGGATCAACACCGGTCTCGGATCGATTAAGTGGCCCTTCGAAGAGTTCAGGAGACGAAATTGGAAGCTCCTCGACACACAAATCGAGAAGCCTCTAGAGAAGGGTCAGATCTGGCGAAACAAGGCGTCCGGTCAGCTGGTGACATTGCTTGAGCGAAACGCAGATGCAGAGTTCCACCCTGATAGCGGTTTCCGCCTGGACCATGGCGGATGGACCGCTCCCGACTTTCGCCTATATTACACATTGGTGTCCGAGGCGTCCGACGCTCCGGCGAAGCGTCCGACGTTGGCCGATCTCCTTGACCCCGACTTCCATCCGCCGCGATCGCCTTGTGGCGCATCTAGAACCGGCAACCCTATAGACTGTGGCGGCTGCGACGAACACGGCTATCCGGCCGCGAAAGAGGCGCCCGCGGATAACGTGCCTTTCGATCTCTACTGGGTTCGGGAGATGACCGGCCCGAAGTGTCCGAACGTGGATTGTTACACGCCTTTTAAGAACGTGGCACAGCGTTACAGCCCCCTGATCGGCAAGACAGGGATCGTGTATGGCACAGTGTTGGAAGTCTCTTGCGAACCTTGCCATTTGCTCGATGAAGAGGAGTGGGCGCAGCGAACCGGCAACGCCGGCCAGAACGGCGCTCTTCGCGACGCCAAGATCCCCGAACGCATCGATCGGCGTCTCACTCACGCCGCGGGGATGCACGACGACGATTTGATCGGCTGAACACCAAACGACCACACCGAAAGGACACCTGACCCATGGCCTATCTTCCCGATTTCCCACGCCCCGAAAATGACGTCTCCTACGCCACCAAGAAGCGCCGCGAGCGCGACGCCAACCGCACACGCCTGACGGTGGATCTGGTCAAGATGCTCTTGATCTCCGTGCGGCCCTCGCTGCGGGAGGCGTTGAACGGGATCCGCACCGTGCCAGCGCTGCAGAAGCGGATCGCCGACTTCATCCAGATCACGCCGCAACCGCTCGACCGTCCGGCGCTCGACACGAACAAGAATTACGCCGTCGTGTTGATCGGAATCGGTCAAAACATCATCGGCGCGATCAAACAGGTACGTGAAGAAAGGTCCATGATGGGACTAAGAGAAGCCAAGGTGCTGGTGGATAACGTGCGCGACGGTTTGGAGCAAACACTATATGCCTGCGCAGACTATGAAAGCTGCATGGCGCTCTTTGACCGCTTCAACGCGATCGGCTGCAAGCTCGCGTTCGTCGAGGTCGCCTGAGCCGTGCCGGTGACGACCTCTGAGCAAAGAGCCGCCTGGCTGGAAACCCTCCAGCCTGGCGATCAAGTGGCGGTTCTGAATCTGAGGAACCGACGGCACTACTTGCGCCAGATTCTCTCAATCAGTCAGATCAAGCGCTGGATCCAGATCAGCGGCTACAGTCTCAAATTCAGCCGGCGCGGAGAAGCCGCGGATTTCGTGTTGCTACCCGTGACGGACGAGATCCGAGCCGACATCGACAGGCGGCGCTTGATGAACGAGGTCCGTAGCTTCGACCTCGACAGCGCGCCGATCGAGGTCTTGCAGCGCATCCGCGAAGTGCAGAAGGCTTCCGGCGTCGGCTACAAGACGCCCGCCAGCTGGGTGCAGGGATAGGAGCCTACACGGCTCACGTGGTAAAATGACCACGTGGTGCACTCCATGACCGGTGTGATCGACGACGACATCACAGATGTGGTGTCGTTGCGGCGTTGCACGGAGTGCGGCCAGGAGGCTGAGCTTTACGTCGCGTGCCGTCCGCCGCGCATCGAGGATCTGTCCGCTCCGCAATTCTGGCGCCAGAAGGGAAACACAATCCCGCCGCAGTATTACTGTGTCATCTACGGCGATCCGGACAAGCCTACTTGGTGGTTCTGTCCGAATCAGCGCTATTTCGGTGTGCCCGGAGCACTCCACATGAAAGTGGAACGCCCCGGGCACCTAGACTAGAGACCTACGGGCACTTGTCGACAGCTACCGCATGATTCGGCACCCCCGGCGGTTTAGTCAAACCGGGGAAGTCTGAGAAATTGAAACTGCACCAGGTCCAGGCGCCGCCGCCGTTTGACGTGTCGTGCAGATAATCGCCGTATGGTAACCCTGGTTTGACGAGACCGTTTCCGATGACGTAGGTCAGTAGCCCGCCCTCATCGATCGGCGTCCAATCGCCGCTACAGGCGTGAACGGTGTTCTCGCCCGGTATGATGGGACAGGGGTTGTCGTACTGGATCGTGATCAGAGACGGCGCCCAACCAAGGAATTTCCAAGTCGTCGGCACGACCGCGGTGCGGCCGTATGGCCACGAAGCGAACTCGTAGGCAACGGCGTATGTGTTCGGCGCCGACGATTTGCGGATCCAGGTGTTGTTGGGCGCAGGATAAGCCCAGTAGGCGCCTGCCACATCCCCCAGCCAGCGCTGCGAACTTGTGCAACAGACATCGACGGCGCCCCAGCTCGGGGCGTCTCCGACGACGGCGTCAGGGCCATGTCCTCCCACGACATGATTGGTCACGAAGTCGGCGCGGGCAGGGCTTGCGATCGCAGTCAGAATCGCGGCCAGGATCAGGAATCGAAGTCTCAGGAACGTGTGTCTCATGATCAGATCTCCCTTCAGTTGAGTGGTGAAAATTGGAGTCGCACTAGAGTATCATGGTCTAGGTGAGAGTTGCGGTTGGGCTGTTGTTTCTACTCGCCTCGTGCGCTCCTGGCGTAACTAGGACTTGTACCACTAAGACAAACGTTTACCTAGCGTTTTCTTCCGACTGGAATTGCGCTTTGGCCAGCCGGGAAACGTGCCAACGACAGATCGCGAGCTATCTCGGCCGCACCTTCGCCCGCTATGATGTAAGCTTCTGGACTGTCGAAGATCCGGCCAGGGTGGACGGGATCACAGTCTTCTTCGAGACCGACGAGCCGGATCTATGGGGCTTGCCGCATTTGACCGTGGGTCGCTCAGTAGCTCAGTGTGCACCCAAGACGCGTGACGGTCTGATCACCGGGACGTCGGTGATCTTTCACTGCGGCGACCATCCGAGCCGAGGGACGCTCTACTGTGCCGGCGTCGTGGCGCACGAGATCGGGCACATCGTAGGGCTAGAACACGTAGCCGGCGACGACCTAATGAACGCGATCCCGCTCGTCGGCTACACGTTCGGTCGTTACGATGCGCCGACCACAGAGGGGCGCTGCAGGATCACACAAAACGATTCTGAGCTACTCTGGGCTGCGTTCGGTGAGGCTCCGGGTATTCGGTAGACCGTTCGGACTAGCGGATACGTCGCGCGGCCCCTGGCGCAGGCTGGCGCGTCGTCAGAGCACCCGCAGCGGCCGGTCAGGTGGTCGGCGTACCGGTCTCGGGGATCTGCTGACCACTGCCAGCCCATCAGTCAGGCCAGTTGTAATACGCCCTGAGCGCTTCCCCAGACCAGCTTGTACGATCACCGTTTAGCCGGTCGGCAGGGATTCCCATCCGAGCGAAAACGTCGTCAATTACCTCGATGTGCCGACGTTCCGTAACACCCTCGTGGTTCACACCTTTGATCTTGACGCTGCCGCCGCTTGGGAAGATCGTGGTCTTGGTAACGTCGTCATGCCGGATCTCTGCCTCAAACGCCGAACCTAGAAACTCTGCCCGAGCCGATTCGTCGTTCCCGTCAAGGACCGGGACTGTTTCGGTCCAACTCTGCCATGCGGACTCGGCGTTGGGCGCCAAGTACAGGACGCGTTCCCCGCGCCTCGCAGCCTGGTAGGCGGCCAGGAAGCTCCGGTATTGCCTACCTATCACGGGCACACGTCCAGACAGATGGTTTTGAAGGTGTTCCGCGGCGCGTCCGTGATGATGCAATCCACGAGCGGCGTTTGACTCGGCACCGTGGCACATCGCCAGCTGTAACCGGGGCTGCCCGGACACGGGTAATCGCCTAGCCCGACGTCACCAGGGGGTAGGTAAGTGGCACAAAGAGGCAGATCCTTGGATACCGGACGGTCTCCGCAACCTGCCAACAAAACCAAGAGAACGAAAAAACACTTACTTATCATTCTCAGCTTTCTTAGCCGCGTCGATTTCGTCCAACAAAGCGCAACCGGCTCCGAAAATAGGACCGGTCAACATTCCAGGCGGCAGATCATGAGCATTCATGACGATCGGAAGCGCGAGACGTAACAGGTTCTCCAAGAGCTGCGCTTTTGCAAAATACAAGTGCCGCTGGATCGAATGCTCCTGTAGGTACTCCCAAAGCGGTCTATACGTCGTGTATTTGGCGCATACAGGGCAACCACCTTTGGTTTCGTGGATCTTGCGCGCCTCGGTTTCGATTAGGCTACCCATAGAACGCCGCCAGGTACCAACCGAACGTGCCGTGACTGATTCCGAGTAGCTGGCAAAACTTCACTAGCTCCATGATCTGATCCGGAGTCACTTCCTGGGTGATCACAGGGACGGGCGGGCCCCATTCGGCGCTAGTCTTGGACGCCTTCAGGTAGACGTAATAGGACGATTCATCGTAGGTGCCCGCCCAACCGATTGCACAAGGTTCCTCACGAACCAGCTTATTCTTGAGGTCCCAATAAGCGTGATACTTGGCTACAATCGTATTATCTGACCCGTCTCCGTAAGGCTCTGACGGCGGAAGAATACCGCTTGCCGCCGCAAATCTTTCTTCCCACTCACTACCTTCATCGTCTTCCGATTCGAACGGAGATCCGAAGAACAATGCTGCGCTGGCGCTGTTACCCATGTGTCTCCTTGACGGGCGCGGCTTCCGAACTCACGGCGGCCCTACCCTGAGCGTAGGCAGCGGAGAGGGCCGCTACGAAAAACGTCAGCCGGGATTTATCATCGCCCTGACGACAACACTCATCGAACCTCTGTTTCGCTATCTCTGCGACGGCGCTCTCAGCCTGCGTCAGATCGGGCGCTCTGACTTCTCTGACCTCTCTGACCGCTCTGACCTCTCTGACCACTCTGACCGCTCTGCCTGCGCTTTCTTCCTCTGCGTTTCTACAGCTCATCTTGTTACTTCTCCGCTCGTGCCGCCCGCTGAGCCTTGAGCTTGGCGATCGCGGCCGGAGGCGTATTCTTGTGCTTGGTGCACACCATGCCGTAGATCGGTGCGCCGACGTTCTTGCAGTTCTTCCGGAGGCAGCGGAAAACCGGGCGGGACTTGCGCGGCTTGATTCCAGCTGTGATTGGCGTGTTTGACACCTTGACCACAGAACCCGGATCGAACTTGCCGGGAGGCATGTTCGCGATCGCTCCCGTGATGCGCTCGCGGATGCTCTGCGCCTCATTTTCGATGAGCTTGGTCAAATCTGTGGTGAACTGGTGGATCAACGCCTGGACGGTGTTCGTGAGCATGATGTGGTTTTCCCTTTCTAGCGGTTGCGGTGGAACTTCTCTACGAGATAAGCGCCGTAGAAGATAAGACAGATTGATACGAAAGTCTCGATCAAGCTGTGCTGGCACTGTCCAGCTATTGCCAGAAAGTACCCTAGTAGGAGCGGGATCAACTAGAAGTCGCTTCCGCTAAAAATCGCTTCCGCTGCTACCACTATCGAAACCTCCGCCCGAGCTACCGGAGTCGAAACTTCCTCCCGAGCTGCCCGAATCCCAAGACGAGGAGGACGATCCACTATCCCAGGATGATGAGGAAGATGAAGGGACCGGCGTCGGCGTGCGGCTTCGCGAGTAGTGGCGCGGTGGGTCCACATAAACCGGCTCGCGCCTTTCCGCCATCGCCTGACCCACGAGGAGGCCGGTCAGGAGGTCATTTCCGCTGCTACTCTGTGGAATGACGACCGGGACAGGAGATTGATAGACAGGGCGCTCGCGGATGATGGACGCAGGTACCGGCCGATCGATCATTTGTCGAATGGTCTCCGGCACAGGTTGTGTCGTCGGCGCGACGGGCGAAGACGCCTGATTCTTCGCCATACGATCGTGCCACGTCTGCTCTTCGAGGTTGCGCGCCTGCAAACGCTCGGTCTCCTCACGAAACGCCTGCCGCTCTTGTTCCGCGGCCCGCTCGCGCCGACGTAGCCAGATAATGATTCCGCAGAGAACCGCAGCGATCACGATTCCGCCGATGACGAAGGGCGCGGCCGAAACAGGGTGCTCGATGACGGTGCTCGGCTGCTGGATGATGACCGGAGCTTGAGATCGGGTGAACGCGGGCGCCTGCTCTTGCACGGAGGCTGCCGACGTGACGATAGCGCGCAGGCCATCACCCCAGTGTCCGGCCTTGAACTCCACGTTTCCTGCGCGGGCGATTGCCGGGAAGTTTGAGGACGGGATCCCGAGCATCGATCCGAAGTGAGTGAAGGTGTAGTGGTGGACCGGATCGACACCGATCGCCAGCGTGTTGCCGCTGTTCACCAGGCGGCCCACAGACGCATCCAGCTCGGCCCGGGAGCCTGTGGACGCTATGACGATCTTGACGTCCATACGCGCGGGCGCGGCGTTCTCGATGTTGGTGCGATCGGTGCTGGTCAGGGTTCCTGTACTGTCGTCGATGAACATGTGTGCGGTCTCCTTTGGTTGTGCGATACCTAATACTTTCGTTGGAGCTGCCTTCGGCGATCTCTACGAAGCTCCCTGGCGGTCCAGAAGCCGGGAGCATGAGGATCCCACTTACCCCAACGAAGCTCGTATCCGAAGCATGCTCGGGCTACATCTGCGTGGCGCACATAAAGCCGGTCTATGATTCGGATCGCCTTCTGCAACGTGCCCATGCGATACCTCAGCACATTCCACGGGTGCAGGCGGCATATCTTCTTGGCTTGGCGGGCTTTCACGGGTGACCTCGGCTGAGACTAAGGGCGCGCTGGCGCCTGGTCAAGAAAATTCTTGTTTACCTTAAGTGGAGGCTCCGCGGGCGCGTGCGCCAGAAAATGCTAGCAAAGGAATTTACGGTATTGATGCGTTACGGTCACGTATGATACGCGCGCGTGCGCGCGATCCTGACCTCGTTTCACCCCCCTCCCCCCTGCCTTTTTTTGACTACCTTTTACCACCCGTATTATGTCTTTTATAGTTAGTTCTGGTGATAAAAGACCCGGTTTAGTTAAGGGAGATAAGGTAAGGGTAAAGAGGAGTGTAGTAAGAGTAAGTAGAGGTGATAAGAGTAGACGAAGGTAGCGAGAAAAAGTTAGGGGGGAGAGGGGTAAAACAGGGTCAGGATCGCGTGCGCGTGCGCGTATCATACCCGACCGTAACGCGGCAAGACCGTAAATGCCTGTTGTAGTCGATTATGGTATAGAAAATATTTCTTGACGTTAAGGGGTCCGCTGCCTCACTATCGCCGGACGATGCACGTCCGTTCCACGAAAGTGTTGCTCGAACTGGATGAGGGTTTGCTTTCGTTGGTGGATGCGGAGGCGGTAGGCGGAACGCGTCTGGCTACGATCAGGATGCTGCTGGTTGAAGCTCTGGAGGGTCGGGCGAGAGATAGAGGTGAAGAGCTGCCTAGGATCGAGCCTTGGACGCCGGAGCTTCAAGGCACCTGGAGGCCTGGCATCGACTACGGTACGGACGAATCCATCCGGACATCCGGCCAGGCGGCCGAAGTAACCTCCTTGGGTAAGGAGATCATTAGCGTCAAGTTCTCGGAGAACAAGACGGTCATTCGGTCCCGGCCCGTGCGAACGGCTCACGAGGTTGTGACATCCGGCGCGAGTATCACGGCCGGAGACCCGCAAACGCCGTCCGAGGCAAGGATCGAGGGATTGAAGAAATGAGCGAACAGTTTAAACCGTCATGGTGCGGTCTACCTCTGCAGGATCCGCGAGTTCCCCGAGCGGCGGCACACCATTTGGGTGATTGGAGTTTACCGGCCGGACCGGTAGCGTATTGCTCCGAGGAATGTCGAGCGGTACGCAGGCGTCAAGGTTGGCACACGAGGCGAGAAGACGAGATACCTGCGTTTCAAGGGTTGTTGAAGCAAGTCACTGAGGAATTAGGCAGGCGCGTGCGAGCGGACGTCTTCGGACCTGTTCATGATCTGACAGAAGAGCACATCAAAGCCAAGAAAGAGATCGAACGCCTGAAGGCGAAGGTGAACAGGCTTTTGACGGCATTAGATCTGACGTGCGCACAACATGAACAGACCTACGACGCTCTGAACACAATGACAGGTAAGCGCAACGAGGCTGTGCGCCAAAATACTCAGCTTCGCGAGGAGAACGAAAACCTCCGAAAGGCGCATGACGCCTTAGGAGAGAAGAACAGCGCATTACTGTCGGACGTGGCGGAGCTACACGGAGAGTTGGTTTCGTTGGAACAGCGACGTGACGAAGAAAAGGCGTTCGCTTACCAAAAATACAATTTGCTCGAAACCGAGCTACGAGAGCGCATCTTACAAGACTACCGAGCGCGTGCGATCTTAGAAAATTTCGTATTCGAGGTTTTGGAGCAGTGCGACCGTACCACAACTTATAACCCGTTATCCTTCTGACAAAAGGTGGAACAGATAGCATGAATAGCGAAAACACGACCACAATCAAGAAAGTCCTGGAAGAAGCCTGCGGCGGAACCGGCGGACCTAGCGAAGGCTGGCGAGCCGAAGGCGTCGAGCGGCTCTTTCTGGACGAGTTCGGCGCCGAAGGCTTCCGCGGAGGTTGCGTCGAGGTCCGCCACGGCGAGAGCAACAGTGAATCCGTGCGCATGGAGTTGGAGCTTTCGCCCGCGCTCGCTGCGCAAGTGATTGCGCTCGTCACCAAAAACACTTTGGGTGAGCTGCCGGACCTCACCGAGCCGGAGAAGACGGCGATCGCGGAATGTGTAGCACATGATGGGCGCGTGCCGGCGGAGCTTGCGGACGGTCTAGGGCGCCAGGCGCTCGAATCCTTGGCGACGCAGCAAGCGCCGGAGGAGATCATCGGCGGCGAGCCAAACGCAGCGCGGATGATGCGCGACGAGTTCAGGGGGCATACTGCCGCTATTCGCGCTTCGGAATCGGAAGAAGAGCGCCGCAAGCGTGAATTGGCCGAGTTGATCCTTTCGCAGCGTAAGGATCAAGAAATCGACGAAGAAGAGAAAGAGGCGCCTTCGGAGGATTTGCCCGAAGAGTTGAACTTCGACCCACCGGAGGAAAAGGAGCGTGTGCCACGTGATTAATCACTGGGCCTTTTGGGCTGTCATTCTCGTCGCTAGTTCTGGCTGGGGCGCGTTCGCTTACGTGCGCGTACGCTTGTACCAGGAGCGCAAACGCGAGGTCTCGCGGTTGTTCAAGGTTACCGACGTTCACACCGAGATCACGAAAGTCGGGCTTACACCGTCGGCCATGACCATCAAGGGAAAGTCGGTGATCCTGGACTGACGTCAGACCGACATAGTGTAGCGTCACATATGGCGACCTATGGCAACCTATCGTCACTGGCGTATGGTAACATAGGGCGACATATGGCCATTCTGGGAGCGCCTAAAAAATGCCTAATAATCCAATAACTAAGGAACGTTACGAACACTTCGTGAACGTGTTCTTAGCCGAAGGCCCGAACTGGAATCGCGTTTGTCGGGCTATGGACTGCAGTCAGCAAACCGCTAAAAAGGCTTGGTCTTTCGGTTGGCCCGGAATCGATTGGGCTATCCCGATTCAAATAGTTTACGAGCGTAGGGTTAACGGTAAAAATGACGAAAACCCGGCATCGGTCGAAGGCGAGAAATCGACTGGCACAGTTTTTGCTGACGCCGATGTTGAAAGGGCAGTTAACCCGGACGACCCTAATTTAGCGGAGCCACCTAAAACGGTCGAGCTAGTCCGTATGATGGGTGAACGCGAGGTCCGGCAAATGCTGGACACCGCGGTAATGCAGGTGCGCGCCAACATGGCTCAGGCGCTAGGCGCCGAGCAAGAAATGATCGGCGTCGCGCGGAACAACCTCAAGGGGATCTTGGTCGTCTCTGACAAGCTCCTGGCGGGCCTGCAGCCGCTAGTCGACGCTGTGTCAGCCAAGCTCACCACGATGGCCCTAGCCACCGACGTCAACCCGGTGAAGGTGCTCGGCTACATCGACCGGCTAATCAAGATCCAGGCAGCTACTGTGACAGCGGCCAGTAAGCTAATCGAAATGCAACGGCTCATAGTGGGAGCGCCCCAGAGCATCACAGAGAGCCGCAGCGTAGAGAAGCCAGCGCCTACCACGGGTGAGGCTGCGACAGATAGGGCCAAGCTGGAGACGCTGTTGGAAGAAGCCAAGCGGCGGGCACTAGCGGCAGCGCTACCATCTGAGCAGGTGGGCGAAGCCAGCGTAGATACCGACGACAGCACCGACTAGTGAGCGGCGCGTTATATCATCCGCCGTGGCAATAGCGTGGCAACCAATCCACGTCCGCACCTAATAGCCCAATGATTACGCGGCTAAGTTATGATGGTGCGATCATGTTGCGTGGTAGAGCGGCCCGTATGGTAAGCGGCGTTACATTAAAATAGAAAGGTAGGGTGGGGGTCCTCGCCCTCGTTTTGTAAGCTTGCCTACACCGCCGGGGCGCCCC
>JADMIO011135839.1_pt1 | contig 22016 bp, 21 predicted proteins | sample 8958161 | NCBI WGS metagenome assembly JADMIO01 (sample SAMN16585339, study PRJNA669376) | soil metagenome | isolation source: Crop rotation soil | place: USA: Cullars Rotation, Alabama | collected 2011
CGCGACAACTTGTCCACGTGGAATTCTAAGCTTAGGATCCCAATGTGCTGGAAAGTGGTGAAGTGACCATATGCGAAGCAACAACTCGCATAGGGAGACGTGCGTCATTGCAGTCTCTTCCCATGCTTCCCACCACTCTTTGCTGTAGCGTTCGAGCGTTTGACGTTCAACGATTACTCACGATATGTGGTCCTTGGAGCTGCCCTGAAGAAGTTAGCGGCATGCCGGGGCATGCAGTTTGGCCTCTGAGGAGGGTCGATGCGGGTATGACTACTAGCCTGCGTCCTGCGCCGCTCATTGTTTCTATCGTGTCGTTTTACGGGGTTTTGAGAAATTTGGAGCAAACCTGTGGTGGTTGTCTCTGAAAGCACAGAGCATGCGGAAGACCGTCCCCATGTCGAGCAATGCCGCCGTCCATCGTCGCGTTCTATTGACCCAAGCCGGCGCTGCCGCTTTCGCAGCTATGGCTCCGCTGACACGCCGGGCATCGGCGGCGGCATCCACGCAATTGCGTATTGGCGGGACCGGGATGGCACTGGCCACCATGCGCCAGATTGGCATCGCCTTCACCGCTACGAGGCCGGATGTGGCGGTGAATGTATTGCCCAGCCTTGGAACCGGCGGTGGCCTCAATGGCGCGGCGATCGGAGCGATCGAGCTCGCGCTGTCGGCCCGCTCTCTGACCGATGCCGAGCAAGCCAAGGGTCTGCGCGCGATTGCGTATGCATGCACGCCGATCGCGTTTGTCACACACCCGGACACCGAGGTCCACGAGATCTCGCTCGCGCAGGTCATGCAAATTCTTCGCGGGCAGCTCCTCGTTTGGCCAAGCGGGAAGCTGATCCGCCTGGTCCGACGGGAACCCTCGGATGCCGACTGGAACCTGCTGCGCAATGTGTCCCCTGATATGACTGAAGCGATCAAGGTCGCACTGGAGCGTCCGGGACTGCTCACTGTGGCCACAGATCAAGATAATGCCGAAGCCCTCGAACACCTGTCCGGTGCATTCGGTGCGATGTCCATCGGACAACTGCGTGCTGAGTCGCGCGGGGTCGTCCCGCTCACGCTCGATGGCGAACCGCCGACGGTCGAGGCCCTGGCTGACAGCCATTATAAACTGTCGCGAACGCTCTATGTCGCCTGGCGCGACCCGCCTGGTGTTGAAACTGCCAGCTTCCTTGCCTTCCTGAATACCGCGCAGATCAAGGAGCGGCTCGTCGCACTGGGGCACATCCCGCTCGCCAACGGCCCTTTATGAGCCATCGGAAGATAGACCCCGGCGCCCTGACGCAAATCGTCACCGCACTGGCGGCGGTAATTGCACTTGCACTCACAGTTACGATTCCGGTGGCATATTTCTTGTCCGCTCGCGTGGCAAAACACGCCGAATTGGCCGCCGAGAGGAAGATGGCCAGCGCGACGATCTCTCAACTTATCAACAGGAACCCTGAACTCTGGGTCCTCGAAAACGCGCGAGTGCGTGGTCTGCTCGCGATGCTTCCCCAGCCCCAGGAGCCCGAATGGAGGACAGTCTTCTCGAAGAGCAACCAATTGGTGGCGGAACAGGGCACTCGTGTGCTGCTGCCTGTGATATCGGAAACCGCGCCCCTGTATGATGCTGGCATCGTTGTCGGGCGTGTCGAGTTTCAGCGCTCAGAGCGGCAACTTCTCCTTGCCACCGCAGTAATCGCTGCGTTCGCTGGTTTGCTGGGAGCGGTCGCGTTCATAGTGCTGCGGTCATGGCCATTGCGTCTGCTGCATCGCGCACTTGACCGATCAAGCCATCTGGCAACACACGACGTGCTGACGGGCTTGCCAAATCGCGCGCTGTTTCATGACCGGGTTGAGCAGGAGTTAGCTTGGTGCCGCCGTGAGGGCACGATGCTGGCCGTGCTCTATCTCGATCTCGACCGGTTCAAGGAGGTGAACGACACGCTTGGACATGCTGCCGGCGATCAGTTGCTGATCGGCGTGTCCGCCAGACTCCGCAGCTGCCTTCGCGAGACGGACACATTGGCACGACTGGGAGGGGATGAATTTGCCATCATTCAGGGCGGAATTCGGCAGCTAGCCGACAGTGAGATATTGGCACAGCGCCTGATTGATGTGTTGAATCAGGCATTCGAGCTGGACGGCTACCAGGTGACTATTGGCGTGAGCGTTGGTGTAGCACTCCGCAATGCAACAGAACTTGCCGTGACCAACGTCAACTCCGGAGTCTTGCTGCGGGAAGCGGACACTGCCCTCTACCGCTCCAAGGAAGACGGCCGTGGTGTCTATCGCTTCTTCGCCCCCGAAATGAACGAGACGCTGTTAGAACGTCGCGCGCTGGAAATGGATATTGTGAAGGCGCTCGAACTGGGTGAGTTCCGCCTGCATTATCAACCGCAGGTGGATCTCCTCGAGCATCGGATCGTAGGTGCAGAGGCGCTGATTCGCTGGAATCATCCCGTCCGGGGCGAGGTTCCGCCTGATGCATTCATCGCGCTCGCGGAGGAATCCGGTCTAATCATACGCATTGGCGAGTGGGTGCTGTGCGAGGCCTGCCGCCAAGCGGTGCAATGGCCCAGTTTGCGCCGCATGGCGGTCAATGTGTCGCCGATGCAGTTCCGGCGCGCCGGCTTCGTCGACCAGGTAAAGGATGCATTGACGCGGTCCGGACTTGATGCAGCGCGACTGGAGCTCGAAATCACAGAGGGTGTCCTATTGCACGAGACGGAAGAAACACTTGGCACACTGCGCCGCTTGCACGCTCTCGGCGTGGCGATTGCTATGGACGACTTTGGCACTGGTTATTCCAGCCTTGGCTATCTGCAGAAGTTCCCGTTCGACAAGATCAAGATCGACCGCTCCTTCGTGAAAGCCTTACAGACCGACTCGCATGCCGCCGAGATCGTGCGTGCGGTGCTGCGGATGAGCCATGCTATGGGCATCCGCGTCAATGCCGAGGGCGTGGAACACGAATCCCAGGCGACTATCCTATTCGAGGAAGGTTGTGAAGAGGTGCAGGGTTTTTTGTTCGGGCGCGGACTAGCCGTTGCAGAGTTCACTGCGTTACTGACCCGAACCGCGCAAACGGCGATGCCTTGGGTAGCAGCAACCGCTTGAGTCGTCTCAGAAGGCTAGCGCTCGAGTTGCCCCCGGCAGCGACATATCGATTTTCGCATACCACCGTGCTCGGGAGCTGCGTTCGCATCTGGGACGCTCGTTTGGAGAAACTGGCTTACTAGACTAGGGTCGAACCCAACGCTCACCCTCTATCGGCACGCCCTGACCCTGCTACGCCTCATAGGAGCGCCGCGCCCGCATGCTCGCGGAACAGATCGGCGCGCTCGGCATAGTGCTTGACGATCCTGGCCGCGCCAATGTCGGACAGCCGCTCGTCCTGCAGCCGCCCGCCCTTCAGCATCGGGCGGAACACCGGGCCAGTGCTGATCTCGGCTGCCAACGGCCACGTCTGCAGCGCCTCGACCGCAAGGCGGTAGCTGCGCGGGATGGCGATCTCGGCCGCCTCCCCTTTCTGGCCGGTCTTGCTGCGGCGGGCCTGTTAACGCGCGTTCCGTCCGGCGTCTCTGTCAGATCAATGGGCTGCACTTGTCCTGGCTTCGCGATCCAGCAGGCGCCACACGCTAGCCGGCGCGCCTCGTCGGGCGGAGATAGCGGCGAGGCAGACGAAAATTTGGGAGTCTCGGCCTCAGCTCTGCCAGCCGAGGCCTACGACCACAAGATCGAGTGCCTCGACGAGCAGCACCGGCGGTAACGGCACAGCGTGGTAGACGCCACTGCGACGCTTCTTGAGGCTATCCGCGCTTCGCCGTCCGGAAGAACCGCCCCCAAGCGGGCCAGGGTTTAATTGGGCCCTGGGGCTGCCAAGGCGCCTTTACGATTCCCTCATTTAACTGAGTAAGTGTGGCGATGACCGGGGTGTGATCGCAACCCCCCGCCCTTTGTGCTGCCCGTGGAGAATGGTTTCAATGTCCCTGAAGAGCCTGGCTGAGAATCTCTCAATCCGGAACAAACTTCTCGTGGCATTCATCGTGATTTTGGCGCTTGTCGCCGCCCTGGGATTCACGGCAGTGGCCCGACTCGCAACGTTGAGCAGTACCGTCCAGTCTCTTACCGAAGACTCAATGGTAGGATTGGACGAACTCAGCGCAATGCGGGAAGGGTTACTGCGCTACCGCCTCGCGGTAGCACGCTATATCACCAGCGGAAACATCAGCCCGGAGTTCGATAAGGCAGCTGCAAAAGCCCTTGCCATCTATCGAGAGCATGAGGCGAAATATTCGCCGACGGTCGTGGCTCCAGAGGAACAGAAAATCTATGCTGAGGTCCGCGGCGGCATGCAAGCCTATCTTGACGCCACCGCACCGGCAGTTTCTCTGTACCGTGCCGGAAAGCCGAAAGAGGCGTGGGACCTCTACCTGAGCAACGAGGGTGTAACCAAGGGCGAGGCTGTCGATGCCGCTCTCGGCCGCGATATCCAATATAACAAGGATGTGGCGAACGGCCTGACTGCACAGGCGGACAAGGATTACAAGAGCGGTTACTGGGTCGTTGTTGGACTGCTCGCCGCGGTCGTCCTGGTGGCAACCGGAATTGGATACTTTCTTGTCCGAAGCATCGCGCGACCGCTGGTACGAGCCGCGGAAGTGCTCGGCCAGCTCGCACGGCGCGATTATGACTTCGCGCTGCGGCAGGCGCATCGGGGCGATGAGATCGGCGCATTGTCTCGCGCAATGGATTCCTTACGCGGGAGCCTGCAGGAAGCTGATCGACTAGCTGCCGGACAGGAAGCAGCGCAAGCTGCGAAACTGCGGCGGCAGGCCGCTGTGGAGCAGCACACGAAGGTCTTTGGCGACTCGATTTCCGGCTTCATGGCTTCTCTCGCCGCCTCTACCGAGGCAATGCGTAAAGCTGCTACAAGCATGTCGGCTGCAGCTGATTCGGTGCACGAGCAAGCTGAGATCACATCAACCGATGCAGCGAAGTCTTCGCAGGACCTGACCGCAGTAGCTGCCGCGGTCGAGGAGCTCAACTCCAGTGTTGGTGAGATCTCCCGGCAATTGGCGGAGGCGTCACAGGTCGCTCAGCAAGCCGCCCAGCGGGCCGAAACCAGCCAGGGGACAATGCAGGGTCTCTCCGAGGCAACAGCGCGCATCGGCGACGTGGTGCACCTGATCAGCGATATCGCGGGGCAAACGAACCTGCTGGCGCTGAATGCGACCATTGAGGCGGCCCGTGCTGGCGAGGCCGGGAAAGGCTTTGCGGTTGTCGCTGGCGAGGTGAAGTCCCTCGCATCACAAACCTCCAAAGCTACTTCCGAGATCGCCAGCCAGATCGACAATGTTCGTGGCGCCACTGATGGGGCGGTTTCGGCAATGGCCGAAATTGCGGAGATTATCACCAGGATGAACGGTGTAGCTGCAGCCATCTCGGCCGCGGTGGAAGAACAGAGTTCGACGACTCGCGAGATCGCCAGCAACGTCCATGCAGTAGCCGCTGCTACCGCAGGCGCAGCTCAGGCTATGGAACATGTGGTCGCCGAAGCTAAGAACGCCGGCGGGGTGAGCCGGGACGTTTTGGAGGGTGCTGCAAACATCGGTGGTGAGGCAGACAGGCTGCGCGTTCAGGTGGATCAGTTTTTGGCAACTGTCCGGGAGGATTCCGCTGGCGAGCGCCCGGCGGCGTAACTGCTCAATCCGCTTATCCTCGCCATTCTCAGTGCAGAACCCATCGCGCCTGCTGGGACGAGACCAGATTTGAGTCGCGCTAAGCTAGAAGGTGGCCATGACGGCTAAGATCATTCGTTTTCCGCGTCGGCGCGCCGCATCGAACGCCAAGGAAGGGCAAGATCGGCTTTGCTCTGCGCTTGATCGCCTGAACGCGGCGATTGCCGTACAGCGCCACGAAATGGCGGCTTTTCGGCGAGCGCTCGCTCAACTGAATAACGTCGTGTCCGAGTTGGGCGGCAGCCTTCAATCCTACCGAAGCAGTCTGGATCGACTCAGTGTGGAACTGGAGATATGCATAGCCGGGCGGTTGAGCTTCAGCGTGCCGCCGATGCGATAACCTCGCGCGCTGAAAATTACGACGGCGGTCCTCAGGCGGCCCGGACTGCGCTCAGAAAGCCGTCGACCTGAGAGCGCAACGATTCCCCCTGCCTGGCCAGTTCACCCGCCGCACTAAGCACTTGCTCCGCAGCGGCGCCCGTAGCGCCCACCGCTTGCATTACGCCCGCGATGTTGCTCGACACTTCCGACGTCCCCGCGGCGGCTTGCTCGACGTTGCGCGCGATCTCCTGCGTAGCCGCACTCTGTTCTTCTACTGCTGATGCGATCGTCGTGGCGATCTCGCTGAGTTGGCTTATCGTCGAACCGATCGTTTGAATTGCGGCAACTGTCTCCGTGGTCGCGCTCTGCATTGCGGCGATCTGGTTGCTGATCTCATGGGTTGCGCGGGCTGTCTGATTGGCAAGACCCTTAACTTCCGAGGCCACGACCGCAAAGCCCTTGCCCGCCTCGCCCGCTCGGGCGGCCTCAATGGTCGCATTGAGGGCAAGCAGGTTCGTCTTGCCGGCAATCTCGCTGATCATCTCAGTAACAACACCGATCTGCTTTGCGGCATCAGCCAGGGCGCCCACGAGCCCATTCGCGTGTTCCGCTTCGTTGACCGCCTTTGCTGCGACTGTCGACGAGGTCGTGACCTGGCGGCCTATCTCGCCGACGGAGCTGGACAACTCTTCGACGGCGCTGGCCACTGATTGCACATTGGCGGACGCCTGCTCGGAGGCAGCAGCCACGGCGGTCGCCTGCCGCGAACTTTGCTCCGCAGTCGCGTTCATTGACGCCGCTGTGCTCTCCATTTCCGTCGCCGCCGAGGAGACAGTCTGCACGACCTCCCCTACGCTCTCCTCAAAGTCGCTGGCGAGTTGGTGCATGGCCTTGCGATTCTCTTCGGCAGCGCGCTGTTCGGCTTCCTTCTGCTCCGCCTTCAGTCGTCCGATCTCTACGGCGTTGTCTTTGAACACCTGCACGGCTGCAGCCATCGCGCCGACCTCGTCGGTCCGATCAGTGCCCTCGACAGCAGCCGACAGATCACCGCCCGCGAGACGGCGCATGGCATCTTTCAGTCGGCTCAGAGAGGCGGTGATATCGCGGCTGACCAGCCAACACCCAGCCGCCGTGAGGAGCAGGATCCCGCCGCTAATCAGGACAAGACGTAAGACCGTTGTCCGAAAAGCTGTATCGAGATCATCAATATAAGCGCCAGACGCAAACACGAGGCCCCAGGGCCTGAAGTGCGCTACATAGGCCACTTTCGGCTGAGCTTGGGTCTCACCTGGTCTGGCAAACACATAGCTGACGACCCCCTCATCGGCATGCTGCAATGCCTCGCGCATCAAACTGGTCAATGATCTGCCGCTTGCGTCCGCAGCCGTCGATGCTGCGTTCTCCAACTTGGGGTTCGCCCCATGCACGACGAAGATGTTATCTAGCGTCTGCGCATAGATGTAGCCCTGCCCCTGATCGAACCGGATTGCATGGGCTGCCTTACGAAATTCTTCTAGCGCCTGCTGACGGCTGAGCTGCTTGTCCGCGACTTGGTCTTCGAGCGACTGCGCGAGGCCAAGCGCAGACTGTACGACCGCCTGGAGTTCCGCCACGCGGTCCTCCAGCATGCGTGACCGCATCACGGAGGCGGCCGTAGCAATCGAGGCAACCACGGCTAAAGCGGCCATCGCCATCACGATCACCAGCTTCGTGCGGAGACTGAGGCGCTTCAGGATGTTCATCGCCAGACCCCTGGTATAGTTGTCAGTGATCGTGTTACATCTTTGGTTAATTGCTGATTGAGAATTACCTGATGGAGCCTAGATCTGCCGCCCGCAAGGGCGGAATATCGTCGGCCATTCACCAGGACCATGGTTACCAGCAGCGGCCAGAATCGCGGTCACTGACAAAAGAGGGAGCGGCCTTGAGGACGACCAGCTGGGCGATCCGGGCTGCCGACGCGGACAAATCCTTCATGAGCGGCGCGGCAGCCGGACCGTGAACTCGCTGTATTCGCCCACTTTGCTGTTTACGCTGATGCTGCCGCCATGCTGCGGGGTGATGATGTCGTAGCTCATCGACAAGCCCAGACCCGTCCCCTCCCCCGGTGGCTTCGTGGTGAAGAACGGCTGGAACAGCCTGTCCCTGATCTCGGACGGGATTCCGATGCCGTTATCACGCACTCGGATCTCCACTGCGCCGTCCAGCTCGCGTGTCGAGACTTTCAGTGTGGGTTCGAAGCCAGGCGGGCCCTCTGTTCGTTGCCGTTCGCGCGCCGCATAGAACCCGTTGCTGAACAGATTGAGCAGCACGCGAGTCACGTCCTGCGGGGCTAGTGTGATTGGCGCAATGCCCTCACTTAATTCGCGTTGCAGCGTCACATTGAAGCTCTGGTCCTGTGCGCGAGCGCCATGATACGCGAGGTTCAGCGCCTCATCGACCAGCGCATTGAGTTCAACCTGCCGCCGCTCGCCGGAGCCGACCAGCGCATTGAGTTCAACCTGCCGCCGCTCGCCGGAGCTGCCACGCGAGTGTTCCAGCATACCCCGCACAATGCCGTCGGCGCGTCTGCCGTGTTCGTTGATCTTGTCCAGATTTCTAGCAAGTGTGATCGTCAGTTCGTCGAATTCGGAACGACGAGCTTCGTCCAGCACCACAAGGCCTGGCGCCGCAGTCTGCTTCAGCTCATCCAATAGATCGATTGACAGACTGGCGAAGTTATTGACGAAGTTCAGCGGGTTTTTGATCTCGTGCGCGATTCCAGCGGTGAGCTGGCCGAGGGAGGCCATTTTCTCGGCCTGGATCAGGCTGGCCTGAGCAGCTTTTAGATCACGATAGGCCGCCTCTGCTGCATCACGCGCGGCACGGATTTCTACCTCGCTGCGCTTGCGCTCAGTAATGTCGGAGAAGATCAGCACGAAGCCGCCGTCTGGTACCGGGTTGCGACGAATCTCGATCACCCTGCCATCCGGCCGCGTGCGCTCATAACCATAGGATTTGCCGGTAGTGGCTACTAGCTCTTGAATCTGATCCGTCGTATTGACATCCGTGCCGAAGTCGCCACGCGTTGCGAGGAAGCGGAGGTAATCTTCGTAGGTACGATGCTGTCCGAGCAGGGTCTCGGGCAGGTCGAAGACCTCTTGGAATTTGCTGTTCCACGCGACCAGGTGCTGGGTTTCGTCGAACATGGCCACGCCATCGCCCATATTCTCAAAAGTGATGTGAAGTTCTTCCTGGCGTTGGCGCACTTCGTTCAGTAGGCGTGCGTTCTCCATCGCGATCACCGCCTGCGCCGCAAAGTTCTCCAATAAAGCAATCTGCTTGGCGGAGAAGCCGCGGACTTCCTGGCGATAGAACGTCAACACGCCGATCGAAGTCTGATCTTTGACCAGCGGTACGTAGAGGATCGTACGCGCGCCGCCTAGCTCGACGATGGCCCGACCACTCGGAACTCCGTTCTTGTATCCCACCGATTCGATAGCATCCAAATTCTGGGCTGGGCGGCCGGTTTGCAGAGCACGCATCAAAGCGGTCCCCGCTGCCACTATGCCCGTATCTCGGGCAAGAAATTCGGCTAACGCCGGAGGAACGCCGCGGCTCGCAAGCATGTGCATGCGCTCACCGTCGAAGCTTCGCAACACGCCATACGCAGCCCCGCACAGCCGCATCGCCTTTTCGAGCATTGCGTCGAACACTAGCGTGAGGTCGCCGGGGGAAGTATTGATTACCTGCAGCACCTCGGCAGTCGCGGTCTGCTGCTCCAGCGCCTCACGCTGCTCTGTTAGCAGTCGCGCATTCTCCATCGCTATAACAGCCTGGGCTGCGAAATTTTCCAGCAGCGCGATTTCTCTATCTGAAAAAGGCCGCACTTCAGTGCGGAAGGCACTGATGAACCCGAGTAGGCGCCCATCTTTCCGCAACGGGATGGACATCGCCGTGCGCATGCCGGTGCTGTCCAGACCGGTGCGAGCGAGCTCCCCATCTTCTACTGAGGCTACGGCTCGGATATCGGGAAAGTGGATGAGACGAGCACCATCGACTAGCCTTTGATGCATCCAATTAGGCGAGAAGGGCCGCCGCATCGCTGAGTCATGAGTTTCTGAATAGCCGCGCGTTGCGACGGCCTGAAAATACTTGCCATCGTAGGTTACAAGAGCTCCCATTGGGGCTTTGCAGAGAATGTGGGCCTTTTCGAGGATCGCGTCGAATACTGGCGTAAGAATGCCTGGCGACGCATTGATCACCTGCAGCACCTCGGCAGTCGCGGTCTGCTGCTCCAGCGCCTCGTGCAGCGCGCGATAGGTCTCGGCGCTGGTGATGGCGATCACTGCCTGTTCGGCGAACACCTGCAAAAGCTCAATCTGAGCTGGCGAGAATTCGCCTGTCTGTCGCCGTGTGATATTAATCGCGCCGATTGCTTCTCCGTCCCGCATCAGAGGAACGGCGGCCTGAGCCCGAACAGGTCCCCGCAGCGTGCCCGCTCGCAGTGCATAGGTTTGATCGGCGGCAACGTCAGGTAGTTGAACCGGCTCGCGCGCTAATATGGTTCGGCCGAACATCGTATCTGCAGCAACAGGACGCGGGAAATTGCCTTCGTGCTCCTTGGCTGCAGCTTCGTCCACGATCACATACGCCCGGAGCACGATCGAGCCGTCATCCACCTGAGCCAGGCTGGCCCCGTAAGCGTCGCACAGATCACGCGCGAGCCTCACGATCACTACGAACACTGGCTGAGGGTCACCAGGCGAAGCCGACATCGCCTTGAGTACATCGATCGTGGCTGCCTGATGCGCAATCCGCTCGCCGTATTCGCTGCTTCGTAGAGCATCGCGCGCTTGCAACTCTGCCAGGGCGCCATCTCGTTCGTTCCGCAGTTCTGCGTTGGCGCGCTGCAATTCCGCATAGCGGCGGCGAAGTTCTGCCAATTCCTGGTCTGCTGTCGCGCTCATCACTCACTGCCCCCTGCGCCCTTTCGGCGGCGCTCAGATCAGAATGTCGTCGGCCCAACGGCGCTCTACATGGCTCGCGGTGCGTTTCGAATTACAGGTTGCGAGTTTCATCTGGCGACCCTATCACCTCAACGCTGGCTGCCGACCCGGCTCAGTGACCATGTCCACTCGCTGCAAACGCTGACCACGCCTGCTTTGGCTTGGCGCTCATGAGACCGTGGCCGCTGGGCGCATTGCATCGTGAAGCACTTCAGCGCCAGGCGGCCACGCGCCTGACACTCTGCCGTTGCTGCGGCGGCGAGTTAGCTCGTCCGGGCCTTGCTTTGGTCGGCTGAGGGCCCTCGGGGATGGTCTTCGAGGCCGCAGCACACTCTCTCCAACGGACACGCAAACGACGGACGCTGAAATGAACATGAACGGTGGCCGTGGGCCAGGCACCGGAATGAACCGTGCGCCGCTGTGAAATGCTTCACCGAAGCACTTCAGCGCCTTCGGCTTCTCTGATCGGCATTGTCCGTTGTGTCAGCAGTTGCTGGCGCGAATGGGGGAACCGGCCATGACGAAGACCTTGATCAGCACCGCCCTGGCACTGGGTCTTGGCTTCCTCAGCACCCCCAGCTTCGCCGCCGGCAGCTACATCGTGAATGGCCAAGCCGCCTCTCCCGCCGAAGCGCAGCACCTAGTTGCCAACGGTGTCCAGCCGGGTGCTTGGGTGGTCAACGGGTATGGCATCGCACCGGCAGCCGAGCGTGCGGCCTTCACCGCTTCGGCCTCGACCGAACCCAGCGGCCAGAAGTGCTATTACGTCCTCGACGTGCTGCTCTGCGACTGACAGAAACGCGGCCCAGCAATTCCGGCGCTTGCGATCGATCTCGGCGAGTTCGGCTTCCAGCTGCGCGGTCGTCATGTTCGCGATGTCGCGCTGACCGGCGTCAGTCACCTCGATCTGCGACTTCTCTTTCCACTCCGGCCCGCCATGCGTGGCGAGCCAGTACTTCTGCGCCAGCACGTTGCCGCTGATCGCGCTCTCGACGACGGCAGCGCCGACCATGGCGAGGACGTGCTCGCGCCCCGTCCGCAGCTCTTCGCGAAAATGCTTCCGCAGCGTTTTGCGATCGACGCCGGGCAGTTCGGCAATGACGCGTTCGCCGTTGCCGTTGCTGACCAGCGTTTTAACCAAGTTGCGCTGATCCCGTGTCGGCATGAAAGGCGGACGACCGCCGCGGTTGATGCTCTCGCTCATCCGGTTTCTCCACCGGCCTTATAGCGGAAAGGAAGAACCTAAGCGTGCTACGGCTGGAGGCGCGCGGCGCAGTCGTAACCATTTATTAAGCCTCCCCTGCTGATGTGCGCGTGGCGTTGTCCAGGCTGGTCAGCGCTGATGGTCCCGGAGTTGCTGGCCAAAAGGGCCTTTCTGCGACCGTCCAACCATTTTAGCGGGCGCCTCATTCGGGAAATGGGGCGCCCGTTTGCGTTCCTAAACAGACCGGCAAGCTTTGTGCGGCATCATCGATAACGGTGCGCAGGGGCCTCCCAACCCTTTTGACACCCGCACGGGCGCCCGACCAGTCTCTTCCTCGGATTACCCCTCCCCTCCGAGAGGGACTGGTCACCCGCCTCACTGCGCCACGGCTGCACGCGCGTCGCGTCCCTGCTCATCACAACGAAATCGGTGCGCCGGCTGCCACACTTCGTGCAGCGGAACTTGAGATCCTTGATCGGCTTGTCGCCCTTCCGGCGTCGATGATTGCCTGGAGATCGGCCGCGCACCCGTGGAGGCAGCCTCCCCTGCACCGCACCCAGAGGACAAGATAGGTCTGCGGCAACATGCTGCGTGCGGTCGGAAGCTCGTCAGTCACTCCTTGCGTGCAGCCCTGCGCACGATCTTACGGAATAGCTCGTCGGCCTTGTCGCCAGCGCGGCGGTGCGCCTCCGGGTCGTAGTCATCGAGCAGCGGCTTCCGCTTCGGCTCGATGATGGCTGACCGCTTCGTTTCGGGCGGCGGCGCAACTAATGCGCTGCCGGGCGTAACAACCTGCTGCTGGGCGCTATCTGCGTCCCGACGTTGGGATGCAGACCGCTTCTTCGTCGGCGCCGGAGTGACGATCACGGACGCCGGTGCGGGTTGCGCACCTTTCTTCTTGCGGCCGCGCGCGCGCCAGGTCTTCGGGTCCTTGTCGGGGATGGCGATGCGGCCTCGGATCATTGCGTCCGATAATGTGGAAGCCGTTGGCCGATCAGGCAAGCCGGTGCCAATCAGCACCGATCAGCGATAGGACGCCATCGACGATGCAGCGCCAGCCGCACGGCTGCCTCCATATCCAGCTTCATCACTCCCCTCGCCACGCGGACCTGAGGCGGGACCATCGGCTGGCGGCTTTGCGGGCGGCCTCTGCCTGCCTGATGGCCTCGACCTGGGCCTGGGCCTGCCCCAGCTCGACCCGAAGCTGATCGGCTGTCTGCTGGGCCCGCTGGCGGGCGGCTTCGGCGGTATCGGCTCTGGCCGTGAGGGCGGTAATCGCCTGATCCTTGGCCGTCATGGCCTCCTCGAAGTTCTCCTTCAGGCGTGCTGCGGCGTTCTCCATGGTTGCTTTCGCGCGCTCTAAGGTAGCGAGCGCCGTGGACAGATCCATGCCTCTGTCCCTGCCATGTTCCATGCCGGCGTCCCTATGCCGCCGCTCTGGCGGCTGCGCCCAATCGAGAGGGACGCATACCTGCATTCGACCATGGTTGTTCTTTCGCCGGGGCCATCTTTGGCGGAGCGCCAGCTTGAGGGCAGATGCCTTATCGATGCGGCGTAATTCCGCCAGTTCAGAGTAGGTCATCCATCGCCCGTCCACTCCTGGGTCCATCGACCTGTCCTTGCAATGATGCACGGACGGCTACATGGATAATGCGCGCCGGCACAACGCCCTGTTGGATTTCAACGCGATGTTGCAGGCCTGCACACGCTTGGGCAGGCTTCTGCGGGGTGCAACGGAAGGATGACGTGGTGGCAGATCGTCAGAAGCGAGGACCCTCGAAACTGCTCAAGCACCTCGGCGACAAGCCCGACCTCGTCGTCTTGGCGAGCCTACAGCGGGCGGAGCGCAGCGGCCTGCTCGTAGTAAGTGGGAAGCATGGAAAGGACTACGGAGGCGCCACGGTGCGACTGGTCGAGGAAGCGGAGCGGACGCCACATAGTCCGCAGCCTCGCAGCATCGTCCGGTCCTGGTGCCGGGCTGATCGAGCGCCTAGCGCTGAGGCAGAAAAAGAGCGCCAGAGGGGGGCTCCGGCGCTCCTAGGGGAGAAAATGATGATGATGTCCGCCTATGGGGCCAACCCAAACCCTAACAAATGGTTAATGACCGCTAGGCTATCACAACAATCAGTCGGGAATTAACACGATGCCGCACGTTGTTACGAGAGGCAGTCGCCCCCGGCGTGTCGAACCCAGCCCTCGAAATGCACTCCACGTCTCGCTAGAGACGAATTGCCGGTTGCCCGGCAACGTCATGAGGCTGGATGTCGGGAGATCACGCGCAAGACGCTCGCGGCGTGCCAAGGACCGCCGCGCGCGGTACGGACACCTCGCGCGTTCAGCGCCGCCGCGAGCTGCGCCAGCGTGGTGCATCCCGCCTTCTGCGCTTCGATGTAGGGTCGCACCTGAGCAGCGCGATCGGAAGCCTGCCGCTGCTTCGCCGCAGCCGCCTGGAGGGCCTGCTCGCGTGTGCCTGGTTGAAGTCTCGGGTTGCCTAGCCTGACACCCCTCGCCCGCGCCTGTGCCAGCGCTGCCTTGGTGCGCTCGCTGATCAGCCCCGCTTCCAACTCAGCGACCGCCGCCATGATGGCGATGACGAACTTGCCGGACGGCCCTGGCGGACCCAGAGGAGATCGCAGAACACCACGCCCCCTACCCGCTTCCTCGACCACGGACAGCGGAACGCAGCGTTGCGGACAGGCCATCGAGCTTGGCGATGATCAGGTGGCATGCATGGCGCGGCAGGCATCGAGCGCCCGGGCCAGTGCCGGGCGGCTGTTGAGCTTGCCGGTCTCCACTTCCTCGAAGGCGTCCACCAGCTCGCCGGCGACCGACGCCACGTGGGTCCGGACTGCCTCCTGCTGGGCAGCCAGGCCGAGACCGGATCGGCCTTGCTGCTGGGTACTGACCCGATAGTAGGCCACAAAAAGGCCGTCCAATACCGAGCGTGGTATGAGCCTGCAAATGCGACACTTGCCGGGCCCTTCCAGACGAACCCTATCGTGTGACCACACGTCCACCAGGCTCGTGGGCCTGTAGCTCTCGGATCGACCGGGCCACCCACCCGCTCCTGGCCGGTGCGTCCCTCGCGCCGCGGCGGTCGGGGCTTCGGCTGCCGGTCAGTCCACACCATTGCCCCCGCTTCCGCAGCCAAGCGCGCGGTCCGCCAGCCAGATGACGTTCTATCGCCCATCAATTGATATGTTGCCGAGGTCACGGTGCGGACGATAGTGCACCATTGCAGTGACTTACGTGGCGGTGTTCATGGACCAGTCCAGCGACCAGTCAGCCGACCGGTCCATGCAGCAGGACGACGGGCGCTGGCTCACCTATCCAGAGCTGGCGGCCGTGCGCAACATCGACAAGCCATCAGCAATCCGACTGGCCTCGCGCCAGAAGTGGCGTCGGCAACGTGACAACCGCCGCATCGTCCGCGTGCTGGTGCCTTCCGACTGGCTGTCGCCACGGTATCAGTCCACGGACCACTCTATGGAGCGGCCTGACCATGATTTGGACCAGTCCAGCGATCGGCAGACAGAATTCGCTGCCGCGCTCGCCGCAATCCAGGCTGCCCATGCCGGCGAAGTCGCGGCGCTCCATGGACAGGTCGCCGGACTGAAGACGCTTGCTGACCGGTCCATGGAGCTGCTTGCCGAGGCGACAACCAGGGCAGAATCAGCCGAAACCGCGCGAAAACAGGCAGAACAGGCGCTTGCGGAGGAGCGAAAGCGGGCTGATCAGCTCGAACTGGCTCAGGATAAGCTCGAATCGGAGCGAGATGCGGCCGAGGAGCGGGCCAGGAACGCAGAACACGACAAGGCGAGTGCCACGCTGGTCGCCGAGGAGGCAATGAGGCTGGCAGCCGAGTGGAAGGCGAGGGGGCGGTGGGCTCGGCTCAAGGCAGCGTGGCGGAGCGAATGAAACGGGAATGGATGACGACACGCTGGAGGAGGTTTGGCGCGGGCATTGCTGCCGCTTCGGTTCTATTGCTCGGCGCCTGTAGCCTCGACGCCTCCCCATGTCGCGGGCCATATGGGGAGCCGTGTGGCGGTCCGCGGTCGGGATGGCCGGGTGCCACCACCTGCCCATCCTGCTGAGAGCTATTCCGGGGAGACGAACCGACCACTGCCAGATCGGCGCGTATCCCCGACCAAGTCCCGACGTGATCAGGCACTTGTAGATGTGCCACCAAGCATCGGCCCGATCGTATTTGGGACGCTCGGCGTGGGCTGGGTGATGGTCCGGTGTCCGCGCGAATACGATGAGCTGCTGGCCGGGGCAGGGGCCGTCTGGGAGCCGGGCGCACGGCAGTGGTTGGTGGAGCGGCGGATCGGTCCGGTGATCCGCGAACTGGAGCGCACCGTCGATCCTTTGTCGCCCATGCCAGCATCCGGCTGCCTTAGGAAAAGGGCCAGCGGTTGGGCGCTGAACGCCGCGCGATGATCAGACGCGGCAGGGCAAGCGCAGCACAGCGGCGATGTGACGACCAGCGAGCGGAAGTTGCCAACCGCGATAGGTCCGCAAAGCGACATTATCGGACGGAACCTTCTCACCCTCCTTCTCGTGAGATCGTGAGCTGTGCGGTGCACCGATCGGAAATGTAGAGAGTGGCGAACAGATCTGTCCCGAATCGGCGCGGATCGGGCAGTCTCTTCCTGGGAAAACAAGCGCTTCGGAAAATATGAACTCTGACCCGCCGCTCGATCAGGAGGAAGCGGACAACCCGCTGCGGCCAGTCTGGGAGGACACCCCGGACGAGACCGACGCCGATTGTCGGCCCGAGCCCGGGTCGCCGTCCCATGTCGCGGGCATCACCGGTATGGATCTTCTGCTTGCTACGCTCGCCGATGCCTCCGACGCGCTCGCCCGGCTCGACGCGCGAGTCGCCGCCAGCGACACAGCCATCCATGAAGGCCTGCGCGCGCGCCTCGCGCTGACCGAAGCCGCCGGCTGGCTCGCCCACGCCCATTCCTGGGTGCACCCGCTCGACCTCGCGCTGCGCGACGCCGGCCTTACCGCTCCGGTCGCACTCGCTGCGTTCGGCGCCGGCGCGCGCGCACTGCCGCACACTATGGCGCAGCCGGCCGGCCGCCTGGGCTGGGAGGCTCCGCCACTCGACACCCTGCCGGCAGCGGACCAGCGCCTAGCCGATGCGCTTGCCTTCGCCCGCCTGCTGCGCCTGCTGCCCGGCGGCGGCCCGCATCCGTTCGGTAGCGCCGCGGCCACTGCGGATACCCTGGCTGGCCGCGGCGCCACGATTGATCGGGACGCTCTGGCAGGCTGGTGGAACGCGTATGCACCGGCACCGCCGCCCCGGCACCGTTACGGTGCCCGGCGCGGAGAGGGCAGAGTGCTGCCGCCGCTGCTCGCCGGCGCCCTTGCTGCGCAGGCCTGGATGGAGGCGGCGATCACCGATCCTCCCGAACCGGCACCCGCGCTGCTCGCGGCCTTCGGTCGGCTGGTCCGGCTGGCACCGGCGCGCAGTGTCTTCGTGCCGCTGTGGAGTGCCTATCCGGCGGTGGGGTTTGGCGACCGGGATACGCTGCCGAAGTTACGGTCTGAAGTTGCCGACCGTATCGCCGGCTGGGGCTGCTCCGTCAGTTGGCCGATCGCCGGCCTGCACCTGATTGCGGAAAGTGCGCGCATGGGCCTGCGCGACCTCGACCGTCTGCAGGCCGCCGCAGACAAAGGCAGGGGCTGCCTTGCCGTTCTCGACCGCCGCTCACGCTTGCCCGAGGCCCTCGAGGCACTGCTGCGCTCGCCGCTGCTGACCCCGAAAACGCTCGCCGCGCAACTCAGGATCGCGCCGCAGACCGCGACTGGGTTGCTGCGCGACTTGCAGGGCAGAGGATTGGTGCGCGAGGTGACGGGGCGGGGAAGATTCCGGGCATACGCGGTGTGAGGAGGGCAGGGCGAGAACAGGCAATTTGACGGTTCAGCGACGAAACCCGGTGACGACGGTTGATGGGTGCTGAGGCGCGCACCGTCGCATTCGTCTGCGCGGCGGAAATCCTGGGTCTGGCGGGCTTCTCGCTGGTTCCCGCTTTGTTGCCGCAGTTCATCGCATCGTGGTCGTTGAGCAACGCCGAGGGTGGCTGGCTCGCCGGTGTATTGTCCGCCGGCTACATGGCGGCCGTACTGCCGCTGGCTGCCCTCACCGATCGGATGTCGGCCCGCACGATCTTTCTCGCCAGCAGCGTACTGAATGCGCTGTCGTGCTTCGGCATTGCTTTCAGTGACGGCCTGCTTCCAGCGCTGATCTGGCGAACAGTGAGCGGCATAGCGGTCGCCGGCATGTACATGCCAGGCCTGCGTGCCTTGACCGATGGGATGGCAGGGCCGAGCCGTGCCCGTGCCGCCGCCTGGTACACCAGTTCATTCACCCTCGGCTCGTCACTGTCCTTTCTGCTCGGTCAGGCGGGCCTTATGTGGGATTGGCGTGGCGCCTTTTTGGTGAGTGGCACACTCAGCATTATTAGCGTGCTGCTCGCCTGGGTCGCGCTACCGCGCATGAACACCGAGCCTCTCGCCGAACGACTCGGCGCGATCCCAAACTTCCGCCGGGTACTCGGCAATCGCGACGTGCTGGTGCTGACCGTCGGCTACACGGCGACGATCTGGGGGACTGCCGGGCTGCGGCAGTGGATCGTGGTGTTTCTTGCATTCTGCGTGGCGAGCCAGGGTGATGACGTGACGCAGGATTGGAGCATGCTAATGACCGGCGCGCTGGTTGGCTTGCTGGGTATGCCGGCAGGCCTGTTGGGTAACGAGTTTTCGTTGCGCCTTGGATTGCGTGCCACTGCCATGGGCGTGTTCCTGGCATCAGTGCTGGTGAACGCATTATTTGGCTTCACTGCGATGCTGCCATATGGCGCCGTCATCGCCCTGGCGATGCTCGCGGGCTTCGTCGTGCAGGGCAACTTCTCCAATCTGACGTCGGGCCTGCTCGCCGTCGCCGACCCACGGCTGAGAGGTGCAACGGTGGCGGTGTATTCGTGCATCGGCTTCGCCGGAGGGTTCATCGGTACATTGCTGTTTGGCCTGTCTCTTGATTGGTTCGGGGGGACGGGGCGGCTAGCGGCCTGGGTGGTGGCGTTCGGTATCTGTGCGACCGCCTGCCTGATCGGTGCTATCGCGACCGCGTTCCTTTCGAGCGGGCTAGGGCCGGAGAGCTTTGGGGTACGCGCCGAGAAGTAGCTGCGCTGCAGCGCTGTTCCGGCGTCACTATAAGCTGAGCTGCGGTAGCTCGCGGACTTTGTCTGTGTTGCTCAATGGTAAAAAGTCATGCACATCGTAACGCCGTTCGCGCGACGAGAGAAGGCTTGATGGCGGGGCACTCCTTCACGGCACGGTCCGCATCTCCGGCTGACGCGCCGGCGATTGCTACGATCTACAACCAGGGCATTGCCGATCGCATCGGCACCTTCGAAACCGAGCCGAGGGGCGCGGAGCAGATCGAGGCCTGGTTCGACGGACGGCATCCGATTGTGGTCGTTGAAGAGGGAAGAGAGGTTGTGGCCTTCGCCTCGACCTCCGCCTACCGTTCCCGACCGTGCTACGCCGGCGTCGCGGAATTCTCGGTCTATGTCGCACGCAACCATCGCGGCTCTGGTGCAGGCCGCGTTGCTATGACGACTTTAACGGAGGCTGCACAGGCGGCTGGGTTCTGGAAATTGTTGTCGCGCATCTTCCCCGAGAACACGGCCAGCCGCGCCCTAATGGCGAAAGTTGGCTTCCGTGAAGTCGGCCTCTACCGGCGGCACGGCAAGTTGGACGGCGCCTGGCGGGATTGCGTGATCGTCGAACGCCTGCTCGGCGAGGCAATGGAATAACTGTGCGTGGCCTGGCACGAACTCCACCGGCACGCGGCCGTGGCGACGAAGGGGCTTACGCGGAGCCTACTGTCCGTCCCGCTTGCCGGCCCGGTGCACCGGATGGCGTAGCGCTGCAACGCGGACGCCCCGGCGGTTATCACCCTGGCATCGGCTGTGGCTTCTCGAGTAGTGAGACGTCAGTATCGCCGGTTCTTCGTCAGATATGCGCGTCCACCTCTGGTCCCTCGGGAGCCGGCGGATTCGGACTGAGGAGCGCATAGCCGATCATCGCCCACACCACCGTGCCCATAGCGATCGCCAATGTAAGCATCGTGTTCTCCCTTCTCGGTCTTCTGACCGTGCAAACCCGAGGACGTTACTGAGGCCGGCATTCCGACATGCGCGAACAAGCCAATGATCCGCTCCTGGCCTGAATGCCACAGACAAAGGTGCCAGACATTTTCCAGGGAATTGCTGCCAGCGGGGTTGGCGGCTCTTTCAGTCGCAAAGCAGCACGTCGAGGACGTAGTAGCACTTCTGGCCGCGGGGCTCGGTCGCAGCCGGAGCGGTGAAGGCCGCACGCTCGGCTGCCGGTGCGATGCCATACCCGTTGACCACCCAGGCGCCCGGCTGGACGCCGCTGGCGACCAGGTGCTGCGCCTCGGCGGGAGAGGCGGTCCGGCCGTTGACGATGTAGCTGGCGGCGAAGCTGGGGGCGGTGCTGAGGAAGCCAAGACCCAGTGCCAGGGCGGTGGTGATGAGGGTCTGCTTCATGGCCTGCTCCGTTCGCTTCAGCTTCTTGCTGACGCGACGGACAATGCCGACCGGGCGGGCCGGTGGCGCTGAAGTGCTTCGGTGAAGCATTTCACACCAACCCGCCGTTCCCGCAGGTGCGCCGGCAAACGCCGCGGACCGGCGTGGGATGTAGTCTCCAACCTCACTCACCGAGGTAACTGGCGGCTGTGGTCGACAGTCAGACACCGGTTCGAGGTGTGAAGGGATTCATCTCGCTCCAGCCGCTGCTCCTTCATTCTGGCTTCCGCCCGGACGAGGCTGGATTAGGGAGAAGACCGATGACTGCGCTGCTGCTTGGTATGGGTGCTCTGGTGCTGGCAGTGGTCGTCGGCGCACTGCTTGACCCGCGGCCAGGCAACACAGACCGAGCCGACGACCAGGTGCCGTCGATGGACGAGATCGTGCTTGTGACCTAACCGAGCTGCTGTCACCAGGAGCTATTGGCGGGCGACCGATAGTCGCCACCCAACGGTTACGTCCCCAGCCAGGGTCGGGCACAAGGTAGAACTCATGGCCGAAAGGCTGCGCGGCCATACTGCCGGGATTAGCCTACTGAGATTTGAGACACTACTGACCTTCCCCCGCTTTGGTGGACACGGGTTACGGCCTACGCGGCCGCTGCGAGTTGCTCCTTTTGCATTGGCGTCATGTAGCCGATTGCCGAGTGCAAGCGGTGGCAATTGTAGAACCCTTCGATAAACTGGAGGAGCCCACTTCGTGCTGCCTGGCGCGTCTGGTGGCCGGATGCGTCATCGAGCTCGGTCTTCATGCTGCCGAAGAAGCTCTCCATTGGCGCGTTGTCCCAGCAATCAGCCTTGCGGCTCATGGAGCAACGCATGCCGTGGCCGGCGAGCAGACGACGATAGGCATGAGCTGCGTACTGACTGCCGCGATCCGAATGGTGCAGCAGGCCGGGCCGAGGCCGTCGCGTGGCGATCGCCATGCGCAATGCACTGAGGGTGAGCTCCTGGGTGATGCGCTCATCCATCGCCCAGCCCACCACCCGGCGGGAGAACATGTCGAGGACGACCGCGAGGTAAAGCCAGCCCTCGGCGGTCGGAGCATACGTTATGTCCGCAAGCCACACACGATCCGGCGCCGACGCCGTGAACCGCCGGCCGAGGAGATTGGGAGCCAGCGGGAAGTCGTGGCGGCTGTCGGTGGT
>JADMIO012752929.1_pt1 | contig 22013 bp, 17 predicted proteins | sample 8958161 | NCBI WGS metagenome assembly JADMIO01 (sample SAMN16585339, study PRJNA669376) | soil metagenome | isolation source: Crop rotation soil | place: USA: Cullars Rotation, Alabama | collected 2011
AGCAATGATGGTCTCGAGATTAGGGTTGATCGTGTCTCCGACCTTTGCGATCGCCCCTGCCTGCGGAGGGTAATTGCAGAACGTCGTCACCCCCACCAGCCTGTCGCCGCCGCCCACGGCAAAAACACTCTCGGTAATGCTCGGTGCGAGCGAAACAGCCCTCGTCACCCGCCCCGGAACCGTCACTGTCCGCCCCAGATCATCAGTAACCTGTCGCGTCCCCATTGGGTTGACGCCAGCGTTTGAAACAGTTCGCCCGCAGCCGCCCACAGCCAGCAGCAACACGGACACCCAGATAAAACCGACAATCCTTTTCACTTCTTCACTTTGCGCTTTACAAGAGAAGCCAAGCCTGAACCCAGATGACGCGGATCAATAAGCAATGGCAGCCCTGCCGCATCTCCCCAGAACCCCAATCCACGCTCCGCAATCCCTAATCCCCAGTCCCAAATCGAGTCGCGTTCCTTTCTCCTTCCAATCCCACACAGCTATCCAAAATCCATTCGGCTCCGCTTCTCCGTCCGATCCCAAATCCAAGATCTAAAATCCAACATCCGCGTTCCAAAATCGAAAGGGCCTCGCTTCCATCCGGAAAACGAGGCCTCTGATAATGAACGCCCGGTTTGCCCTGATGTTTTTACGCGAAACATCTCATCTGGCATTGTTCGAGGCAGGCAGCCCGACTTACTCGATTAGGGACATCGGATCTCAGATGTGGGATTGAAGCTAACTTCAATCCGCAATCCCAAATCCCCGATCCCAAATCGGTTCACGGTGACGCGATCGTGCGGGAATCTCACCCGCTTTCCCTCATTGGCAGTCTGTAGATCGACTGCACCTCAAAGCTATACAAATATCCGCGCCAATTGTGTTCCCGCGCCGCGGCAAAGTCAATTTGCTGCACAACGGAACGTCGGTCTGCCTCGAACCCGGCGTGCCGCTCCCACCCAAACGGGCCTGCGAGAGATCAATCCGGGCTTGTGAAAAACAAACCAGGCTTGTGGACAAGCAAAAGCGGCCCGGGGGAAGTGCAAGTTACCTTGTGCAAGGTCCAAATCGGCCTGCCGAAGGTTGAGATCGGCTTGCTGCAGATAGGCACGAGCCTGGGCACTATTGAGATTGGCCCGGGGCAGGTTCGAATTGGCCCGGGGACATTTGAACCCGGACGGGGCACTGTTCAAATTGACCGGCGGATACTTAACATTGACCGGAGGAAAGCGTCACCCCGCCGGGTAACGTCGCCACACGCCGGTGTTCAAACACCCCAAGGCGCCTTGCCCTTGCTCTATAAGGCCTTCTCGCTCCCCCACACTCAGTGCCGCAAAGACTGGCGATATTTGCAGCATCTCGTAACCCCTGCAGCCTTGTGCCTGCTGAACGAGCATCGATGAGCTGCCCACCGAAACCACCGACCCGGCCGCGAGTTTAGGTTTCCAATAGCGCAACGCGCGTGATCGGGTCCCCGCTTTAGCTAACCAGCCTCTCATCACAATCCTGCGTCGGTCCCATGCATCATTTGGTTCACGAGGGTGCTACAATTCTGTAAAAGGTTACCTAAACGAACCGCTTTCCCTATCAAAACCCAAGAGTCGTATGAAGAAATACACAGCTGTTTTGTGTCTTGCATTGATGTCGCTGTTCGCGGCCCCGGCGGCGGCACAGGCGAATGAGGGTTACGTCGTCACGCCCGACAAGGTGCGGCTTTTTTACAAGATCGCCGGGCAAGGCAGCGAGACGTTGGTCGTCGTACACGGCGGGCCGGGCAACTCGATGGAGTCCATCCGTGCCGATATGGAGCCGATGGCAAAAGGTCGGCGGGTGATCTATTACGACCAGCGGGGCCAAGGCCGGTCCGAGGTGATCACCGACGGTAAAAAGCTGGGGTACGAGCAGCACGTGGCCGACCTCGAGGCGGTCCGTCAGCACTTCGGACTGAACAAGATGACACTGCTCAGCAACTCCTGGGGCGGGCTGCTGATCTCGCTCTATGCCATCAAATATCCTGACAGGGTCGAGCGGATGGTGCTCGCCGATCCGGCCCCGCCCATGCAGGGCTTTCTCAGCGACATGCAGAACGAGATAGCATTTCGGATGGGTGACCTCTACACCCAGCAGCAGCGTGACCGCTACGGCTTTTTACAGGACGGGGATAACTGGCTAAAGGCGAGCGACCCGTACGCGATATGCCGTGAATTCTACAGATCCGTGCTCACGACCTATACCTATTCGCAGACCTTCGATATAGGTTTCAAAGGAGACCTGTGTACCGGGCCAAAGGAGAATGTCCGGCAGCAGATGAAAGTCAACTCTTATGTCTGGCGCAGCCTGTGCAACTTTAACCTTGTGCCAAAGCTCGGTGCGGTAACAGCTCCGGTACTCGTCATACACGGGGCCGCGGACGTAATACCTCTCAAGGCCTCCGAGCTCTGGGCGTCCGGCTACCCAAACGCCCGCCTGCTACTTATCGAAAAGGCTGGCCACATCACGCACGTCGAACGCCCCGACATATTTTTCCCCGCCGTTGAAACCTTCGTAAAAGGCACCTTCCCCGCTGAGGCAAGAAAGATCAATGGGATCGGGGCAAATTGACTACGGGCTTTGCTTGTTTTCTGATGATCGCAGATAGAACGGGACAGACCTATTATTATCGGATCAGTTTCGCGACCGTCGTGCGACATACACGCAGTTTGTGGATGTGGAGCCGGTGTAAGGGTTTGGAAATTGGATGTTGTGTGCCGCTGCGGTTCCGAATACGGTGCGCAGGTGCCCGGTAAAGCTTTCGTCCGCCGGGTCGTCTGACCATAACGCAAAGGAACCACCCGCCTTCAACTGATGCCGAACGCCTGCCAATCCATCTGCCGTGTAAAAGTCCTGGCTGGCCGGACCCAGCCAATGCTTTGGCGAGTGGTCTATGTCCAGCAGCACCGCGTCAAACCTCCGACCCGGTTCGTTCGCATCAAATCCACTACGGGCGAGCTCGAAAAAATCTCCCTGCCGCAGCTCACAGCGCTCATCGGAAGTTAAGGCTTCGCTCATCGGCACCAAACCCTGCCGGTGCCAGTCGATGACCGCCTGAAATACATCGATAACAAGCAGGCGGCTTACACGTTCGTCCTGCAAAGCCTCAGCCGCCGTGTACCCAAGACCCAGTCCCCCGATCACAACATCCAATTCCCTCCCGAAAGACCAGCCCCAGCACAGCCAACTGCCGTTCGCTCTCAGTAAACAAGCTCGACATCAGGTACTCGTTTCCGAGTTTCACCTCAAAGACCTCCCGATCTCCCAGCCGCGGCTCCGCCCGCCTGCGAAGCGTCAGCTCCCCCAGCGGTGTCTCAGCAAAACCCAGTTCGCGTACGCCCATCGTCTAAAAAACATAACAGGCGCGGAGGCACGAGGCGAGGACAAAGGCCTTGCTGCTTGTTGGGCAGGGGTCAAGTGTTTGAATAGATCGGCAAAGAGACGGCGAATACCGTGCCCTTGCCGTTGGCCGCGGGGCTCTTTACCTCTATTCGGCCACCCATCTGATCGACGAGACTTTTTACGAGGAAGAGGCCCAGGCCCATCCCCGGCATCTTATCGATCATCGGAGAACCTTCTCTCGCAGTTCCCGCACCGTCGAACGAAGAGGCTGCGATCGGCCGGCCGCGGTAAAACTTTTCAAAGATACGCTCCAGGTCTTCGCCCGCGATGCCGCAGCCGGTATCAGACACTTCGATGACGACATGGTCGCCGTCCGTCCCGGCGATCACCTTTACACTGCCGTGTTCCGGCGTGTACTTGAGCGAATTTTCCAACAGCCCCGAAATAACGCGCTTCAGCGCTGCGGCATCGGCCCTGACGGCGGGCAGCGGCTTTTCGGGCAACAGCAGTTCGAGGGTTAGCTTACGGGCGGCGGCTGTGTACTTCTGAGCGGCAACCGCGTTACGCAGGACCTCTGAGGTGTCGGTCTGTTCGAGAAGGGGGCTGTACGACCCGGACTCGAGCCTAGACAGGTCCAGCAGGTTCTGGACCAGTTCGATCTGGCGGTCACATTCGCCGCTGATGGTCTCGAGATATTCGACCCGTTCCGGTTCTGAGAGGCCGCCCCGCTGCAATACGCGAGTGAGGGTCTTGATGGTCGTCAGGGGAGTTCTGAGCTCGTGCGACACGCTGCTGACGAAATCCGATTTGAGTTGGTCCAGTTCTTTTAATTTTTCCTCTCGAGCGGCGATCTTTTCAGCCATCTGGTTAAAACTAAGTGCCAGCTCGCGGACCGGCGGCCTGTCCTCAACATCGCTTCGGGCCGAAAGATCGCCCTCACCGAATGCACGTGCCGCGGCGGTTAGCCGCTGCAGCGGGTCGACAATGCCTTGTGCGATCAAAAAGGCCGCAAAGGCCGCAAGGCAGCCGATCAATAGGCTTAAGAGGAGCTGCTCCCTGAACTTTAGCTGAGCACCTTCGTAAAGGGCGGCCCTTGGCACACCAACGGCAACAACGGCATCAACGGGTTCTATGCGTGCCAGCCCGTATACACGGCTGACATGATCGTAGGGGCTTTCGACCTCGACGACGCCGCTTAGCTTTTCATCGAGTGCTGTCAGCAGAGGCGTCTGGCTGACGTCAACGGATAATTGTTCGGGCGAAACCTGACTGCGATAGATCAAATGGTTCTCAGCGTCGAAAAGCGCGATTATGTAGTCCTTAGGCAGCTCCAGCTTGTCGAACACGTCACTAGCGCTGCTGCCGTCGATACGGGCGATGACGAAATTACCATCCGGCTGCCGCATGGCCATCGACAACAGGCTCAGTTTCCGGTCAGATAGCTGCTGCGTACCTATAGCCAACGACCGGTCGGTCTCGACGGCCGAGATCAGTTCGGACACGGGCGTCGCGTTGATGTTCCACTTCTTGGCCTTTTGAGCGATAAGGACCTCGCCGGCGGGGCTAACGATCTCGATGTTCAGCCAGTTAGGCCGTGTCTTGACGATAGAGTTCAGGTAATCCTGCAGCGTTGCGTTATTGGTTGAACCCGAACGGGCCAGGTCTGAGACGGTGAAAAGGGTCTGCTGCTGGGCCGCGATCCACTGCTGAAACGCAGTGGCGGCAAGTCTTGCCTGCTGCTCTATGGAGCGGTTGAGCAGGGTGCGGCTGGTATACCACGCATCCCACTGGTTATAGGCCCCAACGACCATCAGTGGGACCGCAAGCCCCAACGTTAGCCAAAGCAGTCTCGCTCGGATCGACAATTAATTCCTCCTTGCCCGCCTGTTCAACGTGCCAGAACATCTTCCGACCTTGATTCTACGCCGCAGCGGGGCCCGAAGGCATCGATGGAACCACCTAGTCCGCCTTAGTGTTTTCACACATGCGCCGTACATTACTCTTCGCCCCGTGACGTGAGAATAGAACGGGCGATCTCGACACGATTTGAGAAATTCTTTTTTGCCAGGATGCGACTGACGTGCGTCTCGACAGTACGCACGCTTATGTTCAGAGCAGCGGCTATCTCCTTGTTGGTGAGTCCGCGGGCGATGGCTTCGGCTATACGCCACTCGGCATCCGTCAGCTCCTCATCTCGGACATAGGCACCGTCCGCCTTCTCACTATTACCCAGCAGAGTAGCTATCGCCGACTGTGTCCGTTCGACCCGGTCGAGAACGCCGCGTATGACGGCCACGAGCTCGTCGGGCTCGAACGGTTTCGTTAGGTACACGTCCACCCCCGATCTGAAACCCTCGACACGGTCGCGTGTGTCGTCCTTGGCTGTAAGAAAGACAATGGGTACTAGCCGTGTATGCGGGGCGGCCCGCAGGTGACGGGCCAGGGCAAATCCGTCCATCACAGGCATGCGGATATCACTGACGACCAGGTCGGGCACCGATTTCGCGATCTGGAGCAGGGCATCTCTACCGTCTCGAGCGGTCGAAACATCGAACCCCTCCGACCTCAGGGCAGCGGCTATCGCCATTAGCAAATTCGGCTCATCATCGACGACTAGCAGACGTTTAGGCATCAACTCGTATGTTACATCACCGGGACCACGCCGGAGAGGCGTTATTTATCGGCTTTTTGGCGGTTAATACTGAGCTTGCATACGCGTATGTACGGACGCGCCGGCACTCGGTGCTCAATACAATATGTATAGACGAGCCCCGCTGACGCAACAGGGGCGGGCCGAGGGAGGTAATTATGTTCGAAAAGGTGGTTATTGCAGATACGGGAGCCGATCGCAGGTGGTATTTCTTTTTTTCAACGTCAGCCCTTACTATCGCTCTCGCCGTCGGGCTGCTCGTGAGCCTGTTCTCTATACGCCTGAGCCTCGGCAACGAGGGTTTTGAACTGGTACGGCTGGTGACACCGGTCCAGCCGCCCGAGGTCGAGCCGCCCCCGCCGCCGGGGCAAGAATCCCCGCCCGACCTTATGAAGAAGCCGCAAGCGGTGGTGAAGGTACCGACCAGACAGGTAAACATGGCAAGGGTCGACGAGAGTCCGCCCGACGTGCCAAAGAAGGTCTCAACCACACCGAACACGCAAAAAGCTCGTCCGGAAAGCAGGTATTTTGAGATCGGCAAGTTGGACAGGGACCCGGTTGGGGGATTTACGTCTGAACGGGCAACAGGCACCGGAACCGGAAGCGGACAGAGCACAGGCCTTGCAGCTACAGCAAAACCTTTGGTTACCGAGGTAGAATCACCGCCGCCTCCCCCGCCTCCGAAAAAGAAGGCATCGGAACCCCTCGCGCGAAAGCCCGTGACGCGTTCGCTCGGTGTGATCAACGGCAAAGCGACAAGCCTGCCGAAGCCCAGGTATCCAGCCGCGGCGCGGGCGATAAATGCCGAAGGAAAGGTTGACGTGCGCGTCCTTATCGACGAAAGCGGCCATGTGGTATCGGCGAATGCCGTCTCAGGCCACCCGCTTCTTAGAAATGCGGCTGAGGCTGCCGCTCGCCAGGCACGCTTTACGCCGACTCAGCTTTCGGGTGTTCCGGTCAAGGTCTCGGGTACCATCGTCTATAACTTTAAGAGTTGAGCTGAACGGCGCCTGGACGACAAGAGCATGAATCACTCACAGCCTCTATGTGCAAAAAAGCCCCGTCATATCGGACGGGGCTTTTTGGTGCAAGTGGAAAAGAGCGGACTGTCCGAGCTCAGTTACTCGGCCATTGCCATTTCCTTCTCTTCGGTCTTGGCTTTTTTGATGCCGCCGATCTGGACGAGCTTTTCGCCTTTGATGCCGGCTTTTTCCATGACCATTTCCTGGTAGAGCTTACGCATCATCTGCATTTCCTCGGCAGCGGTCTTGGGACCTTCCATGTGGGGCTTGTTGGGCCTCGCGAGGTCTGTCTCGTTGAGTACCAGGTTGTGTGACCTGTCGCCAAGCTCGACCTCTTTACCGCGAGCAAATACCTCGTGGCGGCCGTGGTCCTTGTACCACTGTGCGACGGTCGCGTTCTGGTGCATGTGCTCGATGATGTTGCGCCAGCCGATACCCGTGTTATAAGCACAGAACGATATCTCGCCCTCCTGAGTGCCATACGGGATGATGCACATCTCTGTGCGGCGGAAATCGTAGTTGAAAAGGTCCTGGAACCACATGCCTGCTATAAAGAGAAAGTTCCAGGGGTCCTGACGACGCTTCTCGATGTCCTCGATCGTGCGGTCCGGGCCGACCTTGCCATAGTCCTTGCCCGAGAGGCCGAACGATTTATCAAACTTCTTCAATATGCCGCCGAGCGTCAGGCTGTGCGGTGCACCGTACGGGTTATAGTTCTTGAGCAGGGCCAGGCCCATCATGATATTCGAAAACCATTTGCCGCGGTTCGTGTCCGTGATGTGCTGCATGTCCGTGACCAGCCCCTGGATGTTCAGGAACTGCGGCACCGGTGCCATCTCTTTTGTTTCCTTGTTGACCATCACCGCCGTACCGACACCGCAGTTCGGGTGGCAGCCGCATGAAACCTGTCCCCATTCGCTCTCGGGTCCGTGGACCACGTCCGCAAAATCTGCGAAAGCACCCATTAAGCTTAGCGGGAACCAGTCACGCGTCGGTTCGGTTATGCCGACCTGGTCCTGAACATCGTGTGCCAGGTGAGCAAGCGTGTAACGCTGCTGCAGGCGACGCTGTTCGGTGATCAGCTCGTCACGGCCGGTAAATGAGACGGGCTGGAATGCGATGAACGAGATCTTCTTAGGATTTTCGAGAGCAAAACGGATGATCGAACCGACCTGGTCATTGTTGATACCGTTGACCAGCGTCGTCACCAGGATAATATCCACGCCCGCCTCGTGCAGGTTGTTGATCGCCCGCAGCTTGACGTCAAAAAGGTTGCCGATCTGGCGGTGCGAGTTAGCGTCGTTGCCGATGCCGTCAAACTGAAGATAAACAAACCTCAGCCCGGCCTCGGCCGCCTCACGGCAAAACTCTTTTGATTTGGCAAATTCGATGCCGTTCGTCGCCGCCTGTACCGAGTTGTAGCCCACCTTTCGAGCATAACGGATCGCATCCAGGAAGTACGGCGACAGTGTCGGCTCTCCGCCTGAGTATTGCACCGACATCTGACGGCGCGGCTTGATCTGAATGGCGTTATCGAGTATCTCCTGAACGTCCTGCATCGACAGCTCATGTACGAACCCGACCTGGTTGGCGTCCATAAAACACGGATCGCACATCATGTTACAGCGGTTCGTCAGATCTACGGTCAGCACGGCACCGCGGCCAAACTTGACCGAGGACGTGCCGTGGTTGTGCAGCTTTTCATCATTGTGCGACTCGATATCGCGGCCCGGAAAGAGGGACTCGATGTGCTGTAGAAACTTAGAGTCCATCGCCATCATGTCCTCAAAGTGGCCATGCTTCGGGCAGTCCTTTATCATCCAGACCTGTCCGTCACGCTCGATGATCTGCGCCTTGATCTCTCCGACCTTTTCATTGACAAGTATCGAGACCTCCTGCTTGCCGGCGAGTATCTCTTCGCGTGCCTCTATGACACAGTTGGGGCACAGCGAATCGGTCTGACGGGGAAAACCCAGTGTGGGTTTTGATTTCTGCCAAGATTTAAGCAGCGGCTTGTCTGACCATCTAGGTATGAATGACGGGTTTGGTTTGAACTGATTTACAGACTTAACGGCGGCAAATGCCCCTTTTGCGATGTATGTCAGTCCTTTTTCGAAATGTTTGATCGGTCTCATGTATTTTGTAAGGTGCCCCTCTCCAGCAAAAATGCGCAAATTGTCGCTTTTGTTTAAGCAATGGGCGTGCCAGCCGGCTCTTACCGCAAACCGTTCATGTAAGTGACTGCACCCACACCGTTTAGATGTGCCTAACGTCCCGGGAGCCATGTTGGCAACATGTAACAAATTGATACATGCTACGTCCCGAAGAAGCCAACGGTTACAAATGACACACGTTGAGCAATGCCCAACCCTGCTGAATGGAACAGACTCGGTTGGCGGATCTCGGCGCTTAACAAAGGCATTTAAGCGCTCGGTCCCGAGGGAGCCTTTCAAAGAACACCAATCGTAAATGGCCACTATGTTATACCGATGTTTGCTGCACAGAGCGGTGCATTTAAGAATTTCGTATGTAGAATGTACATACTTAAACACCATTATCAGCCGGAACTTCAACTCCTTTTCGCTAACTGGTGCAGACACACAAGATAGCTGCCAGAAAAAAGTGCTTGCGTTTCGGTTAGATTTTTGCTAAATTTTCAGACACTTCAAGGGATTCGGTTCACATACCTTTAGCTTTACTTTTTGAAGTCGGCATATTCGATAGTTCCTTTTCTGGAGATAACGGTGCTTTTAAGAGAATTAGGTTTAAAATTCCAATTATGGCCATTCGCTTTGGAACATCCGGTTGGCGAGCTATCATCGCGGACCAGTTCACCTTCGATAATGTCAGGCTTGTCACCGAATCTATTTGCGGATATTTGAAAACCAGCCGGCCGGACATACCGGCAACGCTGATCATCGGCCACGACTCCCGCTTTATGGGAGAGCAGTTCGCCTCGGTAGCTGCAGAGATAGCATCTCGCAAAGGGCTGAGGGTCCTGCTTTGCACTTCGCCGACACCTACGCCGACCATCTCGCACGCCATCTTAAGCGAACGTGCCGCGGGTGCTGTAAACTTTACGGCCTCGCACAATCCGCCGGAGTACCAGGGCATAAAGTTCTCGACTCCGGATGGTGCACCGGCCCTGCCCGAGGTCACGGGCGAGATCGAGAGGTTGATCATCGAACGCGAATTTGCCGCAGACGCCGACGGCGGGACCATCGACGAATATGACCCTCGTCCGGGTTATCTCGACGATCTTAGGGCAAAGGTCAGGTTTGACGTTATCGAGTCGGCCAAAGGAAGTTATGCCTTTGACCCTTTGTGGGGGACCGGCAGGGGTTACCTGGACCAGGTACTTCGTGAGCATGGGGTACAGGTCACGACGATCCACGACTGGCGTGACGTCACCTTTGGAAACGCCGCTCCTGAGCCGGGTGAAAAACACCTTGGCGAGCTTCGTGAGGTAGTAGAATCGAACGGCTGCATACTGGGACTTGCGACTGACGGGGACGCTGACCGGTTCGGAGTTATCGACAGCAACGGCGAATTTATTACGCCGAACCAGCTGATCGCAATATTGACAGATTATCTGGCCGAGAGCCGCGGCTGGCAAAAAGGAGTGGCACGCAGCGTCGCCACATCGCACCTGGTCGACAGGGTCGCAAAGATGCGTGGCATCGAGCTGCATGAAACGCCGGTCGGCTTTAAATACATCGGCGAATTGATAAACAGGGACGAGATCATTCTTGGCGGCGAGGAATCGGCCGGGCTCTCCATCAGAGGGCACTACCCTGAGAAAGACGGCATTCTAGCGTGTTTACTGGCCGCAGAAGCGGTCGCCGCCCGCTCGGCAAGTTTGACAGATCAGCTCAAAGAGCTTTACAGCCGCGTCGGCAAGCTGGAATCGGGCCGCATAGGCGTCAAGTTGACAACTGAGGTAGCGGCAAAGCTCAAGGAAAAGCTGGCGGAAGAGCCTACAGCGATAGGCGGACGGCAAATTGAAAAGACGATTCGCATCGACGGCGTAAAATTCCTGTTTGAGAACGACGCCTGGATGCTCATGAGACCATCGGGAACCGAGCCGCTGGTCAGAATATACGCAGAGAGCGAGAGCCAAAACGATCTGGAGGATCTGCTTGAACAAGGCCGCAAATACTTATTGGGATAAACCGCGGGCCGCCCCCACGCGGGTAAAACGCACGAGGCCCCGCCGGGCCGCTCAGGTGCGTACCCAACGAAAGGCCGCTCCGTGGTGGCTGTCGCTGCTTATAGTTTCTTCGATATTTGTCATGCTGTGTGTTTCGATCAACTTTCGTGCATTCAGAGAGATGCAGGAAGAGGTCGATCAGAACCAACGCCTTTCAGGCCATCTTCAGAACCTGATGGACGAGAACCTTGCCCTGCAAGAGGAGATACACACGATAAAGACCGATCCACGCGTGATAGAACGCGAAGCACGCCGGATCGGCGTTGACGTAAAAGTTCCGGTGCCGACGAACTAAACGAACGCGGAGGAGTTTGTTCGTTGACACACCACCCTGCCCATTGACAATCCGCCTTTTGCCTTCAGCTCCGCGAGGCCTACAGCAAAGCCAATCCTGATAATAAAGCGGCTTGAGTTTCCCGAACTCAAGCCGCACTTCTTTTTAAAGGTAGATCAGGCGTCGCGTCTTCGCCGCCGCCGTCGGGTCTCTCTGCCGCCGCCGAAATAAGCAAGGACCATCACGACCAGATGGGCGATGAACCAGACGTTGTCAGCTCCCATGTTCTGATAGATATAGATCAATATCAGCACACGCGGCATAAAGATGCCGAGCAGCAGATCCGCCCATTGAGGTACCGAATTGGCAGGATAAAGCTGCGGATAAAGCAGCAGGAAGACGAGCAGGACGATACGCGGAAAGAACAGCGAAAAAATGAGGAAATAGACGTCCATCTCAGGTTCACCATAGGAGCAAGCCGTGCTTAAGTCAAGCATTTGCCCCTGCCTTTCCGGCAAATTGCCGCGTATGTTACCCTGTGCCTTATGTCAAAACGCGTCCTTATAACCGGAGGCGGTGGTTTTATCGCTCACCACCTCATCGGCCATCTATTGAACCACACAGACTGGGAGATCGTTTCTCTCGACCGGCTCGATTTCTCAGGCAATCTGAACCGGCTCGCCCACCTGCTCGAGGACACGCCGCCCGATGTGAAAAAGCGGGTCAAGATAGTGTTTCACGACCTAAAGGCCGAGCTCAGCCCTCTGACCAAAAAGCTGATCGGTCCCGTTGACTATATCTATCATCTGGCCGCGGGCAGCCATGTCGATCGTTCGATCACGTATCCCCTGGAATTTGTGATGGACAACGTTGTGGGTACGGCAAATATTCTGGAATACGCCCGCAGCCTCGACAATCTGGAGCTGTTCATTAACTTTGGCACGGATGAGATATTTGGCCCTGCTCCGCCGGGGGTCTTTTACAAAGAGCTCGACCGCTATAACTCCTCAAACCCATACAGCGCCACCAAAGCCGGCGCCGAAGAGTTGTGTGTAGCCTGGCAGAACACCTACAAGATGCCGATCTACATCACCCATACGATGAACGTCTTCGGCGAACGGCAGCACCCCGAGAAGTATATTCCGATGTGCATTAGGCGTGTACGGGACCAAGAGACGATCACTATACACAGTGACAGCACCCGAACGATACCCGGCAGCCGCCACTACATTCACGCTAAAGACGTGGCCGAGGGGCTGCTGTTCATCACCAATCTCAAAGATTTTGAGATGATGGAAGATCCCGGCGGAGCTCATTGCCCCAAATTTAATCTCGTGGGTAAAGAAGAGGTGAATAATCTCGAGGTTGCACAGATCATTGCCGACGCCCAGGGCAAGCCGCTAAAGTACGAGCTGATAGATTTCCATTCGGCACGCCCGGGGCATGATCTGCGTTATGCTCTCTCGGGCGATTACATGCGCAAACTCGGATGGGAGCCGCAGGTGTCGCTGCGGGAGCGTCTGGAGCAGGTCGTCAACTGGACACTCGAACACGAGAGATGGCTCGACATCTAGTGTTGCTTTCAAAGGTCTCCCACCCACGGACCGGCACTGCCGTACAAAGGATCGAGACCCAAATCATGCCCTCGGGTATAAAAACGTTTCTTAAGAACCGACTCTCGACGCGGCAAAAACTGGCGGCTAAACGAGCTTTCGTTCGGACCGTCGCCTTTGGAGCACGGACCGGGGCCGGCATTTACAGGCTGATCGACGGTGTTGTGCAGCGGGCGGTCAGTCACGGCCTCGATCTCGACCGTGCCTTTGACGTTGGCTCGCGGCACACGCCTGCGCCGATGCCGCCGTTCGGCGTACGCGATATCTTTTTTCTTAAAGAGATGCTCGCGGGTTCTTCGCGTGCAAAGACGGACGGCGGCGACATCCGCAGCTCGGTGGTCATACCGGTCTTTAATAACGCAGAGCTGACCTTTCAATGTCTTCGCTCGCTTTTGCGCGAAGTGGACCTCACGACCACCGAGATCGTTGTGGCAAACGACGCGTCTACCGACGAGACGAGCGAGTTGCTTGCTCTATTCGGCGATCGAATTCGCGTGATCACAAACGAGCGCAATCTCGGGTTCGGAGAGACATGCAACGCCGGGGCGGCCGCCGCCACGGGCAAGTACTTGGTGTTTCTAAATAACGACACGTGGGTGCTGCCGGGCTGGCTGTCAGAACTAGAACGCACGGTCGACGAAGACGCTTCCGTAGGTGCCGTCGGATCGATGTTCATCTATCCGGATGGCCGTCTCCAGGAGGCTGGCGCGATCATCTGGCGGTCGGGCCATGCGTTCCACTATGGGTGGGGAAGATCACCGGAGGACCGGAGGTTCAATTTTGCACGAGAGGTAGACTACTGTTCGGCGGCCTCGCTACTCATCCGGACGGACATCTTTCGGCAGCTCGGCGGATTTGATCCGCTGTACTCGCCGGCTTATTACGAAGACGCAGATCTCTGTATGGGCGTGCGGCATCTGGGCCACAAGGTCTTGTATCAGCCGGCATCGAGGCTGATACACTATGAGGGTGCCACGGCCGGGACGGATGTCCGATCAGGCCTGAAAAGGCATCAAGTCGTCAATTACGAGAAGTTTCGCGACAAATGGCGCGAAACACTTGAGAAAGACCACTGTCCTGATGAGCCGGCCGCTCCGTTCAAGGCGTCCGACCGACGTGGAATGTCGATCCTCGTAATTGACGACCGGCTGCCCACACCAGATCGGGACGCCGGCAGCGCACGGATGGTCCGGATCCTCCGCTCCCTTTCCAGCCGATATAGGCCTATTTTTGTCCCGACGTGCACCGAATCGTGGCTGCATTATGAAGAACAGCTTTGGAAGATGGGTGTCGAGACCACGACGGCTGCAGAGTATCTGCGGCTTGCCGGCAAAAGAGACTTTCGTGTCGCCATAGTCAGCCGCCCGGACGTTGCTGCAGCCGTAATACCTTTGCTCCGGCGGCGCTTACCCGGCCTGAAGGTCATTTTCGACCTGGTCGATGTTCACTTCATTAGACTCGAGCGCGAATTTGAGCTGACGGGTGATGCCCAGACGGGCGAACAGGCGAAGCGGTACAAACAGATAGAGCCGAAGCTCGCCCGTATGGCCGACCTGATCTGGTGCAACTCAACGGATGATGAGCGGGTGATGAATGGGCTGGCACCCGATACACCTTCGGTCGTGATCCCTACGATACACACTCTGAGTGAACAGGTAAGCGGCTTTGAAGAACGCGAGGGGCTGCTCTTTATCGGCAACATGAACCACCGGCCTAATCTGGACTCGCTCAGATATTTGATCGAAGAAGTGATGCCGATCGTACGCAGCAGACTGCCGGGCATTAAATTACATGTGGTGGGCTCCGGCTCGCCTGATCTCAATGCATTCGCATCCACCGACACGTTTATCTTAGGCCACGTCCCTGATATCGAGCCTCTGCTCGCGAGCTGTAAATTAATGGTCGCGCCGATCCGGTTCGGGGCCGGTGTAAAAGGCAAGATCGGTGAGTCGCTCGCGCACGGCATACCAGTGGTCACGACGACCATCGGTGCCGAGAGTATGGGCATAAGACACGAGGTGGAAGCGATGATAGCCGACACTCAGCAAAGCTTTGCCGACGCGATCGTTCGAGCGTACAGCGACAAACGACTGTGGGAGTCGATGTCCTCAAATGGGCGGCAGCTTATAAAGGCCAATTACACACCCGAAGTGATAGACGAGCTGATCACCGGATCTATCAGAACTTTGACCGAGGCGGCATGAAGATACTGGTCACAGGCAGCAGCGGTTTTGTCGGCGGAGCTTATGGCCGGTTGGCTGCCGCCAAAGGCCATACCTTGTTGGGACTCAGCCTGGACGACCGGCCGGGGGCGGGCTGGCCCGGTGAACACCGATCTGTCGATCTCGCGAAAGTAGATGCGGCGGGCATCATCGACGAATTCGACCCTGACATTATATTCCATGCTGCAGGCCCTGCGTCTGTTCCTGACTCTATTACAAACCCGCTGGCGGACTTCGTTGGTGCTGCTCTCGTCTGGAGCCGTTTGCTGGACGCGGTCCGCCGCTCGAACGCGGACCCCTTGGTCGTTTACCCGTCGAGCGCCGCCGTGTATGGCAATGCAGCTCACTTGCCGGTTTCAGAAAATACTCCGATCCGTCCGATCTCGCCGTACGGTTTTCATAAGGCTGCGTGTGAACTTGTTGCCGCCGAATACAACCAATGCTTCGAGGTAAAAGTAATGGTCTGCCGGCTGTTCTCTCTTTTTGGTCCGACACAGCGCCGGCTGTTGGTATGGGAACTGTATAAACAATTCGTCAGTGTTGATAGCGTTGTACTCCAAGGCACCGGAAGAGAAACGCGCGATTATCTTTTTATCGGCGAAGCCGCAGAGGCGATGTTGAGATTGTCCGAGCTCCGCGTCGAGGCCACGGACCTGCTGGCCGTGAACATCGCAAGTGGATCGGAAACGCGAGTTCTCGACCTGGCAGGAGAGATCGGTAAATTGACTAATAGGCCGGACAAAGACATAGTTTGCGGCGGTGTCGCGCGGCCGGGTGATCCGCTTGCATGGCGGGCTGATATAACACTGCTTCGCTCTCTGCTACCCGGCTGGGGCACGCAAAGCGTCGTATCCACTTTGGGCGAATGTATCGGTCAATGGCAGAACGAACGGTCAGATCTCACTGATCAGGCGGTCGGCGGCTTGGAACCCGGCACCTGAATCTTTTCTTCTCGCCCGCATCCTCCGGACAAACTGTGGCAGCAGGAAGTGTCCAAATATTTTCAAAGGTTTTTCGCCCCCGGGTACATACCACCAGTGCTTTAGCAGCAGGTCTAAGGCTTTGGCCGAGGCTCCGCGACGTGCGAACAGAAGGGCGTACTCCATGCTGGTTTTCGCCTCAACGTCTCTGAGTTTTGCTGTGGGCAGGCCAAGCGATTTGGCCACCCGACGCTGTGCGGCCAACGCCTCTGCAAGCATCCATTCAAAGTCCCGGCTTGCGTTCGAGTCATGCATTCTCCAGGTGGAACGTACGGCGGGGTCAAAGGCGAACCGGCCATCATAGCTCAGGAAAAGATATAGTTCGAGGTCCTCGAGACGGGACTGCTCATTCCAACTGTGCTTTTCGAGCGCTGCGCGGCGATAACACACGGTCGAACTAATTGGGGCGGTGGAGCGGTCGAGCAGCGGACGAGCTTCATCATTCACATATGTGTTGTAATCAGCCGAATTTTCGATGACCTTTGAGTTGCCGTCGATGACGTATGCGTTCCCGTGAGCGAGGACCGCATCCGGAGCAGACTCGAGCAGACTGACCCTTGCCTCGAGAAAGTCGGGCAGCCATAGGTCGTCCGAGCCTATATAGGCGAAGTACTTGCCCGACAGACGTTCAAAACCCTCGTTAAGCGTGGCCGACAGGCCCCGGTTTGGGCGTGAGATAAATTCGCTCTCGAACGGGCAGTCCGCCAGCGTTCGTTCGATCACTTTTGCGGAGTCATCGGTCGACCCGTCGTCAATGACCAACAGACGAGAGGGCGGAAGTGTTTGGCGAAAGATGGACCTTAGTGTCTGGGCCACATAACGGCCATGGTTAAAGCACGGTACGAAAACAGAAAGGTCGGGTGATGTGGTGCCTGTCGCCATAGATCTTAGCTGATTGCCTCTCCGCTCTTAACCCTGCTGAGTTGCCGCTCATCGATGGCCGATACGATCAGGCCGCTCACCCACTCTGCCCTCGCGTCCCAGGTACCGCTCTGCACCGCCGCCTGTCGCTGCTTCGCGCGGTCAGTACCGGTTTCGGAGAGAGCATCTTCCACCAGTTTTAGAAATTCCTCATGGTCCCGCCCGATCCGCAGGACATTCGCCATTGGTTCGTACTCAGGCAGGGGCGCGATCACGACGGGTTTGCCGGTGGCGAGATACTCCCGCACCTTGATCGCTGAACCATAACTCGTAAAAGCGTGGGAGGTCACCCACGGCAGAACGCAGACGTCGAACCCGGCGGCGTAGCGGGGCAGATCGTCGTATGGCACCGGCGGCAGGAAATGAACATTTGGCAGCTCAGTAAGGCTCGTCCCGCGGGCAAGATTGCCAATAAAGACCCACTGCCAATCGGGGTGCTTTGAACTCGCGAATTTTATCAGCTCCTGATCGACAAGCCATGGTTCAATGGCACCAAAATAGCCCAGCCGCGGTCGCGGAATGGATGCGATCTCGTCCGCCGGCTCGAGGGCCGATACGTGGGACCAATGATCAAAATCGACAGCTTGTTCGAGCAGAAACGACTTTTCCAAACCTTTGTCGGCTTCGGCTAACAGCTTCCTGCCCGAATAAAGCACTATGTCCGCTCGTTCTATCGCGTGCTCGTGCAGATTGCGGATCGTGCCCGGGTCGACCGTGTGGTCCTCTGAGTTGGCGTCGTATTTGTCCGACACCTGATAAACGACACACGAAGCATCAAACTTGTCGATGATGTTTGCGGCAGTCGGTATGGCGATCCAGAGTACTGGCGCGGTCATTCCCTTGCGACGGGCGATACGGCCGATCTGTGCGACCAGCAGGCGTTGGTTCACCTTTCGAGCCGCGGCATTTCCATGAAACGGCAGCGTCGGCGGTGACACGACAGTTATCCCCTCGGCAGTGTCGCGCGACAGCCTGGAATAGCTGCGGAGTTTTCGGGCGATCTTCGGTATCAGATCTTTATTAGCAAGCGACGGCAGGCCCATAGAGATGGAGTTTACAAAGATCACCTTGTTGCCGGCGCGTGCGAACCGCCGCATCAGGTGGTTCTTGGAGTGCGGGTGGTGGTACCACCAGTCCTCGCCGCCGAAACAAATGATCGATCTGCCTTCTATCACGCGACGGCTCCTCTTACTCGTGCGATCACGGCCAGGCTCATGCCCATGATGATATAAAAGACCATGGCGACCTCAGAGTCTCCCCAATTGTAATGAACAAGGCTGCTCGTCAGAAACCCGATAGTGCCGCCGACCGCACCGAGCAGGACGCCGCGATCGACCCAGCCGACGTCTTTAGCCCGGACGGCCCTCAACAGAGATCTGATATAGAGGCCCATCCATACGACCCATGCAGCCAGTGCCGGTACACCGCGTTCAAAAGCGATCTGTAAAGGTGTCGAATGCGTATGCCCTAACGGCCGCATGCCGTTATCGAACATGTGCCAGTCCTGCCAGTGCCGTTTGATCGAATCCATACCGATGCCAACGGCCAAATGGCGCGGGCTCGAGATCAGAACATTGAAAGCCTCACGCCAGACGGTCAACCGCCAGGCAATAGAATCGTCCGAAGCGTCAAAGAACCCCACCTGCCGTTTTCGCTGCAGGTAGACCAGAGCTCCCATGACCAGAGGTACGGCCGCGGCAGCCAGCACAAGCTGAGTCCTGCGGCCGGCGACCAGAACGAGCATGACCGACGCCGAGATCACGAACGACAACCATGACGCCCGGGTGATGGTGAGAAAGAGCGCACCGCCATAGAAAGCCAATGCGATCAAGAGCATTAGCCGTTTGCCTCGGAAAATTCTGCCGTCGGCAGCGAGCAGTAAACCAAGCGCGAGCGAAGCTATCAGCTGCAGCACCTCGGCAAACGTCACGTACATGCCGTAAAAGCCGGACGCTCGCGTATCGCGGCCACGCGACCAGGCGATGATGCCGAGACTCGACGCTTCAGGACTCGAGAATACGATATTAGCCGTGTAAACGATCTCGTGCCGGTACCCATGGACCGGCACGGCATTACCGGGAGAGTCTGCGATCGCGGCAGCGATATCCTCAGGTGACGAAACGGCCCGGTCGCCGGCCTTTAGTATCGTGTCGTTTTCCTGGATGCCCGCCGCCCTCAAAGGACTGTCGTCAGAAAGCTGCAAAAGCTTGAGGTTCTTGCCGGCGGCGAGCGTAACAAATGAAAAAAGGCTGGCCGCAAAGCACCCCGCGAGCAGGAGGACAACCGCCTTGTTTAGCATCCGGCCATCAACGGCATAGCCCGCGAAGAGGCAGACAATGGTGACCAGCGAGACGGACACCATTTTCTTCAGCGAGACTCCGGGTTCGTAAGAAAGAAACGATGAGACCAGTGACAGGCCGACGAAGGCCAGTATGGCAAGTCCGAGAGGAGAGAACCGGGGCCGCGGACGGACCGCCACGGCTCTGACCAGCCAGAACAGCAATGCAAATGCCCAGGCGGCCTGCGTAGCAGCGATGGACATAGGGGCGGCCAGCGCCATAAGCAGCAGGCACCCCTGAATGGCCCTGGTTGTTAGGGTGTCAAGCTTCATTTCGGTCCACGGCTTGGTCGGGGGATATCACCTGCCAATAACGCCGCAGATTTTCCCTCGCCTCGCTTTCAAAAACGGCTGCCCAGTGCTCGACATCTGAAAGACTCTCACCTTTAAAAACCCGCCGCAAATGAGAACAGATCCCATCTACGTCACCGAAGTCGTAAGTTAGCATCCCTCTTGTCTCGCCTACATTGGTCGCAATAACAGGTATGCCGGCCAAAAGTGCCTCGATGCGAGACAATCCGAAACTCTCGTGCTCAAATGCCCTGACAAATACGTGGCTGCTTAGATAGAGATGTTTCATGTCGGCCTGCGGCAACTGTTCCGCCACGACGATCCACGGCCGGCCGCGGAGAACCTGTTCACGATAGGCGTCGTCCCGCGCGAATCCGGCATCGGCCAGCAGCAGCCCAATGTTCTCGTCAGTTTCCGAACGGATGACCTCGACAGCCCTGGCGACGTCAAGAAAACCATACGACGAAATAAATGCTCCGACTGAGCAAACGCGTCGGTGGTAAGTATTGTACTTGTCGAGTGCGTCGGCCGTTTTTGCGCCGGTCTTTGTACCGACATCATGTGCCGCGGGAAGCAGCGCGGGTATCACATGAACCTTACCCCCATAACCGGCATCATCGACGAGCCACCGCCCGAGTTCCTCATCCACGGCAACTATCTCGTCGATGCTGCGAAGAGCCAGGCGAAAGAGTGTTCTCCGCACAGAAGAAAACTCTTGAAAACGCGATGGCAGCGAACCGTCGTGAAGGACCTTGATCCAATGGAATCTAAGCAATGAACGAGCCGCGACCCAGGCCGGCAGCAAAAGCGGGTTTGGGTACTCGAGATGAAAGTGTGTGGAGTCCACTATTCGGGCCCCGCGGCCCTGTTGAAACATAGAAGGCAGATGCCCCAGCCGCCGATGGTCCACATATTTCACTTGCCCGGCAAATTTGCTCGTGTCGCCGGTGTAAGACCAAACGGAAACTCTTCGCCTTACGGCTTCTTCAGCTAGCGTGCTCATGAACGTGGTGACACCGCCGTAAGGCGGCGGCAAGGGACCGAAAATTATCGATCTCTGCGATTGGATCATCAAATTCGCGGCAGTTGCTTCACCCCCGGCGGCTGTCGATCCAACGGTCGTACCAGAGGCTGACATTCAATAGCGTCCAGAGATGAAAGCTCCAGTCACGCTTTCCTCGGCGATGTTCGTCCAGCATGCGCTCGACGTGTTTGTAATCGAAATACCCTCGCGTACCAATGGACGAGGACAACAGCTGATCTCCAAATCCTCTACCCGTTTCCGCCGCGAACAACTCTCTGATCGGGGCTCCAAACCCGCGCTTCTTCGAGTAAAGAAGATCGCGGGGCAAGATCTTTTCGAGCGCCCGCTTCAGTATATGCTTCCCGGTTCGGCCGACTACCTTGAGATCCTGCGGCAGTCCCATCGCGTACTCGACCAAGTGGTGATCGAGGAAAGGCACGCGGGCCTCGACCGATGTCGCCATTGTTATCTTATCCACCCTCATCAGCAAAAGCTCGGGCAGCCGCAGCTTTAGCTCCAGATAGATCATCTGTGTGAGAAAATCGGAGTCGGGCCGCAGCTTCTGAATGTGCTGCAGAAATTGACGAACCACCACGAGAGAGGAGCGCGTCTCGTGCTTCATCCGGTCAGACATTATGAGTGGTTTTGTCGCACCGTCATAAATGATAAAGCTGCCCCAGAACATCGGTTCCTCGTCTGCCATTCGCCGGGCGAGTTCGGCTATCACGGGCTGCTTCCCGGCAGCACTAAGGGCCGTGTAGGCAGAGCGGCCTGCCCGGGTCCTGATCGCAGCGGGCAGCCGCTCGGCATAAGACCAAATGTTCTGATAAAGCTGCAGGTTACGAACATATTTCCTATACCCGCTAAAGATCTCATCAGCTCCCTCGCCCACCTGAATGACAGTCGTTCCTGAGCTCTTTGCAAGTTTGGAAACATAGTAGAGGGGAACGCAGACGGGGTCGGCGATGGGCTCGTCCTGGTGATATATCAGATCGGGCAAAAAATCATTGAACTCGCGGTCGCCGATCATCACCTCATGATGATTCGTTCCAAACATAGAGGAGATGCGGCGGGCGGAGTCCAGCTCGTTCAAATACTCACGGTCCTC
>JADMIO010703352.1_pt1 | contig 21984 bp, 17 predicted proteins | sample 8958161 | NCBI WGS metagenome assembly JADMIO01 (sample SAMN16585339, study PRJNA669376) | soil metagenome | isolation source: Crop rotation soil | place: USA: Cullars Rotation, Alabama | collected 2011
GCGATGCCGGTGAGCCAGGCGCCAAGGGAGATCCAGGCGCAATCGGCGCAACGGGTCCTCAAGGCCCAATCGGTTTGACGGGTCCGGCAGGGATCCAGGGACCGATCGGCTTGACTGGCGTCACCGGCGCGGAAGGCTCGATCGGCCCGGTTGGTGCGGCAGGCGCGCCCGGTGCCACCGGTGCAACGGGCGCGCAAGGCGCCGCCGGCCCGAAGGGCGATACCGGTGCGACCGGCCCACAAGGTCCACAGGGTCTGCAAGGCCCCGCAAGCACCTCCGGCGGCAGCGGACCGCTGCAGATCGAGGTAGCGCGCCTCGACGTCGACGACTGGGGTTATCCCGGCAACGACATCTACAAGGAAGTGACCTGCCCCATCGGCAAGGTGGCATTGTCGGCGGGCTTCTTCCATAACCTCGCGACGGGTCTGGTCCTGTCCGAGTCTCGCGCGTCCAGCGACGGAAGAACCTGGATTACACGCTTGAGTCCCCAAATTGGGGGGAACGCCCAGTTCCACTACAACCTGTCGATCTCCGTATTTTGCGTAACGGCAATAGTATCGATTCCCACAGCCCCGCCGCCGAACGATGTGCTGGCAAACTGGAACACCAACGCGTTCAATCAAGAAATCGCGTCGATCGACATTTCCTGGAGCCCGGTTGGTGCTGCAGAAGGCGGCTACCGGCTATATCGCAGCTTCAACCAGATCGATTACGAGTTCGTAGCTTCTGTTCCGGGAAACGGCGGATTCAATCGCGTGCTCTGGCTTGACCAGGTCACCCGGCAGATCGGGCCTTTCGGGAATTACATGCCCGGACAGGCTTACTACATCGTCAAATCGATCAACGCCAACGGTATCGAGAGTGCCGCCAGCAACGTAGCGGCCGTCGGCTACTAGGGTCAGTACATCACCGTGATGGTAGAGGCACTGACGGACGTTTCACTAGCGGATTGAGTCTGTTCAGCGGGCGCCGGCGACCAGACGATGGTCCGCGGCGCCGCGCCCTTGCAGTCGGCTTGAACCGCGATAGGGCTCGAGTCGACATTGCGAGCGCTCATCGCGCTCACCACCGACACGCTGCAGCGCTGCGCTACATACGCCGAAACTCGCATCCCATGCGTAGCCGTCGCAGCCGATACGACGTTGCATACAAGAAACCCCGTGGCTGGCAGCAACTTCCAAAGCCGTTTCATGTCGCGCCCAATCATTCGTTGGACTACGCACGAAGTAGGACATAGCTCCGCCACTCAAACAACTGCACTTTGGTCGGTAACACGCCATGGCCATTAGTACGCTGGCATGTATCAAAGACCCGATGCAGGGTTTTTATCGGGAGACAAGTCGCGCCGTCTCCGGTAGATTGACCTGAATCTGGAGAAAGCTTCGAATGATCGACCTGCACTGTCACCTGCTGCCTGGTATCGACGACGGCTCGCCCGATCTCGCGACGTCGCTCGCGATGGCACGCATGGCAGTCGAGGACGGCATCGAGATCACCGCGTGCACGCCGCACATCTACCCGGGCTTGTACGAAAACAATGCAGCCGGTATCAAGCAGCGCGTGACATCGCTGCAGCAATCGCTGGATAACGAAGGCATTGCACTCAAGCTGACGACCGGCGCCGACGCGCACCTCACGCCCGAGCTCCTCGGGCGCATCAAGCAGGGCACTGCCCCGACGCTGAATGGCGGTCGATACTTCCTGCTCGAGCCTCCGCACCATGTTGTACCGCCGCGATTCGAGGATTCGGTATTCAACTTCCTGGTCTCCGGATACATACCAGTCATCACGCATCCCGAGCGCCTGACGTGGATCGAAGATCACTATCCGGTATTCACTGCTCTCGCCCGTCGTGGTGCATGGATGCAGATCACGTCAGGCAGCCTGACCGGTCGGTTTGGAAAGTCCGCGCAATATTGGGGCGAGAAAATGCTCGATGAGGGATTCGTGCACATTCTTGCAACAGATGCACATACAACGCGCAGGCGTGCGCCGCTTCTCGCAGAAGGCCGCAAGGCTGCCGAGAAGTTTGTCGGGAAGGAAGAGGCTACGCGCCTCGTGATCGAGCGGCCAAGAGCCATTGTCGACAACATCCCGCCAGCGCAAGTCACCCCGATCCCCGCACTAAGGGGAAACGGCGTCAACAAGGCAAAACCTACGCTCTGGAAACGGCTCTGGGGCAGGTAACGAAAACAGGTACTAGCGCATTTTTTAACAATCGCGTTACTATCGGTTCCCGCTGGAGCGAAAGCAGTCAAGCGTTGGCGGCCAGCAGGTTCGAGGATTCCAAAATAATCCCGGCAACATGCAACTATGACTAGCTATCTAATTTGCCTTGCCTTGGCAGCGCTGACCGCGGTGTGCCTGATGCCGCTTGCGATGCGCTATCGCGCGGGACACAACCAGGTGCCAGGGGTGCAGGACCTGCATTTGCGTCCGACGTCGCGGCTGGGTGGGGCGATCGTGTTCGTAGGGTACTGCGTCGGCGTCGGGGCGGCCGTAATGATGCGTGTTGCCCCTCTCAGGGCTGTTGTCGTACTGATCCTGTGCGGCATGTTCGTGTTTGGGGCCGGCATATGGGAAGACATCACTCGACGCCTGCCTCCCAAACATCGATTGCTCGCGGCAATTCTGTCGGGGTTGCTTGCGTGCATCTTTGCCGGCGGAATTGCGATGCGTCTCGATATTCCGTACGTCGATCAATGGATGCTGGTATATCCCGCACTGGCGATCGCGCTGACCTGCTTCATGGTTGCGGGGTCATGCAATGCATTCAACATCATCGATGGCTCGAATGGATTGGTCGGCGGTACCGCGCTGGTGATGTTCGGTGGCATGGCGATCATGGGCGCTCACGTCGGCGATAACCTCGTGCTCATCCAGTCACTGGCGATCATCGGTGCACTCGTGGGCTTCATGTGCTGGAATTTTCCGCGTGGACGCATTTTTCTAGGAGATGGCGGCGCGTACTTTGTCGGGTTTCTTTACGCCGAGCTTGCGATTCAGCTTGCTGCCCGGAGTTCGCATGTGTCAGCGTGGTTTGTGATCATGCTGGCTGCGTATCCGATTGTGGAGACGCTGGCTTCGATGTATCGGCGGATTGTTGTCACGAAGACACCATCGACGGAGCCCGATAGCCTCCATCTACATTCGCTGGTTTTCAGAAAGCTGACGTTGCCCGCAGAACGACGCCAGGCCAAGTCGAGCGTCGAGCGCGCAAATGCGAGAGTTGCCCCCTGGATCTGGTTGCATGCGTTGGCGTGCCTGGTGTATGCGGTGGCCTTCCACGACAACAGCACCGCACTGTTGATTGGGATCGTTGTGTACGGTGCGATCTACACGATCCACTACCGGATGTTGTGGAAGATCCGCCCCGACGACCGCGATTACGATATCGACACGATGAAGTCTGGAGTCATGGCAAGCGATCTCGACTAGGGACAATGGTGCTGGTCGGCTTTGGCAAAGCCAAAGCCTCGAGAACGCCCAACATGTTGGCTGCTAACGCAGAACGATCGTAGTGCCGAGCGGCACGCAGTCCATTCGCGCGAAAAGTCTCATAAGCCGCCAGGTCGTTGCGCATCACGCTGAGGCTTGCGCAGAGTTCTGTCGCATTCTCCGGCTCGAACACGATCCCCACGCCTTCGCGCTCCACAATGCCGGCCGACTCTCCAGCGACCCCGTGCAGGACCGGTATTCCCATGCCCATGCACTCGAACAGCTTTGAGGGAATCACGGTTGTGAATAACGGCGTCTTGCGCAAATGAATGATAGCGACGTCCAGCAGTGACCAGTAACGCACGACATCTTCTTTCGGTACCGAGTCGATGAAAACGACATTGCTCAGCCGCATTTGGCTGGCCTTTGCTATCAGCGCGGCCTTGCACGCGCCATCGCCAAGGAACAGGAAGCGATAGCTGTCGCCGCCCTCCTTTTGGCGCATAAGATCCGCGGCTTCCAGCAACGTGTCCAGTGCGTGAGCCATTCCATGTGTCCCGATGTATCCGGCGACAAACTTGCCCGTCAGCCCGAACTGCTCGGCCAGCTCGGCGTCGCGGTGAATTGGCTTGAATCGCGATAGGTCAACGCCATTGGTGACGACGTTGATCTTGCTCCGATCGATACCGCGGCCGATCAGGTTGTCGCGAAACGAGTGCGTCACGCTGACGATCGCCGCCGCCTTCCTATAGAGAAACAACTCGAGTCGCTCGAGAAGTCGCAGCACGATCGAGTCCTTCATCGCGCCCACTGTGCGGATCGATTCCGGCCACAGATCTCGCAGTTCAAAAACGTACGGAACGCGCTTGTATTGACTGACGACGTAAGCGGCGCACGGGGTAAAGAGCTGTGGTGACGTGGCAACGATCAGGTCAACCCTGCGTACGAACACGGCGCCGAGGATCGCTGCCATCATGTAGCTCACGTAGTCCGCGATCCGGAGGAAAAAACCCGCGTTCGCGGTGATGTATGTCCACACCCGCAGCACGCGAATGCCGGACATCTCCTCGACCTGCCACAACTTATTCCGATAACCGTCGAAAACGCGCCCCTTTGGAAAATTGGGCGCGCCGGTGATCACGGTGACCTTGTGCCCGGCACGAACCCACTCGCGGCAATGTTCAAATGTTCGCGAGGCCGGCGCATTCACCTCGGGTGGAAAGTTGTCGGTGAGGAAGAGGATGTGCAAGTCATCACCAGTCGAAAGTTGTCACCAGTTCGCGGCCGGTGAACCGGATTTCGATCGACTTGTTCGGTTGCGATGCGCCGAAGGTCGGATGCCACAGCGTGTCCGAGATCAGCGCGGTCCCGTCCTCCAGACGCCAACGTATCGGTCTGTCGGCGACCTTGATTACTCCATCGTTAATCATTCGAACTGCGGGGTGAAGATGGAAGTGCGCCACAGCCTCGCTAAAGCTACCGCCGATGCGGTCCGCGATACGCAGCGAGTTTCCGGTCAACGTCCACGTGCGTCTATGCACAACGTCACGTGACAGACGACGGTACCCGTCATGAGCACAGCTGACGACGAGACTGCCTGGGCTCTCCTGCACGTGAAAACCAAACGGTCGCGCACGTCGACCAACACGAAACGCAGCCCATACTTCCGACGAATCCTGGCCATCGACAGTGACGGTATTGTGTGCGGCAGTACTCCGCTGGTGCGTGCGTTCCGCCGACTCGGTGTAGCTGGAGATTCCTGAGTTAACGAGAACGCGCTGGCCGAATAGGCTCAACTCGAAACTCAGCGTGTCAGCGTGCGCATGGCCCGGTTGATAGTCGGGTCCGACTTCACCGACGTCGAGGATGAGCTTCCCGTGCTGAGGGATCGAAGTCGCAACGTAACCAGTGGATGCCAGATGCTGCGCGACGCCAACGCGATCGTAAGCTTCGCGCGAGAGGCCGAGCGTCATCGCGTAGCCCGCAACGTCAGCAAGCTCCGGCGCAATGTCGAATGCAGCGTCGTTGAAGAAAGCAATTCGTCCATCCGGATGAGACATCGTGTCGAGCCATGACAGGCCGCGCACGACTACTTCTCTCCACTTCGCCACGCGGTTTGAGAGGACACCCAGGCCAGAACGCTGCGCGAGATTGATCAGGTCGCACACGTCCCAGAGGAGCGCAGCGTGATACATCGGCGATCGCTCGAAGTGACCGCCGTCATCAAGAAACTGCTCATCGATCTCCGAGTCGATTATGCGAAGTCCTTTCGCTAACCAGTCTTCTCCGGCACGACCGCCGAAAAACGCGCCAACGAATATCAGCGCCTTGCCGTTCGCGAACAAGTGGTTCGCAAGGATGTGATATTCAATTTGCGCAGCCAGCGCTGCAGCCTGCGAGGCGATGCTAGCGAGCCAATCGGGTCGCGATGGATCGTGCCGACTGCACCATTTGACCAGGTTGACGAGTCGAAGTGACAGCGGATAAGGCTCCCAGCCGGCGCCCACGTAGGCGGGATTCTGTTCAATCCACTGCTGGATCAGGAATCCCTGGCGGAGTAGGTCGGCACCCTGCGCGCCCAGGTCGTCGAGGTAATGGAGGTTGTAGGTCCACAGTCGCGAGCGCTCGGGATGATTCCAATCAGCTGCGGTGGTGACATCCGCTGCTTCGCCGAGTGCTTCGAAACGCCCGTCGACATGTACGGCACGGCCGAAAGCAGGCGCAGCCCATGGTTGCTTCCATACGCGACGTACGATGTCGCCACGTGTTGTAGCGGAGCGCCGTAGCAAGGCGCGTCGCAACACCCGATAGTACAAACGGAAGTACGCCTGCCGCGGCTTCAGGTGCCTGATCGTCGCGGCGAGGCGAACCGACCGATTCAGGTACGTCGAGGGATGCGTCCCTTCCATCGGATCAAGGAGAGTAGAACACTCGCAAGGGCGCCTATGCGTAGCGGATCTTGCGAGCTGATGCCGTCTGATTCAGAACCAAGTGTTCGAGCGCATCGACAATGCGCTCAGCTGCCCTTCCGTCCCACTTCTCGGGTATGCCGCCCTTTTTCCATTCCCCTCGGAACAAACGGTCGAACGCCGGAGCTAACGCAACTGGATCCGTTCCGAGAAGCTCGTTGGTTCCGACAGTGACCGTCTCCGGGCGCTCAGTGGTGTCGCGCAAGGTCATGCAGGGCACGCCCATCACCGTCGCCTCCTCAGTGATGCCGCCCGAGTCCGTGATGACTGCCTTGGCATGCTTCACTAGGTAGTTGAACTCGAGATATGGCTGGGACTCAACAAACAGGATGTTCTCGGGCATTCCGTTCAAGGCTTTCAGCGTCCGCGCCGTCCGCGGGTGGACCGGGAATACGACCGGCAGTCCACGCGCACCGGGACCGATTGCCATCAATGTGCTCGCCAGCTTCGACTCGGCATCCACGTTCGCGGGGCGATGCAAGGTCAGCACAAAGTAATTGCCAGCCACCAACGCCAACTCATTCCATAACATCGGTCGTTGCAACCGACTCATGTTGGCCAACAACGTATCGATCATGGTGTTGCCGACGAAGAAGATGCGTTCTGGTGTCACGCCGGCGCCACGCAGATTTGCGTTCGCTGTTTCGCTAGTTGTAAAGAACCACCGCGTGATCGCGTCGGTGACCATGCGGTTGATCTCCTCCGGCATCGTCCAGTCGCCTGAGCGTATGCCACCTTCCACATGCGCGACGGGGATGGAAAGCTTTTGCGCCGCGATCGCGCACGCCATCGTCGATGTCACGTCACCAACCACAAGGCAAAGGTCACTGGGTGCCGAGAGCAGCAGCTTTTCGTAGCGCACCATGATGGTGGCCGTCTGCTCTGCCTGCGTTCCTGAGCCGACCTCTAGGTTGATGTCGGGCGCAGGGATTCCAAGCTGGCTAAAGAAGTCACCGGACATCCGAGCGTCGTAATGCTGGCCCGTATGAACCAACCGATAGCGAATCACGCCGCCAGCGGCCCCCCGCGAATCCAACTGCTTGATGATCGGCGCGATCTTCATGAAGTTCGGCCGCGCCCCGGCGATGACGTCGATCAGCAATTGGTGCCGTTCGCAACCTCAATCGTCACTCTTGAAACTTCAATCAGCTCATCGAGTGGGATTGGTGCGCCGCTACCCGATTCGATGGCCTTCACGAACGCTGCGACACAGGCCTTCTGTCCTTTATCTTGGCGCCATAGATTCATCTTTCGGAACCCGGTCCAGCCGTATCCTTTCAGCTTTCTGAAGTTGTCCAGCTGCAAGATGCGCCCGCCAGCGAAGACCTCAAGCCGTTCCTTGGGGAAGCTCTTCGAGCCGTTTGCGAAGTAATGCACGGTGCCAATCGACCCGTCTGCAAATCGCAGTTGGATGCTCAATGTGTCTGAAGTATTGGCCGCCATCATCTGCCGACTCCACGATTCAATCGGGGCACATGCCAAGTACCGTAACAGATCTATAAAGTGGCAGGCTTCGCCGATTACACGCCCACCACCCACTTGAAGGTCCTGAGACCAGTGGCTCGGCGGTACTGAACTCGCGTTAACGGTCATCACGAAGCTCTTGGGGCCGCTGACGCCTCGCAGCAACGCAGAAATGCGCTGAATATGCGGGGCGAAACGCCGGTTAAAGCCAACCATTAATACTTGTGCACCTCGTGCCCTCGCTTCAATCTCGATCTGCCTAAGCTCGTCCAACGTAAGACATAGCGGCTTTTCACAGAACACGTGCTTGCCGGATCGCAGCGCTGCCAGTACTTGGACTGCATGGGCCTGGTGGCGCGTCGCAACGACCACCGTATCAACCACGGATGCGGATAACACTCCAATGGCGTCCGTCGACGCTAATGCGAAACCATGCTTCCACCCGTGATGCACAGCCGTCACACCACCGGCACTCACGATCGTATGCAGGGATGCACCAGCGGCCTTGAAAGCGGGAATCAATACGCCACCGGCGTAGTTACCAGCCCCGAGAAAAGCAACACTTGCTCTTGCAGGCGCAACACTTGGCGATGGCGCCAATGAAACGGTCGTGTCCGTTAGAGCCCTCGGAGGGCTCTCCGCTGCGCTCGCGTACGTAAGCACTATACCCAATGACGGCTGATCCGAAGCTAGGAGGTCGTAGGCGTCGCCCGCATGGTCAAGGTCAAAACGGTGACTGATGAGCGGTTCGACGTCGAGCTTGCCCGCGGCCATTAGATCCAGCACAGCTTCGAAATTGCGTTGCTCAGTCCAGCGTACGAATCCGATCGGATAGTCGTGGCCACCGTCCTCGTATGCGGAATCATAGCGACCGGGGCCATAAGAACATGAGACTTGAAAGCTCAGTTCCTTTTCGTAGAAGTCGGCGCGGGACAATTGCAGACCAGTGACGCCCACTAGAACGATGCGACCACGTTGCCGACACATCTTCGCGGCCTGACTCACGGGCTCGTTGCTTTGAGTAGAGGCAGTAATGAGCACCGCATCAACGCCACGTCCGCGGGAAAACGGCTTCGCCGCTGCTATCGGATCTTCTCCGCCGGCAACGTCTACGGTCGTCGCTCCGAACTCCTCGGCCAGCCTCACACGAGTAGGATCCGGATCGATTGCAAGAACGCGGCAGCCATGCGCGCGTAACAGTTGGACGGTGATCAAACCGATTACCCCCAAACCCATGACCACGACGCATTCGCCCAACGTCGGGTTAACCAAGCGGATACCCTGCAGGCCGATGGCTGCCAAGACTGTAAACGCCGCTTGATCGTCGGTTACGCGCTCCGGAATGCGGGCGCAGAGGTGCTTTGGGACGGAGACGACCTCAGCATGCTTCCCATTGGTGGCGACACGATCGCCGACCGCGAAGCCCTCCACACCCTGACCCACATCTATAACATGTCCTACGTGGCAATAACCTAGCGAAATTGGTTCGTCTAGCTTGCTCTGCACCGACTGAACCGTCGCGGATAATCCATCCGTCCGTATTTTCTCAAGAACCATCCTCACCTTGTCCGGCTGCTGCTGGGCCTTGGCTAGCCAATTGGCCTTGCCGAATGCGAGCAACATGCGTTCAGTGCCACTGGAAACGAGCGTCCTCGATGTCGATACCAACAACCGACCCGCCGCGGTTGTCGGCCGCGGACACAATGCGACATCGATTGCACCACTCTTGAGGCTTTGAAGTATCTGTTTCATGTAGCACGGAGTCCACCGGGGGAGATTTTTGCGCCCACCTCATTAATTCACAATACCGCCGCTTCCGTTCAAACGGGGCTAAACCCCACTAGCCTCGCAGAGCGCTGCTCGTGGCTTCTGGCTGGCGGCGACGGACCTTCATTGCTTTAACACTTTACATTTGCACCGAGACCGCCTGCCGTGATGCGTTGCCGCTTCGTAACCGTCAAAATGCGTTCGGGGCGCTCTCCGTAAATTCCGAAATTTCGGACTTCTTTGGTCAGCGGCCTAAATCGGCCGTTCCTTTACAGCATCGATTAGCATAAACAGTCCAAGCTGTGGAACCCACTTTCTTATCAACCACCGCGGCCACACTAGTCGAGCGAGGGACAACAGCACACCTTCATGCCTCTGGCCGGCAGATGATGACAGAAGGTCACCGTGTGTGAGTACGGTCTCAATGTGCACGTGCCCGAACCCTTGGAAAAGTTCTCTCGCTTCCGCGATCGTGTACGCTTTAGTGCCAGGACTCTCCAGATACTTGGCATAGATCTCGGCCAGCGACGTAAATGGTCGAAGCATTAAAAGCGCGTATCTCGTCCAAAGCATGAAACCGACCATGCTGTTTTTGTGATAGATCATCACCTTCGCCGCGCCCCCGGGTTTGAGCACCCGTAGAACCTCGGAAACCGCCTTAGGTGTGTCCGGCGAATGATGAAGTACGCCCCACGAATACACCAAGTCAAATGCGTCACTCGAAAACGGCAGACTTTCCGCGTCGGCCACTCGAAGATCAGACTCCAGACCGAGGACTCGAAAGCGCTCGGCAGTCCGCTGAATCGCACGCGGCGTAAGATCGATTCCAACAACCTGCGCTTCGGCTTCGGCAAAATGCTGATGATCAGCACCTAGACCGACTCCGATCTCTAAAACGCGCTTTCCGCGCCATTTCTCGAAGTTGGCAAACTTCGGAATGAATGGCTCAAGCTCATAGCGTAGGTCTGCTTGGCGTTTGAAGTCTTCGGCCCGAAAGCCCAGGAGGTGTAACGCTTCGCCGCAGGAAGAAGCCTCCCAGAAATCGTATACCGCTCTCTTGTCACTATCCAAACGAGCCACCTTGCAAGCCTTAAATGGACGCGCGCGACGGGTTAGATTGGGCCGTCCGCCGGGTTCTTATCCAAAAATTGCCGCGCCCACATTTCCATCGTAATGACTGCCCACTGCAACATGTACAGATCCGCGGAACCTTCTTGACTACGTCTCCTTGCGTCCTGAACCGCGGCAAAGTCGAACCAACCACGGGCCGCCATCCTTTCTGGGTTCGTTAATTCGAGCCATAGCTCATTCAGCTCATAGCGGAGCCACTTGCGGTACGGGGCGCCGAAACCCGCTTTCCTCCGCGTACGAATAGTTCGCGGAACGAATGGCGCCGCCGCATCTCGGAATAACGACTTGGTACTAAGTCCGCGTAGTTGCCAACTATATGGGTATCGCAATACGTCAGTCACAATATTGATATCCAAGAGGGGCACGCGGACTTCGATCCCCGACGACATTCCAATTTTGTCTGTATATAGCAGGTTGTGATTAGGGAGATATATCGCCAGATCTCTTGCCTGAAGGGCCTGAAGACCTTGCAACTCGGTCGCCTGCATATAATCCAGACAGCCCTCTTTGTAAGAATATTCGGATACTGCCTGACGCACGTCAGGCGACAATATTTTGAATACTTCGTCTCCGGGCGTTGTCGTGCACATGTCCAAGAATCGTTCGCGTGGATTCAAATCAAGTGATGAGGTTGCCTTCCTGATCCTGCGAAGCCCGGCGCCAAACGACCCCTCCATAGCCCCGGGCAGCCTTCGCGCCCACTTCGCTGCAAATGTCCGCCAAGATTGGGGGCTATTAGTAACCCAACGAGTGCCGTGCATCACCAGATAGCGGGGGTACCCGCAGAATAACTCGTCGCCTCCTTGACCTGAAAGCAGCACTGGTATGCCGCGGTACGATGCGTCCCTGCAAATCGTATAGGTAGCGAGCACAGCGGGATCTACGACCGGCTCATCCAAGTGCCAGATCATTCGAGGAAGTAGCTCTGATAAGTCGGGCTTTAGAAGTATTTCGTTTAACCGAAGTCCAAGCATGCTTGCCACGCGCCTGGCATGGGGCAGGTCCGAATCAGCGTGGTCAAGCACATTATCGGACTCAGACCAGGATGTAATAAAGCATTCCATACGCCTACCAGTTTGCTCCGACGCCAGCGCCATTATCAAGCTACTATCTAACCCGCCGCTGAGCATCCCTCCGACAGGAACATCGGAAATGAGTTGGCTCGCTACCGACTTGCGCAGTTGTTCCCGCAGCACGGCAGTCGCGCGATCCCGGGTACCAGGCTGTGACTGGTCAAAAGGCATCATCCAATAGGGCTGAATGTTTACACTTGGCTTTCCTGGGCGGTAGCGCAAAGTGTGCGCGGGAAGAAGACGCATAACTCCTGCCAACGCTGTATGCGCGCCAGATGCGTAGCTATACGCCAGATGTTGATGAATTGCTTGGAAGTTCGGCTGTCTAACCAGTCCCGGATGCGCGCACAGCGCCTTAATCTCGCTGGCGAAAACAAGCGTAGCCCCCGGCAATAATGCGTAATACAACGGCTTCACACCAAGGTGATCCCGTGCCAGGACTAATTCGCGTTCATGTGCGTCCCAGAAAGCCAGCGCGAATATTCCATTCATTTTTTTCAAGAAGTCATGGCCAAATTCTGCTAGACCATTGAGAATGACCTCCGTATCACCGCTAGAGCGGAATGTGCGACCTCTGGCTACTAGCTCGCCGCGAAGCTCACGAAAGTTGTAAATCTCGCCGTTAAAACTAATCACGTAACGACCGTCACTTGAGTGCATCGGTTGTGACGCTGCGCTGCTCAAATCCAGGATCGACAGCCTGACGTGACTGAGGGCAATCCGCGCTTCAGCATCTTCAAATACCCCCTCGCCGTCCGGACCTCTATGTTTTTGGATTGCTCCCATGCGGGCGGCGAGTCCCGGAATGAAGTCACCTGCAATACCTGCTATTCCACACATGGATCACTCAGCGGCATAAGGCGATCGCAGTGACGTTGAAGCTCTGTGTTTACAACATCGGGATGCGGTTGACCACGAGTTGGCCACATGACTACTGGAGTTACGCCCCGCAGATTGAATTCCCGAATCTTCACATTTATCCAATACAGATATTGAGTGCGCAACATGCAATAGGTCAACCCTATACGTCCATCCAGAATACCTAACCTAACTAGATATAGGAATATAAAATATGCACCGGGGCCCGCTGGCGTCGCTTGATAGGCACGCTTGAACCACATTCGCCGTTCGGGTGGAGAGCCGAAAAGTCGCGGCCGCATGTGTTCGGGCGCCGCCTTACTGATCGAATTCTGGGCTTCTAACGAGGAATAACGATTGTGTTTGTCGATCCAGTCGGAGATTGGCCTTTGGTCACTATGCTGCACGGCCGTTCTTAGGAACCCAACGTCCCCCGCTACGACTAGGTGTTCGTTTACGGACCGTGGCTCCATAGTCGCCATTCCCCGGCGCCAAAGCCTCAGATCGAATGGAAGACGACCTGACCATCGCAAGCGCTGCTCCATCAAGTAAAAATGGCGTCGAAAGTAGAGACCGTGCACCTGACGATTGGCTGTCCTCGTTACCTGGTCAACCTCCCGGATAAACTCGGCTGTTACTCTCTCATCAGCATCAAGCTTCAGCACCCATTCGCTCGTCAATGGAAGTCTCTCAATCGCCCAATTCCATTGAGCCCCGTAATTTTCGAAGGCGTGTTGCACGACTCTGACACCATCTGAACTCCTCGCTCTCGCGATATCAACCGTTCGATCAGTGCTGAACGAATCCACTACGAACACTTCTGACGCCCATCCTTTGACTGACTCTAGACACTTGGGCAGGTTTAACTCTTCATTGAACGTTAGGATGATCACTGAAACACTGGGCATCTCGGCTCCTAATTACCTCAGACGGGTAAGGTCAATGAGCAGCCGCTGCGGGCCATTGGAAACCACTTCGCGAGCTCCGATCTGCCGCAGAAGACGCTCCGCCCGTTCGCGGGCTGGTCGCAAAGAAGAACTTGCCTGGAAGTACGTCCATCGTCCTCCTCGAACTAATGGGTAGCTGATCACTCGTCGTATTGACGATACGGCGTCAAGTTCCCACTTAGCGAGGGCCATCGCCAATACGCACCATCACTGCGGGACTGACACATGTGCTTTCGGCTGCGCGGCATCAAGGATCAGATCGCTGATCCGCTGGGCGATTACCGGGTAGGAAAAAGCGAGCATCCGCGTTTGTCCGGCGTTCCGAAGCGCGGTCGCCTGAAGCTCATCTGAGCAGGCGGTCACAATTGTTCTCGCGATCTCCGTCGGGTCATTCGGATCAAAATATACTGCCGCGTCTCCACAGACGTCGTGAGCGTATGGTAAGTCCGCTGCGGCGATTGGACATCCCGCCGCCATAGACTCTACGAGACCCAAGCCAAAGGACTCGACCAACGAGGGGAACACCATAAGATCGCTCGAGCGAAGGGCAAAGTCGACCTCCTTTGCGTCGAGAATTCCCAACCACTTGATCCTGTCTAATACGCCACAGGCGAGAGCTTCCTTTACAATCAACCTCACCCAGGCATCGTAACGCGGCTCATTCGGTCGTTCGAGTTCCAGCGTCAGCATCAGTGTCGCTGACGGGAGCACCTGCGTAACCAAACTCATGGCGCGGATAAGAGCGAAGTGATTCTTTGAGGCGCCAGGATGGGAAACGTAGAGTATTCGTGGCTTTCGACTGCTATTGACCAGCAGTTCCTTCTCCGATCGAACATGTCCCCCGCCACCCAGCGTGCGGAAACCACTAGGGATAACGTAGATCGCATCCGCGTTCAACTTAGGCGCCGCTTCGATAATCTTTTGTTTCATCGTCTTAGTTTGGACCACCGTCGTGGTACTTGCTGACATTCCGCTAATTATCAAGTGGCGCAGAAGGCGCAGTTTTATACTCGCAAGAACGCCGCGTGAGACAACATCTGTAATGAAGAACACGTTGGGCTGATGAAAAAACACGACTTGCGGGATGACAGGACGGATTGGCGCGCAATTAGCGAACGAAAATAGAATGTCAGCATGCATTTGCCGCACTAGCCGGTGAACCACGCAGTTCAGCCAATACACGCGCCCGATATTCCCCGTCCCGACGCGAGTAAAGTGAAATTGCACCGACTCGGTCACCACTGGGTCGTCGAACTCGCGAAGGTCTCGCGTTAGCAGACAAACATGCCATCGCCAAGTCGGACGAACGGCCGGCAGCCAGTGCAATAATTCAGTCAATACAGCTGCACCGCCATGGCCGCGGATGCCCACGGCGTCGATCACCACAACTAGCTTGCGCTCAAACGCCGCATCGTCGGACGCCGAGCGAGTCTTGATACCCGTCCCATCGACTGCTACTACGGTGCCAACTGGACAGTCGCGAAATCCTGTGGTCGTCGACTGCTCTGTCACAGGCCTACTGCACCAGAGTCCGCGTTGCACGGCTTGAAGTAGAGAGCGGTGTCTTGCGTTCCATCGCTCGTATAGATATAGCGCCAATCCTTGACGACCTCTTGAAAACTCGCCCACTGGCTTGAAGCCGGGCCATCTTCGCTTGAGCGCATAAACTTTTTTGGAGCGCTTACCGGGACAAAGGCACTTGTTGGCCGTGGAAGCCAGAAATGAACATTATCGACGACGATCAGACCGCCCGCACGAACTTTGTTGATCGCCTTCAACGCGCACGGACCGCGGTAGATTCCATCTACAAAGCAAAAATCGAGACTCTCATCATGGAATTCGTCAATCACGCCAACATATGCGGATTCCATGCCTCGTTCATCCCAATCAATCGGCGTCGGCTCGGGTACATCTTTCTCACGGAAAAGATATCGAACGTTTTTTAGCCCTTTTTGCTCTATCGATTCCGCAATTGATCGATGCCAACCAGGGTCATGCTCGACACTGGTAAGCAAGCCCACACGCTCCGCGATCCACAACGTACTCCGACCTGACCCAAACTCTATTCCGCGATCAGTACTTTTCAATACAGTCGATAAAACGGAATTGGCGGTCTCCGTTAACCAAGGATGATCGGGAAAACGGCGGTGATAGAGCTGAAGAACCAATCTGTGCCACAGGTACCTAGGCGTTAGATGACCGACAGATCGCATAGTGAATCCCCGTTGATACTACCGCGAGTGCCCGATTCTCAGTTATCGGTGCTTGCCGACCTACCGTCGAAGCGCGTCGACCAAGGCGGATTAGGACAATGGTCGCTAAGTCCCAATACATGGGACAGTACATTATCAAAGTGAGACGCCGCGACCATCGGAGCTATTCGGTCCCGATACTCTATGGCGTGTTGCTTATACTTCTCGATCAAAGCAGGGTCTCCCAGCAGGGACGCCAATTTGGCTTCAAGATCGTCGACACTGCCGGAGCGGAATGCGTTACCGCAATTGCCAGACAGTATCAGCTCGCTCGCCCCAATTCCGTCGCTGGCAACCACGGCCAATCCAGACTGGATCGCCTCGTTTATACGAATTCCCCACGGTTCTTTGTAACCTGGGGCCACAAAGATGTCGGTCCTTTGTATCAAGGCATCAAGGTCTACGTCGGCCAATACTCCTCGCAAGAGTACGCTGCCGTCGAGGCCCAGAGAATTTATCACCGCGCGCAGCGTGGCCTCCTCTGGCCCGTAACCTGTGATTTCACATACGAACCTGAATCCCCGACGTTTTAGCCGACCAAGCGCGTGAAGTAGGATGAGGTGCCCTTTTGCACGTGTTAGGTAGCCCGTACAAAGTAGTCGAATCACTTTTTCATTGGCGGCAGAAGAGTCAGTGCCAGCAACTAGACTCCGCGGTTCAGAAAAATAGCCGAAAGGATAGACTTGTTTCGGCTTCCAACCAGTCGCGATTAATGATGCGCGTGCTGTACGCGAACCGCCGGATAGGCAAAGCACGAATAGGCTATTCCGAACGAGTCGCCTAGAACGCCATGGAACCACCCATCGGAGATAAAGCTGTTTGGCGATCCATTTCAATCCGCGGAATGCGTTCAGATGCGCCTCGCTCATTACGGCGGTTTGCATTCCAGAATCGGTGGCCCTATGCATCGCGTAATTGATCTTCTCGTAGGCGGTTGCACCGCCAAAGACATGTAGAGCTTGCCGAGTCCCATTCAGCACTCGATTGACCTCTTGCGTCCAATCGTGGTCCGGAAGTATCACCAGCTCGGCCGCTCCAAAGTCTGGCGTTTCCCAGCCGAGCCGTCTTCTCGCATCGCTTAAGGCGCTAGCACAAACCACGACGACCTCATACCTCTCCGCAAGCACCCGAAACACCCCGGAGATCGCTTTGCACGGGATCACCCACCAAAAAACGATCTGTGTCGGTCGCTCTGCCATCTGATTCTTCTTACCCATTTGGCGATTGGACTATTCGCTCCGAAGCAAGCAACGATGCTAACGCAAATGGCAGTAATCCTCCTCCGAATATGAAGCACTGAACGAACAGCACCACGCCGAGGAAAGAAAGAACCAGTGCGGGTTTGAATACTGGTGCGCTCGGCGAAAAGACCGGGCGTAGACCGCGTCGCAGGCAAAACACTAAAAACGCAGTCCCAACCAATCCGAGGTCGCAAATAAATCCTAGAATGCCGAGATTCGGGAAAAGGATTGTTGAGATCCCCCCTCCGAGATTTTCCGCAATATAGAAAGAGATCCCGCCCAAACCGGTTCCGAAAATCAGCATCTCTGGATGAGCAGCCAGAATTTTTCGCGTCTCAACCTCTGGCAAGTCCTCCAAAAGCTCCGAGGCTTCGCCAAAAAGGCGATCGGATGTCCTAAGCGTTACGATGCCAAGGATTTCATCCGCGCTGAGCGTCAATATTCCTGACGATAGCATTGTCGACAGCAGCGCCGCTATTAAAAATCCTGCTCCGAGCAAATTCGCAGACCTAAATCCGGACAACTTTATGAACACGGCGATCGCCACGAGCACTCCCGCCCACGCGGTAGTTGAGTAGGTCAAGGCAAGGGCCACGAGCATGGCTGAGAGAATGAATCGATGCTTGGCAGTGGCTTTTCGTTCCAAATATAGCGTGAGGACCGCAGCTATCCAGAGGAGTGATATCGCTCCGAAGGATTTCGGCTCTCCAACCAATGATGTCGCTCGATAAAGCAACATGTCTGCGTACTGAGTCAGGGCTAGCTGCTCGCCCTCTGCATCTGTCGTGAGACCCTCGGCCGCTCGACGCAGGCCCGTGAAGGGCAAGCCCGTGTAATAAGCGACCACCTGATAGATCGCATAGGCGCTATGTAAGCACCCGGCCCAAATGATGGTGGGCCGAATATGGAGGAAGCTTCGACTAAATGCCTTTGAGATCTCCCACCCTACGCCGATTGTGATCATCCAATTTAGGATCTGAACGACTCCGCGAGCCGAGCTATAGACTGCGGATGGACCCTCCATGGCTTCAACAGGCCAGAGCAGGGACCCGACCAATGTAGTAACGATGATGTACGCAGTGAACTTCGCCAGAGGATGACGTAGGAATGCCGATCCTCGGTCATCGTTTCGCCACAAAGTAAGACCGGCGAAAATCAGTAGCAGCCCACAGACGCGGGCTGGCGCCCAAGTGAAAACAAACCATGTGTCAAAATACCCGAGCGGGGCGACGCAGATATAATATTTTACCGCCGCAACGCGACCTCGGAACAGTGCGATCGCTTGGCCCACTACTAAGGCCAGGAAGATTGTAACGATGACGACTTCAGACATGCCTCAACCTCACGGACATTCTTTTAGCAATCCGCATCGGCGGGCTCATTGACACGAGTCGCACTTCCTGCTGGTTCTGAGAAACGACGACTGGTAGGCGGATCCCGTCGAAGACCGGACCACATGTCGCTATCGAACAATGTGGTTTCCGACCCACTCACCATCACCTAAGCTATGTCGCCTCGTATCCGAATCGACCGGATACCAAAGTCGGACGCGCGAGTCGGTCTTAAAGTTGCAGACACTCTTCCAAATGCTGCCACACCTGTTTCTCCCACCTATGTTTTCCTAGATTTTCACGGATGCTGCTAACCAGCTCGTCGCTCATCCTAGGCATCTCGATCGCCTTCCGTATGGCGCCCGCCAGTGACTCGGCTTTGAGATTGCAAACGTAGCCATTGATACCGTCGATAACAAGGTTTGGCAACCCACCGATGTGGGACACCACAGTTGGTTTCCCAGAAACCAACCCCTCAACTGCGGCAAAAGCAGTACCTTCTTGTTCTAAAGTGGGCACAACCACAACGTCCGCATTCGCAAAGAGGGCCGGCATCTCGTCAAGAGGTCGTTCTGTCACTGTTATTCGATCCGCGTATCCGCGACTGGCGGCCCACTGTTCGATCGGCGCCTGAAGACGGCCCCTGCCCGCAAACATCAAGCTTACGTGAACTCCTTGATCCTCCAATATCTCGAATGCTTTCAGTAGAAGGCCAGCGCCGCGTCCGTCCCTTTCAATAGACGGCCCGCCAACACGACGGGGAAATAGCACGGTGGGATATCGGGTCGATCGAACGCTGTTTGCATTATGGGAAAATAGTTCTAAATCGGCGTAGTTTGGAACAAAAAACAACTTCTGTTCCCATATTTGGCGATGTCTCAGTTCCGCATGGCACCAATTAATGTAATTTGTATCGACGCAAATAATTCCTGCGAGTTGCGTTATGAGCCGGTACTGCAGCGGCTTATTCAGCCATTTTTCCAATCGCCCTTTATCTCCGTTCCAGCATATACCGTGATTGACTCCCACACCGCGGGTGATTTTTCTAGAAAGTGCCAATTCCTGCGAGACAAAAAGGAAAGGCGCGGCCGTGTCTGTGTTTTTCTCCAGCCAGCGTGAAAATCCCCAATTTCCGTAAATATCAAGTCGACACTTAACACCAATGACGTTCACGCCGGGCGCCAACTGTCTCTCGAAAGGCATAGTCGCCTTTTGATAAATCGTAACCTCAAACCCTTTATCCCTGAGGAGCAACGCGATATCCCGGCACCAACGCTCGAGGCCTCCGCTGAGCACCTTGGACCCGTCTAACTCGAGAAGCCACAGAACCGCGATATTGAACTTCATGACACAACAGACCCTCTTATTAGAACGATACAGATTTTGCCTAAGGCAGGGAGTGCAAGTGGTCTCGCTGCGGACAAAACGTTTGCGATTCCGACCGAACCTGGCGGCGCATAGTGAGACGAACAATTCTCAGTGAGCAAACCTATAAATGATCTGCCGTCGTTTCTTCCGCAAAGGTCGACCAACTAGCAGTCTAAAAATGTTTTTAAGCACCAGCTTGGCCAAACCCCAACGCATCTCAGTCCACCCTTCGCTGTCAAATATCGTGCACGAGTAATCTCCGAGGCTTCGGAAGCTGTCTTCGTCATAAGAACGAACATGTTCGGAGCAGAGTGGATCTTCTTTGTAGGGTACGATCACTAAGAGCAATTGACTGCGGCACCGCAGCAGTTCTACGGCCGCGACGTCATTCGATAAATGCTCTAGGACGTTCGAAGCCACGATAACGTCGCTGTTCGGAACATCTTCCAACCTTCCGTTGATGAACCGTGCAATTCCTGAATATCGCTTCCTACAAAGATCGATGGCCGAAGCCGAAAAGTCCACGCCTATGAGGTCCGCTCGCGGGAATGAAAGTCTGTACAGCGGGAATGCATCACCAGCTCCGCAGCCGAAGTCAGTTAAGGTGCCGGAAAATTCTGGTGACAGTCCGTAAAGGGGAATTTGACTACGTGCAAACGCCCGCGTTTGTGAAAATCCCCCCTTCGCTTCCCAATCGCCCGTGCTGAACCGATGTTCCCAATACTCCGTTGAATTTATGTTGTTAGATTGCATAACGTCTGTTGTCGGCAAACCTATGTTTTGTGTAGGCGATTTATCTTACCGCTAAGCCTATGCACGTATAGAACCACCCATGCAGTATGCGCGATGTACGCGACACCCAGAGCGGTAACAACGCCCAGGGAGCCGAGGTCCACCAATATCCACGCGCCAATGACGAAGACAGTGGCCCAAGCAAGGTTCATGCAGGCTCCAACCCACATTTTATTGCGTGCAGCGATCATTTGACCTATTGGCATAGCGGCGACAACTAAGATCGCGATAAAGGAAGCCAACGCTAGCGCTGCCCATCCTGATCGAAATTTGTCGCCGTACATCTCCATGATGTGCGGACTTGCAATACCGATGATCGTCGCCAATGGCACTGACACCAACACGTTGGCGACCACTGCCATCTTAATCACGCTCATTGCCTGTGCGCGATGGCCTGACAACAGTCTCTCGGTTACGATGGGCAGGATGACGCGCCCGGCTACGCTGGGGAAAAATAGTGCGATATTGAACCACTGCATCGCGACTCCCAGCACTGCAAGCTCTGCGTAACCACCATGGGAATTGGCGAGGATCGCCTGAGCGACCCAATGGGCGGGCGCGACGAAAAGTCCCGCCATGAGTGACGGTAAGGCAAAGTCTCTCAGCACTCGCCACTCTCGTGAGCAGCCGTTCCAGTGGAGCGCCATAGTTCTAAGTCGAAACTGTGTGCGAACTTGAAAACGACTAACTACAGATTGCACGAACGCGCTAAATACCAAACCCACTGCGGCACCGTTTAAGCCATAAAGATTCGTAAGAATGACAATAAACGGCAATCCAATCGTCATTCCAATCAGAGTGCCGATCGCGTTCGCCTTCATCTCTTCGAAGCCAATGAGAACGCATCGCTGGTAGTTATCCATCGCGACGAAAAGAAGGGACACCGCCGATAGCGCTAGCGGTAGCGCCAAGGCAGGCGACTTCAGCACATCCACAGCGACGAACCGCGAGCCGAACATTAGTGCGGCGGCCATCAAGCACGCGACAAGGAATGCTGCGAGCTCAAGTAAGGCAAGGATCCGCGTTAAACGAGCAACCTGATTCAATCGCATCTCAGCAATGTATCGAATCGCCGTACCTCCGATTCCAAAGCCAGCCACCACTCCAAGGGCGCTAAGGGTTCCTTGAATGATGATCAACTGGCCGTATGTCTCCTTCCCCAAGTTGCGGGCGATATAGATACCAACGCATAGCACTAAACCGCTTGAGATTGCTGCTCCCACTGCGCTCCACGCAGCCCCGCTAGCTAGCCGTAACGCAAGCGGTGATCGCGATCTCATTAGTTCTCGGAACAATTCTAGCCTTTCCAGCACATTGGGATCCTAAGCTTAGAATTCCACGTGGACAAGTTGT
>JADMIO011485907.1_pt1 | contig 21984 bp, 16 predicted proteins | sample 8958161 | NCBI WGS metagenome assembly JADMIO01 (sample SAMN16585339, study PRJNA669376) | soil metagenome | isolation source: Crop rotation soil | place: USA: Cullars Rotation, Alabama | collected 2011
GCCGCGACTTCAAGTCACGTGAATTCCAAGCTTCGGATCCCACTGTGCTGGAAAGCACCGCATCCGGCGGATCAGTCCTGCGGGTGTAGCTACCACGGTCGCGGGGACGGGGGATACCTTCCCCGGCGACCTCGACGGTCCGGGCTCTCTGGCGAGGTTCTACTTCCCCCTGGGGATCGCGGTGGATGCGTCCGGCACCCTCTACGTCGTGTCGGGGGGGACTTATCTCTTCGACGGAGGCGGGGGCGTCACTTCGCCCGGCCTGCGAATTCGCAAAGTGGAGCGCATCCTGAAGTAATCCCGCCACGGGTCGAAACTGCTCAGGTGTCAGGATTCAGGGAACAGGATTCGGGGAGGGTACTCGTTGCAAGCTCTATTCTGTCTGTAATTCTCAACAATTCCCGAAAACCCAGGACAACGATCCGCATGGTCCTGAATCCTGTTCCCTGAATCCTGACCCCCGGGCAGTCACCACTGTTCACCTATCTCCGCGTGCCGTACCGCGCTTTGAAGCCGAGCAGGGCTTCGGCGCGCTGGCTGCTCATCTTTCGCCCGCCGCTCTCTTCACGCGGCTCGGCGGCGCGAATCTCTTCCAGCACCGCCTTCGCATCCAGCGCCGCCGGTCGCTCGATAACGGCTGGGGACGGCGCGTCCGAAACCGCCAGATCCGGTGATGCTTCGAGGAAAGCCGCAAGCAGCCGTTCCGGCGACGGCACGATCCGGTGCTGCGCGCCCGTCACGAGCAGGTTATATCGCTCGGTGGAGCGGCGGTCGTCCAGCCAGCGTTTCGCCAGGTCTCTCGCCACCGCGTCGCGCTCGTCGTTCGCCTGCCGGGCCGCCTTCCGGGCATCGGTAGAACGGCCCTGCTTCAGGTGGTTTTCCATCACTTCGATGAAGTGATCGCGACGTCGCTTCCATTGCTCGATCCGTTTTTTGACCGTCTCCTCGGACCCATCCAAGTCTTTCCCGATCAGCGCCCACTCCGGTGCGAACCCCGCTTCTTTCGCGATGCCGACGATGGGGTCCAGAAGCTGCCGTTTCGCCAGATTAAGCGGCTTGCCTTTCCCTTCCAACTCCTGAAACCGTCCATCCGCGTGCGCCCGGCGAATGATCTCCTCGATGTCCATGCGACCTTCTCCTTGTTGAGCACCCTGAAGAAGCGAAACCCGCCGTCGGATCTCCGAAGCTATTCTAGCAAAGTTTGTGAAATATTTATCGAACTTGAGAGCCAAAACCGATGAAGTTGTGAGGAACCATTGGTGGCAGTTAAGTTGGCAGTAGAAACACCGAAGCTCTGGATGTCGATGATCGCTTTCACGCGAGGTCTTCCAGAAGGCCCCGCGTGTAACCGACCGATTCCGCCAGGCCGGGCAGCGGGTCGTTCGCATCCTTTTCATACTCGAAGCTGACGATGTACGGGTAACGGATGCGAAGGAGCGCCTTCAGGATCGCTCGCTTGTCCAGGATTCCCCGGCCTACTTCAATCGGCGAGCCTTTCTCCGTGATGTCCTTGAAATGCAGGTCGTGAAGACGCTCGCGGCATTTGAGGATGGCTTTCGCCGGGTCCACCTTTGCGCGCGCGGTATGCCCCACGTCGATGCAGAGGCCCAGGCGGGGATCGTACCGTTTGACGGCGTCCCACGCATCGTACGGCGAGGGAAAGCGCTTGTCCTCCGGCCCGTGATTGTGGATGGCGATCCTGATGTCGTACTCCTTCACCAGCCGGTCCAGCAGGGGTAGGGAGGCGGGGTCCGGGCTGCACACGATCGTCGGGAGGCCCACGTCCCGCGCGTAATCGAATGCCCGCCGGAGGTCGGCCTCCTCGTTTTCCATGGTGATGTTGCCGCAGCTCAACGGGATGATCCCGGCGGCTTTGAATTTTTCAGCGACGGCCTTCCGCTCCTCCTGCGTGGAGTTCAAGGGCAGATGGGCGTCTTTGATCGAGACGTACGACAGGCCGACTCGCCGGATGGCGGCGATGGCGGCATCCAGCGGGAGAGTCCGCAGGGTATAGGAGGCCACCCCGATCTTCAAGCCCTTCCAAGGAAGATCTTTTCGGCCCGGAGATTCACCGCCGACGGCAGCACGCTGTGCGGAAACGGCGCCGGTCCCCAGCGCTGAGGAAACGGCGGTTTTCAGCAATTTGCGCCGGTTCATCGAAGTTTCATCCGTCATTCCAGGCCTCAATTCTTTTCTATCGTGTTAAATCGACAGTGTTCACCGATGGGAAAAGCTCTTAATTCTTATATTCTCAAAACTTTCGTGCTTCTCCCTCTCGGTATCGAGCGACCTAAATAAGAGATGGATAGTGTCCTTCCTCGGGGCTGATCCAATTTCACGCCTGTACCAACGAACAATCGAGGTTGGATTGTGGAATAAACAGGCAAACATTCGGAAAAGAAGGGCGAGGAATCACGGCAACCTCTGGATGGGATACGGTCGCTCATTAGAATTTTCTCAATTATGAAATTTTTTGCAGTAAAGCTGGAATAAAGTTGTATAATTGTTTGTGAGTTAACTAACTCCATCTTGCGGCAGGCTGACTTCCGCCCCCTGAATGAGGGGTCAGTCACACCCACGTAGCCGCAGCCCTCACGCGAGGCATCCCATGGAAACCCTTGACGAGTCTTCGTCCGAACCCTCCGACCCAGAGGAACCCTCCGTCTGGATCGAGCCAGCAGGTCTCCCCCGGTTTCTCATCACCTATGGCCTCCTCAGCTTCGCCTGGTTCCTGCCCTACGAAAAGCTGATCTTTCCGTCCTTGTCCAACAGCAAGGTCATCACGGTCCTCCCGATGGTGAAGGGACTCTCTTTCGCTCTGTTCGCGGGCCTTTTCTACGTGTACCGCTACACCTCCGCTCAGGCGCAGCTTCGCTTTTCGCGGGCCGCCGCGCGCCGGATGAAAACGATGCGGGACCAGCTGGTGGAGAACGCTCCGGATGCCGTCCTCACCGTCGATGAAAGCGGCACGGTCGTCGAGGCCAATCCTGCGGCGGAAGCGATCTTCGGCGTGGAGGCGGAAAAGATGATCGGCTCGGACCTCGCTCCCGCCGCTCTTCTCAACGCCGATCCGAGAGACGTCGGCGGCCCGATGTCTGAAGATTCCGGCTCCGTTCGACGATTCGAGACCCTGGTCCATCGCGCCGACGGATCGGAATTTCCCGCTCAGCTGAGCGTGTTTCCCACGCTCTGGAGCGGAAGAAAGTCCCACACCGGGTTCATTCGCGATCTCTCGGCATTAAAAAGGATGCAGGAGCAGATCGCCCATCAAAACGAGCGCATGTACGCCTGCCATCAGATCGACCTTGCCATTACCGGCTCCCACAACCTCCGGCATACGTGGAATGATATTCTCCACGAGGTTCGATCACAGCTCCAGGTCGATGCCGTAGACCTCCTGTTGTATCATCCTCCCTCGGAGTCGCTCACGTTTGCCGCCAGCCAGGGATTCCGGAAACCGAGGCTGGCCCGCGCCAGCCTCCCGATTCTCAAGGGGGCGGGAGAGATTCCCTTCTCCAACCGTCGGCGAGTTCACATCCCCGATCTTCGGTTGGAAAAAGAGATCTTCGCGCGGGAGGAGTTGATCGAAAAAGAAGGGTTCGTCGCCTACTACGGGACACCGTTGATCTTTGAAGGAGAGCTACAGGGCGTGCTGGAGCTTTTCCATCGCTCGCCCCACGTTCCCGACATGGAGTGGAGTGGCTTTCTCGAAATCAGCGCGACCCAACTGGCGATTGCGGTCGATCGCGCCCATCTTGCCGAGGAGCTTCAACAGACCAGCATCGAGCTTTCTCTCGCGTATGACCGTACCCTGGAAGGCTGGGTCCGCGCGCTCGATCTACGGGATCAGGAGACGCACGGCCATACCCAGCGCGTGACTGAGATGACCCTTCGATTGGCGATGGCGATGGGCGTGGAAGACGATGGATTGACCCAGTACAAGCGGGGCGCTCTGCTGCACGACATCGGAAAGATCGGCATACCGGACCGCGTGCTGCTGAAACCCGGCGCGCTCAGCGAGGACGAGCGGCGATTGATGGAGATGCACACCGTGTACGCCCACGAATTTCTCTCCCTCATCGACTTCCTTCAGCCCGCCCTCGATATTCCGTACTGTCACCACGAGCGCTGGGACGGCACCGGATACCCCCGGGGGTTGCGGCAGGAGGAGATTCCCCTCTCCGCGCGCATCTTCTCGGTGGTGGACGTCTGGGATGCGCTTCTCTCGGACCGCCCCTACCGGCAGCGATGGGCGCCCGGCAAGGTGATGCGTTATATTCCCCAGATGTCGGGAAAGCAGTTCGATCCGCTGGTCGTCGATGCGTTCATTCAATTGCTGCATCAGGATAAAGGGGCCATGTCGCGCGCCTATCCCTACGCCGAGCCATTGATCCCTCCCGCCAATGAACCCGGCTACAATTCCGGCCCCCTGCCTTCTTGAAACCGGTGATCGGTGGCCGGTGATCGGGGGTCGGCAGGGCTTCGGCCATCCGAACCTCGCGCCTTTACCTATTCGTATCTCAGGGCCTGTAGCGTTAGCCTCCAAGCACCAAGCATTATTCGTTAAGCGGTCGGATGATCTGAAGCAAATTGCTGTAATCGTCGGTCCAGAGTCGGAAATTCGCGGGAACCGGGATGTCGCGGGCGACCGGCTTCACGTCGGGCCGGTCGAAGAAGCCCGGCTGGTCGGTCACAAGCACCCAATCGGCGAGATAGATGGCGCCATTTTCTTTTTCCGGCGACCGGATCACCGCCGCCGTTTTCCCGTACTCCATGGCGGCTCGCTTGACGATGGGCGCCAGGTTCAGATAACTGTTAGTGATATGAATTGCCAGGATGCCGCCTTTTTTCAGATGCCGGAAGTAGACGGCGAAGGCTTCTTTGGTGAGCAAATGAACGGGGATGGAATCGCCGGAGAAGGCGTCGATAGCCAGCACGTCATACGCCTGTTTCGGCTCGTGCTCCATGGATAATCGCGCGTCGCCCGGAACGATCTCGACTCTGGCGGCGGAGTCTTTGAGATAGCTGAACTGGGACCGGGCCACCAGCACCACGACCGGGTTGATCTCGTAGAAACGGTACACGTCGCCGGGGCCGCCATAGGCCGCCAGCGTGCCGATGCCCAGCCCCACCAGGCCCACGCGGCGCGGCGGGACCTTATCGTTCAAGACCAGTCCGATTCCCGACAACGGGCCGTAATACGTGGTGGGGAAATTCTTCATCTCCGGCGGATCGAGGAATTGAATCCCGTGGCGGATCATCCCGTTCCAGAGGCTGCGGCGGCGAGTGTAGGTCTTGTCCTCCCACGTATCGCCCACGCGAAGGACGCCGTAGAAGCTGCGCGCGGCGACCCGCATGCCCCGGTTGAAATCGAGGCTCTGATTGTACAGGAAGACCAGAAGAGTCGCCGACAGCGCGCCGGAGATGATCCAGGTGGGATAGAGCCAGCCGCGCCGGGGATTCCAGTACAGCCGCACCAGTGTGATGAACGCGCAGAGTCCGATTCCGAGGGACAACTCATGGAAATCGTTGAAGATCTGGGGCGCGACGTATCCGACGAACAATCCTCCCAGCGCCCCTCCGATGGAGATCATCAGGTAGAAATTCGTCAGGTAATTCGGGTGGGGCTTGGTGCGGGCCAGCTCGCCATGACAGATGAGGCAGAGCACGAACATGCAGATGACGAGCTGCGGCACGAGCATCTGTAGCGCGGTTTCCTTGAACTCGGCGGAGAAGGAGAGGGCCAGTGCCCCGAATGCCAGAGGCGGGATGATGAGCGTGTACCAGCGCCATTCCCATTGGCGGACGCCGAAGCAGAGGATGAAGCTCAACAGGTACAGGCTGAGGGGAAGTATCCAGAGAAAAGGTACCGGTGCCACGTCCTGGGTGAGCCGGTTCGTGAACGAAAGAAAGAGGATGCACGAGCAGGCGGAGAGCAAGAGCCAGAGCGCGTAAAGCTTCCACCCCGGCGACGGTACAGCTTCTTCATATACCGACTCTTGTGGGACAGCGGCGGGAGTGCCGCCGAGCAGCGCTTTCCATGCGATGGCCCCGCAGAGGAGGATGAACGCTCCATACCCCGCCGACCAGAGAAATGACTGCTGCTTGACCGTGAACGCCGGCTCGAACAGGAACGGATAGCTCAGGAGGGCCAGCAGCGACCCCGCGTTGGAAAGCGCGTAAAGGCGGTACGGGAACTCCTTCTCGCTGCGGCCTGGATCGGCGACGAACCAGGCTTGAAGAAGCGGGCTGGTAGTCGAGAGCAGGAAATAGGGCAATCCCACGGTGACCGTGAGGAGGAGGACGATCCGCCCGACGGGGTCGGCGTACCCGGTGGGCTTCCAGCTTTCGTGGGGGAGGATGGGGAGGAAGGCGGCGCTGAGCAGCAGCAGGGCGAGGTGGAGATAGACCTGGATTCGGGTGGGGAGATACTTCCGGATGCCGTGGGCGTACAGGTAGCCCAGCAGCAGGGCGACCTGGAAGAACATCATGCACGTCGTCCAGACCGCCGCCGAGCCGCCGAACCAGGGGAGGATGATCTTCGCGATGAGGGGCTGAACCTGGAAGAGGAGGAAGGCGCTGAGGAAGATGGTTAAGGCGTAAATCCACATACGGGTGGATTCCCCGAAGGCTGAAATATATCCTCTGTCTCCAGCATGGGAGATGGCCTGCCTATAACACAGATTAGGGCCACGGGTCGGGTTCCAGGCCGATGGCCCGGCGTAATAAATGAATGACATCGCCGATGTTGATAGATCCGTCTCCATAGGAGCCATCCGGATGCTTGGGCGAGATGTCACCGATTTTCAACCAAATAGGATTGGGAACAGACCGCACTCCGGCAATGATCTGCAACGCCAGGACCGCGTCAAGAGTATCCCTTCTTTGATCCCCATTCAGATCACCGGGCAGTTCAGGCATGGGAAGGCTGGGTCCTGCGTCAAAATTGGTGAAGAGAGTGTACCAGCCTTTGCGCGCCTGGGTGGTACGCTGCCGGATTTCGAGGCGCATGGGCGTTCCGCGCAACGGATTCGAAGCGTTATAGAACGAGGAAAGATCGACCGTTTGCTCTTCAAAAGAGTAGAGACTGCCTTCGCCGGGGGTCGTGTTCACCACAGCCACTTGCATAAGCAGGTCTTCGGGTTTTGGATAGATGGGATCAGCGGTCGCTTTGAGCAACAGGATCTGTGCTTCGACATTCGCATGCTGCGAATGAGTCTGGAACTTGAGCGTGGGAGAGTTGGGTATGAACAGATCCGAGACCAGAATTCCGACCGAATCGAGGGTCCCTTCAAAATTGGAACGGACATCCGCCGCCCAGCTCTTTTCCCCATCCGGAAAGGAGATCGGGTCCGCAGCTGAGTTGCCCGGAAACGCTTGCCCGTTTTGGACCAGCAGCACGAAACCGCCCTTGATCCCCCCAGAGGTCCAGCCGGTCAGGTCGCCGGTCGCGAAGTTACCATTGACCAGCGTCTCTCCGGCAGCGAACGCGGGCTGAGCGATAAGCATTAGCAGTAGCCCCAACCCACGCAGCCCGCTTTTCATGGTCGCCGAACCTCTCATCTCACTTAGAATATCGAAAGTAAATAATTGCTTCACGCAACTAGGGCGGAGTTTCAGGCCGAGAGACACCCTTAAACGAGGTGAGTCCTGACAAAAGCAACGTCCATCATCCCTGACGATCACTCGCTACCGATTATAACATGAAGCAGGTTCTCATTTGAATAGAGCGACCGAAAGTGAAGCGTCTCTCGTTTTAGAATAAGACGGGCGCGCCGCTGACAAGGATGAGTGGGTCATGGACGCACCTGGTAGTCTACAGGATGTTCCTCGATAGAGGAGGAAACAAAGGATGCCGGGGAACACTGGCCGCCGTCGCAGCGCCTGATCCGGACACAAAGATCCGAATGCTTCATCTGCTGTCCAAAACTTCTCTTTTTCAAGCAACCGGCGAGCGGTTTGGGGGTCTAACAGTGAAAAGGGTCCAACGGCAACAACCGTACCCTCCTCGCGCGCCTCAGGTGCGACACGCAAGCGATCCTACTCAGTCCTCATTGATCGTCATCCTCTCGAAGGAACCGGAAGGGCCGTCACCCATGAAAGCGTTGTATCGCAACAACGGCGCATCTCGGGCAGGAATCTGCCTCGGTCTGTCTCTGTTAGCGGCAGTCTCGCCTTCGCTCTCGGCGGACTGGCCGGGATGGCGGGGGCCGGACCGCACGGGGATCTCGAAGGAGACCGGACTGCTCAAGGAGTGGCCGGAAGGCGGGCCGCGACTCGTCTGGAAAGCCGACGGTCTCGGCGGCGGCTACGCATCGATCTCGGTCGTCAAGGGCCGGATCTACGGCATGGGCTACCGGGGCGAGGACGAAGTCGTCTGGGCGCTGGACGAAGCGACCGGCAAGGAGAAATGGCACCAGAAGATCGGCTCGGCCAACCATGACGTCGGCTACGCGGAAGGCCCGCGCTCCACTCCCACCCTCGACGGCGACCGGCTCTACGTGATCGGAATCAGCGGCGACCTCGTCTGCATGGCCGTCGCCGACGGTAAGATCCGGTGGCGGAAGAATTTCGTCTCCGATTTCGGCGGGGAGGTTCCGGGCTGGGGCTACAGCGAATCCCCCCTGATCGACGGGGAAAAGGTGATCGGGACGCCGGGCGGAAACGACGCCACCCTCGTCGCCCTGAACAAGCTGACGGGAGACGTGATCTGGAAATCGCAGGTCCCCCAGGGCAACAAGGCCCATTACTCCTCGGCCATCCTCGCAACGGTGGGCGGAGAGAAGCAGTACATCCAGTTTCTGAACGGCGGCGTCGTCGGCATCGCCGCGCAGGACGGCAAGCCGCTCTGGACGTACGCCCATCCGGCGAACGGCACGGCCAACATCTCCACCCCGCTCTTCTTCGACAACAGCGTGTTCGCCGCTTCCGCTTACAACACCGGCGGCGGACTTGCGAAGATCGCGAAGACGCCCGAAGGCTTCTCGGCCACCGAGGTGTACTTCACCCGCAGGATGCAGAACCATCACGGCGGGATGATCCGCGTGGGCGATTACCTCTACGGCTTTGACGAATCCAATCGAGCCTTAACCTGCCTGAACTTCAAGACCGGCGAAGTGAAATGGTCGGACCGGAGCGTGGGAAAAGGCTCGCTGACCTACGCCGACGGAAACCTCTACGCGCGGAGCGAGCGCGGCCCCGTCGCCCTCGTCGAGGCGACGCCCACCGGCTACGTCGAGAAAGGCCGGTTCGAGCAGCCGGAGCGGAGCGGCGCGAACGCCTGGGCGCATCCGGTCGTCGCGAACGGGAAGCTGTACCTCCGCGACCAGGATATCCTCCTCTGCTACGACGTGAAGGGGGCGAAGTGAGGCGGAGACCGCCGGGTTTGCCAGCCATCCGGGCGGTCATTTGCGGGCTGCTCGTCCTCGCACTGGCCGCCGCTCCCCTCGACCTCCGGGCGGCGGACTGGCCGCAGTGGCGCGGGCCGCTCCGAATCGGCATCTCCAAGGAGACCGGTTTGCTGTCCAAATGGCCCGCCGGGGGGCCGAAGCGCGTCTGGACGGCCTCGGTGGGCGAAGGGTTCTCCTCCGTGGCGGTCGCGAACGGGCGGCTCTACACGATGGGAAACGACGGCAGCCGCGACACGGTCTATTGCCTCAACGCGGTGACCGGCAAGAAGATCTGGACGCATAGCTACCCCTGCGAGAGCGGAGACCATTCCGGGCCGCGCGCCACCCCGACGCTCTACGGCACGCTCCTCTACACCTTCAGCCGCGAAGGCCACGCCTTCTGCCTCAACGCTGCGACGGGCAAGCCGGTCTGGGCCAAGAATCTCAATCCCATCGTCGGGGAGTCGACCCCTGAATGGGGGTTCGCCGGATCACCGCTGGTGCTGGGCAGCCTGGTCCTGTATAACGCAGGAGCGGCGGGCATCGCGCTGGACCGCCACACCGGCGTGGTGAAGTGGCGGAGCGGGAACGGTCCCGCCGGGTACTCGTCTCCCCTCTGGTTCAAGATCGGGACGCAGCGCGGCGTCGCCCTCTTCAGCGGCAAAGGTCTGGTCGCGGTCGATCCGGCGAACGGCCGGGTACTGTGGCGCTGCCCGTGGGACACCTCCTACGACGTGAACGCCGCCGACCCGGTCTTTCTGGGAAATACCGTCTTCATCTCCTCGAACTACGGGCGGGGCGGTGCGCGGTTCGCGGTGAGCGGCAGCCGCACGACGAAGCTGTGGGAAAACCGGAACATGCGGAACCATTTCAGCACCGGCGTCCTCGTCGGCGGCTACCTGTACGGCAACGACGAAAATACGCTCAAGTGTCTCGACCTCCAGACCGGCGCGGAACGCTGGCGCCTCCGGGGGATCGGGAAGGGCGGCCTGATCGCGGCGGACGGCAAGCTGATCGTGCTCACCGAGCGCGGGGAGCTAATCTTCGCGCGCGCCGCCCCCGACCGCTACACCGAGATCGCGCGGGCGAGCGTTCTGGACGGCACCTGCTGGACGGCTCCCGCGCTCGCCAACGGTCTGCTCTACCTCCGCAACCACGAGGGAACCCTTGTCTGCCTGAATGTCCGGGGCAAAGGATAAACCCGCCGGATGGGAAAAGAGGGAGTGTAAACCTGACATGTGACAGGGTGACACGTGACAGGGTGACAGCAAGCCCTTGTTGTGAATTATCACGCAGAGGGCGCGGAGAACCGCAGAGGATGCAGAGAAAACCGTACTTCAGGTAAGAGGTAATAGGTCGTAGGGGGTTCTTGGCGCACATGGCGTCTTGGCGGTTGATTGAGGGTTGTCCCGTGTCACCTTGTCACGTGTCACCTTGTCAACGAAGGATGGGAAAGACAGGAAACGCATGAGATTTTCAACGCTGGTGTCCGGGGCGATCCTTTTCAGTCTTTATACGATTTGCGCGCCCTTTGCGGAAGGCCGGGCGAACGGCTGGCTCGATTGGCGCGGCCCGATGCAGAACGGCACCTCCTTCGAAGCCGGATTGCCGGACACATGGAAGCTGGGCGGCGCGAACGACCTCTGGAGCATCCCTCTGGCCGGTCGCGGAACTCCCGTCATCGCCGACGGCAAGCTGTACGCGATGGGCTATCGCGGCGAGGGGCCGGATCTTCAGGAAGTCCTCATATGCCTGAACGCCGATACTGGAAAGACGCTGTGGGAGAAACGGTTCAACGATTTCCTCAGCGACACCGCCTACAGCCGCTACTCCATCGGCAGCCCCGGCATCGACCCGGAGACTGGCAACGTCTACGCCCTTTCCTCCGCCGGGATTTTCGCCGCCTATACGCCGGACGGCAAGTCGCTCTGGCAGCATTCCATGATGGAGGAATTCGGGAAGCTGACGTTCACCAACGGGCGGACCGGCGGCCCCTTCTTCGACGACGATCTGGTGTTCATCCGGGGGATCACGAGCAACTGGGGCGGCGACGGCGCGGCGATGGACCGCATCTACGCCTTCGATAAGAAGACCGGCGGGCTGGTCTGGGCCGCCGGGCCGGGCGCCCCCCCGAAGGACAATTCGTTCGCCCGCCCGGTCTTCGACTGGCGGAACGGCAAGCGCGTCCTCTACACCGGGACCGGCGACGGCAGCGTGATCTGCATGAACGCCCGCACCGGCGCGCTCATGTGGCGGTATCCGATCTCCGCCGGGGGATTCAATTCTTCGGTGGTGCTGCACAAGGGGAAGATCATCTCCATCCACGCCGACGAAAACCTCGATTCGTCGGAGGCGGGACGGATGACGGCCATCAAGACCGAGGTGCCGGACCCGAAGCCCGGAGAACCCGGCCCCGTGATTCTGGACCGCAGCAACGAGGCATGGCGATTGGGCATCGGCGCGATCTCCAGCTCACCCGTCCTGGTGGGAGACCGGATCTACCAGGTCAACAAGACCGGCAGCCTCTACGATATCGATGCGAACACCGGCAAGGTGCTCTGGCAGCACAAGCTCGCTCCCGATCAGCTCCACGCCTCCCCCCTCTACGCCGACGGCAAGCTCTACATCCCCATGCAGAATGGGACGTTTTACATCCTTCGTCCCTCCGACGAAGGCGCGAAAGAGCTGGCGCAGGTTCAGCTTCAGGGCAATTGTCTGGGAGCGCCGGCGGTCTGGAACGGCAAAATCTACGTCTTCTCCACCGAAAAGCTGTACTGCTTCGGCAGCAAAACGCGCGGCCCCCGCCGCCAGCCCATGCCGGCGGAGGAAGTGCGGCCCAAAGCCGGGAAACCGGTCGCCCTCCAGATCATTCCCGCCGAGGTGCTGCTGAAGCCGGGCGAGACGGCGAAATTCACGATTCGCGGCATCGATGAGAACGGGCTGCCGACGGGCACGTACGATTCCACGAAGGCCAAGTGGGAGAAATTCATTCCCCCGACCGCGCGGGTCCGCTCCGAGATGAACGGGGAGTTCAACGCTCAGGGGGAGCTGGTCGCGGCCACCGCGCCGCAGCCGTCCGCCGGAGCCTGGCAGGCGACGATAGACGGTTTGAAGGGAATGATGCGGGGCCGGGTGATGCCCGTGCCGCCCCAGACGGAGAACTTCGACGGTTTCGATATCTCCGTCGCGCACGAGACGGAGGCGGGCGTGAAGTTCGCGTATCCGCCGCTGCCCTGGATCGGCGCGAGGTTCAAGTGGGAAGTCCGCGAGGTCGACGGCGAGAAGGTGCTGGCGAAGACGCTCGACAACATCTTCTTCCAGCGCGCCCTCGTCTTCTTCGGGCGGCCCGATGCGAAAGCCTACACCGTCGAAGCCGACGTGCGCTCGGACGGCAGCCGCCGAACGATGTCCTCCGTCGGGCTGATCAACCAGCGGTACTTGATCGCGCTGGAAGGAAATGCCCAGAAGCTGGAGGTCACGTCCAATGCCGAGCGCATACGGGAATCCGTCCCCTTTGCGTGGTCCCCGAAGGTCTGGTATCACCTGAAGACCCGCGTGGACGTGGCGGCGGACGGCTCTGGCATGATCCGAGGAAAGGCATGGAAGCGCGGAGACCCGGAGCCGGAGGCATGGGCGATTGAGGTTTCCCATCGGAACGCCCATGCCAGCGGGTCGCCCGGATTCTATGGGTTCGCGCCGCAGAGCATGTTCCGGGTGTACGTGGACAATCTCTCCGTCACGCCGAATAACCCGGCGGTGGCGTCGGGAGTTCCGCGCAAGGCCGTTTCGCAGCCTTCCCGCAAATGATTTCGGGGGAAGTAGGGCGGTAACATATCTCCGGTGCAGTTGAGAACCGGCTGCCGCGAAGGGCTGAACCCCTTCGCTGGGGGCTTTCAGCCAACCGCCCGCCTTCGCGGGCGTAAAACCTCTCGGCGATACGGTACAAGTGTGGGCTAAGGATGTGCCCTCGAAGGAGGGCACTTGGACGCAGTCCCCCAGCGAAGGGGTTCAGCCCTTCGTTAAAACAGACTTCGTGCTGTTGCTGTTTTAGGAGTTTTACATGAAGTATCGCTTATTGCTCGCCGCTCTGATCACTGTCCTGGGAGCGCATGCCGTCGCCGGGGAGTGGCCGATGTGGGGCCATTCGGTGAACCGCAATATGGTCTCCGACGAGAAGGGCCTTCCCGATACGTTCGATCCCGGCACGTACAAAGGCGACACCGAAGAGATCGATATGGCGACCACCAAGAACGTGCGGTGGGTCGCCAAGCTCGGCTCGCAGTCGTATGGCAACCCGACGGTCGCCGGGGGCAGGGTGTACATCGGGACCAACAACGAAGCCCCGCGCGACCCGAAGATCAAGGGGGACCGGGGAATCCTGATGGCCTTCGACGAGAAGACCGGCAAGTTCCTCTGGCAGCTCGCGGTCCCCAAGCTCGGCACGGGCAAGATCAGCGACTGGGAATTCCTGGGGATCTGCTCACCCCCGACCATCGAGGGGAATCGCGTCTACATCGTCACGAACCGGGGCGAGGTCATGGCGCTCGATACCGAGGGGATGGCGAACGGGAACGACGGCCCGTACAAGGAAGAAGGCCAGTACCTCGCCGGTCCCGGCAAGCCCGCCGTCACGACCGGCGCGGGGGATGCGGACATCATCTGGCGGTTCGACATGCGCGAGGAGCTGGGAGTCTTCCCGCACAACATCACGAGCTGCTCGGTGCTGATCGTCGGCGATAAGGTGGTGGCGACGACCTCGAACGGGGTCGATTGGAACCATACGAACATCCCGAATCCGAGAGCGCCCGCCCTCTGCATGCTGGACAAGGCGACGGGAGAATTGAAGGGCGAGGAAGCGTCGGGCATCTCCTCCCGGACGCTTCACTCGAACTGGTCCTCCCCGTCCTCCGGCACACTAGGCGAAAAACCCGTCATCTTCTTCGGCGGCGGGGACGGCTTCGTCTACTCCTTCGATACCGAAACGAAGAAGGCGGACGACGGGACCGAGATCTTCAACGAGATCTGGCGCTACGACGGCAATCCGCCCCAGTACCGGATGAAGGACGGCAAACCGCTCAAGTACGCCACCTACGCCGGCCCCAGCGAGGTCATCGCCACGCCGGTCTTTTACAAGAACCGGATCTACAGCGCCATCGGGCAGGACCCTGAACACGGCGAGGGACTCGGACGCATCTCCTGCATCAATGCGACGTTGAAAGGCGACATCTCCAAGACCGGCGCGATCTGGAGCTACGATAAGATCCATCGCTCGCTCTCCACGGTCTCGATTGCGAACGGGCTGGTGTTCATCGCGGATTTCAGCGGGTTCATCCACTGCCTGGATACCGAGACCGGCAAGCCGTACTGGGTCTACGATACGAAGAGTCACATCTGGGCCTCGACGCTCGTTGCGGACGGCAAAGTCTACGTCGGCACGGAAGACGGCGATCTCGTGGTCCTGGCCGCCGATAAGACGCTGAAAGAAATTCGGAAGGTGGACATGCGGTCGCCGGTGTACGCTTCGGTCGTCACGGCCAACAGCACGCTCTTCATCGCCACCCCCACCCACCTGTACGCCGTAGCAAAGCAGTGAGTTGGGTGGTTGGGAAATTAAGTGATTAAGTGATTGGGAATTGCCACCGAGGGCTTAATCACTCAATCACCCAATCACTCAATTACCTAATTACGCGAAAGGACGCGGACTCCATGAAATGGGCGCTGGCCCTGGTCGTGATCGTCGTGCTGGCCTTGCACCAGGATTTCTGGCTCTGGAAGGATAAGACGCTGGTTTTCGGCTTTCTTCCCATCGGGCTGGCTTACCACATCGCCTTCTCCCTCCTAGCATCGCTGACGATGGCGATGCTGGTGCGGTCGGTGTGGCCGTCGCACCTAGAGGAGCTGGAAACCGTCGAGTCGGGCATCCAGGAAGGAAGTCGGCCATGAATCCCGCCGTCATCGTCTTCCTCTATCTGGCTGCCGTCATCTACATCGGGGTCTTCGCGTTCCGGCGCGGCAAAGAATCGAGCGAGGACTTCTTCCTCGCGAACCGCTCGCTGGGGTCCGCCATCTTTCTCCTGTCGCTCTTCGGCACGAACATGACGGCGGTCGCGATTCTGGGCAGCTCCGGGATCGCGTACTCGCGCGGGATCGGGGTGTACGGGCTGATGGCGTCATCGTCGGGCATCGTCATCCCGCTCACGATCTTCTTCATCGGCACGCGGCTCTGGGCGCTGGGCAAGCGGTTCGGCTACATGACCCAGGTGCAGTTCATCCGCGAGCGCTGGGAGTGCTCCGGGATCGGGACGTTCATCTTCGCCCTCACCGCCGCCATGCTGGTGCCCTACATCATCATCGGAGTGATGGGCGGCGGGCAGACGCTGGAAGCGATCAGCAGCGTGCGGGGCGCGGACGGGGTGATGCGCCCCTGGGTCAGCTACGAGATCGGCGGAGGGATCGTCGCGCTCGTCGTCATGAGCTACGTCTTCTTCGGCGGGATGCGCGGGACGGCGTGGGTGAACGCGTTTCAGACGGTCCTCTTCCTCTGCTTCGGAGCGATTGCCTTCATGCTGATTGCCCGAAGCCTGGGCGGTTTCGACCAGATCATGCAGAAGCTGGCGGCGAACCCGAAAGCCGCGACGCTCCTGAGCCGCGAACGCATCCCGACCCGCGAGTTCTTCAGCTACCTGTTCATACCGCTCTCGTCGATCATGTTCCCGCACATCTCGATCATGTGCCTGACCGCGAAGAAAGTGAGCGCGTTCAAGAAGACGGTCATCTTCTACCCGCTCTGCATCATGCTGATCTGGCTCCCCTCGGTCTATCTGGGAGTGGTGGCGGCATCGCAGTTTCCCGGCCTGAAACCGGGAGAGGCCGACGACGTGGTGATCCGGCTGCTGATGGCCCATACCGACGTCTGGCTGGCGGGGATCCTCAGCGCCGGGATCATGGCGTGCGTCATGGCGTCGGACAGCCAGATCCTCGCGCTCTGCACGATGTTCACCGAAGACGTTTTCGCGTATTACGGTGGGAAGCAGCGGTTCGGGGACCGGGCGCAGGTCTGGACCGGGCGGGCGTTCGTCGTCGCCATCACGCTCTTTGCCTACTTCGTCGCGCTGGCTCTGAAGGATAAAGCCGGGATTTTCGAGCTGGCGATCCGGTTCGCTTTCTCCGGGTTCGCATCGCTGGCGCCGGTCATGGTCGCCGCTCTCTTCTGGCGGCGCAGCACCAAATGGGGCGCGCTGGCCGTCGCGGTCTGGGTCCTGGCGACGGTGCTGGGAACCTGGTATCTGCATAACATGACCATCGGAATTGCCCCGAAACCGATGACGCCGCCGGTTCAGATCTTCCCCGGCCTGGGGGACATGTTCCTCCGCGCGACGGGCGGCGTGACGATCTACGGCTTCCTGCCCGTCTTCCCGATGGTGATCGGCTCCGCGATTCTGATGGTCGTCGTCTCGTTGATGACCCGGCCCCCCAGCCCGGCGACGGTGGAGAAGTATTTCGCGAAGGCTTGATCCCCTCACCCGGCCTTCGGCCACCCAGAGTTCTCAGCCAGTGGCTGAGACGACCCCAAGCGGAGAGGGTTCCTAACGTACTGGTGGGTCGGTGAGTACGCTACCGATTCGTACGTTCTGATCCCCTCTCCCAGCATTGGGAGCGGGAGTGGACGAGTGCCAGTGGCACTCGGACGAGGCTCCCGGTGGCCGAAGGCCGACGTGAGGGCCACAAAAACCTGTAATTCTGAGGAGCTTATGCCTGCTGTCACGCCATCCTCCCCACAAGAAGCCAAAGATCAACTCGATTCCCACGTTCGGGAGATCGTGCAGTGGCACTTTTCGCCGGAGACCGGCTCCCCGTTCTGGCTCGATTGGGCGAGTCGGGCGGGATGGAACCCGGCGGAAGAGGTCCGAGCATTCGAAGACCTGCTGAAGTTTCCGCACTTCCAGGACGAATGGCTGCGCGACGAGCCGAACGAGCGATGGATTCCGAAGCCGTACGAAGGTCGTCCCTTCTACATTTTCGAGACGGGCGGCACCACCGGGATGCCCAAGCAGCGGATCGGGTGGGAGGACCACTGGAAAGATTACGAAGAGTTCTCCGAGGGGCTGGACGAGGAGCATTTCCCGCGCGGCGGCAACTGGCTCATGCTCGGGCCAACGGGACCCCGGCGGCTGCGGCTCTGCATCGAGCACCTGGCGCACGTGCGCGGCGGCTCCTGCTACCACGTCGATCTCGATCCCCGGTGGGTGAAGAGGCTCATCGAATCGGGCGACTTCGACCTGGCAAACCGGTACAAGGATCACGTCGTCGAGCAAGGCGCGACAATCTTGAGGAACCGGAACGTGAGCTGCCTATTCACGACCCCGAAGCTCCTCGAAGCCCTGGATGAGAAGATCAACGTGCCGGACGCGGGCATCAAGGGAGTCTTCTGCGGCGGAACGCAGATGACGCCGCAGAACGTGCGGTTCCTGATCGAAGAGGTGCTGGAGGAGCGAGCGCAGTTCGTCCCGACCTACGGCAACACGCTGATGGGCCTCGCGCGCAGCAAGCCGCTGTCGCCGGAGGACCAGTACAGCATTACCTACTATGCGCCGCAGCCCCGCGCGGTCCTGCGGGTGGTCGATCCGGCGGACACCGACCGGACGGTGGAGTACGACGCGTGGGGCCGGGTGGAATTGACGACCCTGACGCGCGAGTTCTTCATGCCGCGCTTCCTGGAACGCGATGAAGCGATGCGGCGGCAGCCCTGGAATCAGTATCAATGGGACGGCGTCGGCGAGGTACGTCCCTTCGGCCAGATGGAAAAGAAGACGATTGAGGGAGTTTATTGATAGTGTCCTCCGAATCAATCATGCTGCGAGGTGTTAGCCAATGTCTCTAGCGGAACTGTTACCCACCATTCAAGCACTTCCCCGCAGAGAGAAGTTCCGATTGATTCAGGAGCTTCTCTCTGATCTCGCTCAGGAAGAAGGACTCGCGGAAGGCGAATATTCGGTCTGGTCTCCTTACGACGCCCATGAGGCCGCCGCTACACTGCTCCAAATGCTGGAACAGGAGAAAGCGCAGGTGGCATAATCGATAGCGAACGCTTTCCGTTCATAGACGCTGACCCCGCCCATCCGGGAGCCAGTCTAATGCCGCTACTGCCGTTGACCCTGTCATGTAATGGGCAAGTGGTGGCAGCCTCCGGCCTTTTAGATACGGGCGCGGCGGTCAACGTACTGCCTTACTCCATCGGTGAACAACTCGGTTATATTTGGGAACAGCAAAGAACAGCCGTTGTACTCTCCGGGAATTTAGCTCGCGTACCGGCACGCGGGGTGATTGTGTCAGCGAGTGTTGCTGCTTTCTCACCGGTGCGATTAGTATTTGCATGGACACAAATGGACGGAATTCCGCTCCTTCTGGGTCAGGCGAACTTCTTTATGGAGTTCGATGTCTGCTTCTATCGTGCACGAGCAGAGGTCGATGTCAGACCGAAAGCGTCGGTGTGAATGATAATAGTTGCAGCCCTGTGCCATCCTTCGGACAAATGGAGAAGAAAACCATTAGGAGGCTACTAATATTCAAGGCGCTCTTCTTTTCCTGCTTTTAACATTCTTCTGCACTGAGTTAAAACTCCCGGCGCAGGAGTGGAGCCGCTTCCGAGGGCCGGACGGCGCGGGCCTCAGCGCCTCCGCCAATATACCTGATACTTTTACGGAAAAAGACTACAACTGGCGGGTGAAGCTGCCCGGCGTCGGCCATTCCTCACCGGTACTTTGGAAAGACCGCATCTTTCTTACGAGTTCCGAAGAGTCGAAACGGCATATCCTCTGCCTGAGCGCCGCGACCGGAAAGCCGCTCTGGACGCGCACCTACCCCTTCGAACCTTATTCCCAGCACGATTTCAACAGCTTCGCCTCCTCCACTCCGGCGGTCGATGCGAATCGCGTTTACGTGGCCTGGACCGGCGGGGGGTCGCTGGAAGTCCTGGCGCTCGATCATCACGGCAAAGACGCCTGGTCACGGAAGCTGGGGTCGTTCCATGGGGAGCACGGTAGCGGAACCTCACCCATTGTCCTCGGCGACCGTCTCATCCTGGCGAACGATCATGACGGCGACGAGCCATTCCTGATCGGGCTGGACGTGCGGACGGGCCAAACCTCCTGGAAGCGGCCCCGCAGTACCGGCAGCCCCACCAATTACTCCACTCCCGTCGTCTACCGGACTCCGGGCAGGAAGCCTCAGGTGGTCTTCACCAGCACCCAGCACGGCATGACGAGCCTCGATCCGGCGGCCGGCGCGCTGAACTGGGAGTTGAAGGGAATTTTGCCGGAACGCTGCGTCGGGTCTCCGGTGGTCGCGGACGGCCTCATCTTCGCCGCTTCCGGCACGGGCGGGGTCGCAAAAGAAGGAGTGGCGGTACGCCCCGGCACCCGCGAGAAGCCGTCGGAAGTCGTTTACCGGCTCCGGCGCGGCATACCCTACGTGCCTACTCCCATCGCGGTCAAGGGCCTCCTCTTCCTCTGGAGCGACGGCGGGATCGTCACCTGCGTCCGCGCGGCGACCGGAGACGTTCTCTGGAGCGAGCGCGTGGAGGGCCGGTACTTCGGCTCCCCGGTCAGCGCCGGAGGGAAGCTCTACGCCATGAGCGCCGACGGCAAACTTGCTATCATCGAAGCATCCGAGAAGTTCCGCCTCGTCGCACAAATCCCGCTCGGCGAAGAGACGAGCGCGACTCCCGCCCTCTCCGGCGGCGTCCTGTACCTCCGCACGGCGAGCCATCTGATCTCCGTGGGCGGCAAGAAACGGAAAGGGTAATCTTCAGCATGTCGCTACCTCATATTCCGGTCCTCCGCCGGGGCGAAATGTACACCAGCCTCGACACGAAGGAGGTCGCCAGCCTCCGCACCGGGGAGCCGGTCGCGAAGATCAGCCAGGCGAACGCGGCCATGATCCGCCGAGATCTCCGCCGCATCCGCGAATCCCGCGAGACGCTTAGGGAGATCCCCGTCGCGCGGATGCTGGATGTCTGCGCGGAAGCGGCGGCCTTGTTCATGGAGGCGGACCTGCCGCTTGATGAGGGTACGACACAATCGCCTCTGCAGTACATCGAATCACTTTCGGCGACGAGCGGGCTGCCGTATTCCCTCTGCCGCAGGAACATGGCGAAGATCCATCGCGTCCTCGCCGAGATGCCGACGATCCTGAACGGCCTCACGCGCGGCCTCGACCTCTCCGTCCTGGATCGAGGGACCGGGGAGCATGGCGGCGCGCCGGTCAGCTACTTCGCCGTCACAGATGCCCTCGGCGTGGTGCTTCCCAGCAATTCGCCGGGAGTGAACTCGCTCTGGCTGCCTGCCATCCCGCTCAAACTCCCCGTCGTCCTCAAGCCCGGCAGCGAGGAACCCTGGACGCCCTACCGGATCGTTCAGGCGCTCATCGCCGCCGGATGCCCCCGCGAAGCGTTCCATTTCTATCCCGCCGACCACGAAGGCAGCGCCGCCGTCATGCAGAGCTGCGGGCGCGCCCTCATCTTCGGCGATGAATCGACCGTCGAGCGGTACGCCGGCAACCCCGGCGTGCAGGTGCATGGGCCGGGCCGCAGCAAAGTCCTCATCGGCGAGGACGTGATCGAGCGGTGGCCGGAGTTCCTCGACGTATTGGCCGATTCCATCGCGGAAAACGGAGGCCGAAGCTGCGTCAACGCCTCGGCGGTGGTCGTTCCGTCGCACGGCGATGCTCTCTCCGACGCGCTGGCAAAACGGCTGGCGGAGCTGCGGCCCCGCGCGGCGGATGACCCCGATGCGATCCTCTCCGGCTTCGCGAATCCGCGCATGGCCGAGTGGATCGATTCGGCGATCACCGACGGGCTGGCGACGCCCGGCGCGACGGACGTGACCGCCGGTTTCCGCAGCGAGCCGCGCCGGGTGGAGCGCGACAACAGCCATTACCTGCTGCCCACCGTCGTGCGCTGCCGCTCGTTCGACCATCCGTTGGCGAACCGGGAATTCCTCTTCCCCTACGCCAGCGTCGTCGAAGTTCCCCAGGAAAAGATGCTCGACACTATCGGACCGTCGCTGGTGGTGACGGCGATCACCGAAGCCCCCGCCTTCATCCGGCAGCTTCTCGATTCGCCCCTCATCGAGCGGCTGAACATCGGGCCGCTCCCCACGACCTCGGTGCAGTGGAACCAGCCGCACGAAGGCAACCTCTTCGAGTTCCTGTACCGGCGGCGGGCGATCCAGTACGCCGGGCGCTGACCGCCCGCTTTCCCTGAAACCTTCCGCCCTGATCCCCGTCCTAATTACTGTTGTGATGTATTCCCCGCCGTCCCCTTTCGACTTCCATCTCCGCACCCGCCTGGTCTTCGGCCTTCACGCCATCGACCGGCTGGGTTCGCTGGCTTGCGAGCATGGTTCGCGCGCCCTTGTCGTCACCGATCCGGGGATCATCGCGGCGGGGCATGTCGAACGCGCCCTCGGATCACTGAAGTCCGCCGGAGTCACGGCTGCCGTTTATAGTGAAGTGCGGGAGAACCCCACCACCCGCGACGTGCTTTCCAGCACATTGGGATCCTAAGCTTAGAATTCCACGTGGACAAGTTGTCGCG
>JADMIO012736495.1_pt1 | contig 21984 bp, 22 predicted proteins | sample 8958161 | NCBI WGS metagenome assembly JADMIO01 (sample SAMN16585339, study PRJNA669376) | soil metagenome | isolation source: Crop rotation soil | place: USA: Cullars Rotation, Alabama | collected 2011
CTTTCCCCCCCCCCTCCCCTGTTCACCTCACTCCGGTGCGTGGAAGATGGGATCCCGTCAACACTCACGGGATTGATGGGATAGATGAGTCGGGGATTGGGTGGGGTGGAGGGGGATATTGGGCGAGGAGGGAAATGTGTTGTTGGTAATTGAACAATTGTAGAGGGAAGTGTGGCGCATAACACGTACACACATGTGCAGTATGAGTATAATCATATCATCTGTTTAATCAGCACTCAATCATCCCCTCAGTGTCACAGTGCTCGACACACAGCCTTCGTCATACTACCAGTTATTTGTAGTTATGAAACGTGACTGCACGTTGTCCCGCGGTGTTGATTATGGCATGCGGGTTGTTGAATGGGGTGAATTGGGTGGGTTGGGGATGAGGAGCGGGGGTAAGATAGTGGAAGGGAATTGGGATTAATGCAACAATGACGTGTTTGTTTATTTTAGATGAGCAAATTTTACAACATATTCTTAATTAAGAGTGAACAGGGCCCTGTTTCAGTAAAGTACAAATTTATATTTGTACAATGAAAACAATTTGTATACAAATTGCCGTTTGTTTACAAATATTTGTATTATATTGAAACTGGAAATTTGTAAATTAATAAACGTCCATTATAATTTGTTTTACAAATGTTTGTACATTAATAATTTACTGAAACACTATTTCGTTTTATGTATGTACAAATCACCTTTTGTACTTTACTGAAACAGGGCCCAGATGTTCAAATCAGATTTTTAAAATATTCGTTTTAAAAAAAATTTTTAAAACGCATTCTTCCATCAATCATGTTTCGATCACAACACTACCAAATTGTGTGATTGCATTCGGAAGCGGCTTTTGAGTTGACCAATTTGCGTCGCCAAAACGCCACGAATATACGGTGGCCCGCTGCAGAAAAATGTTTGCAAACAAGGAACACTAGAAACACAAACCGGTGACCAACTAGCAGCCGAACATCCACCAAGAACCATCAACGCATTATTGGCATATAACAAGGAATGAGCATATATGGCTATTGGCAAATTTGGTATATCGTTCAACCATTGCGCCGTACGATTATTAATCGGATCGATTATCCGTTGACAAGTAGAAATGCTTTGAGTTCCATTGTAACCACCACAAATCACAACCTCATTCCCATTTATAACAGTCATCGCGGCGGAAGAACGGGGCGATATGTTTGCCAATTGACGCCATTCACGCGTTAACGCATTGTAGGCGTGTGTCGTTGCACAACGACTATCTTTGTTGGTGCTAAGAATACAAAATAAAATTCGCCTGCTCATAAAAACGAACTTGTTATATCCTCCAGACATTATGATCCAGTTTTGATGAATACCAATTGTAGACATTCTTGTTGTACACACACTGTTTGGCATATTGTCTATTAGTGTCCATTTTATGGTTGGTGCCTGAGTGTCCAAGATTTCACACCTGTTGTCGGCAGCATGCGCAGTGTATTCCACGTTCCCGCACGCCATTATCCATCGATCGCCGGTTACAGCTAGTTGTCCATTTGAAGGCCAAGCCCGCGCCACGTTCATTGATGTGACGTTAATATAGGCAACTGAAAATAGTTATCGTTATAAATTTTAATAAAATTTATTGAAATTTTGTGACATCAATTTGTACATTTTTTGCATTAATGTAAAACTTACGCCTTGCATGATCGTAACCAACAACGGCATTGGTTAGTGGTTCGCCACCAGCACAGTACGTAACATTACCAAGTCGTCCGCAAGCTGTTAGGTTCAAATGACGAGAGCTTGCATATGACGGTGTCACACCAAATTTGTCGTACTTGTAAATCGTTCCTTTGGCAAAAATAAGAATCGTGTCATTTTTCGTTGACGCTGCAAAGATTGCATGCAAGATTTAATTGACAAAATTATGTCGGTGTTATGATTTTTTTCAGAAATATTTACATCATCAACGTACCCAATGTTGGTGCCGAAATGTTATACGTTGCCTTGAAGCCAGTTCGTGTAAGTGACAGATCGGTGCAAAAGTCAATGACGATCTTTGGCGCAATGCTCGTGAAATTGTAGCCTTTCTTTTGGTTTATTGTGCCGTTCAGTACTGCAATCGTGTTCCCACTGTAACTACAGCGAGGCACGTCGGTCAATAAATTGAACACTTGGTTAATGTACACATAATCGGATGTGTCACTACTGCGGGCAATTTCCAGATCAAAACTGTTGTCAAATTGAACATCAGTTCTCTAAAAGCGGTAAACATACTTAAACGTAAATGACTCTTACAGATTGCGACACCACTGGTTCGATTGTCCATCGTTGGAACAGATTGTTAACATACTCGCGTGGGTGGTTTAGCGAAGTGAACACGCCAGATGACGAATTGAGTCTTGTAATTATCTCCGTTGGCGCCGGCGTCGTTGTAATTGTCGTTGGTGTACTTGTTGTAACACGTGTAGACGTCGTTAATGTTGGTGTACTTGGTACAGTTGTTGATTTTGTTGTTGCTGTTGTACGTGCTCGTGTTGTAGGAGTCGGGGTCGGTGTACTTAAGATAGTTGTTGACGATGATGTGGAAGGCTGTGAGATCGACGAATATGTTGTTTCTGTTGGTTGGGTGGCGTTGTGTTTCGCAGCTATAATAATGTTGTTTTCTTTGAATTCTATTGCAACATTCATCAGAACTCACGCAATCTCACAGCAACATATGCCACATCGGCCGCACACAAACCCATTGTGATAACCTAAAAGATTTAAAGCGTTTTTTTGAAATCAAACCCAAAGAATAGCCGCTACTTTGATCATATGTTTGTCGTGTCTTCGTGCGGCGCGGATGAATAACACAAGAAATACGAGCAGTGGGAGTAATATTGCGACAAGTACGAGAACGGAAAATGGGATGACCTCCAATGTCATAAATATGAGTGTGATGTAACCACCAATTGCCAATATTGCCACAATTATTGATATTGAAACGACGGGCTGCATACAATTACTGAAAAGTATGACAGTTTACCCAATATTGACGTTGAGCACAGAATAGCAAAAAGGTCTGATCAATTAAATCATTTCCATTTTGACTGCGTCCTGAAAATAATATTGTAAATTCTGGTCAAAGAAATTTTTGTGAAACTTCCCACTATTCATGTTTGCTTGCTTGCCAAACAATTTCTTTGAAATCAATATCTCCAAAAGTAATGCGCATATGTAGACGACAATTTCAATGCCGATGGAAGTTACTAAATTAAAAAACAACCTTAAATATGATATATATTTAGCCTACAGTCTTTCTCGTCCAAGTCACTTCCATGTAAACGAGCACATAGGAGTGAGGTAGCAAGGCCAAGAATTATGATCTCGGCAATCTGCAGTTAGAAACATTCACTTATATAAGTAATGTATTTAAAAAAAGAAATTTGCATGAAATTTAATTGTAAGATTACACACCGTTGCCAATTTCAACACATATGTCTTGATCGTGTCAGCAGTTCCTACTAGTTTCATATAACCGGCAAGCGCAAAAGATAGCACATTGAGTAGAAATATCGACAGAGTCATATAATTGTTAAAGTGTAACCATTGACCCGTCTGAACTTCCATTACAAGACGCGGAATTGTTGATGCACATTGGATTGCTAGAACAACGGCCGAGGCATCGGCTGCTACGATCTACATTAGATATTTTTTATTTGTACTTTTTTAATTTATATAATTTACAGCAGTAGACGGCGAAAGATGCGAACAATCTTGTCTATTTTCTCGGCGATTCTGTTGTCGCAACTGAAGTAATTCTTGACGCTCGCGGTCTCGCTTCGCATTTTCGTCTGTGACAAGCGACACCATATTGATTTTGAAATTTTCACAATTTCAAAATGTTATTTTCGTGCCCACATCAAGACTGACGATTTCCTTACAGTTGTGCTTATTTATACTAACTTTATATTACGTGAATTTTTCACGTAATCGCGTGCGTAATTTAATTAGTCAAACGCTCACGTTGCGTGTACTTTAATTTCTCTTTCAATGAACTGCTTTTCAGCAATGTTCAAAGCGTGCAATAAGTGTAAAAGGTGAATCATAATTAGTGTTAACCATGCACTGCAAAAACACCGCTACAATATGTACTCCGATGTTCTGTACACACCCTCTCGCTAATGTGATTTACTCGTTCACATTTCCATGCACACGTTGTTACACCGTGTTTGTCTAAGACGTAACCAGTGAAACATTGCTTGCGATAGTACAATAACTTACTCAAAAGTACAAGTGACGCACTCTCGCACACTCTCCACTCCATCAATGCCGTCATCACGTCACCGTATCATGTGATGAGTGTGAATCACCATCATGATTGATTGATTGGGAGGATGGAATCAATTCGTATGCACGTACGAAGGGATTTCGGCATTTGGTGCATTAACAACGGAAAGATAGGAGAAATGTTCAAAAGTGCAACTTTTAGGAGGTGTTTATGGATGAATGGTATCAAGACGCAATCCAATCTGTGCAAATTAACACAGTACACGAGCAAATCATTTCATATAAACAACAAATGTGTCGCAACACTCTGTAACAAATCCATTCGTGATATCAAGTATGTGTAATTTCACCGATCTGGCCACAGACATTGATTTACTAATCTAAATTTTGTCTAGCACATGTGCGAAGTAGTATTACTACGCAATTCATTCACAAAGTTCTGTTGACAAAGTTCTGACTTTGTAACAAACAAATATTGACAAGAATGGTACCGAACATGCAGTGCTAGCAGGCCTGGGTGTCTTTAACAACAGCCAAAATGTGAGTACTCTTACTACCCAAAAGCAATTAAACATAGATGTAAACATAGAGAGATGAAAGCATCATTAATTAGAACTAAAAGCGCGAGCCTTATCGCAATAAGCCTATAAAACATACATATTTACTGGCAGCTACTCAATCAAGCGTTTTACCAGTCTATAAATAATGCTTGTTTACTGGCACCGACCCATCCAAGCGTGACACCATGATGGCACTGTTTTGATGACTGTAAAAACATAAATTTATCATTGACCTAAACTACACTTTGTCCAAACATACACTTTGCTAAAAAACCTTCTTCAATCATGAAGTGGACAATTTGCTGTAAGTTGTCGAAACAGTAACATTGACAATCTTACAGATATTCTACTGCTGCTCAAAACAAACACCAACACGGGAAATGTGGTTACCGGATTAGCAGAGACGTGCGCGTACTACTACGGTGCCTACAGTCTGATCTACAACATGACTGCTGCGCCCTTGTCGTGTTATATACCACTGCTTTACTCGTCTCAGTACAATGCAGCGGTGTCTGTGTATGTTCACACACACACACACACACACACACACACACACACACAATTAACGTATTCCAATATGTTAGCTGTCGCAACACTGTGCCACGTCCCGCACAAGCGCGCGCACATCTCGCCTGGTTGGATACATCGGCAAAGATTGAAGCTGTTTATCAATATCTGGTACGTTAACACGGGGGAGGGGGCAAAACGAAAAACCGCAATTCAGACATATTGGTCTTGGATCGGCTTGACATGCTTCACAGGAAATTGTTCCCTAATCACCGACTGGAGTTGGACGGACGACGGAATAACGGCAAATAAAACGGTGACAAACATTCCGGCGAATGGATTCTCTAACACACTTACTAATTACACAAGGCAAATTTCAACATTCGGAAACCTCATTTCCATTTCAGCCCATGCGGCCTGCAAAAGTACGGTGCAGCGGGAAATCAATGGATAGCGCAAAATTGTTCAAAATACGAATACGTATTATGCGAAGTTTATGGTTGGTGGAGAAAATGTTGTTGTTGAAAACACCTGTTCAGTCAACAATGCATGCGAAATGTCACCGTGTTTGAACAATGGGACGTGTGTTCAAGATGTGACTGATGCATCAAAGTTCAACTGCACGTGTTACGATAAATTCGATGGTGATCGGTGTGAAAATAGTAAGAAAACATGGAAAAGGTTTCCGAAAAATTAAAAAAAATCGTTCAGTAATTCCAACAACACCAATCATAAACTGTTCTGAAATCTTGTATCCAGCGCTATTCCAACACATCCAAACCGGCGCACCTCTGTCGTGCTTCAAGCATTTACCAAATGCATCATTTGACGTTGCAGCAACTCAATGTGCAAATCTCCGTACAAACACCACAACACAAAAGTCGCGCTTTGCATGGATCCAAAACGTGGAAACCTTCACATTTTTGACTTCTCTGATTACGGTACTCGAGTCCAATAGAAATAAGTTGTAAAAACCAACAACTAACTATATTCAGGCATCTCCCCCCTGGGCCCGCATCGGTCTCTACTCTCCCGTGGGTGCCAATTGGCCATTCAATTATCATCTAGTGAATACATTCGACCCTGCTGGATACACCTCGTCTAGTGCCAGCAAGATGTTCTACTCACCGACAATCATGTCGTATGACAATTATCCGGCACTGTGTGTGGCACTGGTCAGTGCACCAGCAATGTCCCCACCGGGGTTTTACAGTGACACTGTGTAAGTGCCTCCATATATCCATCCCCGTGTCCTCCATCTCCCCATTCCAGCTGCACCTACAATGATCCATCGATATGTGAGATCTACTACTCGACAATCTGTGACGCGTTACAACCGTGCATGAATGGTGGAACGTGTGTTCCACATCCTGTTCACCCACAATATAATTACACATGTACATGTCCATCAAATTATATGGGAGGGAATTGTGAATACGGTATGTTGTATTGTTTCGATCTAATTACCCCAACTTCTCTGGCAGCATCGTGCAATATTGCGAGTCCGTGTATCAATGGGGGAACTTGTAGTCAGAATGTGACAAGTGGAAACATGTACTGCACGTGTGCACCGGGATCGTGGGGAGTGTTTTGTGAATGTATGTTGGTGTTGGTTGGAGATTTGGGAAACTTTGTTGAAGAGTGAATATATGATGTTGTAGCGTATTATCTGGGCAATGTTAGCAGCATGAGAGCGGGGAAACCGGCGCATTTTATGAAAAGTGTACAAGGACAAATGTACCAAATCGACAATGCATTGGTGGAGACGTTTCAATCCCCGTTGCAATGTCAACTAAAATGTCAAAAGTACACGCTGTGTAATTCCTTTTCATTTGGGAACATTGACGGCAAATGTCGACCAGTTGTGGCCGCAAATGCAACTCTAATATCGGCCAGTGATCATGATGTTTATAATTTTGTGTGGATCAAATTAGTTTGAACTTTCTAAATGCCGAAAATAATATATTGCTGTGATCCATAAATCTGACATGTACAACTGTGTACATGAATGCTTCTCACCTCGAATACTTCAAACTCAGTACTAAATCGCACTTTTAAGAAAAGTAAATGTTTGAATGTAAAATCAATCGATTTGTATCGAATTTGCAAAAACAAGCGCAACTAATGTGGTTGTAATTGCAACAATATTGCATTTACATATAATACGACTACATCTATAAACTAATTTCATATTCAAAGTATTTAACTAATGCCGACTTTATGTCATATGAACAATGCGCCCCTATGTTACACTGCATCATCGCGTTGTTGTATCGGACAGTTGTTACACGAATGTTGATGTAAGTGAGTTCGAATCCAGGATAAAAGATTTCATATTTCACTATCGCGTTTTTTTCCTTGTCACGTGTGTCATACGCTATACGCAAAAAACAGGTTTGTGCAAATATGAAATTTATAATCCTGGGTCATAGTACGTTTGAACTCACTGGAAGGCCAATTAACAAATTGCACAAAATCCCCGTTTCAGAACTTGTACAATTCACACACCTGCATAAAAGGGATTAAAACTTGGATTTTACTCTTAACTATAAACATTGATAAATAAAACTGCATATGAGTGTCACAAAATGTCGTTTGCCCACATTTTGTGCATCTCATTGCAGCTCACTCTAGTTACTTATGGGCAACAAATACGCTTTGAAAATGTGTCGGATGGTGTTTATAAAGTGGAGAACATCAACACTGGTGTAATAACACTGTTCGACACAAAAACGCGAGGATGCAGTGTAACAGGAATTGGTCAAGTTAATAAAACTGACTGGTTAATGTACAGTTATTGTGCGTTTGTTAAAAGTGGTGAGTGTTTTAAATTCTTTTAACAGTCTCCATCCATCCATCCATTTATAATGTTCTGTTTATAGGTTGTATGAGTATTAATGGTCAACAGTTGACGTTTACACTTCAAACACCGATCACTGGAACTGTGATGCGTGATATCGATGCTGATACATTGCAAATTAATGTAGGTTGATTTTGATTTTGATTTGATTTGATTTGATTTTGATTTGATTTTGATTTGAGCAACATTTGAAATATTGGTTTTTAATTTATTAATGCAGAGAACTATTTTGCAAGACGCTGTACCGGTACCAAATGAACCGATAAAAGTGTACGACTTTTTAACGGGAACTTGGGTAGTTGGTACCGATTATGCTTTGCCAGAATTTACGGTAAATCTGTTAAATTTCTGTCCACATACACCAATCAAAATTAGTTTCCCCAGTACACACTTTCCCGTAAACGACGTCAAACTGTCACCAATATGTCCTATGAATTAGAATTAGGCGTATTCGTCGATGCATATATATGGAAGGAATTTACCAATATTTATGGTGATACTCCAGATGCCATGACTGCACTAAGTGATAATGTTGACTCGGTTGTGGCATATGCTGAACTGAGGTACAGACTTGCCAGTATTACACCAACGATTGATATAAAACTTGTCAAGGTTTAGAACATTTGTTACTTGGAAACATTATCAACAAAATATTAAAGGTGACTGTGTGGAAAACACAACCAACAAGTGTGCCTGTAGTTGTCGATAATAGTGCATATTTGCAAGCGGTGTGTAACGTGATGGCACCAAAAATCAACGGATTCGACCACGCTGTTACATTTACAGGTAAAACAGATACACCACAAATGATTATTTACAATAATACTTTGCAATAACATTAATAATAATAACGTTGTTATTCCCCTATCGTTCCCCCGTAAATCTGACCTTCCCCCCAATCCCAATGTTCAGTGCACTCACATTTCATATCAGTGGTGTAGAGGTGTAAATACTTTTCCTCATCATCCCCAATACCCCACTGCAGGTGTCCGTGCGCCCCTCCCAGACACCGCCTACACCGCCGGTGCAGCGTATCGCAGTGGCATATGTACTTCATCATCCTGTTCGTGGATCTATGCTGGTTACAGTTTTGGTTATCGGGTTGGGAGTGTACTGGCACATGAGATGGGACACGCATTGGGGATGGGACATGATAATGAGTGAGTGCATTTCATTGGGGTTTTGAGAGGACAACAATCAAAAAATATCAAACAGAGAACCAAATACGGCACAGTGTGGTGCAGTGATGGGAATTATGAACAGCTACGAAACGGGCAATAGTGTCTGGTCGACGTGTGCAGTTACTGCATACAATGCACGAATGAGTCAACTGGGCACGGGCAATTGTCTTACATCTGTGGTATATTGGGAGATGTAGTTATCATTGGTGATTGAATTGATTTGTAGCCGAAACTGGCGCCGGGGGTGAATGTTAACACGATGTTGGGACAGAATGTACCGGCTGATGCACAATGTCAATCATCAATAGGTAATTGTTATCGGTTCTATCCAACAACGGCAATGCCATTCACAAATTGTGTGCAACTGAATTGCGCTAGTGCTAGTACGGGCTTCTACAGTTACTTAAATGGTTCAGTTTTGGACGGTACATATTGTGGGCCGAATAAGGTATTGCATAAATGCCTAATAACCTGATTGATTGATCCCTCACTTATACAACAAACTTAAACAATACTACGAATCGACAAACATATTTCTCTATTTAGGTTTGTCAAGCGAACACGTGCGTTAGTTCACCGGTAAGTCTGGTTGCCGTAAACGGCGGTTGGTCGCCGTGGTTTAATGCGAGCGCGACACGTTGCGGTGGTATCGAATGTTCAACATGTGCAATTACTGGACAGCAATCCATGCGTGTTGAGGTTAATCACTTGAAAATTGAATGAATCGCTTTAGTGCAGACTCGCCGCTGCAATTCGCCGTATCCTAATAATGGAGGTACGCCGTGTATTGGTAGTGCGTCACGAGGTGTGGCTTGTGCTAACTGCACTGGTAATCTTTTACCAAAGACGACATATGCGACAAACTTCTGTGCAAACAATGCAAGCGTAATGGTAGCACAATCTGAATGTATATTTTATTGCATAAAAAATGTAAATGAGAGAAGTACGTAAGAATCTTAAACATTTGTCACATTTCCAATTTGTAAATTAGGCATTTATTTTTATCAACATGGTGTATCGTGCACTCAGGACGGTGTTGCAGGGCGGTGTGTCAATGGTAAAATGGATAAATTCAAAATCAAATTTGAAATAACTAGGACTATGTATGACAACACTTTGCGCTGATGGAGTCACCTACGCAACACAAACCAGCGAATGCCCAATTATTGTAAAAGATTGTATTTGGAGTGCATGGACACTAAGCCCGTGTTCGACAACATGCGGGGGTGGAACACAAACAAAAACTCGTGTCGTGCTTCAAGCAGGTTTGTTTGGTTTCGTTTATTTGACCTAACTTACGTATCTTTTGTAGCAACAAACGGAGGTCTTCCTTGCACTGGTTCGGCTACCGAACAACAGGTTGTAAAAAACTTGGCTTTAAGAATTATCGTATTTTATGTAGGCGTGCAACACAAACCAATGTCCATTTGATTGTATTTGGAGCACTTGGTCAACATATTCACAATGCGTGGCGCCATGCACTAATTCCACAACAAAGAGTCGCACCCGAACAGTGGTAGCTCAAGCCAGTGGCGGGGGACTGTCCTGCAACATGAGTGCATCGACGGAAACCATCGCCTGTACTGTGTCCGAATGTACACAAAACTGCACAAATTGTTTATGGGGTCCATGGACACCGTATCCACAGTGTCCCGGTACGTGTGGTGGTTTCACACAAACACGAACGCGTGTCATTGTAACACCGGCATCTTCTTGTGGAGTGCCGTGTGTGGGTTCGGCAACTGAAACACAGGTTGTAAACTTATTCTACAACGTTTATTGTGTGTCTATGTAGGTGTGCAATAATATCACGTGTCCGGTTGATTGCGTTTGGAGCCAGTGGTCAGCGTACTCACCATGCACGACGCCATGTGCTAGTACCAGTACAAAGAGTCGCAACCGGACTGTGCTAATACCAGCAGTTGCTGGCGGTGTGCCTTGCAATATCAGTGCATCGACAGAAAGTACAACTTGTACTGCGGCCGAATGTCCACAAGATTGCATTCTATCACAATGGGGTTCGTACGGCCCGTGTTCCACATCATGCAATGCTGGAACTCGTTCGCGCACTCGTACAATCGTACAAGCGCCAATTGGTGGCGGCACACCGTGCACGGCACTGGTTGAAAGTGCAGAATGTACAATGAATCCACCGTGTCCACAGACAGCACCTACAGTTTCAACCGGTTTGATTTACGACACATCCATGGATTTATTCAAAATTTTTAGTCATGTCAAAGTGTCCATACAAACGTACACAAATGAATATTGTCTCGCCACCGTTGAACCAAGTCTTGCATACATTAACAACAGCGATTTTAGATATGTGCATTGAAATGTGTTACAAAATGAAGGGAATAAAAACTGGCGTTGTTGTATTTAGTAAAAAGATGCCAACAATTAACAATTGTCAATGTTTACAAATTGGTATTCCGATTCTTTCTCCTGACGCAAACAGTATGCGTGATGTTTACGAGTATAATTGTCTAGGAGTATCTGGTGAGTTAGTGAATTTGGTGTAAAGAAATTATTTGCAGCTCCGTCTTTCGACGTTGGAAACAATTTTGATGAATATTCTGTAATATCGGAAGTGGCCGGCGATTTTGAAGATTTAGAAAAAAGTTGATAGAAACGTTATGGAAATGAAAGCTGTAGTTTTCGATATTAGAAAAGGACTAGGCTGTCTTCTATTAACTGTTTTCTCTGATACACTCTAACTATTCAACACATATCATCTATGAACATTGCCGGAATAATAATACGATGAATATTTGATCAACAAACACGTTTCGAAATATCAGAACTATTAGCCGCCAGTTTCAGACCAGCAGCTGTTTCAAAAACAGGAACCACACAAATAGTGGGTCCGCGTAATGTTTACCTAAAACACACGGGGAACTATAAATAGTCAAACTTTAATGCGAAATCTCCCTACTTAAGAAAAGTATGAAACAAGTTCACTACGGGTGAATGTTTCCTGTTATTTCTTATAAACCTTCCCATCATGTACCACTGAGCAATTCATCACCTCCAATCACGTGATGCAAGTATACCATTCTCCACGTCACTGTGTTCATAAATATAATGCAATAACACATTGATTGATTCACATAACATAACAAGCAATGTCATTATCAGTTGCAAGATTAAGTTGTGCGTATATTGATCGACAATAAAATATAATGCTGCACGGTTATTCTGTTTATTCAATATTTAATATCAAAGTTCATCATGTGCGTGGGTAGCTATCTACCTACCATAACAGATCCATCACCCATAGGTGCATAACTGTTGACATTGCAATGCTGACAAATGTTACCATCTGAAACGCGACACTATCTCTATTTGCGAATGAACGTTTGCAATGATGTGCACAAGGATAAAAGTGTTTATCGTAAGAACATCCGTGTTTGGACGATGCTGTTTGTCATTGTGGAAATCGAATACCGAGACACAAAAGCAAACAACACGGCATGTCGAACATTGCGCAAACATCACAAAAATTATATCTATCACATTCATTCTATTAGCAACACCTTTCACTCGTAAAACCAAGCATTTCTGTTATTAAAATATTGACAAAATGCAAAAGTTATGCATAAAGTGTCTAATCACGCTGATAACAACAAAACTGGCATTGACACTCAACACAACAAATGTGCCAGTACACCGTTACAACACAATCCGCGCAGGAGTTTACGCCACCGACAACATGACAGTCATGAGCGAATGTGTCAGTGGAAAACATCTTATAACGTATGGAGAATCGTGTGCAGATCACATGGCATTGCGTATGACAGCATTGACAATGGCCATGTTGCAGGTAAATGTCACTTTCGAAATGACAAAATTTCATTGCAGGGTTTACCGGTTAATCTAACACACACTGCGGCCACAACTGATGGCATTGTGATCAACAACACCTACACTGGTGCGCTCGGTTTACTGCAAAATGGAGACTTCGATACGCTCATCGCATTTTTCGCGATGACACCACAACGAATGCAGTATTTCACGTTCCCCATGCCGATTGCCGTTGAGAGAGTTGTCGTGTTGGTAAGACGCGCTCTGCCATTTCAAATCCGGTTGGCCAATCTGAATGCAAATATTCACATGAGTGTCTATGCATCAATGGTTTCTGTCGTGGGGATCATTACAATTGTATATCTGATCCACAAACGTCTGCACTCCAATTCGGCAACTTTTAATCACGTCCGGCAAATCGTTGCTCTCTCACTGCCAGGAGGACCATGCGACCGATTGCCAACAGGAAACATGACAATGACAATGAAAGTGATAGAAATGATCGCATGTTTTACTGTTCTAATGTTCACGTCGTACTACCAATGTGAACAACTAAACGCGTTACTTCTACCACCCACAAGACCTGTTATGAGTGACATTCGTCACCTGAATGAGCAACTTGTAAATGGACAGATCATTACTTCATTCACGCGATGGAACGGAAGCATCGAGATCGACCTAAAAACTGGCAATTACAGTCTTGCCAAACAGTTGCAACACATCTGGACAATGCATCCACCCGAACATGAAAGTGACGCGTTGAAGAATGCCGATGCGGCGGCAAATAAAAGTCGTATGATCATTGGTCTTCAGTCGAACGTGATTCGAGCTCTGTCCCGTATCGACCCAAAAACGTGCGACGAATATGAATTGATAACTTTACGAGAAATGGCGCCCCTAAATATCGGCCTAGCATTCCGACGTAGATATCCGTTCACAGAAGACCTGAACCGAGTCATTACTGAGAGACTGAGTTGGTCGCAAAGAATAATCGGTGAGACGCAGCTGAGTCCCATCTGTCGCGAGAAACTGTCATCAGTACAGAAGGAACAAACAGAGAAGATACCGTTAAGCATTGAAACAGTCAGTGGTGTTCTTGTAGCATATATCTGTGGTATTTGTGTGACAATATTCGCATTTTGTTCTGAAGTTTTGGTAAACTGGCGACGCGTTGGACGCACAAATATCACACCGATGTCGCAAAACGACCGTCATCGAAACACGACTAACATCAAGATTGCCAATTATGAATGGGACACGACATTCCGTGGGAGTGACAAGCGACTTATACACTTAGATGTATTTATGGACAATGATAATGACAGTCTCGATAATCAATATAAACTTGTTTTGCGCATGATACAGATTGAAAAGTCTAATTCGTTTCCATTCTAAAGTGATACTCGAGATTAATTTGTTTTTTACAATGAATATACTTGCGAACTCATTTATTCGTAGTTCTTTAAAAAAGAACATTTCTATCTAGGTCGAATACCGTATAACCTGTAAAATAGCCCTCGCATTTAATACAGCCCCCTCTTCTAATGCAGCCCCCGTCTATCACGATGAAACAAATACAGCCCCGGGCTGTCTCACAGGTTACGGTATATCAAATAATATTAAATCGTCTATTTACTATTTACTTACTTCCTCATATGAGATACCAATGCAAACATCTAAGCGGTCAACAACGATCAGATGAAAATAAATTTTTGCAAACACCCCATTGGAAATTCGACACTTTATTCATTTGCATTGACATCAAATGAATATTTGCATTGACATTCACAATGACAAAAGCTTTTAAAAGCACACATATAAAAAATGTATTGCATTCTGCTCACGTTCATCCTAATTCCCGTTACACGCGCCGCTATTACCCCATCAAAGGAGCCCATGCGCGGTGGCCTGTTCACATTCCAAAATAAAACACTGTTGGACGACTGCATCAGCGGGGAACACCTAGGCACCTACGACAAAACGTGCGCGCCGTACATGAGTTCACAAATGGAAGCTGTCGTTGTTGCCGTTCTGCAGGTTTGTGGTTTGTGTGTGTGTATTGTTTGTGATGTTGACAAAAGTAAAACAATTGTACGATAAATAGGCGGAGCCTATCATTCTTCTACAAACGAACACTTCTGTGAGGAGCGGTGAAGCGATCAATGGAACCTACATCGGTGCAATGGGAATGCTGCAACGCGGCGAGTTAGATATGATTCTGTCCGAGATGACAGTAACAACGGCGCGGGCAGCGGTTTTCGCGTTTACAGTGCCGATCTCGTTCGAAAAGATCGTCGTTCTCCTGCGCAGGCCACACTTCGTTTTCGTCAGATTCGACAACCTGAATGCAAATATCGATGTCGGTGTCTATGTGTTGGCATTCATTGCCATTCTGTCTCTTATTATCATCTTCGTGCTGCAAGATCGTCTCGTCAATTTTACGGATCATGTTGACACGTGGAAGATTGTACATCTATCAATGCCTGGCAGTTGCACGCAAGCATTGACGAACGAACGCGGATGGACAAAAAAGGTGATCATTATTAGCATCAACTTCACCCTTCTAATGCTCACATCCTATTATCAATGTCAGCAATTGTCGGCACTCCTGGTGCCACAACAGCTTCGAATACCGAAGAACATAGACCATCTAGAAACAGACATGTTAGACGGAAACATAAAAACTGCATTTACGACAGTGAACAGAAGTATTGAAGTAGAGTTGTATACAGGAACTTTCCGATTAGCAAGAATGATGCAAAAGATTTGGCACAAACACCCACCAAATTACATCACCGACTTTCGAAGCAACGCTGAGGCAATTCGAAACAACAAAACAATGGTCATTGGTCTGATGTCGAACGTGTATTCTATATTGAGATACATCCCACCAAAGACGTGCGATGAATATGAATTGATAACATTGGAAGAACTGCCGGCACAAATGATGGGATTAATGTTTCGACCAAAATATGAACGTATCCACCGGATCAACAACGTGATTGAAGTAAGGAGACACTGGTATCGAAGATTGATCGATGAGAATCAGGTGGACGCGCTGTGCAGAGAGAAACTGTTCCCGTCATACAATCAGGAACTGTTGAAGAAACCACTCGACATTCTCACACTTAGTGGTGTAATTGTTGCATACACCTGTGCAGTGTTCATTTCGCTTCTTGGGCTTTTTATCGAGATTCTATGGAAGCGTTTTGTCAAACCCGTTTGCAAACAACACTATTACATTGATGATTATGTTGGCGAAAATGTGTATAAGGAATATATGATTCTGCTAAATATGATTGCACATGCCAAGATTGAGTAAATAGCCACCTGTTGCTCATTAAATTACTTTTCCGATTATTCCCAAACTTTTGCCTGTTAAATGCATTATCCTTTTAACTTTAATTAATTACTTTAAAGAGAGTTGTTCGACTAGTACACCGGCAACTCGATTTCAAATGTCACGCACAATTATTGTTTTTGAAAAGTTCTATGATTATTAATAATCAAAATTATGTGAATCACACATTGGTGATTGAAAACTGTTTTGCATTTTAATAAATTGTTGCAAAATCCGTGTGCTCTAATCAAAAAATAGTCACAATAGAATTTTGTTTTTTTGTTAAAAATCATCATTAAACGAAATGCTGTTTACGCCTTGAACAGTTGACATTTGATGTCAACAAGATATTTTTATGTACACAGAAGAAGACGTGCAATAAAAACACATGTGTTCTCACATTTGCCACACGCAGAGGTGTGATGTAAAATGAAGCCACGTGCCTGTCAGCTGTCGCAATGTAGTTACACCTAATGTGACAAATTGGTCTTCATTTGTCACATCTGGACGAACAGAAATACCTGTGCATAGGTGTTTACGCGGAATCTTTGCAATCTACCATACGCTTCAAAGAGTTTCTTACCTCAAATAACAAACAATGGCCACCGCTCTGACGCTAACTCACGACTGGTCGGCTGACATGTGGGACTGGCCACTGCAGCATCATGACGGCGTGGTGAAAGTACATCACACGAAATACTTGTACGATGTTGCATTGGAGACATCTGCCTTTAAGCCAAATGAAATCAGTGCAAGTTTTTTGGTTTATCATTCGTTAAAGATTTTATGTTGGCAAATTATTTCAGGTAAAAGTACAGGGTGCATCATTGTTGATTTCGTGCTATCATGAGGAACGTACGGACAAACATGGCACGGTCAAACGGGAGGTAAGGATGGAATTTTAGGAATATTAAAATGTTACAGCTCAACCGCTGCTACCACCTACCGCATGACGTTGACGCTAGTACCGTGAAAGTACATTTGGACAAGAAGGGCATTTTGCACATTTCGGCCGAAATGAAATACTGCGATGTTTGCAATGAAGACAAGGAGAATGGCAAATGCAAATGTCATAAATGAATCCGTCGATTGTCGATTTGTTTCAATGAAATTCTATAGATTGCTAAATAGTCACAGATATCCATATTCCCGTGTTTTCCTACTTTAATGACAACATGTATTCTGTATATGCAATGAACATATCCGGTGTAAATAATGAAAATAGTCCTCCAATATCCAACATCACGTCAAAGTTGTCACACTTCCATAAACGTTCATCTTCTTCAATTCATATCGGAATACACAAATACACCAAAATTCGTATATTCATCTGATAATCATTACTGTCACGCAGCACCCTCATCACAAGCTAGTAGCTTGAAGTTACTCCATTCCTGTATCGTCCTTGATGGATCAACTGGGCTACTTCTGTCTAGTGTTATCACACACTATCCATTGGGTCATGAACAGTAAGTGTCATGGATGAACAAGTGTCATCACACGAATCAATCACAATCCCGATGTGTGTGCGTGTGTGCGTGCGTGTGTGTGCGTGTGTGTGTGTGCGTGTGTGTGTGTGTGTGTGTGTGGTACAACATGCCACATTCCATCCGCACCCTCATCACCAGTGACAAGTAACCTTATACATCAACATAAGGCATGATGTTATTGTGGGTTGTTACGTGCAATTTAATACTGACTATCATTAGATACAAGTGCAATTAACAGCGCATGGCAGGACATTGTGCAAATAGCAGAAATATTATTAAGCGAATATTCATGCTCATTGCAACATCTGCTACGAGTAATATCATGTAATTCTGTTATTAACACATTGACAAAATGCAAAAGTTATGCATAAAGTGTCTAATCACCCTAATAACAATAAAACTGACATTAACACTCAACACAACAAATGTGCCAATACACGGTTACAACATAATCCGCGCAGGAGTTTACGCCACCGACAACATGACAGTCATGAGCGAATGTGTCAGTGGAAAACATCTTATAACGTATGGAGAATCGTGTGCAGATCACATGGCATTGCGTATGACAGCATTGACAATGGCCATGTTGCAGGTAAATGTCACTTTCGAAATGACAAAATTTCATTGCAGGGTTTACCGGTTAATCTAACACACACTGCGGCCACAACTGATGGCATTGTGATCAACAACACCTACACTGGTGCGCTCGGTTTACTGCAAAATGGAGACTTCGATACGCTCATCGCATTTTTCGCGATGACACCACAACGAATGCAGTATTTCACGTTCCCCATGCCGATTGCCGTTGAGAGAGTTGTCGTGTTGGTAAGACGCGCTCTGCCATTTCAAATCCGGTTGGCCAATCTGAATGCAAATATTCACATGAGTGTCTATGCATCAATGGTTTCTGTCGTGGGGATCATTACAATTGTATATCTGATCCACAAACGTCTGCACTCCAATTCGGCAACTTTTAATCACGTCCGGCAAATCGTTGCTCTCTCACTGCCAGGAGGACCATGCGACCGATTGCCAACAGGAAACATGACAATGACAATGAAAGTGATAGAAATGATCGCATGTTTTACTGTTCTAATGTTCACGTCGTACTACCAATGTGAACAACTAAACGCGTTACTTCTACCACCCACAAGACCTGTTATGAGTGACATTCGTCACCTGAATGAGCAACTTGTAAATGGACAGATCATTACTTCATTCACGCGATGGAACGGAAGCATCGAGATCGACCTAAAAACTGGCAATTACAGTCTTGCCAAACAGTTGCAACACATCTGGACAATGCATCCACCCGAACATGAAAGTGACGCGTTGAAGAATGCCGATGCGGCGGCAAATAAAAGTCGTATGATCATTGGTCTTCAGTCGAACGTGATTCGAGCTCTGTCCCGTATCGACCCAAAAACGTGCGACGAATATGAATTGATAACTTTACGAGAAATGGCGCCCCTAAATATCGGCCTAGCATTCCGACGTAGATATCCGTTCACAGAAGACCTGAACCGAGTCATTACTGAGAGACTGAGTTGGTCGCAAAGAATAATCGGTGAGACGCAGCTGAGTCCCATCTGTCGCGAGAAACTGTCATCAGTACAGAAGGAACAAACAGAGAAGATACCGTTAAGCATTGAAACAGTCAGTGGTGTTCTTGTAGCATATATCTGTGGTATTTGTGTGACAATATTCGCGTTTTGTTCCGAGATTTTCGTAAGCCGGCGACGCGTCGGACGCGGAAAGATCACTCTGATGTCGCACTGGAATAGAAACAAGACTGACATTAAGATTGCAAGTTCTGAATTGGAAATAAGACGTGACAAGCGACATATTCACTTAGATGCATATATCGATGATGCTGATGAAATTGTCAGCTTCCAATATAAACTTCTTCTGCGCGTGATACAGATTGAAAAGTCTGATTCATTTCTCTTCTGACAGCTTTCGGATCTTTGATCTGTTCTACGAGGTTACGTTTTTAGTGTGTTTTATTTTTGTAAGGTAACAGTTTAATATTCAATGAATCGCGTTTCGCTTTTATCGATAAGAAAAGACAAAAATATCAAATTCGGAGACTTGTTTCTGCTACTAAAAATAAATACAGCACACCCACAGTAGAAGGAATAGCTCTGCACCAACTACAAAACTACATGTACTGTAAAAACACTTCATTTGAATGTACAAACAACCGAAAATGCAGTTTAGCAATTTGTCTACTCTCGTTACATTTCTCCAACAAGTTACATGTTGATCGGGTATAAAATACTCGACTGTTCTTCTATATTCACTTAATAAAATGAAGTTCATATGCAAACAACGATCTATCATGTGTTGTTTATGCGCAAATGTGCTTCGCAGATGTCACTATGAAACAGGACACTATTCTATTTACATATGACTGTTTGTAATGATGCGAAAGCACTCATTGTCTGCACATGATCATGACACCCTCACATTTCCCATTGAACATGTCAAACGAAAACTCCACATCTCGCACTCTTTCAATGGACCCAATTCTCGGCGGGACACTCGCACATGACAATCAAACACTGATGGCAGACTGCATCACTGGCAAACACCTCCGCACATATGATACAACGTGTGCACCACACATGTCATTGCAAATGGTCGCTGTTGTTGTTGCTGTTATGCAGGTTGGTGATGGTGTTGAATGGAGAACTGTTGAAAGATATACAGGCACTACCGTTTCGCGTTCAACCAATGAACACTAGCTCGAGCGGACAGTCGATCAATGGAACCTACACCGATGCACTGGGAATGCTGCAACGCGGCGAACACGATATGATCCTGTCCGATACGGCAATCACGGCGGCACGGGCACGGTATTTCACATTTTCGGTGCCGTTCTCATGGGAAAAGATCGTTGTTCTTGTGCGCAGACAACGAGCAACGAGTGTACGCTTCGATAACCTGAATGCGAATATCGATGTCAGGGTCTACGGCTTGACAATTGTTCTTCTTGCATTCCTCATTCTCCTGTTCGTGCTACAAGATCGTTTTGTCAATTTTAGGGCTCATATAGACACGTGGAAGATTGTACATCTGTCAATGCCTGGCTGTTGCACCGAACGATTGACCAATGACATAGGATGGACAAAGAAGGTCATCATTATTAGCATTAGTTTCATGATTATGATGTTAACATCGTACTATCAATGTACGCAATTGTCTGCCTTCCTGCTACCACCGAAGGTCACAATTCCGGATAATATAGACCATCTTGAGCCAGAGATGTTGAACGGACACATAAAAACAGCTTTTATGACGCTCAACGGAAGTCTCGAAACAGACTTGTACACGGGAACTAATCGGTTGGCAAAAATGCTGCAAAAAATTTGGCACCATCACCCTCCAAATCACATTTTGGAAACATGGAGCAACGCCGAGGCGATTAGAAGCAACAAAACAATGATCATTGGAATGATGTCGAACGTTTTTGCGATATTGAGATACATTGACCCTTACACGTGCGATGAATACGAACTGATAACACTGGAAGAAATGCCACCGCGAATGATGGGAATCGTGTTTCGACCAAATTATCAACAGATCCAACGAATAAACATGGTGATTGAAGAGAGACGAAACTGGGTTCGGCGTCTAATCGACGAAAACCAGGTGCACGCTATATGTCGAGAGAAAATTTTCCACACCTCAAATCAGGAAATATCACAAAAACCTTTGGACGTTCACACGCTCAGTGGAGTTTTTGTGACATACGTTTGTGCAATTTGCATTGCTTTTTGCGCGTTCCTAGTCGAGATTCTATGGATGCGCTTTACAAAACGCGGTAAACGACACATTTACATTGACGACTATGTTGGCGAAAATGCGTACAAAGAGTATTTGATTCTACTAGATATGATTGCAAGTAAAACTTAGAACTTGAATGCTTCTGAAATATTTTCCAGCACAGTGGGATCCGAAGCTTGGAATTCACGTGACTTGAAGTCGCGGC
>JADMIO011437917.1_pt1 | contig 21982 bp, 21 predicted proteins | sample 8958161 | NCBI WGS metagenome assembly JADMIO01 (sample SAMN16585339, study PRJNA669376) | soil metagenome | isolation source: Crop rotation soil | place: USA: Cullars Rotation, Alabama | collected 2011
CCCCGTCGAGCGCGTCGATCTCTTTGACCAGCGTGCCTTTGGCGATGCCGCCAAAGGCAGGGTTACAGGACATCTCGCCGATCGTCGATTTTTTCTGTGTGACGAGCGCCGTACGGGCGCCCAGGCGCGCGGAGGCCGCCGCTGCCTCACAGCCAGCGTGGCCGCCACCGATTACGATCACATCAAAATCGAACATGTTACCTTGTCATCCCGAGCGAAGCCGAGGGATCCACTTATACAAGTAGATCCTTCGATTCGCTGCGCTCACTCAGGGTGACAGCGGCGTAGAGCGGCAAAGCCGCTAACGGCGCTGTCACTTCCCTATACAGAAACTCTTAAACACCACGTCCAGTACATCATCCACGGCGATTTTGCCAGTAATTTTCCCTACGGCCACCGCCGCGCGCCGCAGCTCCTCACAGCTTATCTCCAGGGGAGAATCGAGCTTGAGGGAATCCAGATGCTCAAGGGCTTCACTGAGTGCCGCGCGATGACGGTTGCGCGTTATGAAAGAAGCTCCGCCGGAATAAGCGGAAACGCGCTTCTCTATTTCTTCTAAAAGACCGGATATTCCGTAACCGGTCTTTGTAGAGATTAGCAGTGGATTGAAAGACTTGATTTTAAAAATCAGATTTTCTGAAATCTGAATATCTGATTTACTGATTATTGCTATGGAGTCTTTATCTATAAGTTGGAGGGTTTGGGGATCCGGCTCAGCTACACCCCCATCGAACATCACCAGTTTGATATCGGCGGTCTCAGCTCTGGCTAACGCCCTTCTCACCCCCTCTTCTTCGATATCGTCGCTGCTTTCGCGAATACCGGCCGTGTCGGTCAAAATCACGGGAAACCCGGCGATTTCCATATGCACCTCGATGACGTCGCGCGTGGTGCCCGCCTTGTGCGAGACGATGGCGGCGTCTTTGCGTGAGAGCGCGTTTAAGAGGCTCGATTTCCCCACATTGGGTGTGCCGAGGATCACCACATGGATACCGTCCCTCACCTTTTCGCCGCGCCTGTGATCGTCGAGCGCCGCACGGATAATAGCCTGCAACTCTTTTATATCGTTGGATAATCCGGTCAGCACACTCTCTGGAATGTCTTCATCGGGAAAATCGATATAGGCTTCGAGATGCGCCAGGGTTTTGATGATGCGTGCGCGCAGATCGTCGTAGTAGCGGCTTAAGTCCCCCTGCATCTGGCGTAGCGCCTGGTTTTTCTGGCCGCTGGTTTCGGCATCGATGAGATCGGCCAGACCTTCGGCCTCGATCAAATCCATTTTGCCATTGAGGAAGGCCCTGCGTGAGAATTCCCCCGGTCCGGCGGGGCGCAACCCTTTCATGTGCGAAAGCACTTCCAGCAGCTCGCGTATGACGGCGAGGCTGCCATGCACCTGCAACTCGACCACATCTTCACCGGTAAATGAGTGCGGCGCTTTAAAATATATCGCCAGCCCGCGATCGATGATAGTGCCAGAAGGCGCAGCCAGAGCGGTCAAGCGGGCCATATTGGGCGTGGGGGAATCGATGCCCGATAATGCAGATAACGCGCGCGCGGCGTCGCGCCCGGAAATGCGGACAATGGCGATGCCGGATTTGCCGGCGGCGGTGGCGAGCGCGAAAATGGTGTTACTGGAATTCATAAATATAATTTGTCATACTCGGGCTTGACCCGAGTATCCATCGTTATAATAGTGATGGACCCTCGGCTCAAGGCCGAGGGTGACAGTTGAAAAAATGAAAGCAATACGAATCCACCAAAACGGCGGGCCGGAGGTGCTCACGCTCGATGATCTGCCCATGCCCAAGCCGCAGGCGGGCGAGGCGCTCATACGCCAGACGGCCATCGGCATTAATTTCATCGATATCTACCATCGCAGCGGCTTATACAAACTGCCGCTGCCATCGGGCATTGGTTTAGAAGGTGCTGGAATCGTAGAGGAGGTAGGGCAGGGGACGTCTTTGAAAAAGGGCGACCGCGTGGCCTATTGCGGCGGCCCGGTGGGCGGCTACGCCGAGTACCGCGCGATGGACCAGAAGCATCTGGTGAAACTTCCCGACACCATCGACGATCAGACCGCGGCTTCGGCGATGCTCAAGGGTATGACGGCGCAGTGCATCCTCAGGCGCACCTTCAAAGTAGAGAAGGGACACACCGTTTTGATCCACGCGGCGGCGGGCGGGGTGGGGCTTATCGCCTGCCAGTGGGCCAAGCATCTGGGCGCGACGGTGATCGGCAGCGTCGGCAGCGACGATAAAGCCAAGCTGGCGCGCGCCAACGGTTGCGACCATGTCATCGTCTACACGCGCGAAAATATTCCCGAGCGTATTGGGGAAATCACGGGCGGCCAGAAGGTCGACGTGGTCTATGATTCGGTGGGCAAGGCCACCTTCATGGACTCGCTCGACAGTTTGAAAAAATTCGGCATGCTGGTGTCGTTCGGCAATGCCTCCGGCGCCATCGAGCCCTTCGCGCCGCTGCTTCTGGCCTCCAAAGGTTCGCTGTACCTGACGCGCCCGACGCTGATGCACCATATCGAAAACCACGACATCTATCAGGAAAATGCCGACGAATTATTCGCGCTCATTGCCAAGGGCGTCATCAAAGTGAGGGTAGGGGGCACCTACGAACTCGCCGAAGCCAGGCAGGCGCAGATGGACCTCGAAGCGCGCCGGACCACCGGCTCGCTGGTGCTGGTGCCTTAGTTTTTCAAAAACGCTGCGGCAATCAGCGTCTTGGTATAATCTTCTTTGGGATTTTCAAAGATTTGCTGGGTGGTGCCGTGTTCGACGATTTTGCCATGGCGAAGTACGACTATATTATGGGCGATGGCGCGCACCACGCGCAGGTCGTGGCTGATAAACATGTACGACAGCCCATGTTTTTCCTGCAGGTTTTTTAAGAGTTCGATGATCTGCGATTGCACGGTGAGATCCAGTGCGCTGGTCGGTTCATCCAGCACGACGAACTTGGGTTTAAGGACCATGGCGCGGGCGATCGAGATGCGCTGGCGCTGGCCGCCGGAGAATTCATGCGGGAAGCGCTGCTTGATGTCGGGCGATAGCCCCACTTCCTTAAGCACCGCATCCACCGCGTCGCTGCGTCCTTGCGCCTTGGTCATCGGATAATGGACCGTCAGCCCTTCCTCGATGATCTGCTGGATATTCATGCGCGGATTGAGGCTCGAGTAGGGGTCCTGAAAAACCACCTGCATTGCTTTGCGCAGCTCGCGCAACTTGCTGCCGGCGCGATTATTGATGGTGTTCTGCTGGAACACAATCTGACCCTGGCTCTTAATGAGTCTAAGGAGCGCAAAGCCCAGCGTGGTTTTGCCCGAGCCCGATTCGCCGACCACGCCCAGCGTCGAAGATTCCATGATGGAAATACTGACATCGTCGACGGCTTTGACATAATCCACCGTACGTTTTAAAAGGCCTTTTTTGATGGGGAAATAGACTTTGAGATGGTCGCAGGAAATGACCTGCTGCGCGCTGGCGGGTGGCGGCATCGGTGCGCCTTTGGGCTCCGAGGCCAGGAGTTTTTGCGTGTAAGGATGTTTGGGCGCGGCGAAAATCTCCGAGACTTTTCCCTGCTCGACAATCTCGCCTTCGCGCATGATGGCGACGTTATCGGCCAGGCGTTTGACGATGGTTAAATCATGGGTAATGAACAGAACCGCCATGTGCATCGATTTCTGCAGGTCTTTGATCAGCGTCAGGATCTTGGCTTGAATGGTGACATCGACAGCGGTCGTCGGCTCGTCGGCAATCAGCAAATCCGGCTTGTTGGCAATGGCCATGGCGATCATCACGCGCTGGCGCTCGCCGCCGGAAAGCTCATGCGGATAAGCGTCGAGGCGGGTTTTGAAATGTACAAGCCCCACCTGTTCGAGCAGTTCATGGATGCGCGCCAGCGCCTGCGTATTATTCATCTGCTGGTGGACATCGAGCATTTCCTTGATCTGGCGGCCGATGGTGTGCAGCGGATTCAAAGCCGTCATCGGTTCCTGAAACACCATGCCGATGCGCGCGCCGCGAATGCTGCGCAGTTTTTCTTCCGAAGTGCCAACGATTTCCTGCCCGTCGAAATGAATACTGCCGGAGATGGCGGCGCTGGCAGGCTGCAGGCCCATGCAGGAAAGCGCGGTCAGCGATTTTCCCGATCCCGATTCGCCGACGAGCGCCAGCATTTCGCCTTTGGCAATGGTGAGCGACACGTCTTTGACAACGTCCGTAGCGCCAAAACGCAGGGTGAGTTTATCGATGGCAAGGAGGGTCATAGTTTACTCCTGTCATCCCGGGCACAGTCGAGGGATCTTTCTTGCCTAAGATCCTTCGGCTCGCTTCGCTCGCTCAGGATGACAAAATACTTCGTCATTTTGTCACCTTCCTTGGGTCAAAGGCGTCGCGCACGGCTTCGGAAATAAAAATAATCAGCACCAGCATCAGCGCGATGACGATAAAGCCGGTAAATCCCAGCCACGGCGCCTGCAGGTTGCTCTTGCCTTGTAATAATAGTTCACCCAGCGACGGCGATCCCGGCGGCAGGCCGAAGCCCAGGAAATCGAGCGTGGTAAGCGCGGTGACGCCGCTGGACATCAGAAACGGAATCATGGTCATGGCGGCGACCATGGCGTTGGGCAGCACGTGGCGCATCATGATGGTGAGTTCCTTGACGCCGAGTGCGCGCGCGGCTTTGACGTAATCGAAATTGCGCGTGCGCAGGAACTCGGCGCGTACTACGGAAGTCAGCGACATCCAGGTAAAGAGCAGCAATATGAACAGCAGCCAGCCGAAATTGGGCGTGACCATCGAGGCCAGAATGATCAGTACGAACAGGTCCGGCAGCCCCGACCAGATTTCGATGAAACGCTGAAAAATTAAATCGGTCAGTCCGCCGAAATAGCCCTGCACGGCGCCGGCCATGATGCCGATAATGGCGCTGGTGATGGTCAGCGCCAGCCCAAACAACACCGAAATACGGAAGCCGTAGATGAGACGCGCGCTGACGTCGCGGCCCTGATCGTCGGTGCCCAGCCAGTTTTCAGCGCTTGGCGGCGCGGGGGCGGGGATTTTGAGATCATAGTTGATGGTCGAATAGCTGTAACGAATCGGCGGCCACAGCATCCAGCCATCCTTGTTGATTTTCTCGGCGATGAAGGGCTCGCGGTACATGGTTTCGGTATCGAAATCGCCGCCGAAAGTTTTCTCCGGATACATTTTGAATACGGGGAAATAAAGCTCGCCTTTGTATTTGAGTATAATGGGGCTGTCGTTGGCGATGAACTCGGCAAAGAGGCTGATAAAAAACAGCAACAGGAAAATCCACAGGCTCCAGAAGCCGCGCTTATTGGCGCGAAACAAGGCGAGGCGGCGCTGGGTGATGGGGGTCATAATTTTCTGTCATCCTCGGGCTTGACCCGAGGATCCCTCAAGAAAAATATCCATGCCGCGCCCATGGCGCTTAGATGGATTCCCGCCTTCGCGGGAATGACAAATAAAAAACGGCTAAACATCGCGCCTCTCGAAATCGATGCGCGGATCGACGAGCATATAGACGAGGTCGCCGATTAAGTTGAAGATGAGTCCCAGCAACGTAAATATAAATAAAGTGCCGAACATCACCGGATAATCGCGGCCAAGCACGGCTTCGTAACCTAAGAGCCCCAGCCCGTTGAGCGAGAAAATAATCTCGATAAGAAGGGCGCTGGTAAAGATGATCCTAAGCAGCGCGCCCGGAAACCCGGCGATGACGATCAGCATTGCATTCCTGAACACATGCCCGTAAAGCACGCGCCTTTCGGTGAGCCCCTTGGCGCGCGCGGTCAGCACATATTGCTTGCCGATTTCGTCCAGAAAACAATTTTTAGTCAGCATGGTAAGCGAGGCGAATCCCGAGATGACCATGGCGGTCACAGGTAGGGCGATGTGCCAGAAATAATCGATGATTTTGCCCGGCCAGCTCAGGTCAGCCCAGTTATCGGAGGTCAGGCCTTTAAGCGGAAACCAGCTTAAGTAATTACCGCCTGCGAATAAAATAATCAAAAGGATGGCGAATAGAAAACTCGGGATGGCGTAGCCGATGATGATGATCCAGCTTGAAATCACATCGAAATTGCTGCCGTCCTTCACGGCTTTTTTAATGCCCAGCGGAATCGAGATGAGATAGACCAGCAGCGTCGTCCACAGCCCCAGCGAGATGGTCACCGGCAGCGTATGGAATACCAGCCCTACCACGCGCTCGTTGCGGAAAAAACTCTCGCCGAAATCGAGTTTCAGGTAATCGCCGATCATTTTAAGGAAGCGCTCCAGGGGTGGTTTGTCGAAGCCATACATCACCTTGATGCGCTCGACGATTTCCGGGTCGAGCCCGCGCGCGCCGCGATAGATGGAATCGAATTTACCGATTTGAATGTCGCCCTTGGCGGCGAAATCCGAACCGCCGGAGCCGCTGATGCGGGAGGTTGCGTCCTGCGAAGTGATGTCGGTGAGCTTCATCACCATCTGCTCGACGGGCCCGCCCGGAGCCGCCTGCACGATGACGAAATTCAAGACCATAATCCCAAACAGGGTGGGGATCATGAGCAGTATGCGGCGGATGATGTAAGCGGTCATTTACGGAAACCCGAAATCTGAAATCAGAAATAGGAATACCATATTTTATTGATTCTGACTTCCGATTTCTGGTTTCTGATTTCCGACCTGCGGTCGGATCCACCATGTCTGGAAGCCGAGATTATATTTGGGCGTGACGTCGGGGATGCCGAACTTGTTCCAGTAGGCGACGCGGAAGCCGTTGGAGTGCCAGTGGGGGATGACGTAATGCTCCCATAGCAGCACGCGGTCGAGCGCGCGCCCGGCGGCGACCAGCGATTCCTTGTCCTTGGCGGAGACGAGTTGCTCGAGCATGGCGTCGACGGCCTTGTTCTTGGCGCCGGCTAAATTATTGCCGCCTTTGACGTCGGCCTGTGAGGAATGCCACAGGCTTATTTGTTCATTGCCCGGATAAAAGACACCGCGGTTGATCCAGATGGAGACCATGTCGAAATCGCTTTCATCGGTGCGTTTCTGGTATTGCGAATCGTCGACCATGCGGATGGAAGAGACGATGCCCAGGCGCTCCATGTTTTTGCGCATGGGCCCGATGACGCGCTCCATGGTGGGCTGGCGCAGCATGAATTCGATGGAGAGTTGCTCGCCTTTTTGATTGACGCGTTTGCCGTCTTTCACCAGCCAGCCTGCTTCGGCAAGCAGTTTATCGGCTTTGAGCAGCTGCTCGCGGTTATTGCCCGACCCGTCGGTGACCGGATTTTTAAATTCGGTAGTGAAGAGAGCAGGGGGCAGGCAATCCTTGTCATTCTGAGCGGAGCCGTGAAGCGGCGTAGCCGAAGAATCTTTTAAAAGATCCTTCGACTCGCTTTCAGCTCGCTCAGGATGACATTTAAAGGGTTCTAGCAGCTCCAGCTCCTTGCCTTCGGGCAGGCCCTTGGCTTCGAAATCGGTGTTTTCAAAGAAGCTTTTATTGCGCGCGTAGGCGCTATAAAAAATGGTTTTGTTTTCCCATTCGTAATCGAGTGCGAGGCCGATGGCTTCGCGCACGCGCGCATCGGAGAATTTCGGCTGGCGCGTGTTGAAAATAAACGCCTGCATGCCCTGCGGTATTTTATGTTCGATGACGCGCTTGATGAGGCGTCCGTCCTTGACTGCCGGTGCGTCGTAAGCGGTGGCCCAGCTGCGCGCGATATATTCCTGGCGGAAATCGTATTCACCCGCCTTGAGCGCTTCGAGCGCGACGTTTTCGTCGCGGTACATGTCGTAGCGGATCGTATCGAAGTTATATTGCCCCTTCATTACGGGAAGATCCTTGCCCCAGTAATCCGGGATCAGCTTATAGATAATAAAGCGGCCCTGATCGACGCTTTCGACCTTGTAAGGTCCGCTGCCCATGGGCGCCTCCAGCGTGGTTTTTTCAAAATCGACTTTGGAATAATAGGCTTTGGAGAGGATGGGCATCTGCGCGACGATCAGCGGCAGCTCTTTGTTTTTATTATCGGTGAACGTGAATTTAACCGAGCGCTCGCCGGTTTTTTCCACCTTGGCCACCGGCGCATACATGATCTTGTAGGTGGGGTCGCCCTTGTCTCTTAAGGTATAAAACGAAAACACCACATCGTCGGGCGTGATGGCTGTGCCGTCCCACCAGCGCGCTTCCTTGCGCAGGAAAAATTCGACGCTGCCATTATCGGGGGCAACGCTGGCGCTTTCGGCGACGAGCCCATACATCGATTCGGGCTCGTCCATGGACGAGACCATCAGCGATTCAAAGAGCCCGGCGATGGCAGGGGCTTTCACGCCTTTTAAAATAAACGGGTTTAAGTTATCGAAGGTGCCGTTTTCCGCGAGTTTGACGGCGCCGCCTTTGGGCGCTGCGGGATTCACATAATCGAAATGCGTGAAGCCGTCCTTGTATTTGCATTCGTCGTAATAGGCGAGGCAATGCTGCGCCGCAGGTGCAGCAAGTGCTGAGTTGAGAGTGCTGAGTACTGAGAAAAGAAGAAACCACGCAGCACTCTTAACTCTGCACTCTTTATGCATCTTGTTCTCCTTTGTTTTCGTCATGGCCCGAATCGCACTGGCGATTCTAGGGCCATCCAGACTGGATCCCCTTAGAGTTGCTGCGCAACTCAGGGGATGACGGCTATCCTTTCGGTTTGACGATCAGTTTGTTGCCCGTCACATCGACAATAGTCACCGGGATGGCGGCGTCCAGTTTTTCCACCGGCGCATTGCCGGCGATTTCCGCCTTCATGATGGTGCCCGACCAGGTGGCTTCGCCGATATGGCCTTTGATCAGTCCGCCGCTGCCGGTAAAGGCGGTTTCGCCGATGATGTTGCTGTAGCCGCCGTGGCGGTGACGGTATTTCTGCAGCGGCTTCCACAGGAAAAATGCGCAGGCGGCAGTCGCGGCGAGGCAAAGCACAAACTGCGCCAGATGCGCGTCGGGCGGCAGCACGCCGAAATTAAGCAGGGAGCTGGTGACGAGGGCGCCGATTCCCGCGAACATAAGCCCGAGGCCGCTGACGCCGAGGGCTTCTGCCAGTATCAGTATCAAGCCGCCGATCAGCCAGAGATAGGAAATGGATAGGTCCATATGTACTCCTTCGTCATGGCCCGAATCGCACTGGCGATTCTAGGGCCATCCAGTCCGGATCCCCCTAGAGTTACTTTGCAACTCGGGGGATGACGGGAGCCTAAGCGGCAAGCCGCCAAGGCTTACCGTCATTTCAATGTGCTCAAATAGGCGATCAGATTAGCGCGGTCCTGCGGATTTTTAATGCCGGCGAACGACATTTTATTGCCGGGAATGTATTTTTTCGGATTGGCGAGGAAATCGGAAAGCGACTGCGCGTCCCAGGTTTTGCCGTGCATGGCTTTGACGGCATCGGAGTATGTATAATCGTCCTTATGCGCGATGTGACTGCCGACGAGTCCCCACTGGTTGGGGCCGACGCCGTTCTTGCCGCCCTTGTCGAAGGTGTGGCACGAGGTGCATTTCTTGACCACCGCTTCACCGGCCTTGGCATCGGCCTTGGCCATCAGCGGGCCGATATCGACGGGTTTTTCTTCCGTGGTGGCCTCGGAAGGAACGTCAGAAGGATTCTCGGCGCCGGCGATGGTATAGCCGCGCTTGGCTTCTTTATCTTCATGTTCGCTGATAGAGCCGGTATAGAGCCCTTCGGCGACGAGTCCTGAGACCATGGCGATAATACCCGCCAGCAAGATGGCGCCGGCGATTTTATTTATTTCAAAGCTCGATGGATTCATAATACCCCTGTAAGCATTTCAATGTTTGCAGTTATAATATGCTGGCCATACTCGATCAACATGATTAAAAAAGATTGAACAAAATGTCATCCCGAGCGAAGTCGAGGGATCTTTTTTAACAAGAAGATCCTTCGACTCCGGCCTTAAGGCCTCCGCTCAGGATGACAATGAGGTATTATGAACCCGATTATTATCATCCCTGCGCGCATGAAGGCGACGCGGCTGCCGGACAAGCCGATGGCGATGATCGGCGGAAAACCGATGATCGTGCTGGTTGCAGAACGCGCCGTGCGGGCTGAAGCGGGCGAGGTGGTGGTAGCGTGCGATGGCCCGGTTATTTTCGAAGCCGTGCGCGCCGCGGGCTATAAGGCGATCCTTACCGATCCCGATTTGCCTTCGGGTTCCGACCGCATTTATCAGGCATTGACTAAAATCGATCCTGAAAAGAAACACGACGTGTTGATCAACGTGCAGGGCGACATGCCCACGCTCGACCCTTCCATCATCAAACGCGCGGTGGCGTTGCTGGAAAACCCCGCCGTTGATATCGGCACGCTGGCGGCGGTGATTGTCGACGAGCAGGAAAAAACCGATCCGGCGGTGGTGAAGGTGATTATCCGTCATCCTGCGCAAGCGCTAAGCGCTTCGCAGAATGACGTAATGCAAGGCCGCGCCCTTTCCTTTTCGCGCACCTACGCAAAAGGAGCGTTGCATCATATCGGCATCTATGCTTACCGTCGGGATGCGCTGGAAAAATTCGTATCGCTGCCGCAAAGCCCGCTTGAAAAAAAGGAAAAACTGGAGCAGCTTAGGGCGCTGGAGGCGGGGATGCGCATCGATGTCGCCATTGTAAAGACTGTGCCGCTGGGGGTCGATACGCCCGAGACACTAAAGAAAGCAAGGAAGCACTATGAAACAATTTGATGTGGTGGGAATCGGCAACGCCATTGTCGACGTCCTCAGTTACTGTGACGATGCGTTCTTAGAAAAGCAGGGACTTAAAAAAGGCACGATGACGCTGGTCGATGAAGCGCGCTCGCAATCCATCTATCACCAGATCGGCCAGCCGACGGAATGTTCCGGCGGTTCGGTGGCCAACACGCTGGCGGCGATCGCTTCGTTGGGTTCGCGCGCGGCGTTTATCGGTATCGTGGCGGACGACCAGCTGGGGAAAATATTCACGCACGATCTGCGTTCGGTCGGGGTGCGCTATAATACGCCGCCGACGGCAAAAGGCGGACCATCGACTGCCAACTGCATCGTGCTGGTGACGCCGGACGCGCAACGCACCATGGCGACGTATCTGGGCGCCTGCGGTTTATTCAATGAGGACGATGTCGATGGCGCCACTATCGCCGCCGGGCATATTCTTTACCTGGAAGGCTATCTGTGGAATGCCAAGCATAATAAAGTCGCCCTGCAGGAAGCTATCTCGATGGCGCGCGCGCACGGCGTCAAAGTAGCGTTTACTTTATCCGACACATTCTGCGTGGAATCGCATCGCACCGAACTGCTCGAGTTAGTGAAAAACGACCTCGATATCCTGTTTGCCAATGAAGCGGAACTCAAGGCCCTGCTGCAGGCTGAGGATACCGAAGCCGCCATTGCCGGCGTGCAGGGTTTGTGCCCGCTGGTGGCGCTGACGGTAAGCGAAAAGGGTAGCGTCATCATCACGCCCGAGGAAATCATCCGCGTGCCTACCGAGCCGGTGGAAAAGCTGGTGGATACGACGGGAGCGGGAGATTTATTCGCGGCGGGATTTCTGCATGCGCTTTCGCATGGAGAGGCGCTTTACGATTGCGCCATGCTCGGCAACCGCTGTGCCGGGGAAATCATTCAGCAGCTGGGTGCGCGCAGTCTGAAACCGCTTAAGAATCTTGTCGCGTAATCCGTCATTGCGAGGAGGCGTAAGCCAACGAAGCAATTCAGCTTACATTTTTCCAATATTGAAGAATGGATCGCCACACTTACTTCGTTCGCTCGCGATGAGGAGGAGAGATTCAGGCGGCCTGGGTCTGATCGATGAGGTCGCCCGGGTTGCTTCCCTGCGCGGCGGCGAGCGCTTTCAGATAATTACGCTGGCCGGTTTTCTGGGTATCGGTTTTCTTTTTATCCAGGGAATTTTTCTCGCGCGATTCGAGCGTAAGCCCTATCTCCTGCATCAGGCGCAGGAAACTGCCGGTGCGCTGCGGCGCTTTCACGTTGACCTTGCGCACGGGTGCGGCATCCTGCGTCAGCCGCTGGATCAGGTCCGCCATGGTCAGCTTGGCGCGGGCTGCGGCCACGCCGCGGCTGGCATCGCCTTCCGTCTTCATCACCTGTTCGGCGAACAGGGACCAGCGGCGAAGATACTGAATGAAATCATGCGCCGGATTGCCGGTGTTCTTGCTTGAAGCGTCCTTAAAACCCCAGCGGGCTTTGGTGATATGCGGGCGATTGAGCGAGAGGAGGCCGAGCATCTCGGCAACATAGGCCGAAGCGGGAAAAATATCGAAGGTGACTTTTTTGGTGCCGCAACCGGAAGAGTAATGCGAAATGCGTGCCTCATCGAGATCGGACATCAGCGCCTGCAGGCTTTCTGAGTACTGCGCGAGGAAGTCCTGTAAATCTTTTTCGAGAGGTGTCATAGTCCGTTTGGCCAGCATATGTACAATGCATAAAATCGCCGCTACCATACATCAAAAATGGCGAAAAGTAAATAAAGTGTGAACATAAGCAAGATAGTATAGGAAAAACAATTGATTAAAGAATGGTTTGCCGTCTATTTTCAGCCTAAAATCCTGACGATTCTCTGTCTGGGATTTGTCAGCGGCCTGCCGCTGGCGCTCACGGCTTCCACGCTTTCCATCTGGCTGGCCGGGGCGGGTGTGGATAAAACCTCTATCGGTTTATTTGCGGCGGTGGCGACCCCCTATGCGCTTAAATTTTTATGGGCGCCGCTGGTCGACAGCATGGCGCTTCCCATTTTGACGCCGCTTTTCGGACGCCGCCGCGGATGGTTGCTGGCGGCGCAGATAAATCTTGCCGCGTGCCTTGTGCTTTTGGGATTTGCCAATCCCGCCATCAACCCATGGCTTACGGCGATCCTTGCCCTGCTGGTTGCGATTTGTTCAGCGACGCAAGATATCGTCATCGATGCGTACCGCGTGGAAATTTTAGAACCTAAGCAGCAGGGCGCGGGCGCGGCCACGATTGTGCTGGGGTATCGCATCGGCATGATCGCATCGACCGCCGGCGCCTTATATCTGGCCACCTATGTCGGCTGGATGCTCACCTACTGGATCATGGCGGGCTTAATCGGCGTGGGCATGGTGACGGTGTTTTTGTCGGAAGAACCTTTAGTTTCGGGTCTCGAGTCACTGATCCCCAGTGAAAGAAAAAAATCCAGCTACTGGTTTCGTGCCAATGTCATCGCACCTTTTGCCGATTTTATGACGCGCGACCACTGGCTGGCGATTCTGCTGTTCATCCTGCTTTACAAACTGGCCGACGCCTTTATGGGCGTGGTGACGGGTCCCTTCTTAATCGAGATAGGATTTTCCATGCAAGAGATCGCCAGTGTCGTCAAACTTTTCGGGCTGATTGCCACCATCGTAGGAAGCTTCATCGGCGGCGCCATGGTGGCGCGGCTGGGCATCATGCGCACGCTGTGGATCTGCGGCGTCGCGCACGCCCTCACCAATCTTATGTTCGTGGTGCAGGCGAGGGCGGGGGCCGACATTCACATACTGGCGCTTTCGATCACGCTGGAAAATATTTCCGGCGGCATGGGCACCGCTGCTTTTGTTGCTTACATCAGCGCGCTGACGCATGTGCGTTTCACCGCCACGCAATACGCGCTGCTTTCCTCCTTCGCCGCGTTCGGGCGCACCTGGCTTTCCACACCGGCGGGTTGGTTCGCCGAGCATCTGGGATGGGAAATGTTTTTTATGATGGCGGCCACGCTGGCTATTCCCGGCCTTGCCGTACTCTGGTGGCTGCAGAGAAAAAAGGTGATGTTAAAAAATTAGCGCGCCGCGCCGCCTTTTTCTTCTTCTTCTTCTTCCCTTTTCCTTTGCACGCGCAGCGCGCGCGCCGCTTCTTCCACTTCTTCGGTATCCATGGGAGGATAATAGTTTTTCTCTCCATCCGGTATGACGTTCAGATCTTTTAGTGCGGCCTTAAGCACGATACCGCAGTTTTTTGCATTTAATGTCTTGGTATCCTTTGCCTCAGGATTCCATTTTTCGAGCGCATTTGTTTTGAGAAACACTTTGTAGGTAAGCTTGTCATCGCGCATGGTAGTGCCGGGTTGTTTTTTCAGCGGACAGGGTTCGCCCGGCCCCAGGGATAATGCGTGGCGCATGAGCACGATCAGCGCATCGGCTTCGTCTTCTCCCGGCACGCGCATTTTGATGCGGGCGTATCTTTTCAATTTAGGAACGAATTCACCGGTATCGTCCCGGTCGGAAAGCGAATATTTTCCGGGCTCTCTTTCATGGAGTTTTTTAAGTCCTTCCTTGACGAACTGATGCATGAGACCGGTTGCTTCTTTAAATTCCTCGTGCGCCATTTTGGCCGCGACCGTATAGCTTAAAGGCTTCTTCTGTGAAGCCTCCTCCCCGTCCTTTTCCCCTTTGGTTTTTCCAATCCAGCTCATAAATAAACATCCGGACCGCAAGATTAGCACAGTCATTAATAAATGCTAATATTTATACATATAAAAAGGGGTCCTGGGACTCCAGGACCCCTTCCAAGCCTCGCTCTCGTCTATGCGCTGGCTTTGCTGGTGCGGGTGCGGCTTTTGGCGCCCTGCAGGTAATCAAGCACGCCCCAGAGATGGCGGGGCAGGTCGCCGGGCTGGCGGCCGGTGATGAACTGGCCATCCTCGACCAGCGCCTCATCGACGAAAGTGGCGCCGGCTTTTTCGAGCTCCTCGCGCACTTCCGGCCATGCAGCCATGCGTTTGCCGCGCACTAAATCGGCGGAGATCAGCACTTGCGGGCCGTGGCAGATGGCGGCGATGGGTTGGCCGCTGCGGGCGAAGTTTTTTACGAAATGCAGCACGTCGTCGTTCTTGCGCAGTTCCGCCGGGGCCTTGCCGCCGGGAATGTAGAGCAGGCTGTAATCTTCGGGATTGGTCGCAGTGATGGCTTTGGTTTCCTTAAGCCCCATGCCCTGCTTGCCTTCGAACTTGCCGCCTTTTGGCGTGATGACATCGACGTCGTAGCCTTCTTCATTGAGGCGGTAATAAGGGTAGAAAAATTCGAGATCCTGCGTTTTATCGGCGGTCAGAATCGCCACACGCACTTTCTTTCTCAGGCGTTCCGGAGTGGGGGCCGCCTTATAGGTATCTTTTTCGGTACCGTCGCCCATATGCAAAATATTCATATCATCCTCCATCAATAGTTGGAGGATGAACTCAGCAGGTTGGCCGTAAAATTTCCATATGGTTTATTTACTACGTGTGCCGGATTCTTTGCTTTTTTGTATCGCGTAATATTTGTCGAATGTGCCTAACAGATGATCAAAGCGCCCCTTAAGCCTCTGGCAGAATTCCGCCTTGTCCTCCTTAGTGATTTCAGCGCCCATGGTTGTTTCGTTCCATGAAAAGGCTTCTATGGCTTTCAGCGCATCGGGTACGTGAATACGCACCTCATCGGCGAGTATCTTGATGCGGTCGAGCGAGAGGCCGAAGGCTTTTCCCAGCAGCACAATTTTTTTTGGGCCCATTTCCTGGAAGGATATGCATAAACCATTCAGTCGCAGGGCGAGAGTGCTTCTTCCGTAATTGGCCGTAGACACAAGATCGTAGTTGGGAGTGAATTCCCATTTGCCGTCCTTTTGCCAGCAACCGAAATTTTTCATATGACTGTCGGTATTGCCCAGAAGCAGCTGCGCTAAAATCCGTTTAAATAATTTTTCTACCCCAGCTTCTCCCATGAGTTTTCGTGTCAAATCACCGAGGTCCTTGTAGTCGAATTTGTAGCGGTCCCCGCAGGGCCTGTCGGCGATTTGCAGCATTTCCTCGAAATGCAGGCGCCCACCTTCCGGCGTGCGGTCGAAGCGTTCCACCACCAACGCGTCATCGCCGCTTCCGATCAGTTTGCTTAATATCAGGTTGGGTGTGCGGTCGTCGGGCAATAGTTTGCGGGTAGCGAGAATATTGAGGCATTCGTTTTGAACGATACGGGGGAATTTTCTCTCGGCGATTTTAATAATGTGCGTACTGCCCTCACTTCGAATTGTGGGCAAAAAGCTTGTTCGATTATCCGGTTGATTGGTGCCCGTAACGAGCATCTTGGCCTGCACACCCGTCAGGGTGGCCTCTGATTGCAGAGCATCGCTCATGCGGCGGTCTTCAGATTCGAGAAATCTGTCTGATGCGCAGGCATCGACAATGGCGAGTCCTCCGTGGAATCCGCGGCCAAAGGTAAGCAGCCGCCAATAGCGATCTTTAGCCTGGTCGTTTTGCATAAAATCCTCGATGCTGCGGATAGGATTTAGGAGGCGCCCCGCATTTTGCTGCGCCAGTCCCAGCCAGCCCTCGGCGACAAGATTGTCAAAGAACGGCAGCAGCGCTTCTGTGCTTTTGTAAACGAATGGTTCGGTTGTTTTAGGCAGGTTGTACCCGATCGGTTGCGTGTCCGGGTCGGCGACGTAATCCGGGTGGTAACAAAAAATAAATTCATCGCCCACCCGGCGGGTAATGCCTACCGGCAGAACGCTCTTGCCATCGGCGCCGTGCCAGAATACAACGCCGGTGACGCCGAGAAAACTGACGAAGGATGTTTTTTGGGCCGCCTCCAGCACATCTTTCATAGTAAGGCGCGGATCGATTTTCTCGAAGGCTTCGAACCAGGCGGGTTCGAATACATAGTTGGGCTTGTTTTTTTCCCACCATTCCTTCGACAGTTTCCAGCGCTCGGCGTAAGTAGTCATGAAGTAAGAATAGCACAGAGCCGTTTATCGTAATGTTAACTTTTGATGACAGTGCGTGCGGAATTTTACCGTTACTTTACAGCCATTTAACTTCCGGGGGCAGGCTCACTAAAATGGCGTCGATATTGCCGCCGGTCATGAGGCCGAAGCGGGTGCCGCGATCGTAGAGCAGGTTGAATTCGACGTAGCGGCCGCGTTTAATGAGTTGCTCTTCGCGCTGCCTGGGCGTCCATTTTTCCTTGATGTGGCGGCGCACGATTTTGGGGTAAATTTCCAAGAAGGTTTTCCCCACGTTCTGCGTGAACTCGAAATCTTTTCGCCAGCTGGCGGTGTTGATGTAGTCGTAAAAAATACCGCCGACGCCGCGCGGTTCGTTACGGTGTTTTAAAAAGAAATACTCGTCGCACCATTTTTTGAATTTGGGATAATAATCGGGATCGAAGCCGTCGCAGCACCCTTTAAACGCCGCGTGAAAATCGGCGGCGTCCTTGTCGTCGGGGAAAGTGGGGGTTAGATCCGAGCCGCCGCCGAACCAGCTTTTGGCGCCGTTGCCGACGACGATCATGCGCGTATTCATATGCACGGCGGGAATAAGCGGCGAGCACATATGGGCGACGACGGATATGCCCGAAGCCCAGAATTGCGGGTGTTCGCTGGCGCCGGGAATTTCCTTGCGCATGGTTTCGGAGAATTTGCCGTGGACGGTTGAGATATTGACGCCGACTTTTTCGAAGACGCTGCCTTTCATCACGGCCATTTCGCCGCCGCCGCCTTCAGCACGATCCCACGGCGTGCGGATGAATTTTACCGATGCTCCTGCGCCGGTATATTCGCGTTCGATGGTTTCGAATTCGGTGCAAATGAGGTCGCGCAATTGCTTAAACCACGTGTCGGCGGCAGATTTTTTTTCTTCGGTACTCATACTTTTTTCCTCGTCATCGCGAGGCTGCGTGCAGCCGTGGCGATCCATAGCAATAAAAAACTGGATTGCTTCGTCGCTTACGCTCCTCGCAATGACGCAAACCCACTTGTCTGCCGCAGCGCTTCACCCAGCACCATACTGGCAGCCTGGGCTACATTAAGCGAACGTGCCTGCTTTTGTATAGGGATTTTAATCCGGGCATCGGCGGCTTCTCTTACATGATCCGGCACGCCCGACGATTCGCGTCCGAGCAGCAGTATATCGTCCGGGGCGAAAGCAAATGCTGCGTAGGATTTTTCCGCGCGGGTGGTAAGCAGTATCAGCCGGCCTTTTTTCGTTTCGGCGAATTTCTGCCACGATGTATGGCGAGTGATTTGGGCCAGATCGAAATAATCCATGGCGGTGCGACGCATGCGTTTGTCGTCGAACGGAAAACCGCACGGCTCGATGATATGCAAGGGCACGCCCATGCAAGCCGCAAGCCGGATCAGGCTGCCGGTATTCTGCGGGATGTCGGGTTCAAACAGGGCGAGTTGCATAGATTTCTTCGTCATCCTCGGCCTTGAGCCGAGGATCCATCTTTATATATTGATGGATGTTCGGGTCAAGCCCGAACATGACAAAAAACCATCATATTCATAAACTTATTTCGTCATCAAAACGTAACAAAAATACAATTTATCGCCAGGCTTAATTCTGCGAGAATCTAACCATGACCGATCCACGCTTCAACGCATTCTTCCTGCTTACAGGTTTTACCTTTATCGCCTTCGCTTCGGGCTTTAGCGTCTGCCTCTTCAACCTCGATACGGTCGATGCCTGCGTGGCGGTGTCGCGTCACTGGGTCGATGTTTTTCAAAGCATGGGCGATCATGTGATTCAGTGGGCAATCGCCTTAGGTCACGCCGCGTTTCGTTCTTAACATTATCTTAATCAAACTCCGCCAGATTCGAATCTAAACTCTGGAGTTGAAACTACACCGCTTTTTGTTGTAGAAACTCTGGGAGTTACATTTTGTTGGGAACATTCATGAGCCACCATCACCATCCTACCTCTCTTTCCACCCATTCCTCCTCGACTGAAACCACCCGCCGCGATTTTATGATGCTGACTGCCAGCGCCTTGGGCGCTGTCGGCGCTGCTGCCGTGGCGTGGCCGTTCGTGCATAGCATGAACCCGTCGGCGGACGTGCTGGCGTTGTCTTCGATCGAAGTCGACCTGTCGCCGATCAGGCAGGGCCAGACCATCAAGGTCAAATGGCGCGGCATGCCGGTCTTTATCCGCAATCGCACCGCTGCCGACATTGAAGAATCGAAAAAAGTAAATGTCGCTGACCTGCGCGATCCGCAGAGCGATGCAGAGCGCGTGCAGAAAGGTCATGAAAACTGGCTGATCATGGTTGGCGTGTGCACGCATTTAGGCTGTATCCCGCTGGCCGGTGCCGGTGAATTCGGCGGCGCCGACGGCGGCGGCTGGTTCTGCCCATGCCACGGTTCGCATTACGACACGGCCGGCCGCGTACGCAAAGGTCCCGCGCCCAGGAACCTGACCGTTCCGCAATATGCATTTCTCTCCGATAACCGCATAAAGATAGGCTGATATGAAACAAACCATTTCCACCACTCGCGGCGTATCCGATCAGGGAGCGCCCCGCGCGCGCAGCATTAAGGACTGGATCGAATACCGTCTGCCGATATTTGCTTTCCTCGATAACAGCCTCGGCAGCAAATATCCGGCGCCGCGCAACCTGAATTACTGGTGGAACTTCGGCTCCATCGCCGGCATCTGCCTCGTGGTGCAGATCTTAACCGGCATTTTCCTGGCCATGCACTACACCGCGCATGTCGATTACGCTTTCGACAGCGTCGAGCACATCATGCGCGCCGTCAATTACGGCTGGCTCCTGCGCTACATGCACGCCGTCGGCGCTTCGATGTTTTTCGTCGTCGTCTATATCCATATTTTTCGCGGGCTTTATTACGGCTCCTATAAATCGCCGCGCGAACTGCTGTGGTGGCTGGGCATTGTCATCCTGCTTCTGATGATGGCGACGGCCTTCATGGGCTACGTGCTGCCGTGGGGCCAGATGAGCTTCTGGGGGGCGACCGTCATCACCAATCTGTTTTCCGCCATTCCTGGCGTCGGCGAGGCGATCGTGCACTGGCTGTGGGGGGGCTTCTCCGTCGACAACCCGACGCTCAACCGTTTCTACGCGCTGCACTACCTGCTGCCGTTTGCGATTGTCGGCGTAGTCGTGCTGCATATCTGGGCGCTGCATGTTCACGGCTCCAACAACCCGCTGGGCATCGATGTCCAGGGGCCGCAGGATGTCATCCCCTTCCATCCTTACTACACCGCGAAGGATTACATGGGCTTTGGCGTGTTCTTCATCATCTTCGCCTGGTTCGTTTTTTATTCGCCCAACTCGCTGGGCCACCCGGACAACTACACGCCGGCCAACCCGATGGTCACCCCGCCGCATATCGTGCCCGAATGGTATTTCCTGCCGTTTTACGCCATCCTGCGCGCCATCCCCGACAAGCTCGGCGGCGTCATCGCCATGTTCGGTTCGATCATCGTGTTCTTTTTCCTGCCGTGGATCGACCGTTCGCGCGTGCGTTCAGCCACTTTCCGTCCGACCTATAAAATCATGTTCTGGCTGTTCCTCGTCGATTGCGTCATCTTGGGCTATGTCGGCGCCAACCCGCCGGAAGGAAGTTTCATCCTCATCGGCCGCGCCGCCACGCTTTATTATTTCGGCCATTTCGCCTTCCTGTGGTGGATGAGCAAGAACGAAAAAACATTGCCGCTTCCTGAAAGCATCAGCAAGTCGGTGCTTGACTCACACGCCGCACACCACTGATGGATGTAGCCTCATGAAAAAAATAGTTTTTACACTTTCCGCTCTCGTTACTCTCTCTCTCGCAGGCTATGCGCTGGCCAATGGTTCGGAAAAACCGCTTAAGCATGTCGACTGGGCTTTTGACGGCATCTTCGGCAAGGTCGACAAACCATCGGCTCAGCGCGGGTTCCAGATATACAAGGAAGTCTGTTCCGCCTGCCACGGCTTAAAACGCGTGGCCTTCCGCAACCTGCAGGATATTGGGTTTTCCGAAGGCGAAGTCAAGGCGCTGGCGGCGGGCTACCAGATTCATGATGGCCCCAATGATGCCGGCGACATGTTCGACCGCCCGGGCAAGCCGTCGGATTATTTTCCCTCGCCCTTCGCCAACGATAATGCGGCGCGCGCCTCCAACGGCGGCGCTCTGCCGCCCGACCTCTCGCTCATCGTCAAGGCGCGCCATGACGGCGGCAACTATGTCTATTCGATTTTAACCGGCTACGGAGATGCGCCGGCGGACGTGCATATGGCTGAAGGTATGCATTACAACGCGTACTTCCCCGGCAATCAGATCGCAATGCCTGCACCGCTTTCCGATGACCGCGTCAGTTACGAGGACGGCACCAAGGCGACGCTCGATCAGGAAGCCCGCGACGTGGTGACGTTCCTGCAGTGGGCGGCGGAACCGGAAATGGAAGCGCGCAAGGAGATGGGCCTCAAAGTCCTGGCCTTCCTCTTCATCTTTACCGCGTTTGCTTATATTGCTAAAAGAAACCTGTGGAGGAAGCTCCACTAAACGTAAATTGTGGATCATGGATTGTGAGTCGCGTAGAAAAATATATTGTCCGAAGGGCGCGATACACGGTTTACGGCTTATGCTTTCTGGGCGGATTTTTATGTATCGCCGTTTCCGCCAACGCGGCATTGCTGCCGCCTAAAACCGGCAAGGCCTTTCCCAGAACCGAAATCAATCCCGAACCGATCGTATCGTCGCATGAGCCTGTGCTCATGGCGGCTTCCGCGCTGGATTACGATCAGGAAAACGATGTCATTACCGCCACCGGCAAGGTGGAAGTAACGCAGGGCCAGACCATCCTGCTTGCCGACAATGTCAGCTACGACCAGGCGCATAACACGGTAAAAGCCAGAGGCCATGTCAGCCTCTTGGAACCGTCCGGCAATGTAGTGTTTGCCGATGAGCTGGCGCTCAAGGACGATCTTAAAGCCGGCGTCATACACCAGTTTAAGGCGCGGCTTTCGGATAATTCGCTGCTGGTGGCGGCGACGGCGCGCAGGATAAACGAGACGCGGCTGGAGCTTTTCAAGGCGGCCTATACGCCTTGCAAATGCGGTCCTCCCGATGGGCCGGAAGTTCCGCAATGGCAGATCAAGGCCGATCATATACTCGTCGACCGCGAGGAGAATAAAGTCTATTACGACGATGCCTATATGGCGGCGTTCGGCGTGCCGGTA
>JADMIO010852399.1_pt1 | contig 21977 bp, 15 predicted proteins | sample 8958161 | NCBI WGS metagenome assembly JADMIO01 (sample SAMN16585339, study PRJNA669376) | soil metagenome | isolation source: Crop rotation soil | place: USA: Cullars Rotation, Alabama | collected 2011
CTTTCCCCTCTGCGTAGGCTTTGAGAGCGCTCTCAAAGTCTCTGGCGACGAGCGCATTGACGGCGTCGAGATAGAGCGCGTCGAGCGGCGGCAGCGCCGAGCGATCCGGCACAAGAGCGGCGACGCGCAGCATCTCATCCTTAGCCTTGCTCGTGTATTCCATCTCGGCGTAAGCCTCTGCCAGGCGCGCGTGGGCCAGCGCGAATCCGTCGTCGAGACTGACCGCGCGGCCGAGCATCTTGCTCGCTTGATAGTAAGCTCCGTCGCGCAGCGCGATTGTCCCACGGTCATACCACACTCGCGCTTCGGCGGACGGAACGTGCGGCGCAACGCTCCGCCCGCGCGAGAAGAAGAAAAGCGTCAGGCCGACCAGGACCGCCACGGCCACAATGATGAGCACATAAGGTTGAACTGGTCGTCGCAGCGAAGTGGAGACCGTGTCGAAGGCGCTGGCGGACAGCGCGCGCGAGCTTGCTATTGTCTTCGGATCGCGGGGCGGGTCCGTGAGATGCCCGCCGCCGCCGAGCGTCTCGCGCGCGGCGCGCAGGTCCGCGAGAAGCTCAGCGGCCGACTGGTATCGCTTGCCGATGTCTTTCGAGAGCGCGCGCAGCGTAATGCGATCCATCTCGGGGGGCGTTTCACGGTTGAGCGTTGAGGGCGGCGGCGGATTAACGTGTAAGACTTTGGCGACAATCTCGATGACATTGACACCAGCGAAAGCGGGCTTGCCCGTCAGGCATTCATAGAGCAGCGCGCCGAGCGCGAAGAGATCGCTGCGCGGGTCAGCCGGCGCGGAGACGGCCTGCTCCGGCGACATATAGAGCGGCGTGCCGAGGACAGCATTCGTCCGCGTGCGCGTCGCCAGCAAGGTCCGCGCTTCCGGGTCGGAGGGGTCTGTCTTGCTCTCGCCGAGCTGCTTGGCGAGTCCGAAGTCCAGCACTTTGACCTGGCCGCGCTCGTTGATGAAGACGTTCGAGGGTTTGATGTCACGGTGCACGATGCCGAGCGCGTGCGCCTCCGCGAGAGCTTCGGCGACCGACTCGACGATTTCGATGGCGCGCGAAACCTTGAGCGGCCCGTCACGCAATAGCTCACGCAGGTCGCGCCCGTTGACGATCTCCATCACGAAGTAGGGTTGCCCGTCTTCCGTCTCTCCGTAGTCGTAGAGCGCGGCGATGTTCGGATGCGAGAGCTGCGAGACGGAGCGCGCCTCGCGCAGGAAGCGGGCGCGATAGTCATGGCCCACTGACGAGGCCGACAGAAACTTGATGGCGACGCGCCGGCCGAGGCTCAAGTCCTCGGCCGCGTAGACGACGCCCATCCCGCCTTCGCCGAGCTTTTCCACTATTCTGTAATGAGAAATTGTCTGGCCGATCATGGATTCGGACTACCGGACAGGAAGGTCTCAACGAGCCGGGCAGCACACGCGCCGCTTGTCGGGTGGCCGCCTGCGATGGATAGATTTACGACGCGGCTACATTCTGCGCCTAATCAAGCAGTTTTCCAAGAAAAACTTTGAAGCCTCGCTCGTCCCCTCGCCCGACGGCGCGTGCTTTTTCATCACGGTGAACGACAGCGGCACGCTCGGCACAATCCAGGTCACGTTCCCCTCCTGAGTCTGCATGCGCGCCGTCAAGCGGTTAAGGCTTGACGGCGCGCGTGGCGATGTAGGTCGCCGTGTATTGAGCGATGGGGAGCGTGCGGTGGCGGTCTTCGTAAAAGCCCGTGATGAGGAACCCGGCGTCGGTCTGCCCGCCGAGTTGGTCCGCGAGCGTGTGGCCGAATTCGAGCGGCTCGCCTTTTTCGATGAGCGCGCGGTGCTCCTCTTTCGTCAGACTGTTAAGGTCTGAGTAGGGCAGCGGGTGGCGGACCTGTAAGTCGCCGCGCTCTTCGAGCCTGTGGTCGAAGAGGTAGATGACCGGGTTGATGAAGCCAGAGAGGAGCACGCCGCCGCTTCTCAGCACGCGGAACGCCTCGCGCCAGACGGGGCGCACTTCGGGGACGAACAGATTCGAGCAGGGATGGAAGATGAGATCGAAGCTCTCGTCCGCAAACCCGGAGAGGTCCGCCATGTCGCCTTCGACCGTTGCGAGCGCGAGCCCCTCGCGCTCCGCGACCAGTCGGTCCTGCTCCAACTGTTTCCGCGAATTGTCAAAGACGGTCACGCGCGCGCCGGCCGCAGCTAAGACAGGGGCTTGCTGCCCACCGCCCGAAGCAAGACAGAGAACGTCGAGGCCGTTCAACTCAGGGAACCACTCGCGCGGCGTGGGCTTCGTCTCAGTCAGCAAGACTTCCCAGCGGCCCTCGCGCGCTTCCTTGATAACTTCGGGGCCGACCGCCCGCGTCCACTCGTTCCCGCGCGCGACCTCCTGGTCCCACGCCGCGCTGTTATGTTCGCGTATGTCCATGAGCGATTGCGCTCCTCCGCGCGCTGCCCGTAAAGCGAGAAGCGCATCGTAAAGGCTTACGATGCGCTCCCGTCTTGATGCGTCTCTTCCACGTCGGAAGTTAAAGGCTATTCCGTCATCACGGCCTCGAAGTCCACGACCGGCTCGGAGCCGCCAGACGAAGCGCCGGAGGCTTTGACCTGCGCGGTGCCGCGACCGTTGTTGCTGCTGTTGGGCTGCTCGGCCTGCCGCTCGTTGACGTAGGTGAGCCACGGGCCAGGAGCCGCGCGCTCGCCCGAAGTGATTTGGAAGAAGACCTCTTGAATCCGGCGCGTGATTTCGCCGCGACGGCCCGTGCCGACCGTGATGCGGTCAACGGAGCGAATCGGCGTGATCTCGGCGGCCGTGCCCGAGAAGAAGAGTTCGTCGGCGACGTAGAGCGCGGCGCGCTGAATGCTGCGCTCCTTGACCTTGATGCCCAGCTCGCGGCAAATCTCTATCACGCTATCGCGCGTGATGCCCGGCAGGATGGAACTCGAAAGCGGCGGCGTAATCACGCGGTCCTCGTGCACGAGGAAGATGTTCTCGCCCGAGCCTTCGGAGACGTAGCCGCGGTCGTCGAGCGCGATGCCTTCGGCGAAGCCGTTCAAGAGGGCTTCCATCTTAATCAACTGCGAGTTCATGTAGTTCGCGCCGGACTTCGCCATCGCGGGCATGGAGTTCGGCGTCAGCCTGTTCCACGTCGAGACGCACACGTCAACGCCCTGCTCGATGGCTTCCTCGCCTAAGTACTTGCCCCAGTCCCAAGCGCCTATGTAGCAGGCCATCGGGTTCGGGAACGGGTTGACGCCGAACGCCGGGCGCTCCTCGTCGAGGCTGCGGAACATGATGGGACGGACGTAACACTGTTCGAGCCCGCTGCGGCGGACTAGTTCTTCGGCCGCGCCGCACAACTCGTCGAGCGACCACTCGTGAGCCATGCGGTAAATCTTGGCCGAGTTGAGGAGGCGCTGCATGTGCTCGCGCAGGCGGAAGACGGCCGGGCCGCGCTTGGTGTTGTAACAGCGGATGCCCTCGAAGACGCTGGAGCCGTAGTGCAGGACGTGCGACATGACGTGCACGCGCGCGTCGTCCCACTTGATAAACTCGCCGTTATGCCAGACTTCCTGAACGATGCGAGGAGCCTTCACGTCTTTCATCTTGCCGTCTTTGGAGAACATGGTTTTCACTCCTTCGGGAATAAATTTGAGAGGGGGTCAATGAGCGTTGGCTGCGTGTTTCCTGGGATGCACTCACACGGAATCTGTTATGAAGACGACAGCCTTCCTCCCGCTTAAATCCGGCCTGATTAAGATACCGCACAATACCGTAAACAAGAGCCGCTTTGCAAGCACGCTTGATTCTTCCGCGAGATGAGACGTAACATCGAAACGCTTTTGTCAAGTCTCCGAAAATTCGTAACACCGCTTCCGAGTCAAGGGATGACGCACCGCGCACAAAGGGCCGCTTCCGTCTCGCTCCTCTTCGCCGTTCTTCTCATCTCTTTAGTCTCAAATAATTGTCGTATGTCTCAACCAACTCAAAACACGCAAGCGCCTGATTCTTCCAATAACGCCGCGACCACCAACGCCAACACGGCCGCCGATAATGGCAACGACCCCGTCAGCATTCATCGCCGCGCCGTGAGCATAGACATGCACGCCGACACGACGCAGCGCATGGTTGACGAGCGGCTGGACATTAATCAAAGGCTCGCTGACGGCCAGCTCGACGCAGTCCGCATGCGCGAGGGCGGGCTCGACGCGCAGTTCTTCTCCATCTGGGTCGAGCCGCAGCTCTACGGCGGCGGGGGCGAGCGGGCAATTAAGCGCGCCGACGAGCAGATTGCGGCCGTGCGCGCGTTGACTGAAAAATACCCGAACGACTGGGAGCTGGCGACGACGGCCGCAGACGTGCGGCGCATTGTCGGGGCAGGGAAGCTCGCCGCGCTGATGGGGCTCGAAGGCGGCTACGCGATTGACGAGCGATTGGAGATGGTCGAGCGCTATTACAAGCTGGGCGTGCGCTATCTGTCGCCGGCGTGGAGCGTCTCGACGAGTTGGGCCGGCTCCTCCGGCGACGAGGCGGGCCGGACGCGCGGCCTCAACGAGTTCGGCAAGAGCGTGGTGCGCGAGATGAATCGCCTGGGGATGATGGTTGACGTGTCGCACGTCTCGGACCAGACGTTCTGGGACATCGTCAACACTTCCACGAAGCCGGTCATCGCCACGCACTCGGGTTGCCGCGCGATTGCCAACGTCCCGCGCAACCTGACGGACGAGATGATTCAAGCGCTGGCGAAAACGGGCGGCGTCTGCTCGGTCCTCTTCTACCCGGAATTTTTGGAGCCCGGCTGGAGCGAGAAGAAGAAGCAGGTGGACGCGTTGATCGCGCCGCTGGTCCAGAAGGCTTCCGACGAGGAGCCGGGCGGGATAGCGCAAAAGAAGCTGGCGCGCGACCGCGTCAGGCTCAGGGAGTACGCGCGCCGCCTCCCGCCCGTCACGGTCGCGCGCCTCGTTGACCACATAGACCACATCGTCAAGCTCGTCGGCGTGGACCACGTCGGCATCGGCTCCGACTTCGACGGCATACAGGCCGTGCCGACTGATTTGGCGACGGTCGAAGACCTGCCGAACCTGACGAAGGAACTCTTGCGCCGCGGCTACTCAGAGCAGGACGTTGACAAGATTCTCGGCGGCAACATGCTCCGCGTGATGGAAGAGGTCGAGCGGAAGTGACGGGCGACGGCGAACAAAATGTCGGGCCGCGCATAGGTTTTCACGCGCCCATCGCGGGCGGGTTGCACAACGCGCTCCTGAAAGCATCGGCGCTCGGCTGCGACACGGTGCAAATCTTTTCGCGCAACCCGCGCGGGTGGCTTGCGCGTCCTCTGAACGACGAAGAGGTCTTGCGCTTCCGCGCCGTCCGCGCCGAGACGGGAATCTCGCCCGTCGTCATTCACTGCAACTATCTAGTCAACCTCGCGGCGGCTAATCCTGAGATTCTGGAAAAATCGCGCGCCTCGTTCCGCGAAGAAATCGAGCGCGGGATTCAGCTCGGCGCTGACTACCTCGTCGTACACCCCGGCAGCGCGAAAGGCTCGTGCGAGGCCGACGCCGTCAAGACCTGCGCGGAGAGTTTGAAGATTGCGTGCGATGGTCTGGACCTCGGCGCGTTCCGCGTCCTCCTGGAAAACACGGCCGGGCAGGGCGAGTGCATCGGCCACCGCTTCGAGCACCTGCGCGAGATTATCGCGGCCTGCCCCGAACTGAACCTCGGCGTCTGCCTCGACACGGCGCACGCCTTCACGGCCGGCTACGACGTGCGCGACGAAGACGGCTTTGCCGCGACCCTCGAAGCGCTCGACCGCAACGTCCGCGCCGAGAACGTGCGCGCCGTCCACTTCAACGACTCGAAGGCCGAGTACAACTCCCGCGTGGACCGCCACTGGCACATCGGCCTCGGCCACATCGGCAACGAGGCGCTCGCGCGCATCGCTCGTCATCCAAAATTGGCCCACGCCGCCTTCCTCCTCGAAACCCCGCAGGACGAGACGGGCGACGACGCGCGCAACCTCGGCGCGCTGCGCTCCTTCGTCAGGAGCGACGAGCGGGAAACTTTAAAACGTCACGCCAACAAAACCCTTGACGGGAAATAAAGCTCGTGTAGGATTGGTCGCGCACTATCGCAATGCCCAGAATTCAATTGATTCCTTCCCTCGCTCTCAGAGTTTCTTTCTTCAATCTCGAAAACTTGTAGGGGAGAGCTATGGAAATTTCCAAGAAATTGAGCGGTAAAAATATCGCCATCGCCGCTGGCCTCGTCGTCCTCTTCATCGTCGCCTTCGTCCTCGTCCTGCGTGCGTACAGGCAGGAGGGCGAGAGCCGGGCCGCCGTCATCTCCGAGAGCGGCGAGCGCGATCCCAATCACGTCGAGGTCTTCGTCAAGCTCGTCGCCGTGGACCCGATTAAAGGCGACGCCTCGGCCCGCCTGGAATTCGTCCCGCACGGCGACTTGACGACCGACAACGGCAACACCGTTTCGAGAGACATCAAGCTCTTCATCAACAGCGCCACGGGCAAGCAGGAGCACGTCTTCGAGCATGGCAAGCGCATGAACCCCGTGGACGTGACTATGAACCTCTACGACGGCGCGGTCACTGACTATCCGTTCGACTACCACAAGGCTTACCTCGAAATGTATCTTGAGGGCGTCACGAAAGAGAAGAAGGAAGGCGGCAAGGCCGAGGCCGCCGCGCCGCCCGCGCAGAGCCCGACGCCGGCCGCGACCCCTGCCCCGCAGGGCGAGGACGATGACGAAGACCAGCCGGAACGCCAGCACGCCCAGGCTGCTCCGAAGACGGAACAGGCGGACGCCGAAACAAGCATCCCCATCGGCGTGGACTTCTACGGCTCGATTCCCGGGATGAAGATTCGGGCCGAGAAGACTGCGCAGACTGACGAGGATTTGGTCGGCGTTGACATGGACTTCGAGCGCGCCTCGACCGTCAAGTTCTTTTCGATTTTCGTGATGGTCGTGATGTGGGGCGTGACCATCGTCGTCCTCTTGATGACTCTCGCCATCGTCATGCGCGGGCGCAAAGTCGAAGTCGGCATGTTCTCGTTCCTGGCCGCGCTGCTCTTCGCCTTCGTGACGGTACGCAACGCGCAGCCGGGCTCGCCGCCCATCGGCTCTTACAGCGACTATCTCTCTTTTTTCTGGGCCGAAATCATCATCGCCCTCTGCCTGCTCTCGATTGTGGCCGTCTGGGTCTATCGCCCCGCGCCCAAGTGAGCGGGCAAAACAAACTTGACGAAGGCGTCCAACGTAGCGGCCGCGAGCGGCCGAGACGATTTCGATTCGGAAAGGACGGCGCGACATGAAATCCCTCAATTCGACGAAGCTCTCAGGTTGTTTACTCCTTCTCTCCTTCCTGATAATCGCCGCGCCCGCCCTGGCCCAGCAGGACGGCGAATTCAGAGACGGCTCCGGCAACACCATCGGCTACATCAAGGCCGACGGCGACATCAGGGACAGCTCAGGCAACACCATCGGCGCAATCAAATCGAGCGGCGACGTGAGGGATCGGTCTGGCAACTCGATTGGCTCCATACGCTCGGACGGCGAAGTCGAGAACGGGAGCGGGAACACCATCGGCTACGTCAAGTCGGACGGCGAGGTGCGCGACTCGGCGGGCAACAAGATCGGCGAGGTCACGGGCGGCGGCGACGTGCGCAACAGCTCGGGCAACACCATCGGCTCGGCGCGCGGCGTGAAGCCCGAATACGCCGCCGCGTTCTTCTTTTTCTTCTTCAGGGAGATGTGAAAGAGATGAGAAAACCGAAGAGAAGCATTCTCGCCGCGCTGCTCGTCCTCGCGTGCGGCTGGTCTTACTCGGCGGACGTTCTGGCACAGAACGTTCACCCCATCGTGGACACGGAGGAAGGCTGTCTCCTCGGTGGGTTGAGCGAGGGCAAGTGGCTCGACGCCGACGGCATTCAGGGGCTACTCAAGGGCGGCGAGCGTTACAGGCTTTACACCATGACGAAGACGGTGGGCGACTTGACCGGGGAGAAGCCGGAATCAATGGGCGAGCCGTGCTCGGACACGCAGCACGTCAAGTTCACGGTGCAAACCGAACCCGGCATCGCCGTCGGCGGGGAGTGGGACGCGCTGCCGAGAGTTCCGCGCACGATGAGCACGAACGACCCTGTTTATCGTCAACTGGTCGCGGGCATCCTGCGGCGGCACGGCTTCGTCAAGCCGAAGGTCAACATCACGCAAGTCATACGCATTGACCTGGACGGCGACGGGAAAGAGGAAGTCCTCCTGAGCGCGACGCACCTGGCCGGCGGTCTGGGCGGCGCGGATCGCGGGATGGCGATTCATGCGGAGCCCGGCGATTACTCGTTCGTGCTCCTGCGCAGAATCGTCAAAGGCCGCGTGCTCGACATCCCGCTCGTCGAAGAATATTTTCCGCGCCGGCGCTCGGAACCCTGGACGCCCAACCAGCATCGGGTGGCCGCCGTTCTGGACCTCAACGGCGACGGGCGGATGGAGATCGTTCTCCACGGCGCGTACTACGAAGGCTCCTGGAGCAGCGTCTTTCGTCTCGACGGAGACAAGGTCGAGAACGTCTTCGGTTGCGGCTGCGGCGCTTAACGGCGTTCGGAGAAAACAAGAGATGAAGAGAGTGAGCGCCGCAGTCTTCCCACGAATCGTTTTGGTCTCGGGGCTGGCCGTGTTGCTCTCGGGCGCGGCCTGCACAGGGGGGACGCAGACGAGCGGCAACGCGGCGACGCCCAACCCCCCGCCGGCCCCGCGTGCGAGTCGGACGCTGCCGCAGGGGACGAATGACCCGGCGGCGGTCAAGACTCGTTTGACGGAGCTGTTCGGCCTCTGCAAGACCAACGGGATAAATTCCGCCGCCGCCTACTTCGTTTACAGGGGGCCGGACAAGGGCCGCGAGTGGAAAGACACGTACCGCGCAACGGACCCCGCCGAGCGCGCCGCTGTCGAGGACGGCTGTGCCAGAATCAAGGGCTACCTAGACAAGAGCGAGAGCTACACCTTCGGCCCGGTCAAAGTCGAAAGGGAACGGGAAGGCGATTGGCACGTCATCGAAGTCTCCTTCAAGCAGGGCGAGGAGACCCGGCGCGTCATCTTCGCCTTCCTCCCCGTCAAAGGCCAGTTCGCCATCGGAGACATTGATAACTAAGAGCGCCAAACAAAACTAGTCACGGGCGAGAATTTAGTAGGGGCAGGGCTTGTCCCTGCCCGCGTCTGACGGAAGTTGAACGGGCAGGGACAAGCCCTGCCCCTACTGTTATTCCGGGTTTGTTTGTGGCTCTAAATCTCAGACTTGAAATTTCAAGTCTGAGATTCGACAATCTCGGCCGGCTTGGGCTAACATGAGGAAACTTTTGAGGGACGCGGGGCGTCATAGTTTCCGATGATGAGACGTTTTCACAAATCCACCAAGCTCCTCCTTACGGTGCCGCTTGAGAGCGCGCGCCGCGCCAACGAGCGCGCGGCAGGCTAGCTCAAGAGCGGCGGCCCCTGACCTTGCAAGATTCCTAAAAATTGAGACCGTCAACGCGCTTTGTTGCCTGCGGCGGCTTTGTGCGCGCGGCCGGTTCGTGTTTAATTGATTCCCCTAGAGGCTAAACGATGGACGAAAAATATTATCCCGAGAAGATCGAAGAGAAGTGGCAGCGGCTGTGGGAGGAGCGGGGCGCTTTTCAAGTCGAACCCGAACAGGGGCGCGAGCCCTTCTACGCGCTGGAGATGCTGCCCTACCCGTCCGGCTACCTGCACATGGGCCACGTCCGCAACTACTCCATAGGCGACGCGCTCTCCTGGTACAAGCGCCTGCAAGGCTTCAACGTCCTGCACCCCATCGGCTGGGACAGCTTCGGCCAGCCGGCCGAGCAGGCGGCCATCAAGCGCAACGTCAACCCGCGCGACTGGACCGAGGAGAACATCACACACATGCGCGGCCAACTGAAGCGCATGGGGGTGAGTTACGACTGGCGGCGCGAGATAGCGGCGCACACGCCCGAGTATTACAAGTGGGACCAGTGGTTCTTTCTGAAGATGTACGAGCGCGGCGTCGCTTATAAAAAGATGTCGCCGGTCAACTGGTGCCCGACCTGCCAGACGACGCTCTCAAACGAGCAGTCGTCGGGCGGCGTCTGCTGGCGCTGCGGGAACCCTGTCGAGAAGAAGGACATTGAGCAATGGTTCCTGCGCATCACGGACTACGCCGAGCAACTGTTGGAAGACATGCAGGAGATCGAGGGGGGCTGGCCCGAGCGCGTGCTGACGATGCAGCGCAACTGGATCGGCAGAAGCTCAGGCGCTTACGTTGATTTCCAAATCAAAGACACGGACACGAAAGTCCGCGTCTTCACGACGCGCATAGACACTATCTACGGCGCGACGGCCATCGTGCTGGCCGCCGAGCACCCGCTGCTCGCGGAGCTGCCGGCGGATTCGTCTTTGAAGACGGACGTGGCCCAATTCGTCGAGCGCGTTAAGGCGAGCGCGCGCAACCGCACGAACGCGGGCGAGGAGGAGGAGAAGGAGGGGGTCAACACGGGGCTTATCGCCATCAACCCGTTCAGCGGTGAGCAGCTCCCCGTGTGGGTGGCGAACTACGTGCTGATGGAGTACGGCACGGGCGCGGTGATGTCTGTCCCGGCGCACGACGAGCGCGACTTCGAGTTCGCGCAGAAATATTCTCTGCCCATCCGGCGCGTCATCGAGCGCGTCTCGCACGAGCAGGAAGCAATCGAGCACGACCCCTCGCGCGAAGACCAGTCAATCGCGATGCCTCACGCCTTCACGGACTACGGCATCCTGGTCAACTCGGGTGAGTGGAGCGGCAAGCTCTCGGAAGAGGCTGTTGGGGAAATGGCACAGTTCGCGGAGAAGAATAATTTCGGCGAGGCGGCCGTGACCTATCGCCTGCGCGACTGGGGCGTCTCGCGCCAGCGCTTCTGGGGCGCGCCGATTCCCATCATCTACTGCGAGAAATGTGGCACAGTGCCAGTGCCCGAAAAAGACTTGCCCGTCAGGCTGCCCGACCACGCGGACTTCACCGGCACGGGCGAGTCGCCGCTGGCGGGCGTCGCGGAGTTCGTCAACGTCGCCTGCCCGCAGTGTGGCGAGCCAGCGCGGCGCGAGACAGACACGATGGACACGTTCGTGGATTCGTCGTGGTACTTCTTCCGCTACTGCGATCCCACTAACGACGCGGCAGCCTTCGACACAGAGACGGCCGCCTACTGGACGCCTGTGGACCAGTACATCGGCGGCATTGACCATGCCGTGATGCATCTGCTGTACACGCGCTTCTGGACCAAGTTCATGCGCGACATCGGGCTGGTCTCGTTTGGTGAGCCCGTCCGGCGGCTGATGACGCAGGGCATGGTGACTAATCTGGTCGAGGGCACGAACGATTGGAAGCGCATGTCTAAGTCTTTGGGTAACGGCGTTGACCCGGACGACATGATCGCGGCTTACGGCGCGGACGCCGTCCGCCTGTTCATCCTCTTCGCCGCACCGCCCGAGAACGAGCTGCGCTGGCAGGAGACGGGGATAGAGGGCGCGGTGCGCTTCCTGCGCCGCGTCTACGGGATGGTCTGGCGCTGGCGTGAGCGCCTGTCCGGCGAGCAGGGAATTGGGCCAGACGGCGAAGAGTTCTCGGCCGGAGCGCGCGCCCTGCGGCGCAAGACTCACCAGACGATTGCGCGCGTCACCTCGGACTTCGAGGAGCTGCACTTCAACACGAGCGTGGCCGCGTTGATGGAGCTGTCGAACGCGCTGGGAGATTTCGGCGCGGACCCCGCGACGGCCCACGCGTCGGACGTGTACGCCGTGCGCGAAGCCCTGGAGTCGCTCGTCCTGATGCTCACGCCGTTCGCGCCGCACGTCTCGGAAGAGATGTGGGAGGCGCTCTCGCACGAGGGCGGCGTGCTGGCGGGTGAGGGCGCGCGGTGGCCCGTTGCGGACGCAGAATTGGCACGCAAAGAGGAGTTGGAAATTCCCGTCCAGGTCAACGGCAAGCTGCGCTCGCGCATACGCGCCACGCCCGACACGCCCGAAGCGGAGTTGCGCGAGGCCGCGCTCGCCGACGAGAAGGTGCGCGGCTTCATCGAAGGGCGCGACGTAGTCAAAGTCATCGTCGTCCCGCAACGCCTCGTCAACGTCGTTGTGAAGTAACAACGGAAGGGAAGCGAACGAACCACGAAGACACACGAAAGCACGCGAAAGAAATTTCTTTGGCTCGTGTGTCCTGGTGTGTCTTCGTGGTTCGTTCGCTTTTTAACCAGGATGCCCAATAACGTATGAAGCATAAGCACACACGACACACGCGCCGCGGCCTCGCTCTCGTCCTGCTCGTCGTCGCGCTGGCTCTCGGTCTCACGCCGCAGCGCGCCGGTAATTCCGCTCCTGCTCCGCCGCGTACGAAACGCGCGCTCATCATCTCGCTTGACGGCCTGGACGTACGCTACCTGCAAAAGCGCGACGAGTACGGGTTGAAGATTCCGACGCTCAGGCGTCTGATGAGTGACGGGGTGATGGGCCAGGTCGTCGGCGTCTATCCGTCTGTGACGTACCCTTCGCACACGACGATTGTCACGGGCGCGACGCCTCAGCGCCACGCCGTCCTCGGCAACGAAGTCTTTGAGAAACCGGACCAGCCGCAGACCGGGAACTGGCACTGGTTCGCGCGCGACGTGGGCGCGGAAACCCTGTGGGACGTTGCCGGGCGCGGCGGGCTCAAGACGGCCCTCATCTCGTGGCCCGTCGGCGTGGGCGCGGGCGATTACAACTTCCCCGAAATCTGGAAGCCGGGCGGCACGCGCGAGCAGTCGCGCGAGGTCATCATGGCGAACGCGCGCCCCGCCGGGCTGGTCCAGGACTTGGAGCGGCGCGACCCCTCGCTCTACCGCAACGTCAACAAGGACGAGGGCGACGACATGCGGACGCGCTTCGCCGAGTACGTTGTCGGGGAGAAGAAGCCGGACGTAGTCCTCGTGCACCTCTTCGACCTGGACCATTTCGAACACGATTACGGGCCGTTCACGCCGGAAGCCTTCGCCATTCTTGAGAAGGTTGACGGCTACGTCGGGCGCATCCTCGCGGCGGCCGAGCGCGCCGGCACACTCTCCGAAACGGCCGTCTTCGTCGTCAGCGACCACGGCTTCTCGCCCGTCTCGAAGCAGATTCTGCCCGGTGTGATTCTGGCGCGGGCGGGGCTTTTGAAGTTGCGTGAGGAGCGGGGCGCGGATGGGCGCGCGCGCACAGTCGTCGCCGAATGGCGTGCCGCGCCTTACATCAACGGCGGCTCGTGCGCCGTCATCCTGCGCGACGCACGGGACCGTGACGCCTACCGCAAGGCGCTCGCCGCCTTCGAGGAGTTCGCGCGCGGCGAGGGGCGCGGGAGCCTGCGCGTGCTGGCCCAAAAAGAGGTGCGAAGGCTCAAGACGAATCCCGGCATGGCCCTGACGTTGGAGGCGGCGGAAGGTTACTACTTCGACAAAGGCTACACGGGTGAGGCGATCATCCCGGCGAAGATACGCGGCCAGCACGGCTACCTGCCGGAGCGCTACTACGCTTCCTTCATCGCCTCGGGCGCGGGCGTCACACGGCGCGGCTCTTTTGGCACAATCCGCCTGATTGACGAAGGCCCGACCATCGCCAGCGCCCTCGGCCTCAAGCTCCGCGACGCCGAAGGCCGCGCGTTGCCACTCAAGTAGCAGTAGGCAGTAGGCAGTAGGCAGTAGGCAGTGGGCAGTTAAGACAGAAAGACGAAAGGCAGTCAAGGTGAATTACTTGACTGCCTCTTGCTTTTACTGCCCGCTGCCCACTGCCTGCTGCCTACTGCCTGCTGCCTACTGCTTTTCCCTGTTGACGACGGACCAGAAGCGCGCGGCGAGGCGTTCGCGTTCCTGCTCGGTGCGCGGGGGGCGGAAGCTGCGGCGGACCTTGATTTCGAGGCCGGTGGCGATCTCTATCCATTCGGCGGAGGCGCGCTCGGCACGCTTGACCGATTCGACGGCGAGCGAGGCCAGGGGCGGCGCGCTCGCCAGCGTCATCGAAGGCGCGTCCCCCTGCGCCCTCTTCATGAGCGGCTGCGTGACGCGAAAATCCTGCGCGCCGTCGGCGGCCCCCGCAGGGAGTCTGCGCGCCACGCGTGCTCCGGCATCCGAAGTCGAAGTGAGCGCGGTGGTGACGAGTTGTTCGAGCGCGCTGATGTCCAGGGCCGCCATGAACTCCCTGATTTTGACGACCGACCAGTGGTCCGCGAGCAGCTTCTTGACGGCGAGCAGGCGCAGCAGGTTTCCGTAGTTGAAGAGAATCGCGGGGCCCGCGTGCCCCGTCGGCGGGCCGAGCAGCGCTTCAGACAGGTAGTGGCGCACGATGCGCGGCGTGATGCCTAAGCGCACGTTGCCGCGCGCGGGCTCCTTGCCGTACTGCTCAATCAAACCGGAGGCGGCCGCCGCCAACTCTTCGACGCCGCGAAAGTCTCTCCCCCTGAACTTCTCCAACTCGCCCATGCGCCGCACTATATTCTTCACAATACCTCTTGTCAAAAAACAGTGGGCAGCAGGCAGCAGGCAGTGGGCAGTTAAAAACCCTGGCACAGAAGCTTGGCTCTTAATGACAAAAGTTCAAGGCCGCCGCCGCTCAACGACTGCCCACTGCCCACTGCCTGCTGCCTGCTGCTTTTACTTGCTTGACGGGCGGGGAGTCGTTAAAATCCGTGGTGCGCGGTGAAAGCCAACTTCTCAAGTTGTTGCCCGGCAGCCTTTTCAACTTCAGCGCTGCCCCTTCAGCGAGCGCTCGCCGCGCCGGACGAGTCTCCCCGGCTGACGAAGACTCTCTTGCCGTCACCTTGGTTGTGTGCGGGCCGCAAGCCACGCGCGGGCTCTTGCGGCCTCGTGGAAATTCGTGCGGGCTGACCCCGGATTGAGCCGATAGATGAAAGAATGTCCAGTTTGTCGTCGCTGCTTTCCCGACCACGTCAACCACTGCCCGGACGACGGTGACGCCACGACTCTTTCCATAGCCGGCGAACCCATTTTGGACGGCCGCTACCAGCTCGAACGCCGCGTCGGCCACGGCGGCATGGGCGTCGTCTTCCAGGCACGCCACATCTTTCTCAAGACCGCGCACGCCATCAAGATCATCCTCCCCGACCTGGTCGGCAACGACCCGATGCTCGTCACGCGCTTCCGCCAGGAAGCCCTCGCGGCCGCCGCGATTCGCCATCAGAACATCATCGCCGTGACAGACTTCGGCGTCGTGCGCGGCACGATGCCTTTCCTCGTGATGGAATTCGTCAGCGGCAAGTCGCTCCACGAGATGCTCGCGTCGGAAGGTGCGCTGCCGCCGGCGCGCGCACTCGAAGTCCTCGCGGCGGTCGGCGCGGGCGTCGGTGCGGCCCACCGGCAGGGAATCATACACCGCGATTTGAAACCGCTGAACATCATGTTCCAGGAGGGCTTGCCCACGGCCGAGGCCGTCAAGGTTCTGGACTTCGGCTTGGCGAAGATTAAGTCTGGCGAACTGCTCGGCTCGTTCGTGCAGGCGAAGACGAGCGGGCTGATGGGCTCGCCCTTCTACATGGCCCCCGAACAGTGGAGCGACGAGGAGCCGGACGCGCGTGCAGACATCTACAGCCTCGGCGTCATCCTCTTTCAGATGCTCACGGGCGACGTGCCCTTCAAAGGCACGAGCATCCCTTCGATCATGAAGAAGCACCTGACGCAGGAGCCGCCGGCGTTCAGTTCGCTCGGCGTCAACGTGCCGCCGCAGATCGAGCAGGTTGTGCGCCGCGCGCTCGAAAAGGAGGCGGAGAACAGGCCGGCCTCCGTCGAAGAGTTCGTGCAGGAGTTGCGCGACGCCATCGCGTCAGTCACCGCCGCCCTGAAGAGCACGCAGGCACACAGCTTGGCTTCGCTCCACGCCGAGACCATGATCACGGGGCCGCAGGGCATGACCTCGATCCCGCCGGACTCGACCACGCTCAGAATCACGACCGACCCGCCGCACTCGCGCGTCTACATCAACAACGTCTCGGTCGGGATGAGCGACGAGACCGGTCTGCTGGTCGTCCCGGACATGCTGCGAGGGCTTCACAGCGTGCACGTCATACACGACGACTACGCCTCTTGGGAGCAGCGTGTCGAGTGCACGGGCGGCGTGTGCGAGCTTGAAGCGCGTTTGCAGCACTTGAGTCAACCGGGCGTCCCGGCGCAGCCTTCCGTCTTCGGCCACCAGAGCGTCGAGAGCGTGAACGACCCGCACGCAGGGACCATCAGCTCCGGCTCGATTGGGAGCTTCCCGCACCAGAGCAACGCCGCGATGGAGGCGCAGCGTCTGCGGCAGCAGGCCGAGGCGCTCGAAGAGCAGGCGCGCCGCGAAGAAGAGGAGATGCGGCGCGAGCAGGAGCGCCGCGAGCTTGCCGAACAAGAACGCCTCGCGCGCGAAGAGGAAGAGCGAAAGAAGGCCGAGGAGGAAGCCGCCCGCCTCAAGGCGTTAGAAGAGGAGCGCGTGCGCGTCGAGGCGGAGGCGCGCAGGCTCGCGGAGGAAAAGGCGCAAGAGGAAGCAAGACTCCGCGCGGAGGAAGAGGCTAAACAACGAGCCGAAGAAGAGAAGCGGCTGGCCGCAGAGGCCGAGGCCAAACGCCAGGCCGCAGAGGAAGCCGAGCGACAGCGCGTCGCAGAAGAAGCGCGGCTGAAGGCGGAAGAGGAAGCCCGCCTCGCGGCCGAGGCTGAAGCCCGTCGCAAGGCCGAAGCAGAGGCTGCGCGTCTGCGCGCCGAGGAAGAGGCGAGACTGCGCGCGGAAGAAGAGGCGCGACTGCGTGCTCAAGAGGAAGCGCGACTTCGGGCTGAAGAGGAAGCGCGTCGAGCGGAGGAAGAGCGGCTTCGCCTGGAAGAAGAGGCGCGACGGGCGGAAGCGGCGCGGCTCGCGGCGGAAGCGGAGGTGCAGCGTCAGGCCGAAGAGGAGGCCGTGCGCAGGCGTGCACAGGAAGAGGAGAGACTGCGCGCCGCCGCCGAAGAGGAGCGTAGAAAAGCAGCGGCCCTCGAAGAGGAGCGCAGGCTCGCGGCGCAGGAAGAGCAGGCACGCGTCGCCGCCGCAGAGCGTGCCGCGGCCGAAGAGCGCGCGGCGCGGCAGCAGCGAGACCGCGAGGAGCAGGCGGCGCGCATCGCCGCGACTATCAACGCGCAGCCCCTGTCGCCCTCCGAGATAGAGTCAACGCAGGGCCAGCGCCAGGGCGTCGTCACGCAGAACCTTGAGTCGGACAGCCTGCAAGGCATAGAGCGCCCCGCGCCCTCCTGGCGCGCGGCCCAGGCGGGCGCGCACCCGAGCGCCGGTCAGACTTCGCCGTTCGCCAACTCCATGCCGGGCGCGGCGGCGCGGCCAGGAAGACGCGGCGTCTCGACGACGGTCATCGCCGCGATCATAGGCGTGCTGCTCGTCGGCGGCGGCCTCGGCGTCTGGCTCATGATGGGACCGAAAGCCGTCAAAGAGGGCGGAGAGGTGACGCAGCCGCCCAACGAGCAGAAGCCTCCCAACGAACAGAAGCCGCCCGAGGAGCAGAAGCCGCCCGGCGGCGGAAACGCTGAGGGCGGGTTCCAGCTCGAAATGATTTCCATCCCCGGTGGCCGCTTCCAGATGGGGCGCGACGGCGGTGCCCCGCAGGAAGGTCCCATGCGCAACGGCGTCGCGGTCGCCGGCTTCATGATGGACAAGACTGAAGTCACCAACCTGGAGTACGCCAACTTCGTCAAGGAGACGGGGCACGAGCCGCCGTCTCACTGGGGCGGCCCGCAGCCCGACGACGCTATCAAGCTGCTCCCGGTCGTCAACGTCTCTTATCGCGACGCGGTCGAGTTCGCCGCGTGGCGCTCGGGGCGCGACAAGGTCAAGTACCGCCTGCCGACCGAAGAGGAGTGGGAGTACGCGGCCAAGGGCGGCGACCAGAACAACTTCTACCCGTGGGGCAATACGTGGGTGGCTGGCTACGCCGGGACGAAAGATTCTGGCGCGACGCAGCCGAAGCCCGTCGGCTCTTACCCGCAGGACAAGACGCGCTGGGGCATCCTGGACATGGCCGGCAACGTTTACGAGTGGACCTCCTCGCGGGCCTCTCTTTACCCTGGGAGCGACGTGCAGATTGACCCTGCGCACAAGACCTGGATGGTTGTGCGCGGCGGCGCGTATACGACCGACCACAAGCAGAAGCCGCCGAGCACCTATCGCGACTGGTTCGACCCGTCCCGCAGGGAGCCCGTCATAGGCTTCCGCCTCGTCCGCCCGGGGCCGGAACAAGGCAACTCGTCGGCCCCTCTGCCGTCTGTCAACAGGCTCTTGATCAAGTGAGACCCGCCGGGGCGGCCGAAGCGGCCAAACCTCTTTGCGCCTTTGCGCCTTTGCGTGAGATATTTAGGTTCCTCACGCAAAGGCGCAAAGAACTGCCCGGCTTTCGTTCAATACGAGATCGGCCTTAAAGTTTTGGTGAAAGGAAGAGAGATGAGACGCCAAGTAATTTCGCGTTCATTCTTCAGACTGACGATGCTCGCCGCGTGCGCGATGCTGGCGCTCGCCGCTGTGGCGCGCGCGCAGGAGGCGGGCGGCGACCTCGGCGGCGGCGCGGGCATCTTCAGGCCCAAGAACCCAGAGACGAGCCGCCGTCGCGGCACTGGCCCAGGAATCAAGCCGCCGACGGCGCGCAAGTCGCCCGGGCCGGGCGGCGGCAAGGCCAACTACAATAAGACGCCGGCCTCGCTCCCGCCCGAAGTGGTCGAGGAGCGTTTCGAGGACGCGCTCGAAGAGGGCAACCAGGCGCGCGACGCGCGCAAGTACGCGGAGGCCGAGAAGTCTTACCACGACGCCAGCCAGTTGAAGGCTAAAGACTGGCGCGGGTGGTACGGCCTCGGTAATGTCTACGCCGATCAGCAGCGCTGGGACGAGGCCGAGACGGCCTACAGGCAGGCGTCCAACTACACTGTGAACGAGGCGGACGTGTTCGTCGCGCTCAGCTACGTATTGGTCCAGCCGCGCACGGGCGGCTCGAACGCCAGAAAGCTCGCGGACGCGGAGCGGGCCGCGCGCCAGGCTATCCAGATTCAGTCGAGCAACGCCGTGGCCTACGACCGCCTCGGCGTCGCGCTCGAAGAGCGCGGGATGGAGGGCAGCGACACCGAGCAGGCTTACCGCCGCGCCATCGAGTTGGAACCGAACTTCGCAGTGGCCTACGTGCACCTGGCGCGACTGATGAGGAAGACGGGGCGCAAGGCCGAGGCCGAGCCGCTCTACGCGCGCGCCACGGAACTGGCACAGGACGCGCCGACGCTCGTCCTGATCGGCGGCACGCTGCAATCCGAGCAGCGCTGGCCCGAGTCGGAGAAGGTCTTGCGCCGCGCGTTGGAGATTGACGCGAACAGCCCGTCCGCGCTCTACCTCCTAGGCCGCGCGCTCGTCGTTCTGAAGAGTTACGCGGAGGCCGAGCAGCCGCTCATGCGCGCCATCGAGATCAGCCCGCGCTCGTTCGCGCCCTACTCGGTCCTGGGCTCCGCCTATCTGGGCCAGGGTCGCTACGAGGACGCGGAGAAGATTTACACGCGCGCGCTGAACGTGGCGAGCGCGGGCGAGCGCAAGGGGCTCGCCGGGGCGTACGGGTTCGAGGGCGTCGGCGACGGCTACATGAAGGCGGATCGCAAGGCGGACGCCATGCGCGCCTACCAGCGCGGCCTGCAACTGGACCCCGCGAGCGCCAGCCTTCAAGCTAAGGCGAGGATGAATTGAGAAGGAGGGAAAGCGGTGATAAGTGATAAGTGATAAGTGATAAGTAAAAGCAGTTGTCTTTACTTATCACTCATCACTTATCACTTATCACTTCTCTTGGTCATGCTACAGTGTCCCAAATGTGGTCGCACTTACGAGACTGACACGCAGAAGTTTTGCACGCACGATGGCGGGCGGCTCACGCCGTACGACAGGGCGTCCGCGCCGACCTCTTACGACCTGAACCAGACGGTGCGTACGGACCCGTTCGACCCGGAGGAGACGGTGACGCGCATGCCGGACCTGGGCAAGACCATCGCGTCCGCCCCGACTTCGGAGATTCGGCCTAAGGAGACTGGTCCAGCCGCTGTCCCGCCTCCGCCCGCGCGTCAGCCAGAGCCGCCGCCTCAACAACCTCCGCCCAGCCCGCGCGAGATGATGCCGACGGTGGCGTTCAATCAGCCGCCGCCCGTGTCTCCGCCCCCTCAGCAGCAACAGCAATATTACGCGCCGCAAGCTCCGCAGCCTCCGTCGCAGGCGCAATCCACTTCCGCGCCGGTCACGCCGCCGGCGGTGCAGGAGCCGTACGCGCAAGTGCAGCCGCAGTACGCGCCCGCGCCGCCGCAGCAGTACCAGCACCCGTCGCGACCCGCGCAGGCCAGGAAGTCCAGCCGCGCGCCTTTAATCGTCGGCCTCGTCGTGCTCGTCCTCCTGGCGGGCCTGGCCGCATGGTATTTCCTCGTCTACAAGAAGGGCGAAGCCGGGACCGCGGGCAACACAAACGCGAACGCCAACGCGAACACCGCCGCGAACACTGACGCCAACGCGAACACGAATACGAATACGAACGCGAACGCGAACACGACCGCGAACGCCAACGCGTCGTCAACGCCCGTCCCGCCCGGCGCGAACGAGACGCAGTTCATTAACGCGAGCGCGAACCTCGACGGCAAGCTCGCCGAGAACTATTCGGACTTTTCGTTCAACTATCCGAGCGGGTGGGAGAAAGACCCTAAGGCCGGCGTGGCCGGGGCGAGCAACTTCGTCAAGGTCGAGAGGCGTCTGCCGCCAGACTTCACGCAGGAGAATTTCGCCGTCAGTTGGTACGAGAGCACCGGGACTTACGACTCGGACGAGCGCGAGGCCGTCTTCCAGAAGCTCGTCGCTTCGTGGAAATCGCGCCTCTCGAAAAACTTCCCCGAGTTCGCGGCGCTCTCGGACGGCCCGACGACCGTCAACGGGATTAAGGGCTACGAGCTGCGCTTCCAGAGCGTCTCGCGCGGGACGGAGAAGGGCGACATTACCCTCTGGGGGCGCGTGGTCTTTCTGCCGCCGGGCACGGAGGGCAAAAAGAACGGCACCCAACTGCTGATGCTCACGACCTCGCTCGCGCCCGAGCTGAAGAGCGCCGACGACGTGGGCGTCAAAGGCGAGCTGCCCGTGATTCTCAACTCGTTCAAGATGGCGAGCAAGTAAGAGCCCGTTTCAGAAATCAAGAAGCAAAGGACTCAACTCTCTGCGCCTTACGTCTTCCTCTTTGCGAGCAACGGCGGTCCACGCTGGAGGCGCGAAGGAAGGGAAAACCAAAAGCGCGAAGGGTTGAGTGAGTATTTAAAGAGGCTCCTAATCATTCTCAGGTGACAGTCATGAAACTCGTTCTGATAGAAGAGCGCAACGGTCAACCGCAACCCCCCGAGCGCAGTTACGAACAAGAGGCCGTCAAGATCGGGCGCGACCCGGCCGAGTGCAACGTCGTCTTCAACCAGTCAGAGTGGCCCATGGTCTCGCGCCGCCACGCCGAGTTCCGCTTCAAGAACGGGCGCTGCCTGATAGTGGACACCAACTCAAGCTTCGGCACTTTCCTCAACGGCCGCCGCATCATGGAACCGGCCGAAGTTGGACCAGGCGCGCGCGTGCAGTTCGGCGCGGGCGGCCCAGTCCTGTCCGTCGTCCGCATCGAGCAGGACGCGCCGCCGCCATCGCGGCCCGACTTGTCCGAGCTTGAGACGCGCCGCGACATGGAAGGGGAGCGGCCCGACGAGGTCACTGCCCCGCGCGAGGCCGCGCGAATCCCGCCCGCGCCGCCGCAGCCGCCGCAAGCTCCGCCTCCGCAGCAGCAAAGGCCCGGCGCGCAGCAGCCGCCGCCTTACGCGCCGCAGCCTTACCCGCAGCCGCCGACGGGACAGCCCTACGGCCAGCCACCAACGGGACAACCTTACGGCCAGCCGCCCGCTCAGCAGCCTTACG
>JADMIO011210359.1_pt1 | contig 21976 bp, 21 predicted proteins | sample 8958161 | NCBI WGS metagenome assembly JADMIO01 (sample SAMN16585339, study PRJNA669376) | soil metagenome | isolation source: Crop rotation soil | place: USA: Cullars Rotation, Alabama | collected 2011
CGCGACAACTTGTCCACGTGGAATTCTAAGCTTAGGATCCCAATGTGCTGGAAAGGGTATCCCAGACACCGAGATGGCTGAACACGCTCAGCGCCCGCGCGCGAGGCGCGAGGTCGTGCCACAGCTCCTCGCCATCGAGCGCCGCCTCGACGACGAAGCGAATCTCGCCGGAGTGGCGCGACTCGACGTCGCGAATCGCCGCTTCGATTTCAGTGAGCACGGCAGGTGTAAAGTGCCGGCGCACCTGCCAGCGCGTGGAGAAGAGATGTTTCAGCACGCGACCGAAGCTCATGGCGCCGGCCTCGAGAGGTCACGGAAAGTCGCCCCAGAGGCTGCCGCGTCCCGTGTAGCGAAATAGGTCTTGCCGGTGGGCGACGATCGCCTGATGCAGCGACAACCGGCGAGTCGTGAGGCGCGGTTCATCACCAGCTTCCTCCGGCACCGCCGCCACCCGTGCGGCCGCCGCCTCCACCGCCGAATCCGCCACCTCCGAAGCCACCGCCACCGAAGCCGCCTCCGCCAAATCCGCCGCCGCCCAGGCCACCCCAGCCGCCATAACCGCGGCGTGAGCCACTGGTCCATCCGCCACCGCCGCCACCGAGAAACAAGGCGAACAGGAAGGCAATGCCCGCAGCGAATCCTGCGAGCGGGAGAATGTGCGTGATGCCATATGCGAGCAGGCCCGTGACGCCGCCAGTGGCAACGGCGCCGCCGCCGCGACCCAAGAATCCGCGTAACACCGCGGACATCCCGAATACGACGAAAATCAGAATCGGCAGCGCGTTGTGGAGTGAGCGGCCACTCTGTTGCCAGCGCTCGTCCTGCGCAGCCGGTGGCGGTAACGGCTCACCGTCGATGACGCGAATGACACGATCGACGCCGGCGTCGATGCCGCCGTAGAAATCGCCTTGCTTGAAAAGAGGCGTGATGACTTCGTCGACGATGCGTTTTGCCGTGGCGTCCGGCAATGCGCCTTCCAAGCCGTAACCGACGGTGAACCAGAGCTTGCGATCGTTCTTCGCGATGAGGAGCAGCACGCCGTCATCGACCGCTTTGCCGTCCACTTTGCCGCGGCCGAGTTTCCATTGATCGAACACGCGCACCGAGTACTGCTGAATGGGCTCGGGCTCCGTCGTCGGCACGATGAGCACCGCGAGTTGCGAGCCTTTCCGCTGCTGCAGGGACGTCAGCTTCTGATCCAGCGCGCTCCGCTGCGTCGGGTTGAGCGTGTTCGTGAGATCGACCACCAGCCCAGAGAAGGCCGGCACCGGCTGCAACTCACTCTGTGCGAACGCGACGCTACACGCCGCGAGTAGTAGCGCGACGAGCCATGCTCGCCCGAACGAGCGCAGAGGGAACGAGCGCACAGGGAACGAGCGCAGAGAAAGGGTGCGCGCGGTCATGGCGCGTGACGCGTCGATCGCAGCTGAGGCGTCGATGCGCGCGCGCCTAGTGCCGCGCCGGCGGCGTTGCCGCTTCGGGGCCGTTCGGCTGCGGCGGCGGCGTCTGCGCACCTTGCCCGGCGCCTTCGCGCGCCTGCGGCGCGACGCCGTTGCCGAAGTCGACGCGCGGCGCCGTCGAAATCTCGCTCTCGTTCGCCACCGTGAAGTTCGGCTTCACCTTGAAGTCGAACATCTTGGCAGTGAGGTTCACCGGGAACTGCCGCACCGTCGTGTTGTACTCGCGGACCGCATCGATGTAGCGATTGCGCGCGACCGTGATGCGATTCTCCGTGCCTTCGATCTGCGCCTGCAGATCACGGAAGTTCTGATCCGACTTGATGTTCGGATACGCCTCGGTGACTGCGAACAGGCTCTTCAAGGCTTGCGTGAGCTGGCCCTGCGCTTGCTGGAATTTCTCGAACGCCGCCGGATCGTTGAGCACTTCCGGGGTGACCTGAATCGAGGAGGCTTTGGCGCGCGCCTCGGTCACGCCGATGAGCACTTGCTGCTCTTGAATGGCGAAGCCCTTCACCGTGGCCACGAGATTCGGAATGAGGTCGGAGCGGCGCTGATACTGATTCACCACCTCGGACCACGACGCCTTCACGCCTTCGTCGAGCTGCTGAAGTCTGTTGTAACCGCAGCCCGACAGCCCCGTCGTGACGACGAGCAGCACCGCAAGCACCCAAGCACGCATGATGTATCCCCTTGTTCTTGGCCCGCTCATGACGAGGCTTGGCGAGCTATATGGGCTAACCGACGAGGCGGTTCAAGTGTTCCGCAGGTCAGGCTGGCAGATCAGAGGAGGAATTTTTATTTTTTTGGGGGGCTGCGCCCCCCAAGAGGCGACGCGGCGGTCGGAGGCCGTCAGGGAGGTAAGGAACCTTTAGCGTGTTGAAGGCACGCTGAGTCACTGCACGAGGTCGGCGAGCACAGCGCGTCGCCTCGGCAACCCCCGCGAGGCCGCTGGCCGAAGGCCATTCAAAAATCGTCGCTTGGCCGCAGGCCAATAAAAAAAAGAAACCCCCAGGTTTTTGCAAACCCGGGGGCAAAAACGCGGACTTTCGATGAAGGGAAGGAAGTCCGCTAGGGGATATCAGTGCAACCGGGCCCAGTGGAGAATCTTGATGTCCTCTGAGTCCAGATCGAAACTTTGCGCCAGTAGCGCCTTCAGCTCGCGTGTGCCGCCGCCCTGTTCGAGCGGGCTGCGCAGCTCGACTACTCCGCTCCATTCGCTCGAATCCGGCTTGGCCTTTGGTTTGGCGCCGGCAGTGAGGAAGTGCGTGTAGTACTTCGCGGCCATGGGTCGAAAGAGTAGTAAACCCACGCCGCAGGTGACCGTGAAACGATCCACAAATCGTCCCGTTTTTTGTAAACACCTTTGCGACATAACGTAGTGAAGACAAGAACATGAGCCGTTATCGAGAACCCCAGCGGCCTGGCTCTCAATACATCACGCCGGAAGGCGCGCGCCGCCTGAACCAGGAGTTGGACGAGCTGTGGCGCGTCGAGCGCCCGCGCGTGACCCAAGCGGTCAGCGAAGCGGCCGCGCAAGGCGATCGCTCGGAGAACGCCGAGTACACCTACGGCAAGCGGCGCCTGCGCGAGATCGATCGGCGCGTGCGCTTCCTGCGCAAGCGGCTCGACGGCATGGTGATCGTCGACAAGCCGCCGTCCGATCCGAAACGCGTGTTCTTCGGTGCGTGGGTGTCGCTAGAAAGCGAAGACGGCACGCTCACGCGCCACCGCATCGTGGGCCCGGACGAGTTCGACGCCGCGCCGGGCTACATCAGCATGGACTCGCCGCTCGCGCGCGCGCTGATGAAGAAAGGTCTCGATGACGAAGTGACGGTCGAAGTGCCCGGCGGGCAGCGCACCGTCGTGATCGTCGCCATCGGGTACGAGACAGCGCCAAGCGACGCCTGACGTAGACATGCGGCCGCGCCCGGCGGGCGCCACAGAAGCGCTAATCCTTTAGCCCCTCAGAGGTCGGAGGCCGTCAGGGCGACAACGAACCTTTAGCGCGTTGAAGGCACATCGAGTCGTGGCATGAGGTCGGCGCGCACCGGGGGTCGCCTCGGCAACCCCCGTGGACGCGCTGCCCCGAAGGGGCATTCAGAAATCACCAAATGACGCGGACGTTCTTGAACTGCCACGGATCCGATTTATCGATGTCCTCGGGGAACAGCCGCTCGCGCTCGTGCAGCGGCGTCCAGTCGCTGTACTTGCCGGTGACCGTGCCGAGATAAGGCGTCGCGATCTCGAGGTTGCGGCGGAAATCCATCTCGTCCGGCTCGACCACGCCCTGATTCGGGTTCTCCATCGCCCAGATCATGCCGGATAGGCACGACACGGTGACCTGCAGGCCCGTCGCGTTGTGATACGGCGCGAGCTTGCGCGCCTCATCGATCGAGAGCTGCGAGCCGAACCAGTACGCATTCTTCTTGTGACCGGCGAGCAGCACGCCGAGCTCATCGATGCCCTTCGTGATTTCGTCCATCAGGATGCGCTGGCGCTCCTGCAGGACGAAGTTGCGGCCCGCGAACTCGTGCACCGACACAACCGCGGAGTCGCACGGGTGATAGGCGTAGTGCACCGTCGGGCGGTACACGACCTGCGCGCCGTCACGCACGGTGTAGTAGTCCGAGATCGAAATCGCCTCGCCGTGCGTGATCAGGAAGCCGTGGAAATGGCCGGCGAGCGGCGTCCACGTGCGCACGCGCGTCGCGGCGCCCGGCTGCATCAGATAGATCGCGGACATGCAGCCGAAGTCGTGGCGCTTGCCGTCGCGCGGGAAGTTGCGCTCGTGCGTGCCCCAGCCGAGCTCGCTCGGCTGCGAGCCTTCGCTGACGAATCCGTCCACCGACCAGGTGTTCACGAACTCGCCCGGCTCTTTCGGAATGTTCGACACCTGCGTGTCACGTTCGGCGATGTGCACGACCTTCACGCCGAGCCGACGAGCCAGGTCGCCCCAATCGGCGCGCGACTTCGGATTGCCGGCGTCGACGCCGGTGTCGCCGGCGATGTTGAGCAGCGCCTGCTTCACCAAGTGCGAGACGAGCCCCGGGTTCGCGCCATGAGTGAGCACGGCGGTGGGCGCGCGCGCATTTCCGGGGCGCAGCGCCAGCGCTTCCTCGCGCAGCGCGTAGTTGGTGCGCTTCGCGACGGAAATTGTCGGGTCGGTGTAGCCGCCCGGCCACGGCTCGATGCACGTATCGAGGTACATCGCGCCCTTTTCCCAGCAGAACTTGATGAGCGCGATGCTCGAGACTTCGACCGACACGTTCAGCACGAAGTCGCCGCGCCCGATGAGCGGGTTCAGCACGCGCCGGAAATTCTCGCGCGTGAGCGCTTCCTTGATGAATTTGATCCCGTATTTCTCGGCTTCCGCGCGCCCACGGTCGTCGGCTGTAACGATGGTGATGCGCTCCGGCGGAATACCAATGTGCCTCAGCACGAGCGGGAGCGTGCCCTGCCCGATGCTGCCGAAGCCGACGAACACGATGCGTCCAGGAAACTCGACGTAGACCTTGTGGTTGCTGCTCATGATGCTCCGAACCGAAGGGGAAAAGGCCGCGAACACCACCGCCGCGGCCGGGCGGAAAGCGTACAAGAATTTTTTCGTATTTTCTTGGGGGCTGGCGCGCCAAAGCCCCGCCGGGCTGGCGGGCGCGGATCGCGCGGGAATTCTTTTTTGGAGCCTGCGCGCCGCAGCCGACGGGCCGTGTGGTCGCAGACCACACGGAAGACTCTACGCGCGCCAGTGTGGCGGGAACGTGCGTTCGTAGCCGGGCAGCGCTTCGACGCGCTTCACCCAACGAGCGAGGGCTGGGTAATTCACGTCCAACGGCAGAAAGCGCGAGGACAAATCGCGCGCTTCGGGCTTGTGAAGCGCACGCAGCAGCACTTGCAGACCGGGGAAAATCACGATGTCCGCCGCGCTCAACGTCTCGCCCACCACCCAGTCCGACTTCGCGAGCCGCGCCTCGATCGAGCGCGCTTCGCTCGCGACAACGTGCATCGACTGCTCGAGCTCGTCGCGCTTCACCGCGGCCGGGCGCGTGAAGTACGCGTCCACAATTTGCATGAGGTGCTGCTCGGCGTACGCCTGGTATTCGCAGATGACGCGCATGATGACGCCCGCTTCCTCGGGCGAGCGCCCGAACAGCGGCGGCTCCGGATACTTCTGGTCGAGGTAGTAGAGCACCGCCAGCGATTCGAACACGACGTAGTCGTCGTCCTTCAGCACGGGCACGCGCCCGCGGAAGTTCATCGCCAGCATCTGCGGCGACTTGTGCTCCTGCTTGGAGAACTGCAGCAGATGGCCGGTGTAGGCGAGTCGCTTGTATTCGAGCGCGAGCATGACGCGCCACGCGTAAGGACTGCCGCTCCCCCAGTAGAGTTCGATCGCCATGTTCCGCGAGATTGTAGAATGCGCGCCATCATGTACACCACGCTCATTCAAGTCGCCGAGCTCGCCGAGTTGCTCGCGCGTGCTTCCGCTGCGTCCTCCGTCGTCGTGCTCGATTGCCGTCACGAGCTGTCGCGCCCCGAGTGGAGCGATCTCGCGTACGCAGAGGGCCACATTCCCACGGCACTGCAGGCGCATCTCGATCGCGATCTGTCGAGCCCGATCACCGCGCAGAGCGGGCGTCATCCATTACCGGATGTTACGAAGTTTGCGCAGACGCTCGGCGCGTGGGGCATCGACAACAGCGTGCAAGTCGTCGCCTACGATCAGGGCAACGGCGTCTACGCCTCGCGCGCATGGTGGTTGCTGCGCTGGGTCGGTCATAACGCAGTGGCTGTGCTCGATGGTGGCTTCGCGGCTTGGCAAGAGGCCGGTCTGCCGATCGCTCGCGAGCCGGGCACGCGCACGCCGCGCCAATTCGTGCCGCACGTCGCCGCTCGCGCGCTGCTCTCGACCGCTGAGGTCCAGCAGGCGCTCGGTTCTAAGGAGATGGCGTTGATCGATGCTCGCGGCGCCGATCGCTTCGCCGGCGAGAACGAAACGATCGATCCGGTCGCGGGCCACGTCCCCGGCGCCGCGAACCGACCGTTCGGCAAGAACGTCGACGCGCGCGGCCGCTTTTTGCCCGCCGCCGAGTTGCGCCGCCAGTGGACTGAAGCGCTGGCCGGACGCGACGCGCGCGAAGTCGTCGCGATGTGCGGCTCTGGCGTGAGCGCGTGTCACAACCTGCTCGCGCTCGAGATCGCAGGGCTGCCCGGCGCCCGCCTCTACCCGGGTTCGTGGAGCGAGTGGATTCGCGATCCGCGCCGGCCGATCGCGCGCGGACCCGCCTGACGCGCACTCTTACTCGACACGCATTTTTGTTATCTTCCGCGCCAATTCAATGAGCGTGGCTGGCACCGTTCGTCGGGACCAGCCATTTGTCTTTTGGCCTTCTGATTTGCAGGACTGCTCGTGGCCGCTGACCCCAAGACCGCCGTGAACGGCAAGCCGAAGTTCAACCCCGCACAGCCGTGGCGGATCGAGGACTCGCTCGATCTCTACAATGTGAACGCGTGGGGCAAAGGCTACTTCTCCATCAACCCCGCCGGCCACGTCGTCGTGCGCCCCGACACGCAGGCCGACCGCGAGATCGACCTGTTCGAAGTCGTCGAAGGCTTGAAGGCGCGCGATCTGACGACACCGGTCGTCGTGCGCTTCTCGGACATCCTCGCGCACCGGCTGAGGCATCTGCACGCCGCTTTCCAGCAGGCCATCACCGAGAACGACTACAAGAACCGGTACGCGGCGGTGTATCCGATCAAGGTGAATCAGCAGCGCCTGGTCGTCGAAGAGGTGTACCGCTACGGCAAGGAGTTCGGTTTCGGCCTGGAGTGCGGCTCCAAGCCCGAGCTGCTCGCGGTGATGGCGATGACCGAGAGCGAGCCGCAGCGGCTCATCGTCTGCAACGGCTTCAAGGATGACAGCTACATCGAAGCCGTCACGCTCGCCACGAAGCTCGGCCGCACCATCATTCCGGTGGTGGAGAACTTCGATGAGCTCGCGCTCATCCTGAAGCATGCCGAGACGTACGGCGTGCGCCCGCGCATCGGCGTGCGCGTGAAGCTCTTCAGCGAGGGCTCGGGGCGCTGGGCCGACTCGGCCGGCGAGAAGTCCAAATTCGGACTGTTCGTCACCGAGATCATGGAGCTGTTCAACATTCTCAAAGAGAAGAACATGCTCGACTGCCTGCAGCTCGTGCACTGCCATCCGGGCAGTCAGCTGCAGGACATCCGTCGCGTGAAGGACGCGATCAACGAGCTCGCGCACGTCTACGCCGAGCTGAAACTCATGGGCGCGGGGCTGCAGTACATCGACGTGGGCGGTGGCCTGGGCGTCGACTACGACGGCAGCGGCACCAATTTCTCGTCATCGATGAACTACACGCTCAACGAATACGCGAGCGATGTGGTGTATCGAATCGCGAGCGTGTGCAACGCGCGCGAGATTCCGCATCCGATGATCGTGAGCGAGTCGGGGCGCGCGATCGCGGCGTACAGCAGTGTGCTCATTTTCAATGCACTCGGCTCCTCGGCCCTGGACAAATTCAAAGTCGAGGGCGATCCGGCCATCGACTACACGGGCAGCGAGGATGTGCCGCAGCCCATTCTCGATTTGTTCGGCGCGTATGGCTCGGTGAGCGAGCGCCGCCTGGTCGAGTGCTACCACGACACGCTGACGGCACGCGAACAGGTGCTGCAGATGTTCAACCTCGGGCTCCTGTCCTTGGAGTTCCGGGCGCTCGCCGAACGGCTGTACTGGGCGACCTGCGCGAAGATCCGCGACTGCTGCCGCCGCCTCGACCGGCGGCCCGAAGAGCTCGAAGACCTCGAATCGATCCTCTCGGATACCTACTTCTGCAACTTCTCGGTGTTCCAGTCGCTGCCGGATAGCTGGGCGATCGACCAGTTGTTCCCGATCATGCCCATTCACCGTCTCGAAGAACGACCCACCCGCACCGGGGTGCTCGCGGACATCACCTGCGACTCGGACGGCAAGATCGACAAGTTCGTCTCCCTCCGGGACGTGAAGCGGGCGCTCGAGCTGCATGACCTGAAACCCGGGGAGGAGTACTACATGGCCGCTTTCTTGGTCGGCGCCTATCAGGAAACCCTGGGCGACTTGCACAACTTGTTCGGCGATACCCATGTCGTCCATATCCGCCTGCACGATGAAGGCGGCTGGTGGATCGAAGAGATCGTGAAGGGCGATACCGCGAACAAAGTGCTGGAATACATGGAGTACGACGTCGAGGAGCTATACCCCGCCCTCGCCCGCGATTGCGAGCGCGCGATCCGCGACGGCCGCATGTCGCTTGCGGAAAGCCAGGTTTTGAAGCGCTTCTACGAAGGGGAGCTCAACGGGTACGCCTACCTCGAACCTCCCGGGTCGTAACCGGTACGGCCGTATAGTTATCCGACACTCCCCCCAAGATGTACCGTCGGAAAGGCAGGAGACCGGCTACGGCTAGCGCTTCTTACAGGGGAAATACCAGGTCTTCGACGTAGCGTGGGCGCATCAGCCCATGCACCCTGTTTGCATTCTTAGCGGATGTTTACTTCTCGCGGGAGCCGGGAGTAGCATCCGGCGGGCGTTCGGTCTCCGCAACGGATAAGCGTTTCGTGTGTGAGTTGAGCCCATTTTCTCGCCCCGCCATGCCTCTCCGGCGCGCGAACGCAAGGTGCAGGCCGCCGGCCCAAGCGCTGCGCATTGACTACTAAAACTGCCGATCGTGTGCCTTGAAGCCTTGACCTGTTTGACTGTCTCTCACGCGGTTCATGCGACCGACTCGTGCGGTTCGCCGCTGTCCGCTTTTCGCAAGCGAGTGATTGGATGACGACGATCTACGTGGGGAATCTCCCCTTCAACGCGACAGAGCAGGACGTCCGGAGCCTCTTCGAGCGTCACGGCAAGGTCGACTCGGTCAAGCTCATCAATGACCGGGAGACTGGCAAGCCACGCGGCTTCGGATTCGTTGATATGCCGCAGAGTGAAGCGCAAAGCGCCATTCAGGCGCTGAACGGCTTTCAGATGAACGGCCGTCCATTGCGTGTAAACGAAGCACAAGAACGTCCGCAGCGTCCGCGACAGGGCGGAGGCCCTTTCCGCCGCTGACAACGCTCCGACCCGATGAGGGTCTTGAAGAACCCCGCCTCGCGCGGGGTTCTTTGTTTTTGCGCTCCGCGTTATCGTTGCGCGCCGGTAACAGCGGCAGTCCGGAGCATTCCATGTCGGCATTCGCGAGAGCGGCGCTCGCCGCGTCGGTGGCGATCGTCTCGGTGGTTGCGAGCGTCTCGTGTTCCACGGCGCCGACCACGCGCGAAGCAACTACCGTGTCCCTCGACTCGATCCTCGTGGGCACGCAGCGCTCCGATGCGCACAAAGCGCGCGATCAATACCGCCATCCAAAGGAAACGCTGCTGTTCTTCGGCTTGCGTCCCGAGACGAACGTGCTCGAGATCTGGCCGGATCCCGACGGCTGGTACACGGAGGTGATCGCACCGCTCGTGCGCGAGAAGGGCAAGTACTACGCGGCAGTGATCGACGCCGCGAACCCCAATCAAGAAAAGCGCATCGCCGAGTTCCGCGCCAAGCTCGCCGAGCGACCGGACCTCTACGACCGCGTTGCCGTCGTGAAGCTCGCGAACGACGGCAGCGACATCGTGGCGCCAGGCACGGTCGACATGGTCCTGACCTTCCGCAACATCCACAACTGGATGGCGCGCGGTAAAGCCGAACAGGCGTTCGCGCAAATGTTTCGCGCGTTGAAACCGGGCGGCACGCTCGGCGTCATCGAACATCGCGGCGATCCGGCGAAGCCGCAGGATCCGCAAGCGAAGAGCGGCTACGTGAACGAGCAGTACGCGATCGATCTGATCGAGAAGCAAGGCTTCAGGCTCGTCGCGAAATCCGAAGTGAACGCCAACCCGCGCGACACCAAAGACTACGAGCAAGGCGTGTGGACGTTGCCGCCGGTCTATCGGCTCGGCGACAAGGATCGCGAGAAGTACGCCGAGATCGGCGAGAGCGATCGCTTCACGCTGCGCTTTGTTAAGCCGCGCTGAGGCGCGGGAAAAAGTCGGCAGCGGCTTTTTTCGAGACCCGACCCGCCCCGGCGCGTAGCTGCGCCCGGGCGTTCCTCACCACATTTCTTTGAGCCGCGCGCCGATATCCAGCGTCGTTTCTTCGGCGCCGGCCTGCAGCGCGCCTTCGCCGATGGCGGAGCCCTGAAACGTCCGCGCGTCGAAACACTTCAGGACCTTCTCGGTCATGAAGCGGCTGCGTCCGCCGTACACGTGCGCATCCGACGACTTGGGCGCGTTCGTGAGATGAAATTTCAGCGGGCTCAGCAAGTACAGATCGTTCTGTGCGCGCGTCATGCCGACGTACAGCAAGCGCCGCTCCTCTTCGATGAGCTCCGGCTTCCCGGTCGAGAACTCGTTCGGGAAGCTGCCATCGACGACGTTCAACACGTACACCGTGTCCCACTCCATGCCTTTGGCGGAGTGGATCGTCGAGAGCACTAGATAGTCCTCGTCCAACACCGGCTGACCTGCCAGATCGCTGGTCGCGTTCGGCGGATCGAGCGTCAGCTCGGAGAGGAAGCGCTCGCGCGACGGATACTGTCCGGACAGCAGCTCGAGCTGATCGAGATCGCCGAGACGCGTGTGAAAGTGCTCGTAAATGCGCTCGAAGTGCGGCCGGTACCACTCGCGCACGAGATTCACCTGCCCCGGCCACTGCCGTTGCGGATCGGCCAGCGCGACGAGCAGGTCGCAGAACTTGCGCCAGTCCACGCCCAGCGACTGCGGCACCGTGAATGAGCGAAGCGCTTCGAACGACTGATTCTGCGCATCGAAATGCTCGATGACTTTGCGCGCGTTCGCCGGCCCCATGCCCGGCATGAGCTGGAGTACCCGGAATGCGGACACCGTGTTCCGCGGATTGTCCGCCCAGCGCAGCACTGCCATCAGATCCTTGATGTGCGCGGCCTCGAGGAACTTCAGGCCGCCGTACTTCACGTAGGGAATCTTGCGCTTGCCGAGCTCCACTTCGAGCACGTCACTGTGACTCGAGCTGCGGAACAGAACGGCTTGCCGCTTCAACGGCACGTTCGCTTCGCGACGTCGCAGCACTTCGGTGCAGACGCATTCCGCTTGCGTTTGCAGATCCGGAACGGTGACGTAGCTCGGGCGCACGCCGCTCCCGCGGATCGACAGCAAGTGCTTACGGTACTGGCGCGGCGCTTCGGCCATCAACGCGTTCGAAGTGTCGAGCACTTCCTGCGTCGAACGATAGTTCTGCGCGAGCGTCACCACTTCCGCGCGCGGTGTGAACCGCTCCGGAAAGCCGAGAATGTTGTCGACGGCAGCGGCGCGGAACGAATAAATGGCCTGCGCATCGTCGCCGACCACCGTGACGCCGGAGCCATCCGGTCGCAACGCCTGCAGGATGTCGGCTTGCAGCCGGTTCGTGTCCTGATACTCGTCGACGAGGATGTGATCGAAGTGCGCGCTCACGTGCTGGGCGATGCGCTCATCGCCCATCATCATGTGCCAGTACAGCAGCAGGTCGTCGTAATCGAGCACGGCGCATTTCTGTTTGCGCTCGACGTACGTGCGATAGAGCTTGGTGAGGTCCGCTTCCCACTGCAGGCACCACGGGTACTGCTGTTCCAGCGTCTCCTTCAGGGACTTCTGCGTGTTCACGCGGTACGAATAGATCTGCAGGCAGGTTTCCTTACGCGGGAAACGCTGTTCCTTGCTCGCGAGCCCGAGCTCCATGCGGATGGCGTCCAGCAAGTCCGCGGAGTCGCCGCGATCGGCGACGCTGAACTGCGGATCGAGCTTCAAATGCTTCGCGTAGTGGCGCAGGAGGCGATTGCCGATCGAGTGGAACGTGCCGATCCAGCTCAACCGCTGCGAGACGGACTGACTCACGCCGCCGAGCGGCTCCTTCAGCGCTTCCTTCACGATCTCGTGCGCACGCCGCTTCATCTCCTGAGCCGCGCGGCGCGTGAACGTCAGCATCAACATGCGCGCGGGATCGACGCCGTTGATCGCAAGATGCGCCACGCGATGCGCGAGCGTGCTCGTCTTGCCCGTGCCGGCGCCTGCAACGATCAGCAGCGGACCGGCCTTGACGCCCTTCGGAAGAACCTCGCCGTAACTGGCCGCCTTCCGTTGAGGCGCGTTCAACTTTTCGAGATGTGACGCAGTCGACATAGCCGCGCGACTATACGTAACGCGGCACGCACTCGCTATCGACAGCGTTCACGGCCCATAGCATTTTTCAGTTAAGCCGTTTGCGAAGTCCACCACGCGTCCAGAGTAGCGAGCACGTTGGCGTCATCGGCACCGTCGTAAACGAATTGAGGCCCCGGCAGATCGAGAAACGAGTCACCGCGGGCCGCAGGAGCTGTAATCGCGAGCTCCCCGTGGCGATGACCTGCGTGGCGCGCCGGATCATGCTGACGACGTGATAGCCGCGAGAGGCGCTCTGCTTCATCCACTCGGCACAAGACCTGAGCGAAGTGCGGCCATACAGGTAGCGATGCGCGCAATACCTGTTCGTGTTCGCCCGGACGAAAGTTTCCTTCGAGCAGCATGTCGACCCCGGCGGCGTGCAGCTCACGCGCGATGGCGAACAGGATCGCGAAGCTCGCATCGCTGAGCCGTCGCGACTGCGCGGCATCGCTGGCGCCGAGCACGTCGAGCAGCGGCTCTTTGATGAGATCTTTGGCAACGAGTGGCAACCCGTAGCGAGCCGCGACGGTGCGCGCGAGCGTGGTCTTGCCCGTTGCGGGCAATCCTGTGATCAGAATGACGCGTGACTCGCGCATACTCGGACTGTACCCGTAATCGTCACGCCATTACCCTGCATTCATGAGTAACGACAGCTCGCTTCTGAAACGCACCACTCACTTCCGCGGCCGCGTGGTCACGCTCACCGTCGACGAAGTCTTGCTCCCGAACGGCCATCGCGCCGAGTTGGAGATCATCCATCACCCCGGCGGCGCGGCCGCGGTGGCGATCGATGATCAGCAGCGCGTGTGTCTGCTCCGCCAGTACCGGCATGCAGCCAGCGGTTGGGTGTGGGAGCTGCCGGCCGGCAAGCTCGAACCGAACGAGCCCCCGCTGCTCACCGCGCAACGCGAGCTCGTAGAAGAAGCCGGCACGCAGGCGGCGCGATGGGAAAGTCTCGGTCAAACCGTGCCCTCGCCCGGCGTGCTGACCGAAGTCGTCCACTTGTTCTTAGCGACGCAGCTGCAGCCGGCGCAGGCGGCGCTCGAAGCAGCTGAGGTCCTCGAGATCCACTGGCTACCGCTGCAGCAGGCGTTCGAATGGGCCATGAACGGTACGATCAATGACGCCAAAACCGTCATCGGCGTGACGCGAGCCCTGCATCACGCGAGGGGCGCCGAATAAAAAACAGGATGTGACGGAGCGCTCAGACGCTCGTGCCGGCGCGCCTTAGGGTTTACGTGCCGGAATGGGGCCGGCGCAGGATACAACTTAATCCGTGAACAAGTACGACGGCGGAAAGCGCACGCCTCCAGCCGACCACAAGGACACCACCACACGTTCCGATAACAGCGCGAGCGGCGAGCGCCGGCGCATGGGCCGAATCGTTCACGACGATCGCGGCAGCGCCTCGCTCGAATGGCGCGACGCGCCGGACGACTATGAGCGCCCAGTGTTTCGCATCGAAGGCACCGGCGTGAAAGAGCCGCCGCTGACGCTGCGGAATGATGACTCGTTCAATCCCTACGATAGCAGACCCGACAAGGCGCCGGCGCCGGTCACCAAGCGGGAGCCCGCAAAGAGCAGCGGCGGCAAGCGCGATCTGCGCAAGCTGGGCGAGTGGCTCAAGTTGATGCGCGAGATGGAAGAGCGAAAGAAGCGCGGCGAGGACTAGTTGATTGGAAAAAATCGCCTACGGCGATTTTTTCGATACCGCGCCCAATTGCCGGCGACAAAAAGCGTGGTTTTTGTCGCCTACCTCGGCGCGTCGCTACGCCCGGGCGGCGATTTTTTCGATACCGCGCCTAATTGCCGGCGACAAAAAGCGTGGTTTTTGTCGCCTACGTCGGCGCGTAGCTAGGCGTTGGCGAGCCGCTCGATGTGCGCCACCTTGCGCGCATCCGTGAGCCGATAGAACCGCCGCAACTCCGCCAGCACGTGGTGCTCGAGCTCGTGACGCGAGCCGCGCAGCGAGCGCGCGAGTCGCCGGCAAAACTTCTCAGCATGCCGGCTCGCTGCGCGATACAGACTGTCCTTACCGTTGGCGAGCTGCGGATCGATGCGCGTACGTTCGAATAGAAGGCGCAGCAGCTCTGCCGGAAAGCGCTCCGGGAACTGCCGCTTCAAGAGCAAATAGCTCGCGACGTACTTGTCGATCTCCGCTTGCAGCTCCATCTCCAACACCGTCACGGGCTTGTCGTGACCGGCGTTCCACGCGAAGTAGAGGAAGTGACTGACGCCTTCGAGCGCGGTCCAGTAATCGGCGACGTTCGCGGCATCGAGCCGCACCAGCGGATTCGCTTCGCTCAGCCGTTCGAGCAGCGCCGGGTCGAGATACAGCGACACGCCGACCGTGTCGGTTCCCGGCGCAAGAATCAATTGCTCGTCGGTCGCGGCCGCGCGCGCGGCGGCCGGTAGCGCTGCGCGATCCGTGACGAGAAAGTCGTAAACGTCGTGCGTAACATTTACGTCGTAGATGCCGCCGATCAGCGCCTGCAGATCGCGGAGAATCATGTCAGTGCGCGAGTTGGCCGCGCGCCGCAGGCGTGGGATTCACGCCTAGACGCTTGAGGATCTCGAACGAGCGCTTGCTCCCGGTCTTCATCCAGATTTCGTAGAGCCGCAGGATGTCGCGATCCGAGTGCTTGTACGCCGTCTCGCTGATCTCGTTGAGCGCGTCCACCATCGGCTGGAATTTCTCGGCCAGCTCAGCGAACACTTGCCCGAGCACGCGGCCGCGGGTACGCGCGAGCGATTCGGCCAGCGTGCTGTAGGCCCGGCCGCCCATCGCGATGTGATAGTCGATATCGATGAGCTTGCGCGCGAAGCTCTGCGCGAAGAAGCCGGCAATGAAGAGCGACACGTCACCCAGCCGCTGCAAGCCGCGATGCCGATCCGCGGTCGACGGCGCTTCGAGCGCCTCGGTGAGCATGACGACGAGCGGCTTCACACGCGCGCCGTCGGCCGTCTGCTCATAGAGCGCCTCGGAACGCGCGAACAGCGTGAGGAGATTGACGACGTAGTGTTCGGTTTGATCTTCGACGGCGAGATGCTGCCGTTCGAGCGCGCCCTGCAGGGCGTCGTGAAAAAACTCGCGTAGGTTGGTTACGGGCACTACGCGCGAAGAGGCGCTGTCACCTTCGTGCATTTTGCATCGACCTCCAACATCACCTGACATTTTTCTGGATCGGCTTGCGCGCCTCAAAGTTCAACCGAAGACGCGCGCCATTCCGTGATCTACTCCTCCAAATCCCATGCCAGCAGCTTGGCACTCAACCGGCTACACTGCTGATGATGGCAACCGTTCCGCGCGCGGGCCTGCTCGGCCTCACCGGTTATCACTGGGTCGTTCTCATCGCAGCCTGGCTCGGCTGGGGCTTCGACGTCTTCGACGCCCTCTTATTCAACTTCGTAGCGCCCAACGCGGTTCCCACACTGTTGGGCATACCTCTCGGTACGCCAGAAGCGCGCCAAGCTGCGGTGTTTTGGACCGGTGTACTGACCTCGATTCTGCTGGTGGGATGGGCCATCGGCGGGCTCGCCTTCGGCTGGTTCGCCGATCGCTTCGGCCGAAAGCGTGCGCTGTTCGTGACGATTGCCCTGTATGCGTGCGGAACCGCGCTGTGCGCAGTTGCGACGGACATGTGGCAACTCGTGCTGTTCCGGGTGTTGGCGAGTCTCGGCATCGGCGGCGAATGGGCGGTCGGGGCATCGCTCGTCGCGGAGACCGTGCCGGAGCAGCGCCGTGTCGAAGCGGCGACCATCGTGTACACCTCGTCACCCCTCGGCATCCTGCTTGCGAGCACGGTGAACTATCACATCGCGGGCGTTTGGTTCGCGGACGCGCCCGCCACGTCGTGGCGCTACGTGTTTCTGTGCGGACTCGTGCCGGTGCTCGCGGCACTCTTCGCCCGCCTCTTCGTGCGCGAGAGCGAGGTATGGGAAAAGGAGGTGCGCCGCTCTACTCCGCCGCGCATCGCCGAGCTGTTCACGACTGACGTGCGCGCACGCACGATCAGCGGCATGGTCGCGGCCGTCACTGCGCTCCTTACTTGGTGGGCGTGCAACGCGTTCGTACCGCTTCTCGGCGCGACGCTCGCGAACGAGTACACCGCCGGCGCGGGCATCACGGGCGAGGCCGCGCGCGTTCTGGCGGAGGCGTGGAAGTCGCAGGCGTCGAACGCCTTCAACTTCGGGGGCTTGATCGGCTCGCTCGCCGCAATTCCGCTCGCGCGCGTGATGGGGCGACGAACGATGTTCGTCACCTACTTCGCGTATTCGGCGGTGCTGCTGTTCGCCACGTTCGGTTTGGATTTGCCGCCCAACGTTCGCATCAAGCTTCTCTTCTTGGTAGGCATGGGCGTGTACGGCGTGTTCAGCACGTTCGTGTTCTATCTGCCGGAGCTGTTCCCGCCGCGACTGCGCGCGACGGGCTCGGGGCTCTGCTACAACATCGGTCGCGTCGTCGCCGCGCTCGGACCCACCGCGGTCGGCCTGATCTCGGCCGCCGCAGGTGGGTCGAGCGACATCATCGTGCGGACGATGTTCTGCCTCGGCGTGTTTCCGCTCACCACCGCGCTCATCGCCCGCTTCGTGATCATCGAGACTCGAGGACGCCCTCTTCCGACTTAGTGCCGGCTCGATACCAATCGAGCTTGCGCGTCACGATCATCACGGTCGCGAGAATCGCGAAGAGACCGATCGCGCCGGTGAGCAGCGAGTAGTCTTCGGAGGTCACGAGCAAGTACAGCAATCCGTACACGAGTCCGAACGCTGCTGCTGAACCGCTGCCTGCCATCATGCTGCGGAAGGCGCCGGCGATGTACACGCCAAGCAGAGCACACAGCGCGAAGGCCGCGATGATGTACGCCTTGGCGAACCCGACATGCTCCGCGAGCGCGAGCAACAACAGATAGAACACGCTGAGCGCAAGGCCCGTAAGCCCATACTGAATCGGGTGCAGCGGCTTGCCGGCGAGGTGCTCCCACAAGAACAGCGTGAGCAAGCTCAACGCGATGAACAGCCCCGCATATTTCACGGAGCGCTCCGCGCGCTGATACAGATCGACCGGCTGCACGAGCTCGACTCCGAACGCGCTGTCCTGAAGCGCCGAGGCCTCCGTGTCGTACTGGAACCATTGACTGCTGTAGCCACGATTCAAGTCGAGCACGTCCCAACGCGCCTGAAAGCGGCCGGGCTCGATCTTGCGCTCGATCGGTAGGAAGCCGCGCGCGAAGCCCGGATCGGACCAGTTGCCCGAGAGCTTCACGTTCGTCGAACGCGCGAGCGGCAAGAACTGCAGCGACGTCGTACCTGCGACGGTAATCGACACGTCGAACGTAGTCGGATGGGCGCGCAAATCTGCGTCCGACCGCAACGGCGCACTGATCGCAGCGATCGGAAAGCCGGGATGCGGCTCGAACGCGCCGCCGACGAGGCTCTCGCCGTTCATTGCAACGGCGCGCACGCCGCGCGCGTCCGACACGGGTAACAGCAATCGTGCGCGATCGAGGTGCAAGGTGATCCCGCTTTGCCCCGCAGTGAGTGCCGCCACTTTCGCCACGACATCGAACTTCGCGAGCGCGCGCACCCGCGCCGAATAGACAGGCACTTCATAGACACCGAGCTTGCGACGTTCGTCTTGCACGGTGAGCTCGGACTCTAGCTCGAGCGAGTCCGGCAACACGTACCAGTCGCGCAGCGCCTGATGCAGCTCGCGCGCGGAGTTGTCGGCAACGGTCACGCTCGCGGGAATCGCGAGAATCGGGCCGCCGAGCAATTGGCGCCCGCCCCACCCGCGCGAAACGCTGGCAATCGCCTGCTCGCGCAGCTGCGCGCGCTCGTTCACCAAACTGCGCAGCATCTCCACCGGAATCAATAACAACAGAGCAACCCCCGCCACAACCACGGCTTTGACGAAGGCGCTCGACGCGAATCTCATTGGACTCTCTCCGTTGTGTTGACGGTCTTTAGCCGCGCACAAGGTGACGCGGCCGGGTGGCGCGCGCGTGGGGAGAATCGGGCGGATTGTGGCGTATGATTCTTGCGCCTCCGCTTGCTCGATCCGCTAGTCACGAAAGTCCTCATGTCGGAATTCACGCTCGTCATCGGCAACAAGAATTACTCGTCCTGGTCCTTGCGGCCCTGGATGCTCATGAAGCATCTCGGCATCGAGTTCGAGGAAAAGCAGATCCTGCTCGATACGCCGACCTTCAAAGACGAGATCGCGCAGTACGGGCCGAGCGGCCGGGTGCCGGTGCTCAAGCACGGCGAGCTCACGGTTTGGGATTCACTCGCGATCTGCGAGTACCTGGCCGATCTCACCGGCAAAGGCTGGCCGAAAGATCGTAAGGCGCGCGCCTTCGCGCGTTCGGTGTGTGCAGAAATGCACTCGGCCTTCGTCAATTTGCGCATGGAGTGGCCGTTCAATGCGCGGGCGCGCAATCGCCGCGTGCCGATGACGCCCGGCTTGGAAGCGGACGTCGATCGCATCGACGAGATTTGGATCGATTGCCGCCGGCAGTTCGGCAACGATCGCGGCCCCTGGTTGTTCGGCGAGTATTCGATTGCCGACGCCATGTACGCCCCGGTTGTCGTGCGCTTCAACACTTATCGAGCACAGGTGTCCGACACCACGCGTTGGTACATGGCCACGGTGTTGGAAGACCCGGCGCTGCAGAGCTGGGTGCAGGCCGCGCAGCAGGAGCCCTGGAAGCTCCCCAGCTCCGAAGTCGGCTAGTCGAGTCGCCGCGTCGGCCGCGACCGGCCGAACACTAGACACGTTGGTCTGCTACGCCCGCCTGCGGCGGGTCGTTAGAATGCGCGTTTCTTTTTCAGTGGAACAAATCGCCTGCGGCGAATTGTTCGAGACCCTGCACGGTCGCCGGCGGCAAAAAGCGTCGTTTTTGCCGCCTCCGCTGTATGCCGGTTGAGAGGGGCCCATGTTTCCTACCGCACGTGTCTTTTTCGGAGTCTTGAGCGTTCTGACTGCGAGCGCGCTGGCGGCGCAGCCGGCGGGCAAGCCGTTCACGGTCGACGATCTCGTACGACTGAAGCGGGTTTCGGATCCGCGCACTTCGCCGGATGGCCGCTATGTCGTGTACGTCATGAGCGAGACGGACATGGACGCGAACAAGCGCCGCACCGATCTCTGGCTGCTCGATCTCACCGCGAAAGATGCGACGCCGCGCCGGCTCACGCAAAACCCCGCGAATGACTCGAATCCGCGCTGGTCTGCAGACGGCAAGAGCATCTACTTCCTCTCGACGCGCTCGGGCAGCTCGCAAGTGTGGCGACTCCAACTCGCCGGCGGCGAAGGCACGCAGGTGACCGACTATCCGCGCGACGTCGGGACGCTCGAAGTCGCGCCCACCGGCAATCGCATCGCCGTCAGCATGGAAGTGTTCGTCGATTGCGCGGACCTGCAGTGCACGAAGGATCGCGCTGAAACGAAGGAGAAGCAGAAGTCGACCGGGCGCGTCTACGACCGCGTCTTCATGCGTCATTGGGACACGTGGAGCGACGGCACACGCTCGCATCTGTTCGTCGCGAACGTCGGGGCCGATGGCAAAGCCGGCGCGCCCGTCGACGTGTCGAAAGGGCTCGACGGCGATGCGCCCTCGAAGCCCTTCGGCGGCGAGGAGGAATACACGTTCACGCCCGACGGCAATGCATTGGTGTTCGCCATGCGCGTCGCGGGTCGCGAAGAGCCGTGGTCCACCAACTTCGATCTATATCAAGCGCCCGTCGACGGCTCCGCTGCCCCGAAGAATCTAACGGCGGACAACAAGGCGTGGGACACGCAGCCCGTGTTCCTCGCCAACGGCGACATGGCGTACATCGCGATGGATCGTCCGGGCTTCGAGGCCGATCGTTTCCACATCGTGCTACGCGATGCGAAGACGGGCGCGACGCGACCGATCACGCAAGCGTGGGATCGCTCGGTCAGCCATCTCGGCGTCACGGCGGACGGCAAGCGCTTGCTCGCAACGACGGACGATGTCGGACAAGAAGCGCTGTACGTGATCGACGTGCCGAGCGGCACGCCTCACAAACTCGTCGGCACCGGTGCCGTCGCGGACTTCTCGGCGACGAAGGACTCGGTCGTCTATGCGCTCGCCAGTCTCGGCGGTCCGGCCGATCTCTACATGTCGCGTGTGAGCGGCGGCAGCGCGCGCCGACTCACGTCAGCAAACAACGACGTGCTCAGTCAGCGCGCGATGAGCGAGTACGAGCAATTCAACTTCAAAGGCTGGAACGACGAGACCGTCTACGGTTTCGTGATGAAGCCGTACGGTTTCACGGCCGGCGCTCGCTATCCGGTTGCCTTCATCGTGCACGGCGGCCCGCAGGCGAGCTTCTCGAACGCGTGGAGCTATCGCTGGAATCCGCAGACCTATGCGGCGCAAGGCTACGGCGTCGTGTTCATCGACTTCCATGGCTCGCCGGGTTACGGCCAAGCGTTCACGGATTCGATCAGCAAAGACTGGGGCGGCAAACCGCTCGAGGACTTGCAGAAAGGCCTCGCCGCCGCGCTCGAAAAATATCCGTGGCTCGATGGCGGCAACGCGTGCGCGCTCGGCGCCTCGTACGGCGGCTTCATGATCAATTGGATCGCGGGCAATTGGTCGGATCGTTTCAAGTGCCTCGTGAATCACGACGGCATCTTCGATCAGCGCTCGATGTACTACTCCACCGAAGAGCTTTGGTTTCCCGAGTGGGAGAACGGCGGCACGTACTACACGAACCCGCAGGCGTACGAGAAGTTCAATCCGGCGAGCTTCGTCACGAAGTGGCGCACGCCGATGCTGGTGATCCACAGCGAGCAGGACTTCCGCGTGCCGCTCGAACAAGGCATCGCGACGTTCACAGCGTTACAACGTCGCGGCATCGAGAGCCGCTTGCTCACATTTCCGGACGAGAATCACTGGGTGCTGAAGCCTGCGAACAGCGTGCAGTGGCATCACACGGTATTCGACTGGCTCGCCGAGCATCTGAAGTCGCAGGACTCGGGTGAGCCAGCGTCTTCGCGTTCGTCGCACTGATCAGCTTTTCGGCTTTGCGACCTGCGCAGGATTCACTGCCTGCGCAGGAGTAACAGCCTGCGCAAGATTCGCCGCCTGTGCAGGCCGGCCGACGGGGCCTTTAGGCGTCGTCGGCTTGCGAATCGCGACCTGCTGATCGTAAGGGTTGTAGCCGTGCTTCACGTCGGTGGCGCGCGCGGCAATCCTTTCCAGCACAGTGGGATCCGAAGCTTGGAATTCACGTGACTTGAAGTCGCG
>JADMIO012752930.1_pt1 | contig 21961 bp, 28 predicted proteins | sample 8958161 | NCBI WGS metagenome assembly JADMIO01 (sample SAMN16585339, study PRJNA669376) | soil metagenome | isolation source: Crop rotation soil | place: USA: Cullars Rotation, Alabama | collected 2011
CTTTCCCCAGCACATACGACATTAATCGTGCCGATACCCAGGTTAGGCGCGCTGTCAATAACTATGACATCATAGTCATGAGCAACAGTTTCAATGGCCAGTCGGAGCATCAGGTGTGGATCGGTGGGCAGTTTACCTTCATCAAATTTGCCCATTAACTCAGTTTCAATACGGTGCAGAGCCAGACAGGAAGGAATAATGTCAAGCCCCGGCCAGCAAGTGGGCTTTATTGCATAAGTGACATCGTCCTTTTCCCCAAGATAGAAAGGCAGGAGAGTGTCTTCTGCATGAATATGAAGATCTGGTACCCATCCGTGATACATTGAGGCTGTTCCCTGGGGGTCGTTACCTTCCACGAGCAAAACACGTAGCCCCTTCAGAGCCAGATCCTGAGCAAGATGAACAGAAACTGAGGTTTTGTAAACGCCTCCTTTATGGGCAGCAACCCCGATCACCGGTGGAAATACGTCTTCAGCACGTCGCAATCGCGTACCAAACACATCACGCATATGATTAATTTGTTCAATTGTATAACCAACACGTTGCTCAACCCGTCCTCGAATTTCCATATCCGGGTGCGGTAGTCGCCCTGCTTTCTCGGCATCTCTGATAGCCTGAGAAGAAACCCCAACTAAATCCGCTGCTTCACCTATTCTCCAGCGCCGGGTTATTTTCCTCGCTTCCGGGCTGTCATCATTAAACTGTGCAATGGCGATAGCCTTCGTCATTTCATGACCAGCGTTTATGCACTGGTTAAGTGTTTCCATGAGTTTCATTCTGAACATCCTTTAATCATTGCTTTGCGTTTTTTTATTAAATCTTGCAATTTACTGCAAAGCAACAACAAAATCGCAAAGTCATCAAAAAACCGCAAAGTTGTTTAAAATAAGAGCAACACTACAAAAGGAGATAAGAAGAGCACATACCTCAGTCACTTATTATCACTAGCGCTCGCCGCAGCCGTGTAACCGAGCATAGCGAGCGAACTGGCGAGGAAGCAAAGAAGAACTGTTCTGTCAGATAGCTCTTACGCTCAGCGCAAGAAGAAATATCCACCGTGGGAAAAACTCCAGGTAGAGGTACACACGCGGATAGCCAATTCAGAGTAATAAACTGTGATAATCAACCCTCATCAATGATGACGAACTAACCCCCGATATCAAGTCACATGACGAAGGGAAAGAGAAGGAAATCAACTGTGACAAACTGCCCTCAAATTTGGCTTCCTTAAAAATTACAGTTCAAAAAGTATGAGAAAATCCATGCAGGCTGAAGGAAACAGCAAAACTGTGACAAATTACCCTCAGTAGGTCAGAACAAATGTGACGAACCACCCTCAAATCTGTGACAGATAACCCTCAGACTATCCTGTCGTCATGGAAGTGATATCGCGGAAGGAAAATACGATATGAGTCGTCTGGCGGCCTTTCTTTTTCTCAATGTATGAGAGGCGCATTGGAGTTCTGCTGTTGATCTCATTAACACAGACCTGCAGGAAGCGGCGGCGGAAGTCAGGCATACGCTGGTAACTTTGAGGCAGCTGGTAACGCTCTATGATCCAGTCGATTTTCAGAGAGACGATGCCTGAGCCATCCGGCTTACGATACTGACACAGGGATTCGTATAAACGCATGGCATACGGATTGGTGATTTCTTTTGTTTCACTAAGCCGAAACTGCGTAAACCGGTTCTGTAACCCGATAAAGAAGGGAATGAGATATGGGTTGATATGTACACTGTAAAGCCCTCTGGATGGACTGTGCGCACGTTTGATAAACCAAGGAAAAGATTCATAGCCTTTTTCATCGCCGGCATCCTCTTCAGGGCGATAAAAAACCACTTCCTTCCCCGCGAAACTCTTCAATGCCTGCCGTATATCCTTACTGGCTTCCGCAGAGGTCAATCCGAATATTTCAGCATATTTAGCAACATGGATCTCGCAGATACCGTCATGTTCCTGTAGGGTGCCATCAGATTTTCTGATCTGGTCAACGAACAGATACAGCATACGTTTTTGATCCCGGGAGAGACTATATGCCGCCTCAGTGAGGTCGTTTGACTGGACGATTCGCGGGCTATTTTTACGTTTCTTGTGATTGATAACCGCTGTTTCCGCCATGACAGATCCATGTGAAGTGTGACAAGTTTTTAGATTGTCACACTAAATAAAAAAGAGTCAATAAGCAGGGATAACTTTGTGAAAAAACAGCTTCTTCTGAGGGCAATTTGTCACAGGGTTAAGGGCAATTTGTCACAGACAGGACTGTCATTTGAGGGTGATTTGTCACACTGAAAGGGCAATTTGTCACAACACCTTCTCTAGAACCAGCATGGATAAAGGCCTACAAGGCGCTCTAAAAAAGAAGATCTAAAAACTATAAAAAAAATAATTATAAAAATATCCCCGTGGATAAGTGGATAACCCCAAGGGAAGTTTTTTCAGGCATCGTGTGTAAGCAGAATATATAAGTGCTGTTCCCTGGTGCTTCCTCGCTCACTCGACCGGGAGGGTTCGAGAAGGGGGGGCACCCCCCTTCGGCGTGCGCGGTCACGCGCACAGGGCGCAGCCCTGGTTAAAAACAAGGTTTATAAATATTGGTTTAAAAGCAGGTTAAAAGACAGGTTAGCGGTGGCCGAAAAACGGGCGGAAACCCTTGCAAATGCTGGATTTTCTGCCTGTGGACAGCCCCTCAAATGTCAATAGGTGCGCCCCTCATCTGTCAGCACTCTGCCCCTCAAGTGTCAAGGATCGCGCCCCTCATCTGTCAGTAGTCGCGCCCCTCAAGTGTCAATACCGCAGGGCACTTATCCCCAGGCTTGTCCACATCATCTGTGGGAAACTCGCGTAAAATCAGGCGTTTTCGCCGATTTGCGAGGCTGGCCAGCTCCACGTCGCCGGCCGAAATCGAGCCTGCCCCTCATCTGTCAACGCCGCGCCGGGTGAGTCGGCCCCTCAAGTGTCAACGTCCGCCCCTCATCTGTCAGTGAGGGCCAAGTTTTCCGCGAGGTATCCACAACGCCGGCGGCCGGCCGCGGTGTCTCGCACACGGCTTCGACGGCGTTTCTGGCGCGTTTGCAGGGCCATAGACGGCCGCCAGCCCAGCGGCGAGGGCAACCAGCCGAGGGCTTCGCCCTGTCGCTCGACTGCGGCGAGCACTACTGGCTGTAAAAGGACAGACCACATCATGGTTCTGTGTTCATTAGGTTGTTCTGTCCATTGCTGACATAATCCGCTCCACTTCAACGTAACACCGCACGAAGATTTCTATTGTTCCTGAAGGCATATTCAAATCGTTTTCGTTACCGCTTGCAGGCATCATGACAGAACACTACTTCCTATAAACGCTACACAGGCTCCTGAGATTAATAATGCGGATCTCTACGATAATGGGAGATTTTCCCGACTGTTTCGTTCGCTTCTCAGTGGATAACAGCCAGCTTCTCTGTTTAACAGACAAAAACAGCATATCCACTCAGTTCCACATTTCCATATAAAGGCCAAGGCATTTATTCTCAGGATAATTGTTTCAGCATCGCAACCGCATCAGACTCCGGCATCGCAAACTGCACCCGGTGCCGGGCAGCCACATCCAGCGCAAAAACCTTCGTGTAGACTTCCGTTGAACTGATGGACTTATGTCCCATCAGGCTTTGCAGAACTTTCAGCGGTATACCGGCATACAGCATGTGCATCGCATAGGAATGGCGGAACGTATGTGGTGTGACCGGAACAGAGAACGTCACACCGTCAGCAGCAGCGGCGGCAACCGCCTCCCCAATCCAGGTCCTGACCGTTCTGTCCGTCACTTCCCAGATCCGCGCTTTCTCTGTCCTTCCTGTGCGACGGTTACGCCGCTCCATGAGCTTATCGGGTCCACTCGCGAACGCAGAAAGGCCCACCCGAAGGTGAGCCAGTGTGATTACATTTGCGGCCTAACTGTGGCCAGTCCAGTTACGCTGGAGTCACTAGTATTTAGGTGACACTATAGAAGCGGCCGCGACAACTTGTCCACGTGGAATTCTAAGCTTAGGATCCCAATGTGCTGGAAAGTCACGTCGGTGATGTTCATGTCGAGGTCGTCGACGACCACCCCGAAGTTGTACGTCGGCACACCGTCGGCCCTCAGCAGCACCAGGTCGTCCAGCTCGGCGTTCGCGATGGTTATCGGGCCCTTCACCAAGTCGTCGAAGGACACCTCGCCGTTATCGGGGTTGCGAAAGCGGATGACCGGCTTGACGCCGGCAGGCGGCTTGAGGCCCGCGGCGCGCGCCTGCTCCGGCCGCCAGCGGCCGTCGTAGCGCGGCTTCTCGCCGCGTGCGCGCTGCGCCTCGCGCAACGCATCGAGCTCCTCGCGGCTCGCATAACACTCGTACGCGTGGCCGTCCCGCATCAGTTGGTCCACCATTTCCCTGTAGCGCGCGAGGCGCTTCATCTGGAACACCGGACCCTCGTCCCAGTCCAGCCGCAGCCAGCCCAGACCGTCGAGGATCGCCTGGACCGAAGCCTCGGTGGAACGCTCCAGATCGGTGTCTTCGATGCGCAGGATGAACTTTCCCCCGTGACGGCGCGCATAGGCCCAGCAGAAGAGCGCCGTGCGTGCGCCGCCGATGTGCAGATAGCCGGTCGGGCTCGGGGCGAAGCGGGTGCGGACCATGCGGGGGGCGACGAGCGCGGAGGGAGGCGGAATTTTATGGGAAAATAGCTCCGCCTCGCGGGCGGTTAGCTCAGCGGTAGAGCACTGCCTTCACACGGCAGGGGTCACTGGTTCGATCCCAGTACCGCCCACCAAGAATCAAGCACTTAGCTTATACCGCAGGCGCTAAGTACGTAAAAAGTAGGAAAGAATCCCGGGCTCCGTAACCCCGTTTTGGCCGCCAAACTCTCCCCCCCGCGCAGCAGGTCTACGACGAGTTCGCCGGCAAGGGCTGGATCACGTACGGCAGCGTGTACCACCTGATCGGCCCGGACATTCGCACCATCGTCAGCGCGTGGAACGAGCTCGTGCGCGCTGGGCTCGCGCAGGGAATGATTCAGTACGCCGAGCAGGGGCGCGTGTTCAGCGAGCCTTCTTCGCAGCGATCTGCTCGAGCATCGCCTGAGCGGTCGCCTTCTCGTCGTCGCTGAGCAGGCCGGACGCGAGCGCGTCGGCGATGATCGGCTCGCTCCCCAAGCGGAAGCTGCCGGCCTTCACGAGCCCGCGGAAGGCATTTGCGGCGCGCGCCCCCTCGTCGGGTGTCAGTGCCTTCGCAACGGCACCAGGGAGCGCTGCAGCCGCACTGGCGACCGCCTTAGCTGCGGCGCCAACAGCCTGAGACGTCGCAGCCCGGGCCGCCGCTCCGCGCTCCTGCGCGGCCTTGGCACGCTCTGCCCGCGTGGCCCCGCGATCACCGCCCTCGTCGAGCAGCACAGGAACGCGAGGTGCAGGCGCTGCTGATGCTGCTGCGGGCGCCGACGGTGCTGCCGCTGCTGCCGGGCTTTCCCGACGGTAAGCGTTGGCGCCTTCCTTCACGTACAGCACGCCGTCCTGGTTCATGAGCTTCGAGCCGATCGGCGCTGCTGCCGCTTCCTCCTGCGTGCTGATGAGCTTCGCGCCGGCAGCGTCCGCTGCGCGCCGACGCTCGGCGTCTGCCTGGGCGCTGATTACGGTGCGCGGATCGCGGACATAGGTCGCCACGACGGCCGGCGCGAGCATGTAATCCGGCTTCCCGGGCGTGATGAGATCGCGCCAGTTCTTGCCGTCCTTTCGGTACTGGTCGTAGCGCTGCAGGAAATCCTGCCGCCACCGGTAGGCCGCCTCCTCGGCGAGCTCTGGCTGCAATCCGCCAATAAGGGAACGCGTGGTCATCATGCGCGCGACTGCGGAGGCGTTCTGAATGTCCTGTGCATCTGAACGGCCGTCGGGGCTACTGATGCGCTCGAGCGCCGCGACGAGGTGCTCGTGCATTTGCATGTCGAGCATCTCGGGGCCGATCAGCGGCGTCAGTTGCTCCGGCCGAGAGATTTTTCGGGGATCCCCTTCCGGCAACAACATCCGCGCATAGGTTTCATTAGCCAGACGATGGCTTGCACGCGAGTCGATCGCCGCGAGCTTCTGCGAGTTGAGCAGTAGCGCGTTATCGAGCGCGAGTGTCCCGTCGTCGCCCAGGCGTGCATACATGGCCCGCGCTTCAGGCGTCGCGAGCACGTCCTTGAGTTCGGTGAGCGGCTTGCCGACCGTGCCGTCGGCGCCGATGCCGCGCGCGCGAGCAAGCAGATAGCTCTGCGCCTGGCGCTCGACGCCCTCCTGCGCCGCGACCATCGTATTGAAGCGCGTCTTGACCGCGGTGATGGCTCGATCGGCGAAAACGGGGTCGTCGGGCCGCATCGCCTTCGCACGGGCCTCGACGGCTGCGACCCACTCTCCGAGCATGGCGCGCGTGTCCCGGGCCGCTGCAGGCCTCGGCGCCACCGGCTGGCCTGCAGATAGCTGCTCGATGCGGGCGCGCGTGCTCGTGATCTCGCGCTGCACGTCCGCGTCGTTCGGATTCGTGCGCAGCTCGTCGTCGAGGATCCGCAGCCGGCCCTGCTCGCGCTGAAGCTGCACCGCGGGCGGGATCTGCGCGCCGGCGCTTTCGGGGTTCTCGGTGTCCGCCGGCGCCGTGCCGCGCTGCGGGCTGAGCGCTGCATTCAGGCGCGTGACCTGTTCCGGCGTGAGCACGCTGTCGACAATGTCCGACACGAGCAGCGGCTCGGCCTGGTGCTTTACCACGGCGTCGAGCTGCAGGCGCAGCGCCGGGTTCGCGATCTTCGCCTTGTTCGCGTCCCACCAGGTGATCGCGTAGCGCGGGTCCTGCGCCACCATCGCCTGCGTGCGCGCCTGCATGATCTGGTCGAGGAATTGCCCCTTCTCGGCCTGCCTTTCCTCGCCCGACGTTCCCCGCCGGTCGGAGTAGACGTTATGCGCCGCGTCGATGCGCGCGAGCGAATTGACGAACGCATTTTCGTCGCGGGGCCGCGCAGCGATCGCCTGCGACTCCGACGCGAGAATCCCGTCGAAGGTGCTCCTTTCAAACGCCCGCGACTCGCGCAGCTGGTGCGTCGAGGCCTCGGTTGCGAATTGCACGCTCACCGGTCCGACGCGCCGGCGGAATTTCTCTTTCGCCTGGTCGTTCGGCAGCGTCTGCTCGATCCGGCTCGCAGCGTCCTGCAGGCGCCTGCTGTAGTCGGCGACGAGCGGCCGATTCACCGCGTCGCCGCCGCGTACGTTGATAAAGCCGTTCTCGCCGAAGGTGAGATCGTGCTGCGCGTCGCGAAGCTGATTCAGCGCGGCCTCGGCCTGCACGTTCGTCAGGTGGTCGTACTCTTTCGCGGCAACATGGCCGAGCTCCTCGACGTTGTGCCCGACACGATCGAGCACGCGCGCGCCGAAATCCTCCAGGCCGGTAGTGGCGTCATACCTCGCGACGGATGCCGACGGCTGAGGCGCGGGGCGCTCGCCCAGGGAAAGAGCGTCGGGCATGCGCGCCATCAGGGCCCTTTCAACGCGCGCAGCCGCGCGAGAAGTTCGCTCATACGGCGTTCGGCGTCCTGCTCACGCCACGCGACGAAATCGCCGGGGCGCTCGGCTCCGGTGCACGCCGACGTGCCCAGGAGGCCGCGCTCGAAGGCCTGTGCCAGGAACAGCTCGGCAAAGCCATCGTGCGCCATCATGCCCCGGATCGACTCGGCGACGCTGTCGAGGCGCGGGTCGTCAGGGCCGGTCAGTGGCGCGGACTCCTCCGCGATGATGTGCAGCAGCGCAAAGATGCTGTCCACGCCCTGCTGCAGCGCCTTCTGCATCCTGATGCTGGTCATGGTTTCGCCTCGCCTTCGGACCGAATGCGCGCGATCGGCAAGCCGGGGCGCTCGGAAAGGATCTCGATCAGCTCGGTTTCGCCCGGCCACTTGGCGTGCACCTCCGCCGCCGTGCCGTTCGTTTGGCACCGAGTGCAGGTGCGCAAGTCGTCGGCGGTCGCGACCGTCGCGTGGCACTCGTCGCAGCGAAAGAGCGCGTGCGGTTCGGTCACGTCGTCGCCGACGAGATGGTCACGTCGTATTTCGCGTTCCAGCCCGTGGCAGCGATCGTGCTCGCCTGGTCCGCGGTCGACGAAATCACCATGCCCATGAACGTCCGCCCCGGCGTTCCGCCACCGGTGCTCTCCGAGCAGATGACCAGGTCGCCGACCCGCATGCCGACATTCGACGGTGGCGTAGCCGAGTTCGAGCCCTCTGCGCTGCCTGCGCCGCAGCCGGCAAAAAAGCCAGTGACGCCGCCCACCTGCGTGGAATTGTGCGTGGACACATACCGGAACATCGTGCCGCCGCCCGCGAAGCCGAGTTGGAGAATCGCGCGAGCTGGATTCGTGCTGCTGTAAGCCATTACTGCCTCCCTTTATTTGCCCCGCGCCGCCTCCTTCGCGGGGATTGCCTTGCGCGCCTCCTCGATCTCACTGGCCGCCTTGAGCATCGCCTCTTTCATGGGCGTGCTCATCGCCCAGCGCGCCCAGAATCTGAGCCGCTCGACGCTGTCCGTCATCTGCGAAGGATGCGCGGCGGTCATCCGAGCGTGTCGGCGCCTTCAGGCGACGTCAAAATTGTCGAGGCCCTGCCCATTCTTCGCTTCTGCTCGGCGATCGACAGGCGGCGCGCAGCCGCGGTGTCCTCGTGCACGGGCATGCGGGCAACGGGCGCGCGCACGGGCGCGGCTGCCGTGGGCAGCCCCCTTCGCGCAGCACCGAGCGCCGCGAACGATGCCGCGGCGCTGACTGCTGGCGCTGCTGCGATAGCAGTTCCAGCGGCGCCGGCCACTGCGGCATACGTCGCAGGAGAGACGAGCGCGTTCGCCGCCGCCTCCTCGAAGAACGGAAAGAAACCGCCGCCGATCACCTCACCGGCCGCGGCCTCAACGAGCGGCTCTGCTGCGGCTGCCTCGATGCCCATGTCTTTCCCCTACGCTGGTTGCTGGAGTTGCTCACGAACTGCGTACAGCGCGCGCAGCTTCGTCTGCGCAGCCTCATCGCGGTTGTACGCCTGGCGATCCTCCCGCATGAGCTTCTCGAGCTTCAGGATCTCCGCATTGATGCCCTTCACGTCCGAGGGAATCTGCGGCGCGCTGCTGCCCTGGCGCTGCGCGTACAGCTCGCGCGCGCGGGCCTGCATGGAGAGGTCGCGATCGTAGAGCGGCCGGTTGTCCCGCATCGTTTTCTCGATCGCGGCGAGCTCCTCGTCAGCCGACCTCGTGCCGGGCGCCACGCTGGCGGTCGCGAGAGACAACATCCACTGCGCGCCCTCGGGCGTATTCATGAACGCGCGGCCATCGTCCAAGCGAGTTCGCGCGAAGGCCTGTTGCACGATCGCGGGCAGCCCTTTGATGTACTGCTTCAGCGCGGCGACATTGCCGGTGTACTGCTCGCCCCACTTCTCGCGCAGCGCGGCGGAAACTGTTTTTACGTCCTCCGCGTCGGCTACCTGGAAAGCGCGCGCCACCTCGGCCTCGTGCGCCTGGTGAAACTCGAGCGCCTTGTGCACGATTTCCGGCGGGGCCTCGATGGCGTGCATCGCCGTGGCGAATCTGTCGTACGTCGGCCGGTTGTGCTCGGTCAGCCGGATGGTTTCCGGCAGTGCGGCAAAATAGCTGTGCTGCGAGGCGGCCGACGAGGAGGACGGCTCGCTTCGCACTTCGGCTTGGGGTCCTGCAGCGGCGGGCTGGTCCGAGGAGGCTTCCGGCTGAGCTAGGGCCGGCAGAACAGGTGGATCCGCCGCCGCAGGATTCGGTTCGGTCATCGTGGTGTGATCGTCATTGATCGGCGATTGCTGTCGCGGTCGAGGTAGGACACGTGGAACGCCTCCCCCTCCCCGGGCGTGATCGTCATCAGCCGCCTATTCCCCTCGCGGTCCTGATAGTCGACGTCGAAGGGGCCATCGCGCCGTGGGGCCGCGGCAGGATGCTGGACCGTCGGCGCGTCCGGGCGCACTGCCGTGTCGGGCTTCGGCCCCCACGTAGCCGGATCGTCGAGGTCGAACCCATCCTCCTCGCGCAGCGCCCGCTTCGTTTCCTCGAGCAGCACCGCGTGCACCATCCGCTCGTCGAGCGCAACGCGCACGCCGATCTCGACCAGGCGATCGAGGACGGATTCGCTCATGCGCGGTTCGAGGCGTGATCGAGGATGTGCCGACGCAGCTTGTCGTACGACTCGAAGCTGTCGCCCATCGGCACGCGGTCGACCTTGCGAATCGCGCCCCAAGTCCCATCGATCGCGCGAGAAATTTCGTATTGCTGCATCAGCGGCTCGTCGGTCGAGTTGTCGAGCGCCGGCAGGGTCTCGACCTTTCGCAGCACGGTCACGTTCGCGTAGCCGGGGCGCGCATCGAGCACCAGCAGCTCCGCCCAGAACTCGCGGTTCTCGTGCAACGCGATGATCATGTCGAACGGCCGCAGCTGGTCGGCAACGTACGTCCACATCGACGTGCGCGTCAGGTCCTCGAGCGTGTTCGCCGCGGGAATCACGGCGCGAAACACGTTGAGCACCTCCTCGTGCATGGCCCAGTGCTCCTGCCCCTTCTTCACCGGCATGATCACGCGCGGCTTCGTCGCCGCCTTATCCGCCTTCACTGCTTCCGCAGTCGCCGCCATCGAAGTCAACCTCCTCGTGTGGATAAGTCGAAGGCTACGCCGCTGCCTCGTCCCCTTCGGTTCCGAAACCGGCCTCTTTTTTCATTCGCCGGACTTCGTCCCGGATCACGTCCTCGCCAGCCGTGCCGTAGGCGCTCGGCTGCGCGCGCATCCTGCCCTTCACGATCGCCACCAGGCGCGACGTCGACCAGCTCAGGGGCAGCGCACCGACGGCCCGCCTGATCCCCTCCCGCTTGGCTGCGCTGCGCTCCTGGCTGCGCTGCGGCGCTGCTGCAGCACGACCCGCTGTGGCGTGCATGAGCTGCTCGAGGTACGGCACGAGCTCGGGATAGTCGACGCAGCAGGTCGAGCCCGCCACGCTCGCGAGCACCTTCGGGTCGAGCCTCAATCCTCGACGCTCCGCCTGGCCAGCGCGATGGTCCCGGTTGCGATGTACTCGGCATGCGCATCCGCGAGGGTCTGCCGGGTCGTGACCATCAGCCTGAGCGTCTCTTCCATGGCCGCGAAGCACTTCTGCGCGTCTGCGAGCGCGCCGGACGCACTGGCCTGCTTGAAATGCTCCGACGTCAGGTCGAACAACGCGCGCAGCCCGCGGTGCACGTCGTGTGCCCTCCAGAAACGATCCCACGCCTCCGGGGCGATTTCGCGGCCGTCCGGGCTCACGGCTCGACCCTCGAGGCGCTCGCGGCCTGTGCGGCCCGGCGCAGCGCAGCAGCGGCCTCGAGCTCGGCCTTGGCACGCTCGACCTTGACCGCAGCGCCAGGCACGTTCGCGAGCAGCGCCTCGACCGCCAGCGAGTAGTGCAGCTTTGCGATGCGCCAGCGGTCGTCAGCGGTCAGCATGAGAGCGCCCCACTTTCGCACTGGGTTTCGTACTGACGTGCCAGCACGCGAGGAATCATAGAGTTACGTCCTCATCCTGCTGCCCTGTCACGGTAGGCTTCGGCCCGGCGAGCAGCGGCGGCCCCGAGGAGCGCCTCGCGGCCTCGGCGCCCACGCGCAACGCGAAGGCGATCGCGCGCGCGTTCTCAATCTCGGTCGCAGGCGATCGATCAAGCGTCATCGGGTCCTCGCGTCCAACCTGCTCGCCGTACACGCGCGGCAACAACTTCATCGCGATGAACTTGCGGGTTTCGATCCGCAGGCGCCTGGTGTTGTGGGTTTTCTCGGTGGCACCGTCGGCAATGTCGACCATCTCGTCGGCGTACCAGGCCGCGCGCTCCCCGCACGCGCGCGTGTAAAGGTCAGCGAATTCAGGCGTTGTGCGCAGCCACGTGGTGACCGTCTGGATCGTGGGCATGGACTTCATGCGACAGATGCGCTTGAGGGATTTCCCCTCGGACATGAGCGCCCGAATGCGGTCGCCGACCTTCGGGTCGTAGGGCTTGGGCTGGTTGCCGGGCCTTCGTTTCGGCTTCGCTTGCTTCATGTGCTCGCTTCGGTCAGGGAAAGGGAAGGCTGCTCGCCGTGGCGCTCGCGGTAGCGCTGCTGGCGCTCGGCATTCGAGAGAGCGTCCGGCTTCTTCGGTCGGCCCGGGCGCTTTTTGTCGGCCTCGGGTGCCGGCGGAGTAACGGAAATCTCCTCGGAATTTTCGTGACGCGGCACTCCTGCATCGGTCGCCAGTTCGTCGACGAGGTCATCGATCGCCCGCAGGTGCAGGGAGATTTCCGGGCTCGATGCGCAGTGGTCCCAGATCTCGTCCATGTAGAGGTCCAACTCCCTGAGGTGGCCGCTCAGGCTGCGCAGGTGGCCCAGCAGTCGATTCGGCAGGCCCGCGTGTTCTCCGACCAGTCGCGCCTGCAGCGGGTGCAGGTGGATCCGCTGCACGTCAGCAGGGTCGAGCGCGCCGGCCGCCTGCTCAAGTTCGAGGCCGCCGTTCTCCAGGCGAGTGATCTTCAGGTCGAACATGGACTCGCTCATGCCTCGACCCTCGGATGTGAGGCCAGACAAGTCGGCCCCTGCCCCGAGATATCAGAGCATGCAGGACGCGCCACTGGAGAAATGGGCTCCTTGACTGGGGACGCGCCACTGATTAAGGGCTCTTCGTGTGGGGACGCGCCATTCAAGGTACTGGGGACGCGCCATCTCGATTCGCGTCCTAAACGTTGCGTCGACCAGTACGGTGCCTGCTGGCTCGGAACCCACGTGCTGTAGGCGTGGCTCGGCGACAAGGTGCTCCGGGCATGGTGCGGATCGTGCGCCATGGGTTCGTCGATCTGGCGCCAGCAGACGGCGTACATGGCGCTCTTCGGCGGGACGCGAGTGCCCGGTCGAGTCCGTACGATCAACCCGCGCGCCTCGAGCTCGTCCAGGGCCCAGTACAGGGCATGCGGGTCACGCACGCCGTACTCTCGCGCGGTCCGCTGCGTCATCGTTAGGCTGCCGTTCGCCCGCCCGGTGTACTGCGCAGCCAGGGCGACGAGAACCCGGTGTGCTACGTGCGGCAATGTCCGCCCTGCGGCTGAGACAAGGACGTCGACCGGCAGCATGGCGAACGGGCCGGCCTCGCGCTTCGGGCGGCTACGGGAGCGGGTCACGATGCAGCGCGCGTTGCGTACGTCGCGCAGGGCGCGTAGCATTGCGGCGTCTGAAGTGCTGTGCCGCGTGCGCCCTGGTCCTCCCCCAGGGCGTCGCTTTTTCTGGCGGCGACTTCATGGCACCGCCTTCAAGTGGCGCAGCGCCTTCGCCCGTTCGAGCCGCGGCGCACCTTGCGCCTGATCGGCCTCGCACAGCTCGCGGGCGAGCTCGATCGCTTTCGAAACCAGCAGCGGATGCTCGCCGTGCGCGATGCACTGCTCGGCCTCGGTGATCGCCTCGTCGAACTTCGCCAGAGCCGTAGCTCGATCACCTCGAAGCAGTAGCTCCTCCGCGGCCTCGAGCCCGTACAGCACGCCGATCATCGTCGGCGCCGACGGATACCCTCCCAGGGTTTCCACGTCAGGCGACTGCGTTCGCGAACTGCTTGATGCTCTCTACGGTGATGCGGTCGTCGGCGCCCACTTTGACCGTCTTCAGCTTGCCGGCTTTGGTCAGGCGCCAGATCGTCGTTGGGCCGCAGTCGAGCATGCGGGCAGCGGTAGCCGGCTTCACCGCAACTGGCTCGAGGTTTTCTTCCGCGCGGGCTTTCATAGGCTTCCTCTCGTATCCGTGGGTAACGAGAGGATTATTCGGAGACCGGCTCTTAGATGGAAGGTCCCGAGGTTGGCAGATCAGCGCTTCGCCAACTTTCCCCTATGGCGTTCGACGTCCGCCCTGGCTCTGGAAAAGGCGGCCTTGTTCGTGAGCTCAGCCAGCACCGTTGCTTTTTCCTGGCATTCGGCCCAGGTGCGAAACAGGCCGAGCTTGATGCCGCGCCGGAGTTCGCTCGCCACGGTAATTCGTTTGCCGTCGACCTTGCCGCCGTGCGCAAGTGCCACGATCAACTCAGCGATCGAGCGCGCGTGGATGTCACCAGCGAGTTCCGTCCGGAGAACATGCTGCACGGCGTATTCGCGGCCGGCGGGTTTCGTCTTGAGCCGCAGCGCGAGCGCGCGCCAGTCTGCTTCCCTGCTGATGCGTTGGTATTCGGCCGGGCGCTTCGGGCCCGGCCGCTTTGCCTTCGTGCTCACGCCTCGTCCGCTCGCGGCTTCGGACGTGCGAGAGACGCCCGTACGCCTCGCGAAATCTTTCTCCCGATCCGATCTCGGCGGTACTCCTCCTCGGACATCAAGACCAGGCGCATGAAGCCTCTGAATCGCAGATCCGGCTCGCTCAGTCGCTCGAGCGATTTCCGCATCCGCAACGCGAGACCGGAATATTCGTCGAGGTGCTCTGCGCGAACATCCTCCGGGTACACACGGTCAGCCCACTCCATCGCGAGCAGCAGCGCGTCGCGGCTATCCATGGCTCGGCTCCTCCCCTCCGTCCGACCTCGCAACCAGGTTGAGCACGGCGCGCGCTTCGCTTAGGTTCTCCCGCTTCTGTTTCGGTCGCGTCGCCTCGTCGATGAGCCTTCGCAGAATCGCGCGTGACTTCTCGATCAGCGCCTCCACGGCGGCGACGTCAGCTTCCGTCATCCCTTCGTAGTGAATCGTCTCTTGCGCGAATCTCGCGAACATCTCGGCCTCCTCGAGGCCGCCATCCACAAGCACCACCGCCACGTCCCGGTTTCTCTTACCCATGGCGCGTCTCGCCAAGAGCCACCCGCATGCCCTCACGCGCGATGCACTGCATGGCGATGATGGCGTCGTTCGGCCAGTCTGCCTTGCCGTCGGCGAGCAGACGCTCGGCCTGCTTATCGATCGACTCGAGCAGCACGTACAGGTGGGAAATCTCGTCGTCTGCGGTCGTGCGGGACGCGGTGTTACGCTTCTTCGTAGCCATGATGCGAACCTCCTTGCAGGTTTGCGTTCGTGGTCAGCCGGGCGCGCTGTTACCGCAGCGCGTTCCGGCGCTTGCCCGAAACCGTCGGGTCGCGGTTATTGCCCTTTGCGCTCGCTACATTGCGACGCCGAGCTAGCAGTGCGCGGCGGCGATTTTGTCGTACACAATCCAGCGGCCCAAATGAGATACGCGCCAACAAATGCGGCAATAAACGAATACGAGATGAAGAGGAACTGAGCGACTGAAGTATGGCTTGCGCTTGGCCAGTGATCGACCCGGTTGCGTTGATGGAGAAAAATTCCCGGCAGTTGCTTGGATGCGCTTTCTTCTAGCGTCGCGGCGACATTGATTGTCGATGTGTAACCGTGGTGCAGCCGCCGATCCATTGCGCAAAACAGGACTCCGATGGGCGACGCGAGAACAAGAAGCCATCCTGCCGCTGATGGATGGCCTCCGTCGTAGAGTTCGAAAGCGAGCTTGACTGCTCCATACATAACGACGAAAAAGCCGGCGATCATGGCGTGACGCCATGACAATTGGATAAAAAAGTGCTTCGCGGCGATGTCGTAGCGTTTGATGAGGAAACTTTTGGTGGTTTCTTCTTCTGAGTCTTCCGGATCACTCACGATTTACCCCCCCGGGTTTGTTGAGTGTTTCAACGGCTCATTGCGAGTGCCAGTTTCTCTAAGGCGCTGCGCGCGTGATCCTGCTGCAAGTGCCCGTAGTGCTGCTCGATCATCTTTACGCTGGTGCCGGAGAGCTTCGCGACGGTGAATATGTCGACGCCGCCCTGCACCAGGTCCGTGATCAGCGAGTGTCGGATGGTGTAGGCGACTGTGGACTGCGGCAGCTTCGCCTTCGCGGCCGCGGCTTTTACCTCATCGCGCCACGCCTCTTTTTTCCACTGTGAGCCATCGGCTCGTGACACGAGCCACGCCTCGGGCAACTTCCCCTTGGCGCATTCCTTGAAGTGCGCGAGCGCCTCGGCGGTCAGCGGGATCACGCGCGAGCCCGTCTTTCCCTTCGGCAGCCGGAGCGCCTTTTCGCGCGGATCGAAGCGCTTGACCTTGAGAGCAGCCACGTCACCGGGACGAAAGGGGAGCAGCGCCCAAGACTTGAACAAGGGCCTGGCCTCGTCCGAGGCGGCCTGCACGAGCTCCCGCCGTTCGTCGATGTCGAGATAGCCGAGGCGCCGACGGTCCTCCTTCTGCTCCTCGAGTGCCTCACCATTGAATGGCCGCAGCGCCGATCGCCAAGCCAGCGAGCTCGCCACCTTGCCGACCTCATGCGCCCTGTTCAACGCGGCGCGAACCGGCGTGATGGCGCGATTGAAGGTGCTGCGGTCCGGAACGCGCTTCAACACGCGGGACCGAAAGCCATCCATGTGGGCCTGCGTGAGTTTCGACAGCTCGACGTTCGCGATCGGGTCTGGATCCACGCCCCGCTTCGCATCGCCGTAGACCAGTCGGCAAAAATGGCCGTGCGCATCGTGCGCCGCGCGCTCGGAACGCTCGGCTTTCAGGTGCTCGCGATATGCCTCACAGGCCTCCCTGACGGTGCCCGGGGCGCTGGAACCGCCGAGGTCGAGGTGCTGGAACCAGACCTCCGCGGCCCTTTTGGCGGCGTCGTAGCGCTCTTTCTCCGGCAGCGTGGCGAAGTCCCCGAGATCCTCGTACACGTAACCTGGGCCGCGTAGCGCGGTCTGGCCGGGCGCCGGCGGCCTCGTGTCCAGGAAGGCGCGCGCGAGCCATGTACCAGGGCTGCCCTTCGTCATCATCCTGAAGCCGAGGTGTCGCCCCTTGGCAAGGCGCTGCCAGTGAGGGTCTCGGCGGAGGGCCAGCTTTGCCCTCGAATCGACTCGATCGAGTTTCATACGCCTCCGCGGTTGGGGTCAGTACGAAACTCAGTATGAAATAAACGGGGCCGGTTAACAAGGGAAATCTAGGAACGTCTTTCCCTCTGTACGCTCGGTGATAAAGGAAACGGTAGGAACCTGAAAAACGCCCGTTTCGCCCTTCACACGGCAGGGGTCACTGGTTCGATCCCAGTACCGCCCACCACCTCTTCCTTTCCGCGAGCGTGCTGACGAACCCGGCGCAGTCGACGGGATGCTCAGACCTGCCGGAGCGCGCGCCAGATGCGCTGCGCAGTGAGCGGCATTTCGAGCCGCTCGCCGCCGACTGTGCCGAGCGCGTCATTCACCGCGTTCATGATGACCGGGAGCGCGCCGACGGTGCCCGCTTCGCCGGCGCCCTTCACCCCGAGCGGATTCAGGCGCGTCGGCACGAGGTGCGACTTCACTTCGAACGACGGCGCGTCCGAGGCGCGCGGCATCGCGTAGTCCATGAACGAGCCGGTCGCAAGCTGGCCGGATTCGGCCTCGTAGACGATCTGCTCGGCGAGCGCCTGGCCGAGGCCCTGCACGATCCCGCCGTGCACCTGTCCCTTCAGGGTCAGCTCGTTGATCACCGTGCCCACGTCGTCGACCACGACATATTTCAGCAGCTGCACGTGCCCGGTCTCGGGATCGATCTCGACTTCGCAGGCGTGGCAGCCGTTCGGAAACGTGAGCGCTTCCGGTGAATACGTGGCGAGCTCGTAAAGGCCGGGCTCCATGCCCTTGGGCAGGCGCATCGGATCGAACGCGGCGCGGGCCACGTCCTTCAGAGTCACCGCGCGATCGGTGCCGGCGACCGCGAACCGCCCGCGCTCGAACAGGATGTCCGCTTCGGCCGCCTCGAGCAGGTGCGCGGCGATGCGGCGGCCCTTCTCGATGATCTTGCCGGCGGCGAGCCACGCGGCGGATCCGCCGATGGTCGCCGAGCGCGAGCCGAACGTGCCCGTCCCGAAGGCCACCACGTCGGTGTCGCCTTCCGAAAGCCGTACCTCGGAGGAGTCGAGGCCAAGCCGCTCCGAGAGCAGGATCTTGTACATCGTCTCGTGGCCCTGCCCTTGCGACTTGGTGCCGACCACGAGCGTCACGCCGCCCGTCGGGTCGAAGCGCACTTCGGCAGTTTCCGGGGACGGCTGCCCTGCCCGCTCGATCGTATTGCTCAGGCCGAAGCCGAGCAGGCGCCCGCGCTTCGCGGCCTCGGCTCGCCGCCGCTCGAAGCCCGGCCGGTCGATGAGCTTCAGCGCCGCATCCATGTTGTGCTCGAACTCGCCGCAGTCGTAGGTGAACGTGAGTCCGGTCTTGAACGGCATCGCCGCAGGCGCGATGGTGTTCAGCCGCCGCAGCTCTGCGGGATCCTTCCCGAGCTCGCGCGCTGCCTGCTCGATCAGGCTTTCTATGATGTACGCCGCTTCCGGGCGCCCCGCGCCGCGATACGTCGCCGTGGACGTGGTGTGCGTCAGCATGCCGTGCACGTGCACGTACATGGCCGGCGTGGTGTAGACGCCCGCCAGCGTCCCCAGATTGCTGAAGGTCGAGAGGATCTGGCGGTCGGAGGTGAGGTAGGCGCCGAGGTTGCACGCGGTGCGCACGCGCAGAGCGAGGAAGCGTCCCTCGGCATCGAGCGCAAGCTCCGCATCGCTCACGTTGTCGCGCGCATGGTCGTCGCTCAGCAGCGCCTCGCTGCGCTCCGCGATCCATTTCACCGGCCGGCCGATGCGGCGCGACGCCCACAGCGCGAGGACGTTTTCGGTCGATGTGTTCCCTTTCGAGCCGAACGCTCCGCCGATGTCACCTGCGACCACGCGGAACTGGCTTTCCGGCACGCCGAACACTTCCTCGGCGAAGGCGCGGCGCACGGCATGGCCGGAGCCGATCGAGCCGTAGAGCGTGAAGCGCCGGGTGCGCCGGTCAAAGTGGCCGATGCACCCCCGTGGCTCGATGGCGTTCGCCGCGATGCGGCTGATGACGAAGCGTCGCCGGACAACATGCGTCGCGCGCGCAAGCGCCGCTTCCGTCGAAGCCTTGTTCCCGACTTCGATCACGTAGGCGATGTTGTCGGGACAGCCTTCCCACACCGGGACTGCGCCGGCCTCGACGGCATCGACCAGCCGGACCAGCGACGGCAGCGGCTCATAGTCGACCTCGATGAGCTCCGCCGCGTCCTTGGCCTGGTTCACGGATTCGGCCACCACGTACGCGACCGGGTCGCCGACGAAGCGCGCCCGGTCCCGCACGAGCCCCGGGTGAGGGGTGTGGTAGAGCGGCTTCCCATCCGGCCTTTTATAAGGAAGCCGGCAGCGCGTGGACCCGGGCGGCTCGCCGGCGAGGTCCTCGCCGGTGAACACCGCCAGGACGCCGGGCGCGCGACGGGCCGCCACAGCGTCCGCGCGCAGGATGCGCGCATGGGCATGCGGCGAGCGCAGCACGTAGCCGTGCGCAAGGCCGGGCGGGTCAAGGTCGCCGATGTATTGCCCCTCGCCGCGAAGCAGGCGCGGATCCTCCTCGCGAGGAACGGCCTGGCCGACCGAAAACTGTCCCATTCCCCGTCCTCTTAGAGCAGCGACAGGGCGCCGCGCGGATGCTGCAGCACCGCAACGCTGGTGACGAAGAGGTAGAGCGCCAGCCCCACCACCCAGGCGAGTCCCTTCTGCAGCCGGTTCTTGCCCCAGCGGAACACCACCGTGACGAGGATCACATAGACGACCAGCAGGGCAAGCTTTACCTGCAGCCAATCTGGCCAGGCGAGCCCGTTGGCGGTCAGGAGCATGCCGATCGCGCTCAGCAGCAGCAGGCCGTCGGTGATGTGCGGAATCGCCCTGACCCAGGGCTCCTGGGCCGGTGGATAAGCCCGCATAACCCACATTCCGCGCACGAAGAACAGCGAAAAGCTCGCTGCCACGCAGACCACGTGCAGGTATTTGAGAAACAGGTAGCTCATCGGGCCGCGTTGATGCGAATCGCGGTCTCGCATTGTTTTGTGGGGGACTCTGGACAATCTTAACCGATACGACCTACGGTCCCCAGCCGCTGGCGACGTCAAGCAACGATTGCCAGCCCCGGCAAACACGGGTACAAATAGGAGCGTCAGGACAACGGCATAGAGCAGAAAGCCCGGTCCGGCCAGCAAAAGGGAGTTCAGGGAATGAACCAGATGACCGACATCGCGAATCTGCGCGCGCCCTACGGCTGCGGCGGTTCGCAATACGAAGTCGAGTTCGACCCGGCCAACGAGACGCTGTGGGGCTACTTCAACCCCGTCGGAGCGCCCCGCTTCAGCCTCGGGCTGCTGGCCGACATCCGCGCGCACGATGGCGCGTTGCAGACCAACAACGGCCACGTGCTCCACGAAGGCGCGATGCACAAGGTCAACTACTACGTCGCTGCCTCGCGCTCTCCGGGCGTCTACAACCTGGGCGGTGATCTGGCGCTGTTCCTGCTGCTGATCCGAACGCGCGACCGCGAGGCACTCGCACACTATGCCCGGCTGTGCATCGACAACATCTATCCGCGCATCCGCAACTACTTCTGTCCGACCCTGACGACGCTTTCGCTGGTGCAGGGCGACGCGCTCGGCGGAGGGTTCGAGACAGCGCTGTCCAGCGACGTATTGGTCGCCGAGGAAAGCGCAGTGATGGGCCTGCCGGAAGTCCTTTTCAATCTCTTTCCGGGCATGGGCGCCTACAGCCTGCTCATGCGTCGCGTCGGCCGCAAGGTGGCGGAGCAGCTGATCTTCTCCGGCGAGCTCCTCACCGCGGCGAAGTTGCACGAGATGGGGATCGTGGACGTGCTCGCGGCCGACGGCCAGGGCGAGAGCGCCGTGCGCGAGTGGATCCAGCGCAACGACCGGCGCCGCAACGGCTACCAGGCGATTTTCCAGGCTCGCAAATGCGTCCACCCCGTGGAGCGCGACGAGCTCGACCGGGTGGCGGACGTCTGGGTCGACGCCGCGCTGCGCCTGGAAGACAAGGACCTCAAGCTGATGGGCCGCATCGTGCGATCGCAGGAGCGGCGCTCGGCGCTCGCCGAGGCGCCGGCCCCCGCCGACGTCGTGCCCCTGGCGGCGGCTTAGCCGCCCGCGCAATCAGCCTGTCGTGCGCCTGCGATTGACGAGATAGTCCGCGAGCGCCTGCCGCACGGCCTCGAACTCCTCGCGCATCGCCCGGACCACGACGCGGTGGTCCGAGCGCAGTGACGCATCGCTCATCGCAGCCACCCGCACACAGTAAGACGTCATGCGGTCGGCGCCGACGCTCGACACCGACCCTTTGAGGGCGTGCACCAGCGAGCGGATCTCGCCCGGCGCAATCTGCGCCGCCTCCTGGTCGAGCCGGCGCAGAATCAGCTCGATGTCCTTGATGAACGCTCCGATGAGGCGCTCCATGAACTCGGTATCGGAGCCCAGCTCCTCGAGCAGCCGGATGGTCTCGCGATTGAGCACCTCGGGGCCGGCCAGCGTCAGTGACGGGCGCCGCGGCGGCGGCTCGCGAGGCTCGGGGCGCTGGCCGAGGTCGGCAATGGCGTCGATCAGCCGGCTCGCCTCGATCGGCTTGGAGAGGAAGGCGTCGGCGCCCGCGTCCAGGCACTCCTGTCGGGCTTCGGGCGTGACGTCGGCCGAGAGCACGATCACCGGGATGCGCTCGGCGCCGCGATACAGCACGCGCAGCCGCTTCAGTGCCTCGACGCCGCCCATCTCGGGCATGTTCCGGTCGAGCACCACCAGGTCGTAGCGCTCCTGCTCGATCGCATCGAGCACCTGCTCCCCGCCTTCCACGAGATCGACCGCGTGCCCTGCGCGCTCGAGGATTTTGCTGATCACGGTCCGGTTGGCGGCATTGTCATCGGCGACCAGCACGCGAAACCCGCGCCCGGCCTCGCGCTTGCGACGGTATTCGGAGATCGCCACGACGTCGCTGCGTTCCGGCTCTTCGCCCAGTGCGGCCTGCAGCGCCTTCAGGAGCCCGGTCTTGTCGAGCGGCAGGTCGACGAGCGCCGTGCGCGCCGCGCCCGCGCCGCTCGCGCCGGGCGGCCATGCTTCGGCGGGCACGGCGGCGATC
>JADMIO010921813.1_pt1 | contig 21960 bp, 10 predicted proteins | sample 8958161 | NCBI WGS metagenome assembly JADMIO01 (sample SAMN16585339, study PRJNA669376) | soil metagenome | isolation source: Crop rotation soil | place: USA: Cullars Rotation, Alabama | collected 2011
CCTTTGGGGCCCGACCACCTTGGTCGAGCGCACGGCGCGGGTGCTGTGGGTCGGCTTCGTGGTGGCGAGCGAGGCTCCGCTGCTGCTGTGGGCTGAGCAGCCAGGCGGGGCCAAACCCGGCGAGCCGGCCAGCGTATTCGGCATGCCCGTCGCGCTGGACGGCAAAGCCCAGCAGCCCGTAGCCATCGTCAACAAGGCTTGTGTGTGGCAAGCGGCGGCCGTCGCGGGGCGCGCGGCCATCGCGAGCGTGAAGCCTGGGTCGAACGGTTGCGCCACCGGCTCGGTGACTCTCGACATGCTGGGCGCCAACGGCAAGAGCGAAAAGAGCGTGGAGCTTGGCGGTCGCGCCGCGCTCGATCTGGACTTGGTGGCGAGCCCGGACGCATTCGTGCTCGCCTGGTCCGATCGCGAGCAGCTCGAGCCACGCGCCGTCACGGCCGTGGTGGACGCCAAGGGCGTCGTTCGCTCACCCGCGGCTGCGGCGGTGGCGGCGCTGGGCGAGCAAGGCGTCATCGCGCTCGCGCCAGGTCCAACCCCCAGCGCACCCGCGTTCTTGGTCTGGGAAAACCTGGCAGAACGCCCAGAGGGCGCGCGATTTTTCGAGATTTCGGCGCTGAACGCCAATGGCCGGGCCAACGGCGCGCACTCCCGTTTGCTGTACGGGCGCGCCGACGGCGGCGCTCCCGAGCTCGCGTCGTACGGCACCGGCTTGGCTGCGTTGACCTTGGCGCCTGCCTGCAGTGGTGACGACGACGAAAGCTGCGCCGGCGGGCCCGTGCCGACGTTCGTGGCGTTCGATGCCGGGCTCAAGGTGCAAGCCTCTGAGCCGCTGATGCTGGACGCGTTGGGCGGACACGCCGCCGACTTGGGTTGGGGCCTCACTTGTCAGAGCGGCGGCTGCTTTGCGCTAGCGGCGCCCAGCCGGAGCCCCGCCGCGCTGTTCACGGTGCCGCTGCCGCTCCGTCATAGCCCGTACCATCCTGCTGCCGAAGAGACGGCGCTGGCCGCCAAGCCACGCGTCGGCTCGAGCGACGTATTGCTGCGCGCCGAAGCGCCGTTGTCGCAGATCGCGGTGGGCGAGCTGAACGGTCGCAGCCTAGTGGGCTACGTGACGGACTTCGACCCGACCACGCCCTGGCAAAAGCTGACAAAACCCGCAGAAGATGGCCGATTGGAGCCGTTGCGAGCCCGCATTGGGCTGCGCCCGTTCGCAGCCGACGGCGCGCGCTCACCGCTGGGTGAGGAACAGGTGCTCTCGCTACGGGCACACTCGCTGGGCGGCCTGAGCTTGCTCACCGACCCTGCCGCCGGCAAAGACGCGCTGGCGGTCTGGACGGGCCTCGACAAAGGCGAGCCGCAGGTGTTTCTCACTTCGGTCGGCCTGGACGGCAAGCGCGGGCAGCAACGCATGCTCACTCGCAAATCTGGGGAGGCCAGCGACGTGGCGGGCTTGGTCGTCGATGGCGGCTACTTGGTCGCCTGGGTCGACGAGCGCAGCGGCGACGCCGAAGTGTACGCGGCCCGGGTTGGCCGTGCGCTCGAGAAGGCGAGCCCCGAGCAACGCGTCACTACTTCAGACGGCGCGGCGTCGCAGCTCACGCTCACGCGCGTCGGCGGCAAGCCCTACGCGCTGTGGGCCGACGCGCGCGCCGCCGAAGAGCCCGGTTGGGCCGACATTTACGGCGCTTTTTTGCGTCCCGGCGACGCCGCGCGTGACGGCAACGAGCACCGCTTGAGCAGCACTCGGCCTCACTCGTTTTCGCCGCAGGCAAGTCAGCTGGGCGGCTCGCCCGTCGTGGCGTGGCTAGAAGAAGGCGTCGACGCGACGCCGGCCAGCGTGCGGCTCGCGTTGCTGTCGCCGAGTGGCGACATCACTGGCAACGTGAGCGTCGTGCCGATCAACGGTGGCGTGCCGCGCGGCTTGGGCATCGCTTGCCAAGACGTCAGTTGCCGCGTGGCCGTGACGGTCGAGGCCGACGGCCGCGGCGAGCTGCACGGCTTCGAGTGGCGGCCCAGCAGCGAAGCGCGCGTGGTCAAGCTGAGCAGCTTGGGTGGGCCGAGCGCGGTAGCGGTGGCGCCGCTGGTGCAGGGCAATTTCGTGTACGTCGCCGATTTTCGTGACGGGCGCGGACTCGTGCGGCGCCTCGGCATCGACTGGTAGGCGACCCCTGACCCCTAGCCGGCGGCTTCGGACGCCGCGAAGTCGATGTGCAGGCGATTGCCGTCTGGGTCCATCACGTTGATGACCACGTTGCCGGTACCGGCTTGCCGGCTCTGTTTGAAGCCGATGCCTAGCTGCTGCAACCGCTGCAAAAACTCGCTGAGGCCGCTGGCCGAGAACGCAAAATGTTCGAGCCGCAGGCTACCTTCGGGCTGGGGCTGCTGTTCGACCCCGACCAGGTGAATCACCGCTTGATCGCCCGCGTACATCCAGGCTCCCGGAAAGCCGAGCGGCGGTCGCTCGCCGCGGCGCAGCCCCAGCGCCTCGCTGTAGAAGCGCACCAAGGTTTCCAGGTTCGCCGTGCGCACGTTGACGTGATCGAGCCGGCCAATCATCGAGCCCGACTCTAACATTCACGCTTGGGCGTTCGCGCTCAAAAACCGGGCGAAGTCGTGCCGTTGCTGGACGCTTGGGGCGCGTCGCCGTCGGCTTCGAGACCCGAGCCGTGCGTCGTGGGCGCAGCTTTGGGAGCGGGCGTCTCTTCTTCCAGCTTCACGTCGTACGGATTGGGCTCGCTCGCTGGATCGCGCGTCGAGCTGGCAGCGTCGGGCTTGGGAGGTGCGGGCCGCGCGGGCGACGTCACCGCTCGGGCCTTGCGTGCCTTGGGTTTTGGCGCTGCGGAAGCTTGGCTGGCCGGCGTGGGCGCCAGGGGCGCTTCGGGTGCAGCGAGCGTTGGCTCGGCGCTGGCCGGAGGCGGCGTGACGGGGGCCGCGCTCAGCACGGGCGCCGCCACCGGTTGTGCTGCGGCCAGAGCGTTGCCGGCCGCCGGCGGCGTGGGAGCGCTCGAAGCGCCGCCGCGCGATAGCGCGAAGGTGAGCAACGAAGCAGCCGCCGCCGACGCCAGCGAGCAGATCACGACCAACCGCTTGGAGCTGCGCTGCACCTGTCGGAAATCACTGGCGGCAACCACGCTGAGATCGGCGTTGCGCGGCATGGGGCCCCGGCGCTGCGCGCTGTCGGTCGTGGTGGGCGCCAGCGTTTGCGGCGGCGTCAGCGGTGCCGTCGAAGTAGGGCGGCGCGGCTCGACGGGCGCTAGATCGAAGCTGATGGTGGCGGCGGGCCGCGCGTAGACGGCCAAGACCTCGGGCTCTTCGTTGCTGGCCTCGGGCGGCACGGCCAGGCGAGGTGAGGAGGCGCGCGGGTTGGAAGGCCGCGACTGGCCAGCGACAGGCGTGGGCAAGCCAAACGGCAGCGTAGCCTTTCGGCTCGGCAACGACTGCGGCGGAGCAGACCCGGGACGCGGGGCAGGAGTTGGCGCCGACGCAGCGCGCGCCGGTTTGGGCGGCGGCTTGCTTGCGGTTGGCGAGCTGGCTGCCGCAGGCGCGGGCAGGGGTGCCGGCGCAGGTGGGGGCAGGCTTTGGGAGCCCGCGTTCGACGTCGTCAGCGGCAGGCGCGCGGCGAGCTTCAGCTGCGGGACTTTGTCGACGGCAGCCCACTCGGGCATGCCAGCGCGCCAAACCAGCGAGCGCTCGGTCAGCCTGTGATTTTGCAGCGCGTCGACCACCTCGGCCATGCTCATGGGCACGACCACCGCGTCGACCGTGTTGACGAGCCACTCCCCGGGTGTCGTCGAAATCGACACCGTCACGGCATCGTCCGCATCACCCGACTTGCTGCCATATTCGGGTAGCGCGTCCCAGCCGTTGTCTATGACGCGAGAGTCGTCATCCATCGCCGCGATTCGCCTAGTGTAGCCGCATTCACGCGGCGCCGTAACCTCACGGCTCCGCCAATCCGCGCCCGCGCGATTTTTGTACTCTCGACGGGTCAGGGAACATCGTCGTCGACGTTCAGTAGATTCACGAATTGCGCAGGCAAAGTGCTGTAATTCGGATCAGTAGTGTCGGGCGGTCCGATTTTGATTTGGAACATCTGGTCCATGTCCACGATCGCGTCGTCGACGCCTTGGACGGTCACCGACTGCACCTTGGACCAGTTCGTAGCGTCGAAGGTGAGGCGGCCCGAGGCCGGGGCCGTGACGATGCCCTCGCCTTCGTTCGAGCTCACGAGATCGAGCGTGATGGCCGCCTTGGGCTTGGAAGTCAGGACCACGCCGAACGTGACGCTTGCGGCGCTGGCCGCCTCGCCCGTCTGGTTCGACGCGGGCATGTTGATGTTGAGCGAAGCCTGATCGTTGTCGTCGTTGGTCAGCGAGACGTCTGGCGGATCCTTGGCCTTGTATTTGGCGTCGGTCGTCGTGGGTTTGCCCAGCACTACCTGGTAGTCGATACCGCCATCAGCCACGTCGTCGTCGACACCCTTTACGGTGATGGTCTGCGCGGTGTCCCAATCGGTGGTCGTAAAGTCGATGCTGCTGATGGTCAGCGTGCCCTCGGCTTCGTTGCTGCTGGCGACCGGGATGGACACGTCGGCGGTGGGCTTGGAGAGCAACTTCACCGTGAACGTCGCGGTCCCCAAATCCTCGCTGGTGTGGCCACTGGCGGCGGTCACCTTGTAACCTGCGACGTCGTTGTCCTCGTTGAACAACGCGACGTCGTCCACCGCCATCTTATCGTAGTTCTTGTCGGTGCTGACCGCCGCGCCGGTGATGATGGTGTACGGCTGAATGTCGTCGGCCACTTGATCGTCTTGGCCGTGAACCGTGATCACGTGCGGCGTGTCCCAGTCCGCGGCGGTGAGCACCACCTGCGTCACCGTCAACGAGCCCTCGGTATTGTCGCTGCTCATCAGCGAAATCTTGACGTCCGCGGTGGGCTCCGACCTCAGCCTGATCGAAAACGTCGTCGTGGCGCCGGCTTCGCTGGTGTTGCCGAGCGGTTGAACCACCACGATGCCGGCTTGGTCGTCATCCACGTTGGTCATCGAAACGTCGGGCGGGTTGAGGTCGGCGTAGGCCTGGTCCGTGCTCGTCGGCGAGCCGACGCTCACGGTGTAGCCTGCGTCACCGTCCACGATCTTGTCGTCGACGCCCGTCACCGTCACGCTCTGCTTGGCCGCCCAGTTGCTGGTCGTAAACGTGAGCATCGAGGTGCTCACGGTGCCCTCGGTGGGCTTGCTACTCGCGATCGGGATTTGCACCGAAGCTTTGGGCTTCGACGTCAGGACCACCGTGAACGACATGGTCTCGCCGTCCTCGCTGGTGGTGCCGCGGTCGGTGCTGACTCTGATGTCAGCCGTGTCGTTGTCGATGTTGAGCAGGCTGAGCGCCGCCGGTTGAATCCCAACGTAGTTCTTGTCCGTGCTCTTGCTCGCCCCGAACGTGATGGTGTACGGCTGGTGGCCGTCGGCGGTCGAGTCGTCGTCCACGCCAGTCACGGTGACGATCTTGGGCGATGCCCAGTCGTCCTTGGTGAAGGTCAAGCTTGCGTCGCTGACGACGCCTTCGGCCTCGTTACTGCTGGCGATACCGAGCGTGACGTCCGCCGCCGGCAGCGTGACCAACACCACGCTGAACGTGGCCGTGCCGCCGTCCTCCGACGTGTTGCCGGAGATTTTGGACACCGTGATGCCCGCCGTGTCGTTGTCCAAATTGACGACCGACACGTCCGGCGGGTCCATCAGGTTGTAGTTTCCGTCCTTGCTGGACGCGGGGGCGACGTCGATTTGGTACGGCTGATCGCTGTCCTGCATCTTGTCGTCCACGCCCGTCACCGTGATCTTTTGCAGCGACGCCCAGTTCACGCTGTTGAACGTTACCGAGGCGGGGTTGGCGGTGCCTTCCGACGTGTCGTCACTGGAGAGCGTGATCGTCACGTCCGCGGTTGGCTGAGTTTGCAGTGAGATCGTGAAAGTCGCGCTGCCGCCATTGAGCTCGGAGGTAGGCCCGCTGATGGCGCTGACCAAGATCTTGGCGATGTCGTTGTCGTTGTTGGTCACGGCCAAGTCTTGGGCAAACTTGCCGTTGTACTTGGGGTCCGTGCTGCTGGCATTGGCCAGGCTCACGACGTATTGCTGGTTGCCGTCTTGGATCTTGTCGTCCGCGCCGGTGAGCGTGACGGTGCGCGGGGCGTTCCAGTTTGCCGTCGTAAAGGTCAAGCTGGCCGGGCTGACGACGCCTTCGGTGGGTCTGCTGCTGGAGAGCGCGATCGTGACGTCCGCCGTGGGCTGTGACGAGAGCTCTACCGTGAAGGTGGTGGTGAGGTTGGGTTCGCCGGTCACCAACGGCGTCGGCTTCTTGACATAGACGCCAGCGGTGTCGTCGTCGATGTTGGTCACGCTGACGTTGGCTACCGACGGCACCTTGCCCGAGTACTCTTTGTCGTTGCTGGTCGCGGGCGCGAAGATGACCAAGTACTGCTGTGGGCCGTCGGCGATGCGGTCGTCAACGCCCGTGATGGTCACGGTCTGGGGCGCTTTCCAGTTGAGGTTGGTGAAGGTCAAGGCCGCGGGGCTCACGGTGCCTTCATCCTTGCGGCTGCTGGAAAGCCCAATCGTGACGTTGGCCGTCGGCTCGCTGGCGAGCGACACCTGGAAAGTCGCGGTGCCGGCGTTCTTTTCGGTCGTCTGCAGGCCGGTGTTGTTCACCAGCTTGATGCCGGCCGTGTCGTTGTCCTGATTGACGAACAACACGTCGAGCGGCTTGAGGTTGTCCTTGGCGTAGTTGCCGTCGGCGCTCATGATCGTGCCGAACGAGACTCGGTATTGCTGCTGACCGTCGTCGAGGTCGTCGTTGACGCCTTTGACGGTGACGGTTTGCTGCGCGTTCCAGTTCGCGCCCGTGAATTTCAACGTGGCGGGGCTAACGACGCCCTCGCTGGTGTCACTGCTCGTCAGGCTGAAGCTCACCTCGGTGCCTGCCGCCGGTTGCGAGTTGAGCACTACGGTGAAGGTGGCGCTCAGGCCATCTTCGTTGGTGTTTTGTGTCACGCCCTTGGGGTCGACACGGATACCAGCGCTGTCGTTGTCGATGTTCTGGACCTCGACGTTCGGCACTTCTTTATCGGAGTAGTCGAGATCGGTGCTGATCGTATTGGACGTGATGATCTTGTAGGTCGGACTCCCGTCCTGCATCGAATCATCGACACCCTTGACGGTCACGGTCTGCGCCGAGCTCCAGTTGTCGCGCGTGAAAGTGACCGTGGCCGGGCTGACGGTCCCCTCAGCCGGGTTGCTGCTGCTGAGATTGATCGTTACGTCGGCGACTGGCTGCGAGTTCAGGCGAATCGTGAACGGGGCCGTGCCGCCTAGCTCGGTCGTTACCAGCCCCTTCTGGGGAGTGACGTTGACGCCAGCGGTGTCGTCGTCCGTGTTGATCAGCATGACGTCTTGCGGCAGGACCGGCCCGTACTGCGGATCCAGCGTGTCGGTCATGTTCGGGGTGACGTGGACCACGTACGCCTGCGAGCCGTCGGCGAGGTCGTCGTTGACGCCCATCACGGTCACGACCTGCGCGCCGTTCCAGTTCATTTCCGTGAACGTCAGGCGCGGGGGCGTGGGTATGCCCTCGCCCGGGCGACTGCTGGTCACGTCCAGCACGACGTTGGCGGTGGGCTTCGATTTCAGCTGCACCGTGAAGGACGCGCCGGTCAAATCTTCGCCCGTCGTCAGCTCTGCCGTCGGCATGAGCACCAGGCCGGGCGAGTCGTCGTCCACGTTCGTGACCGGCACGTCCGGCGGCTCGAAGGCGGCGTAGTCTTTGTCACCGCTGGCCTGAACGCCCAGCACCACCTGGTACGGCTGGTCGCCGTCGACGTTCATGTCGTCGACGCCCGTGACGCTGACGACCTGCGGGGCCATCCAGTTCATGGGCGTGAACGTGAGGGTCGGCGGGGAAACCGTGCCTTCGGAGTCGTCGCTGCTGGTGAGGCCGAGCGTGACGTCACCAGTCGGGGGCGAGCTCAACGCCACGCCGAAGCTGGTCATCATGCCGTTTTCGAAGGTCAACAGACCAACCGCGTTGCTCAGTACGAGGCCGGCCGTGTCGTTGTCTTGGTTCACGACCTCTTCGTCGGGTGCGTCGAGCGTATTGTACTTGGCGTCGGTGCTGACGGCCGGCGCGGTGACGATACGATAGGGCTTGGGGCCGTCTTTGGCTCCGTCGTCGTCGACGCCCGTGACCGTCACCATCTGTGGTGCGTTCCAGTTCGAGGGCGTGAACATCAGCGAAGCTGGGCTCACGGTACCTTCCGCCATGTTGTCGCTGTTCAGCGGTATCAGCACGTCGGCGGTGGGCGCGTGGTTCAACTGCAACGTGAACTTGGCTTCGCCGCCCGACTCGGTCGTCGTCAACCCCGACGGTGGCATGAGCGTGAAGCCTGCCGTGTCGTTATCGATGTTGGTGACCTCGGGATCGATCGGGTTGATGCTGTGGTACGACTTGTCTTCACTCGTCGCGGGCGACGTGGTGATGGTGTACTTCTGCGGACCGTCCTCCAATTCGTCGTCCACGCCGGTGATCTGCACCATTTGCGGCGCTTTGTAGTTCTCGGGCGTGAACGACACGACGCTGGGGTTGACGGTGCCTTCGGCCTGGTTGCTGCTGGCTAGCGCTATCGCCACCGGCGCCGTCGGCTCGCGAACGAGAACGATGGTGAACGTCGCCTTGGTGCCTTGCTCGCTGGTGACGAGGCCGCTCACCGGCATGACGACGATGTCGCCCTGCTTGACGTTCGGCCCGCCGCCGGTGCCGCTGTTGGGGTTGGGGTCGTAGGTGAAGTCACCAAGCAGGCTGGTACAGCCACCCAGTGCCAGTGACGACGAGGCCAAGAGCGCGGAAAGGATTCGCATCGACTTGAACATCTTAGAAAGTCCCCTCAACGCCCGCAGCGCCCACGCTGACGAAGGGCGACCAGTTGAAGCCCGTGCGAGCTGGCCCGGGCCGATCCGACTCGGGCTGCTGCACGAGGCTCTGCGGTTTCACCAACAGCAACACCACACCGGCGCCCGCGAAGACGCCCCCAGCCACGAAGCCGATCGTGGCGATGTTGCCGACCGTGTGATAGCTCTGTAAGTCGTCCTTGTAGGCCGGGCCACAGCGCCCGTTGGGGCAGTCGGTTACGAGCTGGTTGCGCTTGGTCATCGCCAAGATGCCGGTAACGCCGCCCAGTACGATGCCCGCGCCGCCGAGCGCCAAAGCGCCGATGGTGACGGGCTTCCGCCACGGCGGGTCCACCACCGTAGCGACTGAAACCTTGCCGGTCTCTTCTTCGTCTTTCGGGGCCGCGTCCGGCGGCGCGTCTTCGAGCTCGAAGGCGATTTTCACGGACTCACCTTCGTTGAGCGAGATGGTCTTCCTGGCCGTGTAGTAGCCGGTGGCCATGGCGCGGATCTCGTGGCGGCCCGGGTCCGCTGGGCGCTTCACGCCGAGCGACGCTTCCGCGATCGGGGCGCCGTCGATCGTGACTCTCGGGTGAGCCGGGCCCTCGACCGTGATGGTCATCCACGGCAAGCGCGGCGTGATCGGAGCAATCTCGGCTTTGGCATCGGCAACCGCCTTTACCCACGGCGCCGGCGCATCGGCCGCCACGCCTTCGCGGATGATTTGGCTGTAGCTCTCGTGCGCGTCCACGAGCCTGCCCAAGCCGACCTGAGCGCGAGCCAAATCGCGTAGCAGCGTGGGTGCTTTCACGATCGCCATGGCGCGCGTGAAGCGGTCCGCGGCGGTGGAGTAGTCCTTGTCGCGCAATGCCACATAGCCCTCTTGCGCGAGGGTGCGCGCGGTGGCGCGATCAGCTGAGCTTGGCTCTTCGGCCCGAGCCGTTTTCGCGAAGGTCGCGAAGGTGCTCGCCGAGAAGACGAAGGTCAAAACCGGAAGAAGAAATTTGGGCTGCCCCACCCGAAGGGCTTAAGACCGCAAGGGCCCGAGCGCAAACGGATTGTCATCGAAATGTAGCTGAAATTGGCTGCATGGCTGCAGCCGGCCCCGGCCTTCCCATCGCCAATTCATGCGGTGTCGAAGTGCCCCACGTGCGTCGTTGCTGCAACCCCCGGCGCGAGTGCTACTGGCGGTTCGCACCTGAGTTCACCAGGATGCCGGCCATGGCCATCACACGACCTTCAGTCATTTGCGCGCTGTTTTTGCTTGGTTGCAGCGCTGCGCAGCCCGCGCCGCGAGCTACGGCCGCGCCGGCGGCTCCGTCAGCTGCGGTTGCGCCGACGCCGTCGGCTGCGGCAACTACTACCGACCTGAGTGGGCTGGCCCAGGCCGTGGTAGCCGCAGCGGATCGCAGCGACGCTGATCGCCAGCTCGACGCCGGCCGAAAGCCGGCCGAGCTGTTGGCGTTCCTGGGCGTCGCCCCGGGCATGAAGGTGGCGGACTTGGCGGCGGGCGGCGGCTACACCGCAGAGCTCTTGGCGCGTGCGGTCGGCGACACTGGCACGGTTTACGGGCAGAACAACAAGTTCGTTCTTGGCTTTGCAGAGAAGCCTTGGAGCGAGCGCTTGAGCAAGCCAGAGATGAAGCGCGTCGTGCGCATCGACAGCGAGCTCGACGAACCGCTGCCAGCCAACGTCAAGGATCTCGACCTCGTCACGCTCGTGCTCTTTTACCACGACACCGTTTGGTTGGAGACCGACAGGGGGCGCATGAACCGGAACATCTTTGGTGCGTTGAAGCCGGGCGGCGTGTTCGCCATCGTCGACCACAGCGCCAAGCCGGGCGAGGGCCTGAGCGTCGTCAAGTCACTGCATCGCATCGAAGAGTCTCTGGTGTCGGCGGAGGTGCAACGAGCCGGGTTCGTGCTCGACGCTCAGGCAGACTTCTTGCGTGAGCCCTCGGACGCGCGCGACTGGAGCGCCAGCCCCAAGAGCGCGGGCGAACGCCGCGGCCACAGCGACCGCTTCGTGCTGCGCTTCAAGAAGCCCTGACCCGAAGGAGCGGCGTTTTTCGCGTGCTCGCCAGGCTGGCCCGAGCTGGACTATGCTCCCGGGCTCGGATCCATGAACGAACGGGCGCTGATGGCGTTGGGGCTCCTGCTGGGGGCTGGCTCTGGTAAGCCGCCCGAGCAGTGGCTTTCGGGGGCGCATGGCTACTTTCGCGAAAAGCAGGCCGAAGATCCGCTGAACGCGCTGGTCTTCACCGTGCTTTCGGGGGCGGCGGCGTTTTATGCGGCCGAGCGCGGCGTCAACCCGAAGGTAAACTCGTTCTTCGACGCGTTGGTGTACGTGTCGACCAATCTTTCGGTCGGCTACTCCGACATTTTCGCCAAGACCGAGGCCGGGAAGGCCATCGCCACCACGCTCATGACCTACGGGCCCGCCCTGGCCGCGCGTGCCTTCGACGTGCCCAACGAAGCCCAAGAGCGCGCCGCCGAAGGCGAACGCTCCGAGTCGGCCTTGCGTGACATCGCCAGCAAGCTCGAGCTCATTTTGCAGGAACTGCAGAGCCAACGCAGCGCGGCGGCCTCAGATGCATGAAGTTTTGGTCCTGGCGCTGTCGTTCCCCAGCGTGGTGTTCACGGTGCTGCTGGGCGTCGTGCTCATCTATTGGACGTTCGTGATGGTCGGCGTCATCCACATCGGCGAAGGCTCCGAGGGCGCGCTCGACGGTCACATCGACGGCGCCACCAAGGGCCTGATGGAAGGCGCGGTCGATCACCTGGGCGGGGGCCACGCCGACGTCGGCGACATCGGCGGCGGTCACGCGGACGTCGCCGGTGGTCACGGCGACGGCGACCTGGGGGACGGCGGTGACGCGGACGACGGCGGTGACGGCCACGGCGCGCTGGCCGCCATCATGAGCGCGCTCCACCTACGCTCGGCGCCTGCGACCGTGATTTTCAGCCTGATTGTCACGTTTGCCTGGCTCGTTAGCGTCGTGACCATGCAGGTGGTGACCCGCATGGCGCCCGCGCTGGCCGGCCCGTTGCTGTCACTGGCCGTATTGGTTGGCTCTTTCGCCTTGGCGTTGCCGTTGACTTCCGTCGCCGCGCGCCCACTGGCCAAGGTTTTTGCTCCCAAGCACGCGCCCATCAAGTCCGACTTCATCGGCCGTACCTGCACGGTGCGCACCGGCTCGGTCAGCCACAAATTCGGTGAAGCTACGCTGCAAGACGGCGGCGCCGGCCTCGTTTTGCGCGTCCGCGTCGAAGACGGCAAGCAGCTGGGCCGCGGCGAGCAAGCGTTGATCGTCGACTACGACGCGGAGCGCGAGACCTACTTGGTCGAGCCCATGCGCGACGTCATGAGCGACCGCAAGTAGCGCCACGGAACGGATGCAGCGCCGTTGCGGGCGACGCCGGTGGCGAAGCTAGCGTGAACGAAGGTGGCGCCAGCCCCAGCCCGCAAGGAGGAGCAACCCTGGGAAGTCAGGCCAACAGCGGCGACGCAGGCTCAGGCGCGGGCGTGACGCCAGGTCCGAACGGCGACGCCACAGTAATAAGCAGAGTAGCTAGGCCGAGTAGGCCGAGCAGCCACCGCTCGTCCGTTCAGTCTTAGCTAAGCGCGCGGCCGCAGACATTGTGGCCCCGTTGGGGCATTCTTCGCCGTGATGAATCTTGGGGATAGTCAAATGCTAGGGCTGTATCCGGTACTGGTCGTCATCGCCATCGTCGCGTTCCTGCTGTTCGGGCTGTTGGCGCTGGTGGCGCGCTTCTATCGCCAGGTGGACCAAGGCCGGGCGCTGGTCATCAACACCATGCGAGCCGAGCCGGTGGTCGCGTTCACGGGTGCGGTCGTCTACCCAATCATCAACCGCGCCGAAATCATGGATCTGTCGGTCAAGACCATCGACATCGACAGGCGCGGCAAAGAAGGTCTGATCTGCAACGACAACATCCGCGCAGACATCAACGTCACCTTCTTCGTGCGCGTGAACAAAACGGTCGACGACGTGCTCAAGGTCGCCCAGTCAATCGGCTGCCAGCGCGCCAGTGACGCAGCGGCGCTGGAACAGCTTTTTACCGCGAAATTCGCCGAAGCGCTCAAGACCGTCGGCAAGCATTTCAACTTCGACGAGCTGTACACCAAGCGCGACGACTTCAAGGACAAGATCATCGAGGTGATCGGCAAGGACTTGAACGGCTTCATCTTGGACGACGCCGCCATCGACTACCTCGAGCAAACTCCGCTCGAGCACCTGGACAAAGACAACATCATGGATGCCGACGGCATCCGCAAGATCACGGACTTGACGGTGATTCAGAACGTCAAGACCAACGAGCTGCGCCAAAAAGAGCGCATGGAGATGGGCAGCCAGAACCTGAACGCCGACGAAGCGCTGTTCCGCTTCGAGCAGCGCCGCGCCGAGGCCGAGGCCAAGAAAGAGAAAGAAATCTCGGTGGCCAAGTCGCGCGAAGAGAACGAGGCTTTGCGCGTCGCCAGCGACGAGCGCAAAAAGACCGCGCTCATCACCATCAAAAACGACGAAGAGTCGTTGGTCGCCGACCAGGCGAAAGAGCGCGGCGTAGCCATCGCCGCCAAGCACAAGGAACGCGAGATCGCCGTCGAGCAAGAGCGCGTCGAGAAAGCGCGCCAGCTCGAGGTGATTGGGCGCGAACGCGAGGTTTCGCTCGGCAGCATTGCGCGCGACAAAGAGGTCGAGGTGCAAAAGAAGGAGATCGCGACCGTGATTCGCGATCGCATCGCCGTGGAAAAGACGGTGGCGGGCGAAGAAGAGCTGATCAAAGACGTACGCCGCCTGGCCGAAGCGAATCGCGAGAAAGAAGTCGTGCGCATCGGCGCCGAAGCCGCCGCCACCGAGGTCACGACCAAGCAAGTCAAAGCTGCTCAGGCCGCCGAAGAGGTCGCCAAGATCAAGGCGCGCGAGCGCGTGGTCACGGCCGAGGCCGAGCTCGACACCGCCGACAAGCTGGCCAAAGCCAAGATTCGCATCGCCGAGGGCGTGCAAGCCGAAGCCGCCGCCGAAGGCTTGGCCAAGGCGCGCGTAAAAGAAGCCGACGCGGTCGCGACCGAGAAGCTTGGCCTGACCGAAGCCAAGATCTCGCTCGAAAAGCTGAGCGCAGACGCGGCTGGCCAAGAGAAGCAAGGCCTAGCCAAGGTGCGGGTGCGCGAAGCCGAAGCGGCTGCCGTCGAAAAGCAAGGCACCGCGGAAGCAGCCGCCATCCGCGAGAAGCTCACGGCCGAGGCGCAAGGTTTGGCCCAGAAGGCGGCTTCCATGAAGGCCCTCGACGAGTCGGGCCGTGGCCACGAAGAGTTCCGGCTCAACATCGAGAAAGACAAGGCGATCGCGCTCGAGTCACTCAAGGTCAAGAAGGACATCGTCGCGGCACAAGCCAGCGTGATGGCCGAGGCCATGTCCAAAGCCAAGATCAACATCGTGGGCGGCGACGGGCAATTCTTCCAGCGCTTCGTCAGCGCGATCTCGCTCGGTCAATCCGTGGACGGCGCGCTGGAGCAGAGCGACACGCTGCGCGCGTTGGTGCAAAACCTAGCCAACGGCGACGGCGACGGCGCCGGCGGCGCCGTCTTGGCCGCCGCGCTCGAAAAGCTAGCCCCGCAGAATCCCAAAGGCCCCGGCAAACGTCCTTGAGGGGCCCCGTGCCGTCTCTGCGCAAACTGAATCCCGCCGTACGACTCGGATCTTCTCACAGGAAGATCAGAAGGGCAGAAGGGCGAGCAAAGGCGAGAATTGGGGGTTTCGAGCCGTTCCACGCTCAGCGAAACCTTTCTGATGTCGTGCGACATCGTGAATTTCGCCAACCCAAAAATCTGATCTTCTGCCCTTCTGATCTTCCTGTGAAAAAATCTGGGTCTTCACAGCGGCTGCTCAGCTTTCGGACAGCGACTAGCAATGGCTGAGCAGCAACAAGAGCGGAGCCTGGAGGGTGGGTCGTACGAGGTTATTCGTCGGCGGCTGTTGGAGCGCGCTACGGAGCTGGGTGCCAAAGCCGAGACGCTCAACCAACGCCGGAAGCGGTTGTTTGGTGGGGGTGAGCTCACGCTCACGGCTACCGAGCGCGTGCGCACCGAGAACAATTGCACGCCGCGTGACGTCGTCAGCGTGGACGGCCAGCTGCTGTTCGGCTTTCAGGTCTTCATCGGACTGAAAACGGAGACGCGCGTCCAAGACGTCGTCAGCCTGTTCAAGTTCCAAAAGGGCGACGCTGGCTACGATCTGAGCCAGCAACCGTTCGAGGGGCCAGGCGCGTTTCTGGCCGACGCGGAGTTCGACAAGCAGTTTCGTGAGGCTTTTCGCTACTACAAAGACGCGCGGTTGCTGCAGCTGATGCGCACCGAGACGCGGCTTTTGATGGCCGTGCAGATTGGCGCGACCGTCAGCGACGCCAAAATCTTTCGCTTTGCCATCGACGCCAAGGGCCGCTTGTCGTTCATGGATGCCAGGGGCGAGGACGACTACAAGCCGCCGCGTCGCCATCCCTTCGACTGGATACCGGCGCGGCGCGAAGACCAGGTGGCGGGTCCGCACCCGCACATCAACGTCTTCAACGAGGTGTTCGTCGAGACCGTCAACGGCGACTTGACGATCAAGATCGAGAACAACACGCAAGACGGCCTGGGCATCTATCGCGAGCCCGTCGACGATCCGAATCAGACGCTGGACGACGCCGAGATCGCCTACGCGCGCGTCGCCGGACTGATCTTGCTCAAGGTGCGGCCCTTCCGCGAGCAGAAGACGCGCTACCTCGTCTACAATCCCCGCACGCAAGACGTGTTACGCGTCGACGCGCTGGGCGTGGCCTGCGTAGAGCTGCCCGAAGATCACGGCTTGATCTTTCCGGGCGGGTATTACCTGACTTCGGGTGAGCGCAAGCTGTTCGACGGTGACTCGCTCGGTTTGGAGTTTCGCCGCACCATCAGCTCGCCCAACGGCGAAGACGTTTTGTACGTCTTTTACCGCGCAGAAGAGGGCGAATATGAGCTTTTGCCGTACAACCTGATCGGCAAAGAGGTCAAAAACCCGATTCGCTGCCACGGCTTCAGCTTGTTTCCGGACGGCACCATGCTGGTGTTCCGCGCCGAAGGCGAGCCGACGCGGCTGCACCCCGTGCAGATCTGGAGCACGCCGTTCACCACCGCCGAGTTCGCGGCGGCGGCCCCGACGGACGGCTCGTACCTGGCCAAGGTGGGCAACGCGGCGTTGGTCAACGGCATCAGCGAGCTGCTCAGCATCAAGAAGCTGGCCGCGGTGGACAAACCGACGCGCCGCACCTTCGACGATTTGGTGACGGCTGCGCGCCGCGCCATCGACACGCACTACTGGCTGGGCCACGCCGAAATGGGCGGCCTGCTCGAGACGCTGCGCGAGCTCCACAAAACCTCGGAGCTCATCGTCGACGAGTTCGAGAAGCAGCTGGCGCTCGAGCGCAAGGCGCGTGAAGCCGTGGCGGCGGCCCAGAAGGGCCAGGCCGAGCTGCTCGAGCGCGTACGCCCGGCGGAGCTGAAGACGGTGGAGGCCTACCTGAACGGCCTCTCCGACTTGAAGCGCCAGCGTGGCGCGCTCATCACCTTGAAGGAAGTACGCTCGATCGACGTGGCGGGCGTGGTGGCGCTGGAACAGGCGGTAGAAGCCCGCTTTTTGGAGGTCAGTCGCGCTTGCGTCGACTTCTTTTTGGCCGAAAATGCCTTCCAGCCCCTGCTCGATCGACTGGACGTGGTCGTCGACTCGGTGAGCAAGGCGTCCAAGACACTCGAGCTTTCGCCCCTGCGCAAAGAGCTCGACACCGTGCACGAAGGGCTGACGCTGCTGAGCGAGACCATCGCCAGCTTGCCCATCGAAGACCCGACCGTCCGCACCAAGATTTTGGATGGCACGAGCTCCGCTTTTGCGCAGCAAAACCGCGCGCGCGCGGTGCTGGACGGCCGCCAAAAAGAGCTAGGCGCGGGCGAGGGCCGAGCCGAGTTCGGCGTGCAGTTCAAGCTGCTCGGGCAAAGCGTGACCAGCGCGCTGGCGCTCGCCACCACGCCCGAAGCTTGCGACGAGCAGCTTGGTCGCTTGATGTTGCAGCTGGAAGAGCTGGAAGGCCGCTTCGGTGAGCTGGACGAGTTCTCGGTGCAGCTGGCCGAGAAGCGCGAGGACGTGCTGGACGCCGTCAACGCCAAGCGCCAGCTCTTGGTGGAAGAGCGGCAGCGGCGCGCGCAGAGCTTGTCTACGGCTGCGGAACGCGTTTTGGCCGGTATCGTGCGGCGCGCCCAGACGGCCAAAACTGCCGAAGAACTCAACGGTTACTTTGCGTCGGACGCGATGGTGCACAAGCTTTCGGAGCTGTCCGGCCAGTTGCGCGAGCTGGGCGATTCGGTGCGGGCCGACGAGCTCGATTCGAAGCTCAAGAGCGCGAAGCAAAACGCCATCCGTGCCCTGCGCGACAAAACGGACTTGCTGGAGGATGACGGCAACGTCATCCGTTTCGGTCAGCACCGCTTCAGCGTCAACACGCGCCCCTTGGAGCTGACCATCGTGCCGCGCGAAGGGGTGCTCAACGTGCACCTGACCGGGACGGACTTTTTCGAGCCGATCTCGAATCCGTTGCTGGACGCTTCGCGCGAGCTTTGGGAGCAAGAGCTGGTGTCCGAGACGCGCGATGTGTACCGCGCGGAGTACTTGGCCGTCAGTTTGCTGCTGGAAGCCGAAGCGGGCGCCAAGGGCCGCAGCGTGGCCGAGCTGGAGGCGGCGGCGCGCGGCGAGCAGCTGCAAGAGCTGGTGCGGCAGCTGGCCGCCGAGCGTATCGACGAAGGCTACGAGCGTGGCGTGCACGATCACGACGCCGCCTTGATTTTGGAGAAGGTCTTGAGCCTGCTCAAGGTCGCGGGGGGGCTACGCTATTCGCCGCGCGCGCGCGCCGCGGGCTGGCTGTTTTGGCAGGGCTTGGCGGCAGATCGCAAGAACTTGATCGAGCGGCGCGCTCAGAGCGCCGGGCGGCTGCGCGAGCGACTGAAAGACGGCAGCGCCGAGCAAGAGCTGTCGCGCGAGCTGACTCACGGCGTGGCCGAGGCGCTGAAGGGGCTGGGGTTGGAGTCGGAGGCCGGCGTTGCCCGCTACGCGGCGCGCTACCTGGTCGGCGAAATTTCGCAGGAGCGCGCCAAGTTCAGCGAAAGCGCGGCAGCGGCCGAGCTGAAGCGTGAATTCTTACGGCACTTAGAGGAGACGGGGGCTGCGCGCGGCTTCGAAGAAGACTTGCGCGTGCTGTCGGCGCATCCGCCCGAGCGGCTGCGGGTCGCGCTGTCGTACGTCGACGCGTTCGTGCGCAGCAGCGGCCAGGGCGCCGAGTATCGGCTCGAGCTAGCGGCGCGCGCGGTATGCGACGGCGATCTCGAATTTCAGGTGTCGAGCGCGAGCGTCGACAGCGTGGTGCCCAACCTACTGGGCTCGCACGCGCGCGTCGTTTCGCGCTCCCTTTCGCTCAGCCTGTTCGAGCTGCTGGAGCGGGTGGCGGGCTTCATCGAAGACCGCGCGCCGCGCTTTCGTGCGTTTCGTAGCCTAAAAACCGAGCTGGCCGCGCAAGCGCGAGATCGCCTGCGCTTGGGCGAGTACCTACCGCGCGTCCTCACTTCGTTCGTGCGAAACCGGTTGATCGACGAGGTCTACCTGCCGTTGGTGGGCGCCAACCTGGCCAAGCAGCTGGGCGCAGCGGGCGCGACCAAGCGCACCGATCAGATGGGCCTTTTGCTGCTGGTGTCGCCACCCGGCTACGGCAAAACCACGCTGATGGAGTACGTGGCCAGCAAGCTGGGCATCGTCTTCATGAAGGTGAATGGCCCCGCGCTGGGCACTGAGGTGCACTCGCTGGATCCGAGCGAGGCACCCAACGCGACCGCTCGTCAGGAGGTCGAAAAGATCAACCTGGCGCTCGAGATGGGCAACAACGTGATGCTCTATCTCGACGACATTCAGCATACCGATCCCGAGCTTTTGCAGAAGTTCATCTCGTTGTGCGACGCCCAGCGCCGTATCGAAGGCGTGTGGAACGGCCGGACTCGCACGTACGACCTGCGCGGCAAGAAATTCTGCATCGTGATGGCGGGTAATCCGTACACGGAAAGCGGGGCGCGCTTTCAGATTCCGGACATGTTGGCCAACCGCGCCGACACCTACAACTTGGGCGACATTCTCGACGGCAAGCAAGACGCTTTTGCCCTCAGCTATCTGGAGAACGCGCTCACTTCGAACAGCGTTTTGGCGCCGCTGGCGGGGCGCGACGCCCAAGACACCTACAAGCTCATCGCCATGGCGCGCGGGGAAGAGATTCCGCTCAGCGAGCTCAGCTACGGTTACGGCAGCGCAGAAGCTCAAGAAATCAGCGAGCTGTTCAAGCGGCTGTTTCGAGTGCAGAGCGTGCTGCTGCGCGTCAACCAGGAGTACATCGCCTCGGCCTCGCAAGATGATCGCTACCGTACGGAGCCGCCGTTCAAGCTGCAGGGCAGCTACCGCAACATGGCCAAGCTGACCGAGAAGGTGGTGTCGGCCATGAACGACGTCGAGCTCGAGCGGCTGATCGACGACCACTACGCGAGCGAGTCGCAGACGTTGACCAAGGGCGCCGAGCAAAACCTGCTCAAGCTGGCCGAGATGCGTGGTCGTCTCACGCCCGAGCAGAGCGCCCGCTGGCTCGAGATCAAAGACGCGTTCGGCCGCGTACAGCGCATGGGTGGCGGCGACGCCGACCCGGTGGCGCGAGTCACCGGTACGCTGTCGGGCCTCGACCTGCAGCTCAAAGGTATCCGTGAAGCCCTGGTGGGCGGCATAGCCAACTCGGCCAAATCCGGTAGCGATACGGGCTTTTCGGAGCTGGCCAAACAGCTGCTCGAGCTAGGGCGCCCCAAGATGGAGGTGAGGCTGCAAGACGAGCGCAACGGCGACTTGCTAGCGCTCTTCACGCAGCAAACCGAGCTACTGAAACAGGCGTTGGGTGCGCTCAGCAAGCGCGGCGGCGAGCGCACGGACGCGAACGGCACCGAGCAGAAGCTGGCCGAGCTGTCCGGTTTGCTGGGGCGCGTGGCCAAGCAGTTGGAGCACGGCGTGGCGGGTGCGCGTCGCGTGGACGTGGAGCTGCCCATCAACGGCGCAAGCAACCTGTACCGCAGCCTCTCGGGGACTGATTTGTTCACGACCGGTGGCATCTTCATTGCCACTTACGAAAAGCCGCCACCGCTGGGCGCTGACGTGCGCGTGTCACTGCGCTTTCCCACCGGACCGAGCTGCGAGCTGAGCGGCAATGTAGCGTGGGTGCGCGACGCGCTCGGTGAAGACGCGCCGCCCGGCTATGGGGTGCGCTTCATCGATCTTTCGGCGGAGGCGCAGCAGCTCGTACAAGCCTACTCCGAGGCACGCGAGCCGATGCTGCGCGACGACTGACATGGCGCGCGCAGCGGCTGGCTCGATGTCCGTGCTGGTAGTGCGGGCGCTGGTGTTCGGAGCGATGTCGAAGGGCATCGACCCGCGTTCGTTGGCGGAGCGGGCCGGAGTACCGCCGGAGCTGGTTGCGCCCGAAACTTTGGGCGATCCGGACGGACGGGTGCTGGCCGGCCACGTGCTGCGCCTGTGGGAGTTTTTGCCCGACGCGCTGGCCGACGAATGCTTCGGGCTGACGTTGGCCACGTTGGCGGCAGGTGCTCCGCTCAGCGTTGGTTGGTGGGTAGTTTGGAGTAGCCCGACGTTGCGCGACGGCTTGGCGCAGGGCATTCGCTATCAGCGCTTGCTCCACGATCAAGCGCGCAGCGAGCTGGTTTGGACCGCGCAAGAAGGCGTCTACCGGCACCAAGTTGGCGCGCTACCGGACCGCGCGCCACGCCACGCCATCGAGTTTGGCTTCGCTTCGTTCGCGCGCTTCGCCCGGCGCGCCACCGGCAAAGACGTCTCCCCCTCACGCGTCAGCTTTCAGCACGCTGCCCCGCGCGACCTGACACAGCACCACGCGGTTTTCGGCACCCATCTGCTCTTCAATCAGGAAACCGACGAGCTTGCCTACGATCTAGCCAGCATGGCGCTGCCGCTGCTCACCGCCGACGCCTCGTTGCAAGAAGTCGTCGAGTCACACGCGCGCAGCATGCTCGCGAGGTTCCCTGACCAACACGGGCTCGACGCGCGGCTTCGCACGGCTATCTGCGAACAACTTCGACTGGGCGAGCTCTCGCTCGAGAGCGTTGCGCGTCGCCTCGGTAGTCCGCCCCGTACCCTGCAGCGCCACCTGAAAAACGAGGGCACCAGCTTCGCCAAAATGGTCGACAGCCTTCGCCACGAGCTCTCGCAGCGTTACCTGAAAGACCGTCGCCTCAGCGTCCAAGAAACGGCATTCCTGCTCGGCTTCTCCGACGTCAGCGCCTTTCACCGCGCCTTCGTCCGCTGGACAGGCCTCACCCCCAAACGCTTCCAAGACCAAGCCACCCCCACCTGAGCTAGAAGCGCGCGCTCGGCTCGCGCTCAAAGCAAAGCGCGTCGCGCTTCGTCGCGCCGTGCTGACCACCTTGTTGAGCACGATACCGCTACCGGTCGCCGTCAGCTTGCCGGAGAACCCGCACCGCGCGGCAACTCGATATTACGAAGGTAAGGAAATTTGCTGAATGATTTCGAGGGCGGGACTGCGGATCTCATCACCCTCCTATGCGTAAGCATTCCAGCACGCGCGGATCGAATCCTTACGCAAAGGAGGAACCCGCCATCGCGCCTCACCCCCGCGAAATCATTCAGAAAATTTCCTTACATTCGTAAGCTCAGATCGCTTTCCAAGCGCCATCGCTTTCCAAAGGCCATCGCTTTCCAAGCGCCTTCGCGCCATCGCTTTCCAAGCGCCTTCGCGCCATCGCTTTCCAAGCGCCTTCGCGCCATCGCTTTCCAAGCGCCTTCGCGCCATCGCTTTCCAAGCGCCTTCGCGCCATCGCTTTCCAAGCGCCTTCGCGCCATCGCTTTCCAAGCGCCTTCGCGCCAT